>Ga0210366_10000076_pt1 | contig 11978 bp, 9 predicted proteins | sample S641metaT_FD_190380 | JGI IMG/M metagenome (GOLD analysis project Ga0210366, IMG submission 190380) | Metatranscriptome of estuarine sediment microbial communities from the Columbia River estuary, Washington, United States - S.641... | ecosystem: Environmental > Aquatic > Marine > Intertidal... | reverse complement strand
CGGCGCGCCTCGAGGCCGGTCTACTGAAGGCCGCCGCCTCCGCCACCATCGACGGAGCACCGGGCGAAGCGTCGCTCGAGATCGACGCGCGCGGTCCGTTCGCGATGGACGCACGCGTGTCCGTCAAGTCGCTACCCCGCACGGCCGTCACGCAGGGGCGCGGCATGGCGACGATCGATCCGCAAGTCGGTGGCCTGAGCGCGACCGCCACTGCCCGAGGTGCGACAGTGGAAGCCTTGCTCGACGACGTTCAGGCAGAGGTGACAGGCCGGGACTTGAAGCTCGCCGTCTCATTGGCGGGTGACCGCCGCGCGGTGCGACTGCGCACCATCGACGTCAAGGCGGGCCGCGGCGAGGCGGTCCGCGCGAACGCAAAGGGCACGCTGTCCGGCGAACCGCTCGAGGTCGGACTCATCGGCGGCCCGCTCGCCGACCTGATCGACGACCAGGCCTGGGCAGTGAAGCGCCTGGACGCGCGCGTCGGCGCGGCGCGCGGCCGGGCGAGCGGACGTCTCGAGCGCCCGCTCAGCGCGATGGTCGCCAAGCTGAATCTCGAGCTCGACGTGTCGCGTCTCGACCAGCTCGCGCCGCTCATCGGCAACACCAAGCTGCCGCGCGTGCCGGGCACCCTGCGCGGCTCGATCAACGCCGGGCGAGATGCCTGGCGTATCGTCGCGGCGACGCTCGTGATTGGCGCGACCCATGGGAAAGGGCACGCGGCCGGCAAGCAGGGCGCACCCATTGAAACAGTGCTCGATTTGCAGACGCTGGCGGGAGACGAGCTCGCCGGTATAGGCAGATCTTCTGGCAAGCGCACCAAGGGTGAATCGGCGCCCGTTCCACCCGATTTCGATTTCTTGCTAAAAGCGCGCACGGCGAGTTTCTCGGGCGAGAAGTTCGAGACCATCGCGATCGACGCCAAGGTGCGCGACGGCGTGGCGCGCGCGCCTTTCTCGCTCGGCTGGGCGGGGGCGCGAGTCGAAGGAACGCTCGAGGCGACGCTCGCCAAGGATTCGATTCGGATCGGCGGTGACGCCACCGCGAGTGGCCTCGACGTGGCACGCTTGCCTGGACCACTTGCCAAGCGGGGCATCACCGGAAAGATCGACCGCCTCGCCGTACGCATAGAGGCGAGCGGCGCCGCGCCCGAAGCGTTGCTGACGAATGCCGCAGTCTCGGTGGATGTGACAGACGCCAGCATGACTCTGCCCAAATCCGATGCGCTTCGGGACGGCGCACGCGTTAAATTCGGCGGCAAGATTCAAGCACCGGCCAATGCGCCAATCGATTTCTCGGTCAGAGGCTTGTTTCGGGACAAACCGTTCGCCGCGTCCGGGCAGCTTCCCAAGCTCGATGCACTCTTTCCCGAAGGCAAACCTCACGCTGTCCGGCTCTTGATCGACTATGACCGAAGCCGGATGGAAGCGGCGGGCACTGCGACCATCGACAACGACAAACCGCAATTCTCCGGAACACTGAATATCTCCGGCGACACCCTGCACACGCTGGCGGACCTCGCCGGCTTTTCGCTGCCGCCGATGGGGCCGTACGAGGTCTCGGCGACCGTCGATGCGGACACCAAGCAGGTCGCGGCGAAAGATCTCGCCATGCGCCTCGGGAAGAGCCAGTTTCGCGCTTCCCTTGCGTCCGAGCAGCGCGCCGGCAGGTCCCGCATCGCGGCGAAAGTGCACGGCCTCCCGGTGCATCTCGAGGACATCGGCGCGAAGGCGTGGAGTCCCGAGTACGTCGAAACGCGCGTAGTCGATGAATCGAAGCGTGACGGAAAGATCGATGAGGCGACGCTCGATCGGGACGCGCGCGTGATCACCCGAATGTTGCGGGCCTTCGACTTCGACCTCGACGTGACGCTCGACGAGGTCAGCGCGGCAGGGGAGAAAATCGGTCGCGGCGAGTTGAAAGCACAACTCGCCGATGGCCGGCTCAGCGTCGATCCGCTTACCTTGCGGACCGACCAGGGAAACTTCAGGGCGGAGATAGTCGTCGACGTGCGGGGCAAGGTCCCGCAGTACACGGTGAAATTCGAAGGCACCGGTTTCGAGTACGGCCCGCTGATGCGCGCCGTGGACCCGGAGAGTCCGCACCGCGGCACCCTGGATCTCAGCATGGACATCAAGACCGCGGGCGTGCCCGAGACGCTCAAGCAGAACGCGACCGGGACGCTCGACGTTCTGATCCTGCCGAGGGACCAGAGCGCCGGATCGCTCGAAGTGCTCGGGGCGGGCGTCCTGCGCCTCCTCATGCAAACGCTCGATCCGCGCTCCCAATCGCAGCTCAACTGCATCGTCGCGGGCTTCAACCTGGAGAAGGGCATCGCGACGAGCCAGATCGTCCTGCTCGATACGACGCTCGCCCGGGTCGCCGGTGAATTGGTCGTCGATTATCGCAGCCGGGCGTTGCAAGGCCGCTTCGCGCCGCGCTCGAAGCAGCCGCAGCTTTTCTCGGTCGCACCGGGCATCACGGTCGGCGGGACGCTCGATGACCCGACTATCGGGGTCTCGACCCAATCGATCGTACTGGGCGCGCTGCGCATCTGGCAGTTCCCGATCGCGTTCGCATCCGACTGGCTTACCAGCGAGAACGTCCCCGCGAACGGCACGCCGGACTGCCGGGCCGCCTACCGGCACGTGCTGCACTAGAATCGCGTCTGCACATCGGCGGGTCGTCCGTCGTCCATGAACGACACGCAACCACTCTCCACCTCCGCAACCGAGCAAACTCGCCGCTACCGGCTGTGGTTTGCGCTGGCGGCCCTGACCTTCCTGCCGGCGCTGCGTTTTCACTTCGTCGGCGAGGAGGCGATTCTGCCACTGACGTCGCTGGAGATGTGGGATCACGGCTCGTGGATCACCCACACCCTCTACGGCGTCAACGTCCAGCACAACCCGCTTTTCAACTGGCTCCTGATTCCGCTCGCGTCGACCGCCGGCTGGGAGCACGGACTCGCGCTCTCACGACTCATCATGATCGTCTCGGTCGTGTTGAGCGGGCTGGTCCTGGCGGGCCTCGCACGAGTGCTGTTTCGCGACACCGCTTTCGCGGCGTTCGCCGCGCTGGTGTACATCACGCTCGGCGATCTGTTCTTCTATCGCGGGTGGCTGGCGTACGTCGATCCGCTGTTCGGCTTGTTCGTATTCTCGTCCATTGCCGCACTTTGGTTGAGCGCCGAGCGGCGGAGCGTCGGCTGGCTGATCGTCGCCGTCATTGCCGTCACCGCCGCGTTCATGACCAAAGCTTTGACGGCCTACGTGTTCTACGGCGCCGCCGGATTCGTGCTGCTGTTCCGACGCGAGTACCGGCGTTTCCTGCTGTCCTGGCCGTCGCTCCTGGTGCACCTGGCCATGGTGGGCGCACCCGCAGTGTGGCTGGTGGGAATCCTGGGCAGCAGCGGTCAGGGTGGCCGCATGCTGCACGAGGTGCTCCTCAAGCTGGCGCCCGAAGGAATCGGCGCCTACCTCGGGAAGCTGGTCACGTATCCGCTGGAGACCTTTCTGCGGCTGCTCCCGGCGTCGGGGCTTGCGGCATACTTCCTTTTGAAGCGGCGAGTGCACGCTCCGGAACCGGAGCAGATTCACTTTCGCACCGCGCTGGCGATCGCCGCGCTGAACTTTCTGCCGTACTGGCTTTCGCCGCAGAGCTCGGTACGCTATCTGATCCCGCTATTTCCACTCTTCGGGCTGATCCTGGCGCGGGTGCTGTGGCGAGCCGGCGCCGCAGATGTGCACACGACCCTGCGCTGGCTGGGCGCCCTCGTCGTTCTCAAGCTGGTATTCGTGCTGGCGGCGTTTCCGTACTACCAGGCCACCTATCGCGGCGCGAACTACCAGGACACCGCCCAAGACGTTCATGTCCTCGCCCGGCAGTTCCCCGTCTACAGCGACGACTGGACCGGAGCCGGGCTGAGCGTCGTCACCCATATCGACATCATGCGACTCCCGCAGTCGCCGGTGACGTATCCCGTAGAGGGATGGAACAATGGTTTCCTGCTGACCGGGATCGATGCAGCAAGCAAGGGAACGATCGTGAAGTCCTACAAGCTCGGCGGCAACCAGTTGTTCCTTGTCTGTCGCGGCGCCGCTTGCGAACCCGCAGTTCGCTAGGCCGGAGGGTTTTCCCAGAAGTGAAAGGTGTAGCCGGTTTCCTTGAATCGGTAACCGCAGCGCGCGCAGAGATTCACCGAGGGCAGGTTGTTGCACGAGATGAGGGAGTGCACGGAAGCATGCCCTTCCGCCTTCACCGCCACGCAGGTGGAAAGCCAGAAGAATTCGCCGAGCCCGGACGCTGCACGATCCGGCGCGAAACCGGAAACGATCTGGTGATCCGCCTTGCGGGCGAAGAAGGCGATGGGCTTCCCTTTCAGCCGCAGGATGTCGAATTTCACTTCCTCGTCCGCCATCAGGTCGTCCATCCAGAATGCGAAGCGGCGATCGGCAATCTCCGGCGGACAACGGTGATCGACGTGGAAGCGGTCGCCGCTGAACGCGGCGCGTGCCATCGCAGTCAGCGTTTCGGTCCACTCGGGCGTCACCGTCGACAGAGTCGTGAACTCGAGATCGTCACGCCGGTAACGGTCGGGGATGAACGCTGCGGGATCGCGCTCGAAATCCAGCAGGACCGGATTCTTGTGAAGCGCCATGGTCGGCACCAGCGTGCATTCCACCAGATAGAACCCGAGCTGCTGCAGTCGGGGAATCAGCCCCAGGCGCGCCTTGGGCAAGCGCGCCACGACGAACAACCGACCGTGACGCGCCACGAGCTCGCGCATCTCGCGCTCCAGCGCCGAGAAATCAGGGGCGCCTGGAAAACCATTCGCCAGTGCATAGCTGGGCGTGCCGAGGTTGCGGGTTTCCCAGGGCGTCTCCCGGAGCGTGGCGAGCGGGTGCATGATGAATTGTATCCGCGTGCGGCGACCGTCATGGTGCCGCACACGCGACCTGACGGTACGGCAACGCATCAAGCGATTGCTTTGACCCATCGACTTGACACGACTCCGGGCGATGCGTACCGTCAACCGGCATTAGTGCGAAGTCCGCCACCTGAGTCGTTGGATGGGTGCGCGCGGGCAGCGTGCACAGCGCGAATTTCCCCCCTATCGGCAGCTTCCCGGCGATCAGGAGTTCCAGGCATGGGTGCGACGAGAATCGATCTCATCGGATGGATCCCTGACATCTGGCTGCCCTACTGCTGAATTGCACCGGTCGCCATGAAACCACTCGAACGCCTCACGTACTCCCCGATCGCCGGCCGTGAGCCGCTGAAGCTGCCCGGCGGGGCGCGCATGGTCGTCTGGACGATCGTGAATGTCGAGGAATGGGACATCGACCAGACCATGCCGCGGACGGTCCTGACGCCGCCCGCGGGCGGCTCACCGATGCCCGACATTCCCAACTGGGCGTGGCATGAATACGGCAACCGGGTCGGCTTCTGGCGCATGCTCGAGGTCCTCGACAGTCTCGACATCAAGGCGGTGCTCGCGATCAACGGCACCGCGGTAAAAGCGTACGAACCGATTTCGCGCGCGGCACTCGAGCGCGGGTGGGAGTTCATGGGGCACGGTTACACCCAGAAGAACATGCAGAAGGTCGCGAACGAGGCCGAGGACATCGCGAAGACCGCCGAGGTCATCAAGGCGTTCACGGGCAAGCGGCCGCGCGGGTGGCTCGGGCCGGGACTGACCGAGAGCTGGGACACGCCCGATCTGCTCGTCGAGGCGGGATACGAGTACGTTTCCGATTGGGTCGTCGACGATCAGCCGGTCGTGCTCAAGACGCGCACGAAGCCGATCGTCAACGTGCCGTATACGCAGGAGTGCAACGACGTCGCCATGATGCTGATCCAGCATCATCCGGCCGTCGAGTACTACCGGCGGGCGATCGACCAGTTTGAGCAGATCTACGCCGACTCGGCGCACTCGGCGCGCATCATGGCGCTCGTCGTTCACCCGTACATCATGGGTGTGCCACATCGGTTGAAGTACTACCGGCGCGCGCTCGAGGAGATCCGCGCCCATAAGGACGTCGTTTTCTGGACCGGCGAGCAGATCCTCGACTGGTACCTGGGCGAGCGTCCAGGCCCGCTGACGAAATGAGCGTCGACTAAACGGACCTCGCGATCATGGATGCGGAATTCTGGGTCATACAGGTCTTCAACGGGATTTCCTACGGCGCGCTGCTGTTCCTGCTGGCCGGCGGGCTGTCGCTCATCTTCGGCGTCATGCGCATCGTCAATCTTTCGCACGGCTCGTACTTCCTGCTGGGTGGCTACGTCGCGCTGACGGTGATCTGGACGACGGGTTCATGGGCGCTCGCCATTCCCGTGGCGGCCCTGACGATCGCCGTGGTGGGCCTGATCATGGAGCGAGTGTTTCTGCGGCCGCTGGGATTCGATCCTCTCCGGCAGGTGCTGCTGACGGTCGGCTTCGCCTTCCTGTTCCAGCAGGGTGCGCTCGATATCTGGGGCGGGGACAGCCTCGACATCTCGCCGCCCGAAGCATTGACGGAGAGCGTGGTGATTGCGGGAATCTATTTTCCGCTGTACCGCGTGTTCATGATCGGCGTGGCGGCGGCGATCGGCGTGACGATCTGGCTCACCATGGAAAAGACGCGCATGGGCGCGATGGTGCGCGCCGCGGTGGATGACTCGGAAATGGCGCGCGGCGTGGGCGTCGACACCTCGAAGGTCTCCATGTTCATCTTCGCCCTGGGCGCGTTCCTCGCCGCGCTGGGAGGCGTGATCGGCGGTGCGTTTCTCGGCGTGTACCCGGGTCTGGACTTCGAGATCTTGCCGATTGCATTTGCGGTGGTGATCATCGGCGGCATGGGTAGCCTGGGCGGCGCCGCGGTGGGTAGCCTGATCGTCGGGCTCGCCGACAATTTCGGCAAGGCGCTCTTTCCGGAAATCTCCTATTTCACGCTTTACGCCCCGATGGTGCTGATCCTGGCGCTGAAACCGACGGGACTCTTTGGACGTGAGTAAGCGGACGTGAGGAAGACATCGTGAGCGAGGGCGCCAAGATCACCATCGTCATCGGCGCGCTGATCGCGCTGGTCGCGGCGATGCAGTTCGCGAGCTCGTACGCGGTCCTGCTGGTCACGCAAGCGCTCGTCTTCGCCATCCTTGCCATGAGCCTGGACATTCTGCTCGGCTATACGGGACTGCCCTCGCTGGGGCAGGCCGCGTACCTTGGGGTGGGCGCATACCTCACGGCAATTCTGACGACCAAGTTCGGGTTCGGGATGGACGCGAGCTTTTGGGTCGTCATTGCGCTCGGCGCCGCGCTCGGCGCTGTCACGGCGGCTTTCTTCGGGTTGTTCGCAATTCGCGCGAGCGGCGTCTATTTCCTCATGATCACGCTCGCGCTCGGCCAGGTCGTGTGGGGACTCGCCTACCGCTGGAATTCGCTCACCGGCGGCGACAACGGAATCAACATGCCGGGTCGACCCGAATTCGGGATCGATCTCGCGGACGACATGACCTTTTTCTATGTGGTGTTCGGATTCTTCGTGGCGTCGCTCGCGGCGCTCTACTTGTTGGTGAAGTCGCCGTTCGGGCGCAGCCTGGTCGGAATCCGCGAGAGCGAGCTGCGCATGCGCATCCTTGGCTACAACACCTGGCTGCACAAGTACATCGCGTTCATCATCGCCGGCGGATTCGGCGGGCTCGCCGGGGTGCTGTGGGCGTTTCTGAACGGGCTGGTGAGCCCGGAAGACGTCATCCTGACCACTTCGGTCGATGCGCTGCTCATGGTGGTCCTCGGCGGCCCGGGCACGCTCGTCGGCGGGGCGATCGGCGCGGGCGTCGTGGTCTTCCTGCGCGAGTATCTCAGCACGGTAGTGGACTGGTGGCAGTACGTGCTCGGTGGAGTCTATGTACTGACGATCCTGTATCTCCCGGGCGGATTGATGGGCATTCCCGAACGGATTCGCCAGCGCCGCACGATGCCGGCGGTTGCCGAGCGGACAGAAGAAGTTTCCGCGTCACAATAGCAAGCAAAGGAGGAGTTGACATGTTGCGCAAACTCACAACCAAGGTTCCTCGTTCGATCAAGCTGGGTGTCGTCGCGCTCGGCATCGGCTTGGCGTCCGGGCCGGCCGTTGCCGCAGACGAGCTTCGCATCGGCTTCCTCGCGCCGACAACGGGAATCTTCGCCCAGGTCGGCAAGGACATGAGCAACGGGTTCGAGATGTATCTGGACGAGGTCGGCAACGATTTTGCCGGCGCCAAGGTCGTGTTCATTCTCGAAGACGGCCAGGGCAAGCCGCCGGTCAACGTCCGCAAGGCCGAGAAGCTCATCCGCCAGGACAAGGTCCACATGTTCATCGGCGGGCTGCTTGCCTCGACGGGCTACGCGCTGGCGCCGGTGAGCACGCGACTGAAGACCGTCTACATCCCTTCGGTCGCCGCGGCGGACGATCTCACCCAGAGGCAGGCGTCCAAGTATCCGTACCTGATGCGCACCGGCTGGACGAGCTCCCAGCCCAATCACCCGTTTGGCGAATGGGCCTGCTCGCAAGGCTACAAGAAGATCGTGACGATCGGCGCGGACTACGCCTTCGGCTACGAGGTCGTGGGCGGCTTTCAGAAGGCCTTCGAGGATTGCGGGGGCAAGGTCATCCAGAAGATCTGGCCGCCGCTGGGGACGAAGGATTTCGGACCCTTCATTCCGACCATCAAGGATGACGCCGACGCGATCTTCACGCTGATGGTCGGGCCGATGTCGCTGCAGTTCCCGAAGCAGCTTGCCGCCTCGGGGAACAAGAAGCCGGTGCTGGGCGGAGGCACCAGCTACGACGAGTTCGTGCTGCCCTCGATGGGCGACGAGTCGGTCGGCCACTACTCGGCACTGCAGTACAGCGCGGCACTGGAAACGCCGAAGAACGAAGCGTTCGTGAAGAAGTATCGGGCGAAGTACGGGAAGGTGCCGTCGTACTACTCGGAGACCAACTACACCACCGCCCAGATGATCCACGAGATCATGAAGAAGACCGGTGGCAAGTGGCCGGGTGGTGAGAAGTTCGTGCAGATGCTCGCGGGCCTCAAGCTCGACACCGTGCGTGGTCCGGTGCAATTTGACGAACTCCGCAATCCCGTGCAGAACGTCTACATCCGGAAAGTCGAGAAGAAAAAGATGTTCGGCTACCCGGACGAAGAGCTCTGGAACACTGTCGTCAAGACCTATCCGGACGTGGGCCAGTTCTGGAAGTACGGCAAAGACAAGTTTCTCAAGCAGCCGGTCTATAGCCGCGACTTCCCGCCGTGCAAGTACTGCGAGTAACGCGTCCTTGAGCCGCCGGTCCCCGCCACCCGCAAGGCGTGGCGGGGACCGGCGGCAACGATCCCCGATTTACCGATCCGTTTACCGACCCGATGAGCACGAGTGTGGACAAGCGGCAGCCTGACGACCCGCCGGTGCTGGAGTTGCGCGGCCTGACGAAGAGCTTTGGCGGCCTCCACGCAGTGCAGGACGTGAGCCTCAAGGTCTTCCGGGGTGATCGCAAGGCGATCATCGGACCGAACGGCGCGGGAAAAACGACGCTGTTTAACGTCATCACCGGCATCCTGCCCGCGAGTTCGGGACAGACTGTGCTCTTCGGATCGGACGTGACAGACTGGCCCTGCCACCGGCGGACCGGCCTCGGCATGGCGCGGACTTTCCAGGTCACGAATCTCTTTCCGAAGCTCACGGTGCTCGACAACGTGCTGCTCGCAATCCAGGGGCTGCGCCGAATGAAGTTCGTGGTGTGGCGTCCGCTCTCCTCGTACCATGACGTATCCGAGAAAGCGCGTCGCCTGCTCGAAGCCGTGGGTTACTGGGACCGCCGCGACGTGGAAGTCCGCAACCTCTCGCACGGCGAGCAGCGCCAGGTCGAGATCGTGCTGGGGCTCGCGAGCGATCCGAAGATCCTGCTACTCGATGAACCCGCAGCCGGACTTGCCTCGGGCGAGTCGCACGAGATGGTTGCGTTTCTGAAAGGCCTCGACCCGACACTCGCCATCCTGCTCATCGAGCACGACATGAACGTGGTATTCGATGTGGTCGATCACATCTCCGTGCTGCACTTCGGCGAAGTCGTGGAGGCGGGCTCGACCGACGTGATCCGCAATAGCGCCCGAGTGCGGGAAATCTACCTGGGGACGGAATAGCACCGTGGCCATTCTGGAAGTCCAGGACATTCACACCTACTACGGCGACGCGTACGTCCTGCAGGGGCTGTCGCTGAGCCTCGAGCACGGACAGATTGTCGGCCTGCTCGGGCGCAACGGCGTGGGTAAATCGACGCTCGTCAAGTCCATCGTCGGGTTCAATCCGCCGCGGCGCGGCCGCGTCGTTTTCAAGGGCGTCGATATCACGCACGTCTCGTCGTTCGAGACGGTGCGGAGCGGGATGGGTCTGGTGCCACAGGGCCGGCGCGTGTTCCCGACGCTCACCGTGGAGGAAAATCTGCACGTCGCCGAGCGCTCCACCGCGCGTCACGGCTGGAACGTCGAGCGCGTCTACGCACTGTTTTCACGGCTGAAGGAGCGGCACGACCAGCGTGCGCGCACGCTTTCGGGCGGCGAGCAGCAGATGCTTGCAATCGGCCGCGCACTCATGACGAATCCCGACTGCCTGATCATGGACGAGCCCTCGGAAGGCCTCGCGCCCATCGTCATTCAGGATGTGTGGGAGGCGGTCAGCAAGCTGAAGGACGAGGGGCTCTCAATCCTGCTCGTCGAGCAGAACGCCTCGCTGGCGATGAAACTCGTCGACTACGTGCACGTCATGAGCAAGGGTCGCGTCGTCTACTCCGGAACCCCGCAAGAGCTGTGGGCGAACGAAGAGGTGAAGTCGAGCTATCTCGGCATTTGACTCGATGCACTGGAAAAGCCGCGCCGTAGCCGCGACGCTCCTGCTAGGCAGTACGTTTCTCTCCCCTGGCACGATTGCGCAGGTTCCACCTTCGCCGAGCGAGATCGCCGCATATTCCGGCCTGCACGCCGCGGCTGCTCGGGGCGACGCGGCCGGCATCGCGAAGCTCGTTGCCGGCGGCGCCGACCCGAACGCGCGCGATCGCTATCGTCGCACGCCGCTGCACGTGGCTGCCTACCGCTCCCGACACGACGCCATGCGTGCGCTCGTGAAGGCCGGCGGTAATCCGAATGCGCTCGAGAACGACCGCTACGACATCGTCACCATCGCGGCTGTGGCAAACGATCTGCCCACGCTCCGGCTCGCACTCGAGCTCGGAACGAGCCCGCGAAATATCACCAGCCGCTACGATGGCACGGCGCTCATCGCCGCCGCGCATCTCGGTCACGACGAGGTCGTGAGCGTTCTGATCGCCGCCGGCGCGCCGCTCGATCACGTGAACAACCTCGGCTGGACCGCGCTGATCGAGTCGATCGTGCTGGGGGACGGCGGACCCCGGCATGTCGCCACGCTGCGCGCGCTGGTGCAGGCCGGGGCGAACGTGAATCTCGGCGACCGCAGCGGCACCACGCCGCTCACGCTCGCGCAGGGTCGGGGCTATAACGAGATGGTGGTGATTCTCACCAACGCCGGCGCGCGCTGAGCACCCGCGGCGCCGGGACCGGACTCGCCGGGCGGTCGGTCCGGTTAAGGGCTATGATCACGACGGTTTACCTTGGAGGAGGGAACACCATGAACGCACTCGATCTGCGAGGCGGGCTGGCCGCCGCCCTGTTGTCCGTATCGATCTTCGCTTCGGCCCCCGCGGCCGCCCAGTCCGGCCTGCCGGCGACCCTTGCCTGGAGTGCATACGGCGTGGGCTCGGGGGGATACAACCAGTCCGTGGCCATCGGCAACGCCCTCAAGCAGAAGTACAACGTCAGCCTGCGCGTGCTGCCAGGCAAGAACGACATTTCGCGCACGCTGCCGCTGCGCGACGGCAAGGTGCAGTTCTCCGCCAACGGGGTGGGCGGCAGCTACCTCGCCCAGGAGGGGGTCTACGAGTTCGGCG
>Ga0210366_10000075_pt1 | contig 12082 bp, 6 predicted proteins | sample S641metaT_FD_190380 | JGI IMG/M metagenome (GOLD analysis project Ga0210366, IMG submission 190380) | Metatranscriptome of estuarine sediment microbial communities from the Columbia River estuary, Washington, United States - S.641... | ecosystem: Environmental > Aquatic > Marine > Intertidal... | reverse complement strand
GTCACCGAGCTGACCGACCCGCACGGCCAGGTGACGCGGCTCGAGTTGAAGGGTACGACGCTGGAACTCGCGGGTGGTCGCGCCGTGCTGTATTCGGCCCTGGAGATGCTGCCCGTGGCGACGGGTCGCGATGCCCCGCCGCACAAGACGCGCGCGCAAATGACGCTCGAATCCATCGGGGACGGACTGGTCACCACCGACCTGAAGGGGCGGATCGACTTCCTCAATCACGCGGCCGAGGGACTGCTCGGCCAGCCCGCCTCTCAGGCCCACGGCAAGCAGCTGACCGAGATCGTGAGCTTCGTCGACGAACGCGACCGCCGGCCGTTGCCCGACCCGGTGGACCAGTGCCTCGCCACCGGCGCGCACGCAGGCCTCGGCAGGCGTGCGCTGATGCTGGCCAAGGCGGCGGGGGTGGAGCGAAGCATCGGCGTGTCGGCGACGCCCATTCTCGGGCCGGGCGGCGAAATGGTCGGCGCGGCGATCATGTTGCACGACGTCACCGAGCTGACCGGGCTGGCACGCCAGGTGTCGTACCAGGCCAGTCACGACGCCCTGACCGGGCTGGTCAACCGCCGCGAGTTCGAACGACGACTGGCAGAGGCCATCGATTCGTCACGCGGTGGTCAGACGGCGCACATGATGTGCTACCTGGACCTCGACAACTTCAAGTCAGTCAACGACACTTGCGGGCACCTGGCCGGCGACAATATGCTGCGCGAGGCGGCGGCACTGCTCAAGGACGCCGTGCGTGACTCAGATACGGTCGGCCGGCTCGGCGGCGATGAGTTTGGAATGCTGCTGGTCGGCTGTCCGCTGGACAAAGCGCGCCAGATCGCTGAGGACGTGTGCCGTGCGGTCGCGGACTATCGGTTCGTCTGGAAGGACAGCATCTTCCGGATCGGCGTCAGCATCGGCCTGGTGGAGATTGGCCGCGATAGCGGCAGCCTGGAAGACGTGATCAGCGCGGCGGACTCGGCCTGCTACGTAGCCAAGCGGCGCAGCGGCAACCACGTACAGGTCTACTCGCTCCGGGACGAGGCCGAAGCACGCCACAGTGGCGAGATTCACTGGCTGCAGCGGCTGCAAGTGGCGCTGCGCGACGGCCACTTCGAGCTCTATCTGCAGCCGATCGTGTCGGTTGGGACGGCCGAGAACGGACCAGGTCTCGAGGTGTTTCTGCGGCTTCGCGACGGCGACCAGACGGCCTCACCGGCAGAGTTCATGAAGGCTGCCGAGCGTTACCGGCTGATGCCGTTGGTCGATCGCTGGGTTGTGCAGACCGCGCTGGCGGCGTTGAGCAGCGGCGCGATCAATCTGCCGCGGGGCAAGAGCCTGGCGATCAACCTTTCCGGCCAGACGCTCGGTGATGCAGGGTTCCTCGAGTTCGTGGTCGAGGCGCTCGACCACACGGGCGTGCCGCCTCAGCAGGTCTGCTTCGACGTGACGGAAACGGCCGTGATCGGCAACCTGGATCTGGCGCGCCGCTTCGTCGGCGTGGTGCACGGCATGGGTTGCCAGTTTGCGCTCGACGACTTCGGCAACGACCTCGGTGCATTTACCAACCTCAAGAGCCTGGCGATGGACTTCATCAAGATTGACGGGTCATACATGCGCGACCTGTCGCGCGATGCCGTCAATCAGGCGATGGTCGCGGCGATCGTCAGGCTGGCCCGGACGCTCGGCTTCCGGCTGGTCGCTGAACAAGTGGAGGACATCGCGTCGCTTGAGGCGGCACGTGGCCTGGGCGTGGACTATGCGCAGGGCTACGCGATCGGCCGGCCCGAGCCGCTCAAGCGAGCTGCGTGAGACCTGGGCGTTGGCTGTGGAAGCAGCCTGCCGTCGTCATTGGTTCGGAGGAGTCAGACCCCGAAGTCGGGGTCAGACTCCATCTCAGCAGGTTGGCGGGGGTCTGACCCCTCCTGCTACCGTCGCCGCTGCTTCACGTAGGCCATGATCGCCTCGAACTGGCTCTCGCCGTCGAGACCGGCTTCCCGCATCACCACCGGACCCGGGCCGCTGCCGAGGAAACGCCCCTTCTGGAACGGATGCATGGTCTTCTTCAGGCCGTAGGCGGAGCGCACCCAGCGGTACATGGTCGGCAGCGTAAAATCGCTGATACCCATGGCCGACCGCGCGGCCTTGTCAGGGTAGATGCGCTGCTGTTCCTTGAGCGGCAGCAGGTCGAACAGCTCCGCACTCGCAACGTAATAGACGTCCAGGTCAACTCCCTTGTCGAGCAACAGCGGTAGCGCGGTTTCGACGAAGGCATAAGCGACCGCGCTACCCTGCAATACAAGCGTGCCGTCGCTACGGCCGGTCGCCGAGCGCAGGGCGTAGACGCCGGACTTCGCCGCAGACGGCGGCGCCAGCCCGAGAGCTGCGCGGTCGATCACGTTCTCGTCGGGGCGGGTCACGAATGGCGCAATGACCGCAGGACGCCTGGCGAGGGCGGCGGTAATAACCGGCCAGAATTCCTGCGGGTCCCAGGGCGTCAGAGTGATGAGCATGCCGCGCGGGAAGTTCTCCTGCAGCAGCTGCAGTGGCTGTGGATCGGCGTGGGTGGGGCCATCCTCGCCCGTCTTCAGGCCCGCGTGCGCACAGATCAGGAAGTACGGGCGGTACGGTTCCTTGCGAATCTCCTGCCGCGCCTGCGCGCCAATCGAATGCAGGCGTGACGCGATGTGGCCCAGCGCCGCGATGAACGCCCCGTAGGAGGAGCCCGCGCCGACATGACGGCCGTAGGCCGACAACCCGGCGAGGATTCCGCACATGGCGTCTTCGCAAATGCCGCCGATCGACAGCAGCCGGGCTTCGGGGTTGGTGCCGGCATTGTAGAAGCCGTCGGCGAATCCCTTGCCCGCAGCATTGATGCTGGTCGAGCCGAGCAGGTCGGCTGCCGCCGCCAGAATCGCGCCGTTGGACGCCGTGTTGAGGTAGCCGAGGGACTTGCCGAGGGCGCCGCGCAGCGTCGTTCTCGAGCCGGGCTTCAGTAGCAGTTCGGCTGGCGTGGCAGCGGCGTGCCGGGCGGCCGCCGCATACAGAGCGTCGATATCCGGGGCGTTGTCGCGCGGTCGCCGCGCGGCCTTGTTCAACCGCTTGCGTGCCTCGACCAGTCGCGCTGCGAGTGCCGCCGTCAGCGCCTGGTCCCTTTCGAGGTTACGGCGGACGACCTGCAGCGCCTCCCAATAGCACTCCTCGACAACGGCCTTCTCGGCGCCGCCCGCACAGCGCTGGAACTGGCCGTCACAGGCCGGCAACGAGGCGCCCGCCTCACTGACGAATTCCGCCGCGGATTCCATGAAGCCGGGGCTGCAGAGCTTGTGTCCGGCGCCGTGCGAGCCCTTTCCCTCGATGCCGTAGCGCCAGCCCTTGGTGGTGCGATAGACGATGGCCGTGGGCTGGCCGGTGTCGAGCGCCGCAGCCAGTCGCTGAGCCGCGAACACCTGCTGGAAGTCCGTGCCATCGCCCACGTCGATGACGTTCCAGTCGTGCAGGTAGGCCAGTTCCTGCGGCGTCCACTGCACATAGTCGCCCGGCTGCGAGCCTTCGCGGCACACGCGATTCGAGTCGATGGAGGCCTGGTTCCAGTCCACGTGCATTACGACGTTGTCGAGTGACGCGGTGCCGGCAGCCGCCAGTGACTCGGCAATGCGCCCCGGCGTCAGGCCGCCCTCGCCCTCGACGATGTGCACGCGTGGCGCATTCTTCCCGTAGTAATCCCGAGCACCCCAGGCCAGTCCCAGCGAAGCCGCCGCGCCGACGCCCGAGGCGCCGGTCGATAACCGCACGAACGGGGTTGCGGGCGTCGGGTGTCCGTCGAGCGGCTTGGAGCCGAACTTGCGGAACAACGGCGTCGCTGTGGTCGGATTGCGGCGGAAACCGAGCAGGTCCTCCAGCCGAAATTGCAGCCGCACGTTCTTCGGCAGTAGTTGCGGGGCGCCGATCCGCATCACCTCATTGCGCAGCGCCCAGATGGCATACAGGCCAAGCGCCTTGTGGCCGGCCCCGTAGGAAATGATGTCCGCGTCCGCGCGGTCGGGGTCCGACACGTCGTAAGCCATCGCGTCGAACAGGATGCCCTCGACAAAGCGGCCGGAAGAGATCGAGCCGCCCGGGTGTCCGGACGTCGGCGCGTAATTGAACAGGATTGCGCACAGCGCACGGTACAGGAGGTCGAAGCGTTCGAAGACATCGAGTTCCTGCTGCGACAGCGGCGCGCCGCCGGTTGCCAGGTGTTCGGTGATATCGAAGTAAGCGGCCCGCCTGGGCCCGAACGTAAAGGCCATGATCTCGTCCTCCGTCAATACAGCGGGTCGCCGCTCTTCAGGTATGTGGCGAAGCCCTGCCGGTCTGCCGCTGCCGCCGCGATCCGGCTCACGCCCTCGCGCAACTCGTCGATGCCGGTCGCGATGGACAGCCGGAGGAAATGCTTACCCTCGGTGCCGATCTTGCCGAAAGACTTCCGGTCCATCGTCGCTACCTTGTAACGGAATAGCAGGAACATCTGGAACAGCGTCGAGGGGCTGGTCTTCTTGCGCAGCGCGTCGGGTAATTTCGCGTAGGCTGCAACCGCGCCGAGCGATTCGCAGAGTCCACCGATATTCGGAAACACGTAGAACGCTCCAAGCGGGTTCTGGCAGCTGATGCCGTCGATGGCGTTGAGGCCGTTGACCACCAGGTCACGCCTCTCCTGGAAGGCGCTCACCATCGCGGCGATCGCCGGGGCGCTCTCCGGCGACTCGATCGCGACCTTGCAGCCCATCTGGTTATAGGCCGCCGTGCAGGAGAAGTAGTTGATGTTGAGGTTCTTGAAGACCTGCGCTTCCTCCGCGGTCGGGAACACCGCCCAGCCTATGCGCCCGCCCGTCCACGAATAGGACTTCGACGCGCCAGAGACGATCACGGTGCGCCCGGCCATGCCAGGAAACGACGCGATCGAGATGTGCTCGGCACCATCGAACAGGATATTCTCGTAGACCTCGTCAGAGTACACGCGGCAATGCTCCGGGGCCTTGTCGCGGATGACCTTCGCGATACTTTCGAGCTGGGCGCGGGTTGCCACGCCCCCCGTCGGGTTCGACGGGAAGCAGATGAAGATGAGCTTGGTGCGCTCGGTGATGAGCTGCGCTAGGTCGTCGCCGGTAAAGGCGAAGCCCTTGGCTTCCTCCAGGTGAAGCGGGACAGGCCTCGCGCCGACGTATGCGATGAACGACTCGTAGATCGGGAAGCCGGGACTCGGGTAGATGATCTCGTCGCCCGGATTGCAGTAGACCTGCTGGCAGAAGCCGATGGGGGGCTTCGCGCCCGGGAACACGACGACCCGGTCTGGCGTCACGTCCAGCCCGCGCGCGGCGCCCATATACCGCGCGACGGACTCACGGAGCGGCAGGATTCCCTGCGGGTCGCAATAGTGCGTGAGGTCATTGTCGATCTGTCGCTTGACCTCGTCGCGGATGTGCTTTGGTAGCGCGAAATCCGGCTCGCCGAGGTTGCACTTGATGACCTTGTGACCGGCCTTCTCGATTCGCGCGATATAAGGGCCGACTTTGAAGGCGTTTTCGGTGTCGATCAGCGCGGTGCGGTCCGAAAAGAGGCTCATGTTCCGGTCTCCATTGGGTGCTCTGGCGCGCCGGTGAGGCACGCGGCCAAGACGGGACCCAGCCGGGCCGCGAACAAAAACGTCCGGCAGTCCTGCGTCCGCCCCGCAGTCTGGCCAAATTGACAGCCGGCCACCATCGCGGCAAGCCGCACGGACCATGGTCCAGGGCGGCGGCTCTGCTGGCCTATTGCGGCGACCGGGTCCGCGGGCGCCGCGGAAAAACGAGGGCTCGGGCCGACGGCCCGCCGTCAGGCCGCGGGGCTCGGCTTCTCCCCCAGGGACCGTGTCGGCAGCACGCGTACCAGCACGGCAAGAATGATGAACGGGGCGACCATCAGCCCGATCGCCACCAGCAGTCCCTCGAGGCCGCCGATCTCCATCTTGTAGCCCATCAGGCCCCGGAAGCTCTTCGAGAACAGCTGGCCTCCGATCACCACATTCCAGCGGGTGCTGAAGATACCGAGCTGGATCAGCAGCACCGAGGTGAAGTACAGCAGCTTTCTCATGTCCTCGTTGAAATTCCCTCTTCGCGCCACCACGAGCAGGGCGAGTGGCACCAGCATGCCGAGCAGCACCTGCAGCACGACGAGATTCATGAACAGCTTGACGGAAATGAGCTCGCCGAGGATCTTCACGGACTCTTCGCTCTGGTACAGGCGGTGGATGAAGTCCAGTGCCTCGAGCGAGAAGTCCACGATCACCGCGTAGAACAGGAACGAGACCATCCTGTCGAGGCAACGCATGTCGAGCTTTTCGTTCCGCACCAGGCACAGCACCATGTACAGCAGGATCACCATGGCGATACCGGAGACGATCGCGGACATCAGGAACACGATCGGCATCAGCACGCTGCCCCACCAGGGATTTGCCTTCACCGAGCCGAAAATGAACCCCACGTAGCCATGCAGCAGAAAGGCCGAAGGAATCCCGACGACCGTGATGATCTTGCTCGCTCGCTTGTCAAAGGCCAGCGCCTCGGGGCTGGTGTCCTGCGAGAACAGCGACAGTGACCGATGCACCCACTTCATGAGGCCACGACCGCTATTCGCCATCTCGATCAACTGATGCCGGTACTCGAACCAGATCTCTAGCAGCAGAATGCCCATCAGGTACCACGCGTAGACGAAGCCGAACATCGCCATCGCCGACGTCAGGTTCGGGGCCAGGAATATCTCGTACGAGCGCTCCGGGTGGCCGAGGTGAAGCAACAGCGGAAAGGGTGCGACCAGCAGGAACGCCAACGCCGTCAGCAAGGCAAGCCGGTACGTTGGCTGCACTTCGACGACGTTGAACACCTTGACCAGCGAGGCGAGGATGAACGCTCCTGCGACCACGCCAGTGATATAGGGGTAGACCACGATCAGGATCGACCAGTGAATCTCCGCCTCGTTCGGGTAGATGTAACCGATCACCTGGCTCAAGTGGTCGGTCAGCACATGCGACGCCGGGATGCTCATCGGACCTCTCCGTCCAGCTGCGCGTAACGAACCTTGGGTTCCGTATTGAGGTCCGGCTTGAGGACGTTGATCTTGTTCATGCGCTCAAAACGCATCAGCCGGCTGGCGCGGCTCCTCATGTCGCCGAAGATACGCGCCTGGGTCGGGCACACCTCGACGCAGGCCGGCAGCATGCCCTTGATGATGCGGTGATAGCAGAACGTGCACTTGTCGGCCGTCTTGGTGCGCGGATCCAGGTAGCGGGCGCCGTAAGGACAGGCCTGTATGCAGTAGCTGCAGCCGATGCAGCGCGTCTCGTCGACCAGCACGACCCCGTCCTTGGTCTGGAAAGTCGCGCCCACCGGGCACACCTGCACGCAGGGTGGATTGGCGCACTGGTTGCACAACTTGGGGACGAAGAAGGTGCGCAGGATGTCGCGATCCTCGGGACCGGGGTCGCCACCTGGCTGGGGCTGGGTGCTGATCGATTCGACCACTGCCTCGCCGTCGCCCCCGATCGTATAGCGCTCGATCCAGGTGCGGAAGTAATAAGGCTCCTGCGGCACGTCGTTCTCGATCTTGCAGGCCTCGACGCAGCGGTTGCAGCCAATGCACTTCTCGACCTCGATGCCCATCCCGTACAAGTGGTCGGACGGGTCGTAGTCGCTGCCGTAGGGACCGGGGTCACCGGCCGCGAGGCCATGCGCCTGCTGCGCAAGGGCGTGCAGCACCCCGCCGGCCGGGATGAACAGGATCATGTCCTTCAGGAACTCACGCTTGTTCATCAACGCCCCTCCGGCAGGTGCGGGTAATGGCACTCCCAGCACAGGTAGCTGTCGCCGTGAGCCGCGAGGTCGACCTTGGGGGCCGAACGGTTGCGCGAATCGCTGGCATGGCACTGGCCGCAGAATTCTCGGCCGCTGGGTTTGTCTGGCAATGCCATGCGCGGCTGGATCTTGTGCTGCTCTGTTGCCTCGTGACAGGTCGTGCAGGGTAGCAACGCGTGACTGGAGAGCGCCTTGGTGCGTTCGATCTGCGCATGACAGGCAGAGCACTCCGCCGGGGTCTCCGGCGGAACCGGATCGTGCGGGTCGTGGCAGGCGATGCACGGCTTGACTGGGTTATGCGCGGTCGGGTTGATTTGCGGGAAACCGGTAGGTCGCGATGGATCGTAGCCGTGGCAGACCGGGCAGAACTTGCGGTCGCGCGGCGCAATGGGCTTTACGGACATCGGGTCATTCGCATGCACTTCGCCCGCGCCGTGGCAGGCCTCGCAGGTGATGCCCTTGTGGTAGCCGGCACTCTTGCGGTCGAATTCGTCGGCGTGGCATTGCCTGCAGGTAGCCACGCCGGCGTGCATGACAGGCGTGGCAAGTTCCCGCTTGATCGTCGACGATTGGTGTTGCTCGGTGGAGAACAACGACGGCGGGATGACAGCGAAGCGCAGGACGAGCACGACCGTGAGCAAGACGGCCACGACGATGCCAATGCGAATGACCTGTTCGGGAACTTTCACCCATCACCCCCTCGGTCGCAGGCCGACGGCTGGCACGCCGGCATGCAGGCCGGCCAGCGCAGCCGGGAAACCGCACGTACCAACCCGGCGCGGACTCCTTGTGGAGTCGGGACGGGATTCAGGTCGTTAGCCAGTCTTGCCCGGTCAAATCAGCCGTTGATGAACCCCGACGATGTTAGGTTGCCGCTGCCAGGCTTCCTCTAGGTAATTTCAACGCGTCACTAGGTAGATTCAACCGGGCGGGCGGCACGGCTCACGGGCCCGCGTAATGGGGCGGAAGAGGGGCCGTTCGATGGCCGGCCTGGACGCAGGCTTCGAGTCGCACCACCCGATGACAGGCCGCTCCACCGAATCCTGGGGTGCGGCACACCGCGCGTCGCGCCTGCGGCCGGCCGGGACTAAACTGCCCGCGTTTCACTCATCCCGCCGCGGAGATTGCCATGCGCTACACGCTGCTGCCGATACTGATCGCCTTGCTTCCGATGCTCGCCACGACCGCGGTGGCATCCGCCGCGGCGCACCCGATCGGCGTGCGCGACCTCATCGCCTTCAAGCGAATCTCTGAACACGCGGTCGCGCCCGATGGCCGGCGCATCGCCTTCACCGTGTCCGAGTTGGACCTCGCGGGCGACAAGCGCCGGACGGACATCTGGGTCGTGGGCGTTGACGGTTCGAGCCCCCGGCCGCTCACCCGGGATCCGGCGTCGGACTCCGCGCCGGTCTGGTCGCCCGACGGCCAGGCGATCTGGTTCCTGTCGACGCGGTCGGGGTCGTCACAGGTCTGGCGCATCCCGGTGGACGGTGGTGAAGCCTCGCAGGTGACTCAGTTACCGCTCGACGTCGGCGCCTTCCGTCTGTCGGTTGATGGCACGCAACTTGCGGTCGCAATGGAGGTATTTCCGGATCTCGCAACGGCGCAAGACTCGAAGGACCGACTCGACGAGCGGGCCGGGATCAAGGCCAGTGGCCGCCTCTATGACCAGTTGCTGTACCGGCACTGGGACACGTGGAAGGATGGCCGGCGGTCGCACATCTTCGTCGTGCCTGTCGCAGGTGGAGAGGCTGTGGACCTGATGCGTGGCATGCAGGCCGATTCGCCGTCGAAGCCCTTCGGCGGCGCCGAGGAATTTACGTTCACCCCGGATGGCAAGGGCGTCGTCTTTACCGCGCGGGATGCAGGGCGTGAAGAGGCCTGGTCGACCAACCTGGATCTGTGGCATGCGCCGGTCGATCGCTCGGCTGCGCCGCGCAGGCTGACGGCCGGCTATCCGGCGACGGACACGGCGCCCGTCTTCTCGCCCGATGGCAAGACGCTGGCCTGGCTGGCCATGCGCCGCGCGGGTTACGAAGCTGACCGACAGCGCATCCTCACAATGCGCTGGCCGGACGGCGCGCAGCGGGTGCTGACCGAGAACTGGGACCGCTCACCCGGCTCGATCTCCTGGTCGCGCGACGGCGCGTCAATCCTCGCGACCGCCGACCATCTCGGCCACCATGCGTTGTTCGCGGTCAACGCGAGTTCGGGCGCGGTGCGCGAACTGATCGGGACGGGCCACGTGCGCAATCCCGCCGACACCGGCGCGAGAATCGTGTTCGGTCTCGATCACTTGAAATCTCCGGTCGAACTGCATTCGTCGAAACCGGACGGCTCGGACCTGCGGCGGCTGACGTCGTTGAACGACTCGGATCTCGCAGCCGTTCAGATCGGCGAGCCGGAGCAGTTCACGTTCAAGGGCGGGGCCGACGACACGGTCTACGGCTGGATCGTCAGACCCGTGGATTTCGATGCTTCCAGGAAGTACCCGGTCGCATTCCTGATCCACGGCGGACCGCAGGGTTCCTGGTCCAACGATTTCCACTACCGCTGGAATCCGCAGATGTACGCGGGTGCGGGTTATGCAGCCGTGATGATCGACTTCCACGGTTCGACCGGCTACGGCCAGGCCTTCACAGACTCGATTCGCGGGGATTGGGGTGGCAAGCCGCTGGAGGACCTGCAGAAGGGACTGGCCGCCGCGCTGGAAAAATACCCGTGGATGGACGGCGGACGCGTCTGCGCACTCGGCGCCTCGTTTGGCGGATACATGATCAACTGGATAGAGGGCAACTGGCCTGACCGCTTCCGGTGCCTCGTCAATCATGATGGCAACCTCGACGAGCGGTTTGCATATTTCGACACCGAAGAACTGTGGTTCCCGGAGTGGGACCACCAGGGCACCCCGTGGGGCAACCCGGCGGGTTATGCCAAACACAACCCGATTGATCACCTGTCCAAGTGGCAGACGCCGATGCTGGTGATTCACGGCGCACTGGATTTCCGGGTCGCCGAAACGCAGGGCATGGCGACGTTTGCAGCGCTGCAGCGCCGCGGAATCCCATCGAAGTTCCTGTACTTCCCGGATGAGAACCACTGGGTGCTGAAGCCGCACAACAGCATCCTGTGGCACGACACTGTGCTCGAATGGCTGGCGCAGTGGCTGAAGTGAAAAGAACGGGTTAGACCCCGAGCAGGAGATGGAGTCCGACCCCGGCCAGGGGTCTGACCCCTGCGGGGCCAAGCGGAACGGCACCGCGGCGTCTACGCGCCGCAGCTTCCGGAATACGCGAATCCACCGAATCTCCGTGCGCGCACCGTATGTTATTGTCGTCTGATGGGTGCGCTGGCGCGCCGAAAGCGTTGCTACGCCCACCCGTAATCGTCAGCGCGCAGGGGCGTTGCACGGAGCGACCTGCCGCCGGAGGCTGCCGACCGCCGTCGCTTGAGTGAACACGCCGGGCAGACCTGAGAGGCGACGCAGATGGAAATACGCTTACACGGTCGCGGAGGGCAGGGAGGGGTCACCTGCGCCAAGATCGTGGCGGCTGTCCACGCCCGCCTCGGCAAGAGCGTGCAGACTTTCGGCGACTACGCGAGCGAGCGTACGGGCGCGCCGGTTCGCGCCTACACGCGCGTATCGGACCAGCACATCACGAACCGAAACAAGGTGTACCGGCCCGACCACGTGCTGGTGCTGGACAACACGTTGCTCGGCGACGAGGTGGTCTCGGGGCTGCGTCCCGGCGGGGCACTGATCATCGATTCGCCGCAGCCGCCGGCCGCTTTCGCGGAACGCTTCGGCGCTTTTCGCATCGTGACCGTGGATGCGACCGGCATTGCCCGGCGCCACAACATCGGCTCGCGTTCCCTGGTGATCGTCAATACGACGATCGCGGGCGCGTACGCGCGTGCGCTCGACGTATCGCTCGACGTGCTCGAGAAGACGTATGGCGAGCTCGGTTTCACCAGTAATTTTGATGCGGCGCGGGAAGCCTACGAGTCGGCGTGCATTGGCGAGCCGTCGGCAGTGATGGCCGGCGACGGTGCGGGCAACGGCGCCGCCGCGCCTGCCGAGGTGCTGGCATTGACCGAGCACCGGGAGAGCCTGCCGACCCAGTTGAAGACCGGCAGCTGGCGCGTGCTGACCCCGCGCTACGTGGAGAACCTGGCGCCCTGCAGTGCCTTCTGTCCGGCCGGCAACGATGTCATCG
>Ga0210366_10000074_pt1 | contig 12173 bp, 17 predicted proteins | sample S641metaT_FD_190380 | JGI IMG/M metagenome (GOLD analysis project Ga0210366, IMG submission 190380) | Metatranscriptome of estuarine sediment microbial communities from the Columbia River estuary, Washington, United States - S.641... | ecosystem: Environmental > Aquatic > Marine > Intertidal... | reverse complement strand
GTCGCGCGATATCGAAACGGCCACCGCCATCGTCACCGAGCACAACACCCATGCGGCGCTGCTCGACGTAGTGGAAGCGGCGCGGCAGCTCGACCAAACGGACGACGCGGCGTGGCCCATCGTGAGCCGTAAGTCGCTCGACCGGCTGGCCACCGCCCTCGCCAAGCTCGATGAGGTAGCACCACATGGGTGAGATGACCGACGACCTCCTAGCCGAAGAAGAACACCTAGCGTCCCTCGCCGCTGAGGCTGCCGACGCTCACTGGCTCGACCTCGATGATCCGGCAACGGTAGACGTGGTAGCTCGGGCGCTGCGGACATTCGACGAGACAGACGTAGCCTGTCGCCTGGAACCGGGCGAGCACGCCGACGAATGGGCACCCGCCCTCATCGACGCCATCCGCCGCGAGGTAGCACCATGAGCGACCTACGGACTGCGTTGCAGGAGATAGTCGACGACAGCCCGAACTGGATGGTCCCCGACGCCATCGTGGAGCACGCCAGACATATGCAGTCCATCGCCCGTGCTGCCCTCGACAGCCTCCCTCCCGGCTCCATCGTCATCACCGAGGCCGACCGCGCGGCGCTCCTGCGTGTCCTCGGGGATGCCGCCGACCACGGGATAATCGGTGCCGCCGCCATCTTCCGCGAGTTGCGCCGATGAGACGTATCGCGGTCGGATGGTTGGTGCTGCTGGTTTGCCTTTCACCGGTGCTCATCGGCTACGTCCTCGCTGGACCAGGCGGAGTCATGGCCGTAATGGCAGTCATTAGCGGACTGCTCATGCTCGGCCTGATGACCGCATTGGCATGGGTGATTGGCGACGCCTTTATTGACTCCCGCCGATGATCCTGCTCCTTGTCGTTGGTCAGACATTGGATGTGCTGACGTTTGCAGGATTCATGGCTATCCTGCCGGCTGGAGCGTTGCCGATCCTTCTCGCAGTCGAACGCAATCCCATCATCGTGACGCTCTTCTCGGCTGGGGGCTTGGCGGCGGTGATTGTCGTCAAGGTATCGCTCGTAATCCTCATCCTTTGGCTCGACGGTCGTCGTCTTCGGCCGCGATCGATACCACTGAGACTGTTCTTCGTGATCGCCGGGGTCAGTGGATTCATCGGAGCGTTATCCAATACCATGGCCATCTCCGAAGTCATGGAGGTCATGGGAACATGAGTGATCATGCCGCCTGTGAACGCAAGATCGCCGATCTCGAAACTGAGATCGTCCACCTGAAGCGACGATTGGCCATCCGAGGCAGTCGTGAGATGACCGAGCCGAAGATCAAGGATCCAATCGGGTTCTTGGCCAATCTAGCCCCCCAGGACCGAGCGTACATGGAACGCAAGATGGGAATGAGGAAACGATGAGCCACGCCAGCATGATGCAGGCCCCCTGATGGCGACACGCACCTCCGCACCACGACCGGCCCCGATCCCATCCGGGGTCATGACCATCGAAGTCCACTTCAAGACGGCACTGTCCACACCTCCGGTAGTCGAGCGGTTGGATTGGCCCATCGGCTGGCCATTGCCAGGCCATGGCGACTCCATCATGGTCGGCACGTCGGGCGGTTTCGTCACCCACCTATCGTTCCATCCCGACCGGAACATCGTGGTCGTGAATACCCGATGAGTCTTGACATCCGGCCCCTCGTTCGCGCAACATCACTTCCCAAGGCGGGTCGCCTGCGCGAGTTGCGCGCTGTGGAAGTCTGGCTACTGCATTCCCTATCGAGGTCTTGATGACACGATTGGCTCGACTATTCATCCGGATCGGCTTCCTGCCGGATCGCCCGACCTTCCGTCGCTTCATGCGTCAGGCCCTCTACCGGCCATTCTCGGTTCGCGAGAACCATGGGCTGTATGATCTCGGTCCGAATATCACTCGTAACCAAGCTCGGCGTTTCACGGAATGGCTGGAGAAATCGCCCAGAATGGTTTCGCATGAGCGTGAAACGCGTAGGAATGGGCGATGATCCCGTTCCGATGTCGGTGTGGCCGCCGAACGACCCATCCCTACCGTCTCGGTGACGACCTGCTATGCGTAGTCTGTGCCGGCGACCTGCGGCCCGATGTCGTCAGCAAGCGCGTCGCTGATGACGCCCGACGCTATACCAGGTCCAGTCCGAAGGCACGTCATGATGGTGGCCCCGGCTGGTCGCGGTGGTCGGGATGATCTTTCGTCCTGCGGAAGATGAATGGCCCACTTGGTACGACCACGATGTGGTCAAGGTATCCTTTGGTGAGCCAGCGTCGCGTACGATCGCAGCCGACGACGGTGTCTTCGTCTTCGAGTCAGCCACGACCGAGCAAATCATCGATAGATATGCACGAGAGTTAGCACGGCGGCGACCCATGACAGATAGTCATGACCTCTGAACAGGAGAACATCGCCAGCGTCTACATCGGCTACTTCGCGGCGCGCGATGATGCCTATAACGCCTGGTCGGGTGAGCATTGGTTCTGCAAGCGCGAACCCCTGACTCCAGCTGTCGTCGTCGACGCCTTCAGGCGCAATCTCGGTATCGGAGCCTACATGCAGCGGCCGGATGGGTTGACCCACGTCTGCGCCGTGGACTTCGATACTGACGATGGTTGGCAACGGGCGCGAGTCCTGCGTGACGTGATGGATGGCCATGGTGCCTTTGCCTACATCGAGCCGTCACGCCGCGGAGCGCATCTCTACAGCGTTCTCGACGACGCCATCCCCGCCCGGACCGTGCGTCGCGCCCTCCGTGGCTTCCTCGGCGAGGCCCTCATCGATGACAGGGATCCCAAGGTCGAACTCCGACCGAGCCACGACGAAATCAAACCCGAGGGCTTCGGATCACCCATCCGGATGCCGACCATGCCTCACCCCAAGACCGGCAAGCGATACCCCCTGTGCGGTCCTGATGACCGGCCGCTGGGGGCCAAGTTGTCCGACATCCTCCTGCGGATCGAGTGGGCCAGCGCAGCAGCCTTCATCGAGATGGCTGCCAAGGTCCCCATCGATCCGGCGCTCCTGGACCGCGCCTACCGTCGGCCGACCGTCCTGCGGCCCGAGGACCCACCCGATAGCGTATCGCTCGTTCTGGGCCATTTCTGGGGCACTCAGGCGGTTCCTGGGCGAACCATCCGATGCCCCCTGCATGATGACCGATCGGCCAGTCTGTCGGTCTTGGCTGATGACCAGCGGGCCATCTGCAAGAGTCCTTCATGCGATCTCAACAACGGCGATCACGGGGTCGGGCCAGGGCAGTTGCGGCGGCTGGCCGAGGCCCGTGGATTGGACCTCGTGTCTGATACAGTCGCAGCAGCGGGCTGACGGGCACGCTGCTCCAGCGGGAGCGGGCTGGGAGTGACGACCCGGCCCAACCCGCCCTTCTTCGTCACAGGAGGCTACGCGGGGATGGACCCGAAAGGAAAGAGAACGTACGAGTTCCGGCCCGATGGGCTGGGGTATGTCCTGACCTATACGGACATCGACACCTCGTTCCATGTCGACCGGCTGAAAGTCACCGGTGGCGACACCAAGGGCGACGTGATGGTACGCACCAACATCAAGGGTGCCCGGACCTACGCCAACAATCTCCTCCACTACAGTCGCGAGACGCTGTCGTCCTCGACGGCCCGCAAGTCCTTTGGCCGGGTTCTCGCCGAGAAGGTTCCCTCGGACCCCCCGATCGACTGGTTCGGGATGTACGACGAGTTCTGCACAGCGGTCATGCTGGCTGATCGCGAGGGCCAGCCACCGGAGGCAGTCGGGACCATGGCCGATGACATCGTCGGGCCGGCGTTCCTGCTGCGGCCGATGGTGCCCTTCGGGGTCCATTCCATCCTGTTCGGTGATGGCGGTCTCGGCAAGAGCATCCTGACCCTCGCCCTCGGCGTCAGTCACCAGACGGGCAAGGAGATCGTGCCGGGTTTCATCCCCGTCCAGCAGGGCAACACCCTGGTCCTCAACTGGGAGACCAACCGCAGCGACATCGATGCCAGGATCAAGGCCATCTGCGCCGGGGCCGGTATCCCGACCGTCCAGATGTACCACCTGCTTGGCGGCGGACGAACGCTGGCCAGTCGGGTCGAAGCCATCGCCCGCGCCGCCGACCAGACCGACTCGACGTTCCTCATCGTGGACTCCATCGGCAAGGCCATCGGTACGGCCGGTGAAGGCCCTATCGAAGACGCGGCCAACCGGTTCAGCAGCGCGCTCGACGAGATCGGTCGCTCGACCCTGTGCATCGATCATGTATCCAAGGCCGGGGTCCTCGATGCCAACGGCGCAGGCAAGCCCATCGGCAGCACGATGAAGTCCAACTGGGCACGGGCCACCTGGGAGATGCGGCCGCAGGGGCCGCAGGAAGATGGCACGAGTCACCTCGTCCTCCATCACCGCAAGCACAACACCACCGATGAGCACCCACCCATCGCCCTATCGATGCAGTGGCGCAAGGGGGCCGTCGTCTGGGAATCGGAACCGGTCATCGCCAACCCCTACGCCTTTGCTCGGGCCGGTGCCCCGCTGGCCGACCGCATCGCCGAGGCACTGGCCGACCATCCTCTCCGACCCCGCGAGATCGCCATCGAACTGAACACCAACGAGGCCACGGTGCGGACCGTCCTCAACCGCCAGAAAGGTCGCTTCGAGAAGCTGCCGACCGGCGACTGGGGACTCATGGAAGCTGGTGCATAACAGTGTTACGTAACAGTGTTACGGACTGTTATGAAGTGCCTGTCGGATGGGTCGGGCGTAACACCTGTTACGTTGTTACGAAACGTGTTATGAGGCGTAACATAACACCCCCACCCCCTAAAGGGGGTGTATGGGGGATGTTATGTTTACGCCCCTCTGTAACACGTTGGGTCGGAGAACGACGAGAGAAGACGGGGCATAACAGTCGATGACCAGAGCCCGCAAGATCGACCCGGCCATCCTCGAACGTGAATACATCTTCGATGCCACCAACCCGCCGATCTCCATCTCCGACCTAGCGGCCAGACACGGCCTCGCTCGCAGCGGGGTCGCCGACAAGGCTCGCATCGGGCGCTGGTATGAGCGACGAGTGGAGTTTCGCCAGCAGATGGGCGAGAAGGTCGTCGAAGCCTTGGGCGACAAGTGGGCTGAGTTCGAGACCGCCGTCCGTGAACGCCTGATGCAATCGGGCCTGACCTACCTCGATGCCTACGATCAGGCCCTCAAAGATGGCGACATCAAGGTCAACACTCGCGACATGCTCGGTATCGCCGCGATGTTGCGAACCCTCATCGGTGATGCTGCTCTCGCCACGGGGCCTGATCACACCACGATCGACCCGGAGAACGTCACCCTTCCAGCCGAGGATTACCGGCAGGCCGTGGAGACGATCCAGAAGCTGCTCGCCGCAGGGGAGGTATCCGATGACCGATCCGGCTCCGAACAGGGATCTTCTCCAGGCGATGCTTCGACAGGCGAAGAGAGAACTGTCCAAGACTGACCTCTACGCCTACGCCGACTTCGTCTTCGGATTCAGCTTGGCGAAGCACCATCACCAGATGGTGGACTTCGTCCTCGAACGACTGGAGCGCGGCGAGTCTGGCGTCATCCTTGCCCCGCGAGGATCCGGCAAGACGACTACCCTCAATACCGTCCTGCTGTCGTGGCTCGTGGCGACCCGGCCGGATATCCGCATCGGCCTGTTCAGCCAGAAGGACAAGAAGGCCGAGGCGATGTCATCGGCCATCCGCTTCACTCTGTCGGAGTCGGAGCCGTTCAAGGAGGCGTTCGGTGACCTCCGCTCCCCGACCAAGTGGACCGATGGCGAGTGGCTGCGCAAGGGGAGCCGCTGGGCATCCTCGAAGGACCGCACGATGGTCACCGGCGGGGTCAACAACTCATCCGCCGTGTCCAAGCGGTTCGACCTCATCTTCTGCGACGACATCCTCGACGCCGAGAACACCTACACCATCGACCGCCGCGAGAAGACCGAGGACTGGTTCTGGCGGACGATGAAGCCGGCCCAGGCCGCTGAGGGCGTGTCGGTCATCGTGGTCGGCACCCGCTGGACCGAGGGCGACCTGTACGAACGCTTGATCGAGACCAACAAGTGGCCATCACTGGTCATCCCGGCCCTCGACCCTGTCACCGATGAGTCCTACTGGCCCGAAGTCTGGCCGGTCAGTCGTCTGGAGAAGGAGCGCGAGGACATCGGCTGGGACAACTTCGCCTGCGCCTATCTCAACGATGTAACGGGTCTGCGCGAGGGGTTGATCTTCAAGAAGGAGTGGTTCGATTACTTCGATGAACTGCCGAGGGGCCATTACACCTGGACGATGGGCGTCGACCTGGCCTCTTCCGAGCGGGAACGGGCCGACTGGACGACGCGGGTCATCATCGCCGAGAGCGAGGACCATCATTACTATGTGATGGGTACCTTTCGGATGAAGTCCGAGACGGGTCATCGCCAGTTCGTCGAGGATGGGGCTGCGGCGTTTCCCGCCATCAGTCGCATCGTCATCGAGAACAACCAGCACCAGTCCACGCTTGTGCAGGATCTGCTGGATCAGACAAGGTTGCCGGTCGTCGGCAAGCGAACCGATGTCGACAAACGGACCCGCGCTCGCGGTGTCGCGACTCGCTATGAGGCCCATCGTGTCCATCACCATCGATCCCTCAAAGGGGCCGAACTGGAGATGGAGATGCTGGGCTTTCCCAAGGGACACGACGATCTCATCGATGCCCTCGGGCTGGCCATGGATGTCGGCGGTCCGGCGCTGGCTTTCTCGACCATCAGCGATGTGCCGATCGCGGTCGATGCCGAACTTCCATCTGGCCATGAGCTGCGGTTTACCACCGGACCTCGTATCGTTCCCGGCCATGTGGCTACCATGTTGACCGGTATCGAGACTGAACGGTTCACCTACGAGGAGGCGATGATGCGAGCTAACCGTCGCGATCTCGACAACTTCATCGGCTCGGCCATTCGGGGTGGCCTTTCGTGAGCACCCTTCCGGCGATCGTCGCCTATCCGCCGCAGCAGCCGGTCCCTGTATCGACTCCCTCGCCGGGGGTGGTGGAACGACTGCGGTTGTGGTTCAGTCAGCCCAGGACCGCATTGTCTCGATTGCCGGAATCGAGTGCGGCAGTCCCCGGTGGGGCGGCCATCCTCGGCCAGGTGGCCGGCACCGTGTCATTGCCCAATGCTGCTTCGTATCGGGCCTACTCATTGACACCGTGGGTCCGGGCAGCCATCGATATCCGCCGGGACCAGCTGGCCTCAGCGGACTGGGATATCGTGACCATCGATCCCGACGGCCCGCAGAATGTTCGGCTTCGCAAGCGAGTTCGAGACCTATTCGACAATCCCAACGCCAAGCTCGACTCATTCCAGATCTTCACCCAGACGCTGGTCGACGACCTGTTGACACTCGATGGGGCGTGCATCGAGAAGGTCCGTTATCCGACGGGACAGATCGCTGAACTGTGGGCCACCCCGCCCGACTTCATCCACGTCAATGCCCGATGGGACGGTAGCGTCGAGACGATGCCGCGCTACTACTGGGTGCCGGACGGTACCGTTCGGGCGAGCTTCCGTAACAACGACTTCGTCTACATGATGGCCAACGCCCGGACCATCACGCCAGTCGGCGTCAGCCCGATCTACATCCTCCGACAGGTCATCGATGCAGAACTCCAGGCGATGGAATACAACCGTCGGATGGTCATGGGCGCTGCCCCCAACGCCATCTTCAACATCGGTGACGAGGCCAAGCAGGAGGACGTGGACAAGTTCATGTCCAAGATGCAGTCCGAAGTGCTTGGTAAGTCCAACTTCGCAGCCATCGGTGGATTTCGGAGTCCATCGTTGTATCGGTTCAATGACTCGAACCAGGAGATGCAATATCGCGAGTGGGTTGATCTCCTGTTGCGTTGCATCGCCATCGTCTATGGTCTCTCGCCGATGGATCTCGGCATCACCTTCGACGTGAACCGCTCATCGGCCGAGACGCAATCGGCCAACACCGAGGACCGCGGACTCCGGCCGTTGCTGGCGTTGTTCCAGAACTACTACACCAAGGAGATCGTCCAGGACGAGAGTTTCGGTGGTCGGGGTAACAATCTCGCCTTTCGCTTCACCGCTCTCAACCTCAATGAGACCCAGCAGAAGGCGAACATCAACAAGATCGCCATGCCGGGTGTCGGCTGGAAGTCCATCAACGAGGCGCGCAAGATGGATGGGCGGGATCCCATCGGCGACCTCGCCGCAGGGGACAACGTGTTCAACCATATCCTCATCGGTACGCCGAAGGGCATCCTCGATCTCAGCACCGCCAAGTATCTCGGTGAAGAGCACTTGGCTCAGATTGCTGCACAGGAAGCCAGGGTCGAGGCCGAGTCCGCCGCCGACCAGCTGGAGCAACAGAGTGATATCGACGCCGCTAGGCAGCCGAAGCCGGCAGCGGCCGGCGCTGCCGAGAGCAGAGGGAGTCCCGCGCGATGAAGAAGTCCCTGATGTGTGAGCCACGGCGGCACGCGTATCGCGAGTCCACCAATGGTCAGTCGATCTACTGTCCGAAGTGTGGCGATGTCCAGTCGCTGGTCGCTGAACCGTGTACCCACAGTTACTGGCCGGCGCCATATACCGTGCCGTATGTGGTGCCCTGCACCCGGCCGCACGCGCCGTACTACTACACATGGACGGTCGGCAGTGGGACAGCCGATGTGTTCGGTGACTCGACGATGACCTACACGACCGGTATCACATCGGGTGTGATCGACTGACATGGCCGCGACGTTGACACTGCGGGTCTACACCGGCACAGGTGCGGGGACCGAGTCTGCTGCGGTGACCGGGATCGATCTCATCAGTGCCGACAACGCGACGAACTCAGCTGGCAATCGAGCAGCGAACGAGGTGGTCCCTGGCACCAACTCGTTCGAGAAGTGGCTGCGCCTGCGTGTGGACGCACCTCCTGCGGGCGCAGTCACCAACTTCTGGATCCAGAACGATGACGACTTGCCGACTGGAGTGGTCATCAAGTTCGGTGTGACGGACACTCCGAAGACTCCGGTCGCGACTACTTCGGCCGTGGCTACCAATACTCTTGCGACTGGGCAACGGTACATCTTCGATACCAACGACTACACCGACACTGGCGACCACACGAGGTACTTGGTCGTTCAGTCACAGGTGGCGGTCGGTGCGGCTTCAGGGTCGATCCCCCAACTGGCTCCCGCCATCGGTTGGCAGGAGTCGTAGTCCCCGTCCTGAGAGGGAATATCGTGATCACCGTATTGATGCCCTCGCGGGGTCGCGAGCGCCAGGCGACGGAAGCCTACGAGGCGTTCGTCGCGACCAAGAGTCTTGTCGCCACCGAGATGCTGGTCGTTCTGGATGAAGGGGAGCCGGGGTATGCGGATGTCCCTACCCTGCATGTCGCGCACGAGGGCGGGATGGCCAATGCCCTCAATGCTGCCCTGGTCTATGCATCGCCGACCATCTACGGTTTCATCGGGGATGACCATCGCTTCCGAACCGATGGCTGGGACGAGCGCATCATCGAAGCCAATACCGAGATCGATGGTGCCATCGCCTACGGTGATGACCTGCTTCGCGGCGAGGAACTGCCTTCGCAGGTGTTCATCGATGCCCGTATCGTCAGGGCTCTTGGCTGGATGGCATTGCCGGGAGCCAAGCATCTCTTCCTCGACGACACATGGCGAGAACTCGGCCGCGCTCTCGGCCGTCTGCGTTACCGGCCCGATGTCGTGATCGAGCATCTTCATCCCACCAGCGGGAAGGCCGACTGGGATGACAACTATCGACGGGTCAACTCGCCAGCTCTCTATGGTCATGATGCGGCGGTCTTCCATCGCTGGATGAATGAGGGGATCGACGCCGATGTCCTGCGCGTCGAGGCCGCCATGCGATGACGGTCAGCGTCATCATCCCGACCTATTACCGTAACGACGTATTGGTCGAACGGGCGCTCGCGTCCGTGCTGCGACAGACCGACCGGGACATCGAGGTTCTGATCGTGGCCGATGGGATGGCACATCAGGATGCTGCTGAACTTGGCTACATCATCTATCGCCAGCAGGAGCACACCGATATCCCATTGCGTTTCTGGAACATCCGTCGGCCGACTTATCCGGAAGATCCGGGTCAGGTCTGGTGCGTTCAGGGAACCGATGCTCGGAACTTCGGTTTGGATCATGCCCAGGGGGAATGGGTTGCCCCGCTCGATGACGACGATGAGTGGACCGATGACCATATCGAAGTGCTGCTGGATGCAGTGACCGCCAGGGGTGTCGATTTCGCCTATGGGAAATCGGTTACGCCGTGGGGCCAGTGGTACGGTCACTGGCCGCCGTCAGGTATGAACTTCACCGATGGCTCGCAACTGTATCGTCACGACATGGGCTACCGCTATGACTGGGGTTGTCTGGACCGTGGACTGCCATCCGACGCCGATCTCTGGGAACGGATGATCACGGGTGGGGTGACCTTTACCTTCATCGATCGGCTCGTCCACCGCTACTTCCCGGCCGAACGATGATTCCCGTTCTGGGAGTACCTGTCCTCAATCGGGTGGACTTGTTGGGGCGAATGTTGGCTTCGATCGACGTGGAAGTCGGGCGCATCATCATCGTGGACAACTCGGTGACCGGTATCGTATCGGAAGTCGACCTGCCGCCCAATGCCACGGTCTTGCCGATGCGACACAACATCGGAGTCGCGGCCTCGTGGAACCTCATCATCAAAGCCAGTCCTCGGGCGCGTTGGTGGTGCATCGTCAACAATGACATCGAGTTCGCTTCGGGTGATCTTGCCGCCCTTGTCCGACAGGTCGAAGCGGACCGACTGGCCTTCTCGTTCCTTATCTCTCCATCGGCTTTCGGTCTGACGACCGAAGTCCTGGACAAGATCGGGTTCTTTGATGAGAACTTCGCGCCGGCCTACTTCGAGGACAATGACTACGTCCGACGCGTCCTGCTCGGGGGCCTGCGGTCGGTGGCATTGCCAGCCAACTACTCACATGCCACCTCATCAACGCTTGGGGCTGACCGCAAGCTCATGGACCAGAACAATCGCACGTTCCCGGTCAACCAGGACTACTACCGGGAGAAATGGGGGGGGCCGGTCGGTGGCGAGCGTTTCACGACCCCATTTGATCAGGGGGGCGGTATCGGGGATTGGTCATTGGCGCCGCGTCGGCTTCTTGCCCAGACGTGGGTTCAGGAGGGAGAGGGATGACGAGAGGGAACCGCGATGCGAACTAGACTCGCTGACCGCGGAGCAGTCGACTACCAGGTCGCCCGTCACAACGAACAGTGGACGGATCACGCCCTCCGGACTCATGTGACTGCGGCTCATGTCGCGTGGCTGCGACCGCGGACCATCCTCGACCCAGCCTGTGGCGATGGTTCGATCGTCCGAGCCGCACACCACATCGCACCCATTGAGTTCGCTCGGCTCGGCGACATCAGTCTGCCGAACCACGACACGCTTCGGTCCTGGATCCCTGTTGATCAGGGCTGGTCGCTGGTGGCTGGTGATGTGAACGATGTCCTGCGGGAAGAGCAGACGACATTCGACATGGTCATCCTGACCGAGATTCTGGAACATCTCGGTGACCCGGTTGCCACATTGCGTGAGGCACGGCGGGTCGGCCGCTATCTCATCGCCTCATCGCCCGAGATGCGTCACGGGCAATACGACGACAACCCCGAGCACCTCTGGATGTTCGACGCCTCCGGCTACTCGCAGATGCTTAGCGAAGCTGGCTGGGTCACCCGCGAATACACCAAGCTGACCTTCTCCGACATGCCCTACGACTTCCAGATCTGGACCTGTATCTGATGGCACGCATCCTCATCACCGGTGCCGCCGGGTTCCTCGGTGGTCACTTCGTCAGTCATCACCTTGCACAAGGGGACGACATCGTCGGCGTGGACGACCTGTCGAGTCCTGGTGCCGACTGGCCTGACGGGGACTACACTCGGCGTGAACAGGATGCGTTCGTGTTCCTCGAACACTGCGTCGAGGAGTTCGATATCGCGTATCACTTCGCAGCACCGGTCGGCGGGCGAGTGAGGATCGAGCGCGATCCTCTCTTCAACGCCCGATCGCTGGCACTCGATGCAGCGTTCTTCCGATGGGCCGTCGACCGGATCTCGACGGCGGTCTATCCATCTTCATCGGCGGTCTAC
>Ga0210366_10000073_pt1 | contig 12185 bp, 9 predicted proteins | sample S641metaT_FD_190380 | JGI IMG/M metagenome (GOLD analysis project Ga0210366, IMG submission 190380) | Metatranscriptome of estuarine sediment microbial communities from the Columbia River estuary, Washington, United States - S.641... | ecosystem: Environmental > Aquatic > Marine > Intertidal... | reverse complement strand
CCACGTCGAGCCGATGGGTCCCGGCCAGCCCGACGGCAAGAAACACGGCATCGAAGTCGCGCCGCAGCTGTTCGAGCGTCAGGTCCCGGCCCAATGCGACTCCGGTGCGGACCTCGATGCCGCCTATCGCCAGGATGTAGCCGACTTCGCGCTGTGCAAACTCGTCTACCGTCTTGTAGGCCGCGATCCCGTATTCGTTCAATCCGCCGAGCTTGCCGTCGCGGCTGAATACCGTAACGCCATGTCCAAGGCAGGCCAGGCGGTGCGCACAGGACAGTCCGGCCGGACCGCCGCCGACGACGGCCACACGCTTGCCGGAGGGTCCGGCCCGCTCAAACAGCTGGGTGCCGGACCCGAGAACCGGATCGGTTGCATGGCGCTGCAACAGGCCGATGTCAACCGGCTTGTCCTCGTGCACGTTGCGGACACAGGCCTGTTCACACAGCACCTCGGTCGGGCACACCCGTGCGCACATGCCTCCCAGGATGTTCTCGGACAGGATGGTGCGGGCAGCACCCTCGAGGTCGCCGCTGCGGATCGACTGGATGAACCGCGGAATGTCGATGTCGGTCGGGCAGGCCGTCGTGCAGGGCGCTGCCCAGCAAAAATAGCAGCGATCGGCGGCAATCAGTGCCTCGGACTTTGTGAGCGGTGGGTGGAGGTCCGAGAAGTTCCTCTCGATCTCGACAGCGCTCAGGCGGCCCGCGGCCACATCCGGATGCTTACCGGCCGCCGGCTTTCGAAACCACATTCCGTTGCTCCCTGCTCAGCGCCGGGGGCGCTGAACCGCGCTCGGCTTCGCCAACTTGGCCTGTTTCTTCAGGGCATCGTAGTACGGCGCGAAGGGCGGTCGATTCACGTAACGGCCAGCGCCTTTCTCGACCCGCAGTTCTCCATTGACGTAGACGACTTTGCCTGCGCTGATCGTGTGCGAAGCACAGCCCTTGACCGTCATGCCCTCGAAGATATTGAAATCGATCTTCTGGTGGTGGGTCCTGGCCGAGATCGTCTTGCTGGCCGCCGGGTCCCAGACGACCAGATCGGCATCGCCACCGACCGACACGCTGCCCTTACGCGGATAGATGTTGAAGATCTGCGCGGCGTTCGTCGAGGTAATCCGCACGAATTCGTTCATGGTCAGGCGCCCGCTGCCGACGCCGTGATGCCACAGTACCTCCATGCGGTTCTCGACACCCGCGGTGCCGTTCGGGATCTTTCGGAAATCGTCACGGCCGGCCGCCTTCTGGTCTGCACAGAAACAGCAATGATCCGTTGCGGTCGTTTGCAGGTTGCCGGCCTGCAGGCCGCGCCACAGGGCGACCTGGTGCTCCTTGCCGCGATACGGCGGGCTCATCACGTGAGCGGCCGCGCGCTCGAAGTCGGGATCCCGGTATACCGAGTCGTCGATCAACAGATGGCCGGCCAGGACCTCGCCGAAGACGCGCTGGCCTTCGTTGCGTGCGCGCGTGATGGCCTCGAGCGCCTGGCGCGACGAGACGTGCACCACGTAGAGCGGGACACGCAGGACCTCGGCGATCCGTATCGCGCGATTGGCTGCCTCGCCCTCGACCTCGGGCGGACGCGACAGCGGGTGACCCTCCGGTCCGGTGATGCCCTGGCTGAAGAGTTGCTCCTGCAGCCGGTACACCAGCTCGCCGTTCTCGGCATGCACGGTCACGATGGCGCCGAGCGTGATCGCCCTGGAGAAGCTGTTCACCAGGATCTCGTCGTCCGCCATGATGGCGCCCTTGTACGCCATGAAGTGCTTGAAGCTGTTGACGCCGTGGTCGCGCACCAGGGTTTCCATGTCTGCGCCGACGGTCTCATCCCACCAGGTGATCGCGACATGGAAAGAATAATCCGCCACCGCCTTCTCGGCCCAGCCGCGCCACTGACGATAGGCCTCCATGAGATTCTGCTGCGGGTTCGGGATGACGAAATCGATGATCATCGTCGTGCCGCCAGCGAGCCCCGCCGCCGTGCCGGTGAAGAAATCCTCGCTGGTGACCGTGCCCATGAACGGCAGTTGCATGTGCGTGTGCGGATCGATTCCACCGGGCATCACGTACTGGCCGCCGGCATCTACGATGTCGCAGCCTGCCGGAGCATCGATGTCCGGTCCTACCTGCGCGACGCGACCTTGCTTGCACAGCACATCGGCGCGAACCGTCTGTTCGGCCGTGACCACCGTTCCGCCCTTGATCAGCAGTGACATGGCTTTCACCTCCTGCGGCCCAGCAAATAATAGATCATTCCACCCAGCAGGGACCCGGTGAACCAGCCATAATCGTAGAACCAGCCGAGCCGACCCGTCGTGATTGCAATCAGCGTGAAGCCGACCGGCACGAGAAACGCCGTGAATCCCGCCTTGTTCCATGCCGGGTACGGCCCGTCGTCCAGATAGAGGCCCGCCAGTTCATAGTGCTGCCGCCGGACCAGGAAATAGTCCACGATCATGATGCCGGCGATCGGACCGAGCAGGCTCGAATAGCCGATCAGCCAGTTTGAGTAAAGGCTCTCGACGCTGACGTCGGAGACCAGCCAGCCCATCTTCTTCAGCAATTCCCAGCTCATCAGCAGCACGCCGACCGCGCCGGTTACCAGCACGCCCTTCGTCTGGTTGATCAGTTTCGGCGCCACATTCTGGAAGTCGTTGGTGGGCGAGACGATGTTGGCCGCGGTGTTGGTGGAAATCGTCGCAAGAATGATCACGACCATCGAGACGACGACCCAGAAGGTGTTGTCGATGTGGCCGATCAGGTTGATCGGATCGGAAACGGTCTCGCCGACCAGCTCGCTGGAGGCGGCCGTCATCAGTACCCCGAGACCCGCAAACAGGAACATCGTCAGCGGCAGGCCGATGACCTGCCCGATGATCTGGCTCTTCTGCGACCGCGCGTAACGGCTGAAATCCGGGATGTTCAGTGACAGGGTCGCCCAGAAGCCCACCATCGCGGTAAGCCCGCCGAAGAAGTAGCCGACCAGGGGCGCGTCCGCCGGACGGCCCGCCGGCTGCGCCAGGAGTTCCGTCACTGAGGCCTGCGGCCAGGCCCAGACGATCAGGCCCATCCCGATCAGCAATAGCGACGGTGCGGCGAAGACCTCCAGGTGCTTGATCGACTCCGCACCGCGGATGACGACCCACAGGTTGGCCACCCAGAAGATGAAGAAGCCGATGACCTCGCCCTTGCTGCCGAGTCTCGCCCAGGGCTCGAACAGTGCCGAGAGCAGCAGGTGTACGGCGATGCCACCGAACAGCGTCTGGATGCCGAACCAGCCGCAGGCGACCAACGCGCGGATCAGTGCCGGCACGTTGGAGCCGATGATGCCGAACGATGAACGCAGCACGACCGGGAACGGGATGCCGTACTTGGTGCCCGGGAAGGCGTTCAGCGTCAGCGGAACCAGAATGACGACGTTCGCCGCCAGGATGGTCCACAGGGCCTCGGCGACCGACAGTCCGAAATAGGCCGTCAAAACCCCACCCAGCGTGTAGGTCGGCACGCAGATCGACATGCCGACCCACAGCGCCGCGACGTGCCAGTGGTTCCAGGTACGCTGGCTGACCCGGGTCGGTGCAATGTCCTCGTTGTAGCGCGGGCTGCCGGTGACGTCCGTCCCGGCCTCCAGTTCATAGAAGTCGCCGACCTTGACGACCTGGCTCGCCGTGTTCAGCTCCCCCATGCCGCCCCCCAGGGGAAATCCGCCAATCCGATGTTGCGCTGGCCTGGCCGGAGTCGCCGTCAGACCAGCGGTCCGTAGGTCTCCGGCCTGCGATCGCGGAAGAACTGCCAAGTGTTGCGGACCTCGCGGATCATGTCGAGGTCGATCGTGTGGACCAGCAGCTCGTCCTGGTCGTAGCTGGCCTGCGCCTCAATCTTGCCGCGCGGATTGACGATGTAGCTGGAGCCGTAGAACTCGCCCATCCGGTCGGCCCACGGCTCTTCCTTGCCGATGCGATTGATCGCACCGATGAACACGCCATTGGCAACGGCCGCGGCCGGCTGCTCCAGCTCCCACAGGTACTTGCTGAGCCCGGCCACGGTCGCAGAGGGATTGACGATGTACTCGGCCCCGTTCAGGGCCAGCGCACGCCATCCCTCCGGAAAATGGCGGTCATAACAAGTATAGACCCCCAGCTTGACGTAGGCGGTGTCGAACACCGGATAGCCGAGGTCGCCCGGCTTGAAGAAGAACTTCTCGTAGAAGCCCGGATCGACCTGCGGGATATGCATCTTTCGGTACTTGCCCAGGAACTGGCCGTCGGCGTCGATGATCGCCGCGGTGTTGTAATAGACCCCCGGCATCGCCTCCTCGTAGATCGGCGCGACGATCACCATGTTGTGCCTGCGCGCGAATTCCTGCATCAGCCGGGTCGTATGACCATCGGGGATCCGCTCGGCGGCCGCGTACCACTTACGGTCCTGGCCGGGGCAGAAATACGGCTGGGTGAACACCTCCTGGAAGCACAACACCTGCACGCCCCGGGCGGCCGCGTCCGCGATGTAGGGAGCGTGCGCCTCGATCATCAGGTCCCGGATCTTGTCCGGTTCCATCGACGTGTCGCCCTTGAGCGCCATCTGGATCAGGCCGCAGGTCAGCTTTCTCATTTTCTGGTCCCTGACTGTGTTTGCACTGACCGAGGAGTCTAAATCAACAACGGGCCCGATAGCACTTCCAGAGGTCAAATCGCCCGGCATGCGGCGCAGACGCACAACACGACGGTTCGAACAGAACCAGGCTTTGCAGATGCCGGGATTCGGGCCGAGAATGGCGTCCTATTGATGCGGAGTCCGGCGATGCCTGCACCTGCCCGACTGTCCGGCGTTCTTTGCCCGGTGGTCATGCCATTCAACAAGGACCTGAGTCCGGACCCGGATCGGTTCATCCGGCAATGCCGGTGGCTGCTGGCGCAGGGGGTCGGACTCGCGCCGTTCGGGACGACCAGCGAAGGCAACTCGCTGTCGGTTGACGAGAAGATCTTGTTGCTGGACAGGCTCGTCGATGCCGGCATCGATGCGAACAGGTTGATGCCAGGCACCGGTTGCTGCGCGCTGACCGACTCGGTCAGGCTCACCCGTCACGCGGTGAGCCTGGGCTGCGCCGGGGTCCTGATGCTGCCGCCGTTCTATTACAAGCCGGTCAGCGACGAGGGTCTGTACGCCAGCTACGCAGAGGTGATCGAGCGTGTCGGCAGCGATGGCTTGCGAGTCTACCTCTATCACATCCCACCGGTCGCCCAGGTGGGTTTGTCCGTCAATCTCGTTGAACGCCTGGTGAATCGCTACCCCGACACGGTTGTCGGCATCAAGGACAGCTCCGGCGACTGGGATAACACGCGCACGATGCTGCAACGTCGTTGGGACGACTTCCGGGTGTTTGCGGGCAGCGAGACCTTCCTGCTCAGGACCCTGCAGCACAGCGGCGCCGGTTGCATATCGGCCACGGCCAATGTCAACCCCGCAGCGATGCGCCAGCTATGCACCACCTGGCAAGGCGCACAGGCCGCCGAGGCACAGGAATCACTCGACACGGTACGGAGCATCGTCCAGGGCTACCCGATGATTCCGGCGCTGAAGGCCATCATCGCAGCTCATGGTAGCGATGCGGAATGGGTAACGGTTCGCCCGCCGCTGGTCGCCCTGGGCAGTGAACAGACACGCGCCCTGCTGGCAGGGCTCGAGCAATGTGGTTTTGCCATGCCGGGATTTCACGGCTGACGGCATTGGACGACCTGAATCGACGCGTAAGGTCGTCCAGGTCGGCGACTCCTGCAGATTGCAGGCCAGGACCGTCACGCAAACGCCGGGCGCAACGCGTGCCTGCCGCCTCGGAACGTGGCGCGCCGCGTCACTTCTTCGAGCCAGTCTTGGACTCGTATTCCGCCGCAATCCGGTAGTGGGCCTGCAGGTTGCAGGGCAACCTGGACATACCGATGCGGGAACCAGAGCACTGGACCGTGCCCTGCGCATGCAGCGTCGAACTCGTCATGATTGACGAGGCAATCTCGTTCAGGTCGAAACCGCCGTCGCAGTCCCCATAGGGGCACGCGAACTCAAAGTACGCGGGCGCAGGCGGGTACATGACATGCGCTTGCGCTGCCGGCGCCGGACCCGTCGTCACCGGGAAGCTTAACTCGATCCTGACCCGTTCGACGGTGGGGAACTCATTACCGAGCGTGCCGGCAGCTGCGCGCTTGCGACGCGACTGCTCGCGGCGTTGCTCAATGAGCGATTGACCGGAACGCGCTACGAGGCGCATGCAGATTCTCCAGAAAATGGGCGCGCTTGCGCGCGCCCATCTTCTTTCTTCCGTGCTTCAGACACGGCCGCGGATTCCGGATGCAGCTCAGTAGCGGCGCTGTCCGCCGCCGCCGCCAGAACGTTCACGCGCCTGGGCCTCGTTGACCTTAAGGGCGCGGCCCTCGAAGTCCTTGCCGTCCAGGGCCTGCATCGCCTTGGCCGCATCGCCACTCGACATTTCGATGAAGCCGAAACCGCGCGGGCGACCTGTGTCCCGATCGTTGATCAGGGCGAGCGACTCGATTGTTCCATGCGGCGAGAAAAGTGCGCGCACGGAATCTTCGGTCGCGGTAAAGGGTAGATTTCCAACGAATAGCTTGGTCACTTTAAATTACTCATATAGTGAAATTAGGAGAGTTCGGCGGGAAAAGCCCTGCCTGCCGGTGCGGCGATACTTCAGAGGTGGCAGAACCTGGCTGGTATGCGCGCCGAAGTGGCGAAAATTGAGCCAAGTGAGACAAGCCGGGAGATCACCAGACGGGCGCATTGTACCTGATCTGCGGGCGCATTGCTTGCCTTTGGCACGGCCCGCTGGACGGCCCCGCCATGGTCCAATCTGTCGGGCTATTCGCTATCGCTTCTTTCTGCTCCTTGCTTGGTACGCCGTGGCGACCCGAGAATCCTAGCCGCGCCTTCGGGACCGCTCAGCCAAAGCAGAATCAGTACCGCGAGGCACAGCGTGATGATGATGGAAGCAAATCCGATGATCACGATGTCGCGCGCAATGCCAATTTCCGTCAGCGACATGGCAAAGAAGAAAATCATCAGGATGAGCCGTGCAAATCGCGCGATCAGCGTGGCCAGCGGAATGTCTTCCTGGCGCAGCGCCCGAAGCAGCGCGCGTGCCGCACCACCCGAAATGACCCATCCGAGCCCGAAGATGGCCGCGGCAATGACCAGCTTCGGCACAAATGACACCGCCTCTTCCAGGAGACGCGCCAAAACGTCCAGCTGCATCGCGATCAACGCGGCGTCGAGGAAGACGATAAACACCACGAAGGCGGCGAGGTTGCCGATCCACTCGAACAATGCAAAGCGCACATCCGCCTTGGCGAATCCTGCACCCCAGCGAAAGCGCCGCAACAGGCGATCGAGACGCAGAATCACGCAGAATTGCACGACCAGGCGCTTGACCAGCCAGCTCAGCAGCCAGCCGACGCCGATCAGCACCAGCCCGCCCACCAGGTGTGGCAGGTAGCCGACGAACTGTTCGCCGACCCGATACAACAAGCCGCTTACGGGTTTATCCACCGCTTGTCACTCCTTCCGCGCGCATCGGCGCCAGCACGCCCGACCAGAACGGTTTGCGCTCCTCGTACTCGGCGACCCATATGACCGCACACGGCGCAGCCTCGGTAATCTGCTGGCCCAGCGACCTGCCAAACATGTACTCGAGCGGCTCGCCGGTGCGGCCACCCATGATAATGAGATCCGAGCGCGTAACGCCTCTGAGCAGGGCGCGCAGCGTATAAGCATCCTGCAGCAGCGTAATGCGGGCCGTCAGACCGACCGACGCCGCTAGCGTCGAGATCTCGCTGCGAAGCCGCTCACGCTCCTCCTCCGGGGTAGTGCGTTCCACGACCGCCACGATCTCGACCTCGCAATTGAACTGGCTGGCCAGCGCCGGAGACAGCTCCACGGCCAGTCGCGTATGCACGCCGCCACCATAGGGAAGGACGATCCTGCGAACACCACCGTGGGGCAACTCGCCGTGCACGACGGCCACTTCACAGTGCGCCCGCTTGACGACCCGGTCGATGATCGATGACAAAAACCGCTCCATCATCGTTGGGCGCTTGGGGCGCCCGACGATAATGAAATTGCACTCTTCGACGTCGGCCGTCTCGACGATGCCCTGGGAGATCCGGTGAGCAACCTTGACGATGGCGCGAGCCCGGACGTCTTCGGCCATGATCAGGTCACGCCCCCGCTCCACAAGCTCGGACAGCGCTGCGTCAACGATCAGGCCGGAACGCAATGGCTGCCCCGGTTCCAGCTCGACGACGTGCAATACAATGACTTCTGCGCTGTTATGCCGGGCCACCGCCACCGCCACCTTGCACAGGCTTTCGAGAGGGGCGTCCCCGGAGATCGGCAGCAGGATCCGGTATTCCTTGCGCTCCAGGCGACTCAGCGCACGGGTCTTCTTGGAATGCGCCAGTTCCCGCCTCGACGAGTAGAGGTAATAGACCACCAGACCCACTACCATCCAGGCAACGGCCACGATCCACGCGATCACGCTGTAGTTGAACATGTACAAGGCCAGGAACAGCAGCAGCACGATGCCGACGATGGTCAGGTATGGGACAAACGGCACGCTGAAGCCGCGATCGAGATCCGGCCGCAGCTTGCGCAACCGGATAAGTGCGATGTTCACCTGCAGGAACAGCAACAGGAACATGATGTCGGCGGCAGCCGCCACGTCCTCGATCGGAAGCGACACGGCGATCAGGACGACTATCGCGAGCGAGAACATTATGGAAACGTGTGGCGTGAAGCGGCGAGCATGCACCTTGCCGAAAAACGAGGGAAAACTGCGGTCCCGGCCCATAGCGAATGCGACACGCGAAGACGAGTAGATCGTCGCATTCAGCGCCGACATGGTTGAGATCAACCCGCCGACCAGCAGCATGATGCCGCCGCCGGTGAAGAACGTCTTGGCCACTTCGACCAGCGCAATTTCCTTCTTCGAAGCGAGGTAATCCCAGGGTGTCATCGCACCGGGTTCCACGGCCCCGAGCGAGACGACCGCGACCAACAGGTAGATCGGCACGACGATCAACAACGAGAAAAAGACCGCTCGCGGAATATTCTTTCTTGGATTCTCGACTTCCTCGGCGCACTGGGCGATTACCTCGAAGCCCTGGAACGCGATGAAAGTCAGGCCCATGGCCTTGAAAATGCCGCTCCAGCCGTGCGGCGCAAAGGGGGTAAACGCACTCTGCCAGCCGGACTTGGCGAATACGATTTCGAGCCCGAGCCCAATGAACACCAGCAGGATGACGATCTTACCGATGGTCACCATGTTGCCGATCTTCCCCGTCTCGGATGCGCCGCGGAAGTTGATGTAGGCAAACACGGCTGCGACGATTGCCGCCAGCAACTGTTTTGCGCTCAGGAAGCCCCAGCTGGGCAGCGCAAAGCCGATCTCGAGCAGCACGTGCTCGAAGTATGCGGCAAAGCCGAGCGCGTACAGGCTGCAGGCCACGGCATGCGCGAACCAGTCCATCCAGCCCGACAGGAATCCGTTCCAGCTGGGCAGCGCTTCCCGCACCCACAGGTACCCGCCTCCGGCGCCGTGGAAGCACGACCCAAGTTCTGCGTAGGACATTGCGGTGAGCAGGGCCACCATGCCGTTGAGCGCAAAGGTGACGATCAGCGCGGGACCTGCGACGCCTGCAGCGATACCGGTCAGGACGAAGATGCCGGCGCCGATCATCGCGCCCACGCCAATGAGCGTCACGTCGAAGACGCTCATCTCACGACTAAGCTGGACCTCGGTCGAGAACTTACCCATCTCTGGTCAATTGCTCCGACGGGAACGCGGAAACCGGTGTGGCCAGGGTCGAATGGCGCGGACTCTAGCACGGCCGCTGAGCTCCCGCGAAGGCCTAGATTGCCCGGTCCGTCACGTGGTTCGGGCCGCCCAATTGATGGCGGACCGGCGGCGCTGGCCTGAGAAACGCGCCTGGACTCGGCAAGTCACCCCCGGCCAGGCCGGAACCGTCGTCAGTCGAGAAGCTGCACCAGGGCAGGATTGCCCGTCAGGCGCGCCACGTCCGCTGCGTTCAGACCGTCAGAATTGCGCAAACGGCCGCTTGCGCCGGCGCCCAGCAACGTGCTCACGCAGTCCGCGCAACGGGCTTTCACCGCCAGGATCAGTGCCGTGTCCTGGTGGTGGTTCACCGCGTCGAGGTCGCCCGACTTGCGAGCGAGCAGATTTACGATCCCTGCGTGGCCCGCGGCCGCTGCCAGGTGCAGCGGAAGATTTCCGCTGCCGGATGCGATCCTCGTGTCGGTACCGGCGCCGAGCAGCGCGGCCACCACGGTTTCATGACCGCGCGCCGCGGCAACTGCCAGCGGCGTCGTGCCTTCGGCGTCGGCACTGTCTAAAGGCGACTGCCTGACCAGGCGGCGCACGGCGGACAGCGAACCTTGACTTGCCGAATGCCAGAGAGCGGTACGGCCTTGCCTGTCGGTCAGTGCGGGCCTGGCCCCTGCTTCGAGCAGGGCGGCGACGCAGTGGTCATCGCCGGCCGCCGCCGCGGCAATCAGCGCTGTGGTGCCACTTGCGTCGGCCGCGTCAACCCTGGCCCCTGCATTGACAAGCGGACCGATCAGGCCATCCTGATGCGCCTCGACCGCGAGCAATAGCGGCGTTTTCCCGCTGCCCTGCGCGCTTCGTGCGTCCGCACCGGCGTGAATGATCACTACTGCAGCGGCGACATGCCCCCCCCGCAGCGCATGCCCGAGCGCGGTCCAGCCATCGGCATCCTGCTGGTCCATGGCGGCGCCGCTGGCGAGCAGCCGCTCGATGGCTGCTTCCTTGCCCGCGGCCGCGGCGACGGCAAGAGCCGTCAAGCCATGGCCATCCTGCGCATTGATGTCGTCCCCGGCGGCGAGACGTGTCGCAACGGACTTCAGGTCGCCACGCTCCGCGGCGATCATCAGCGGCGACCGGCCGGCATGCAGAGTCCCCGCCGGAACCGGCGCGGATGACGCGCGCGATGCCGTCGCGCCGAGGCTTGAGCCGAGGTCCGTGTGACCGGCCCGCGCCGCGAAATCACCGGCCCTGAGGCCCGCCGTGTCACGCAGGCTGGTATCCGCTCCGGCGGCGATCAGGCGCGTAGCCAGGTCGCGCGACCCGGCGCGCGCCGCGACCATGAGCGGCGTCACGCCACTGGCGTTGGCCAGATTGGCCGGTGCGCCGGCTGCGAGTAACTGATTGATGACGTTCTTGTGGTCGGCACGGACCGCGAGCAGCAAGGCAGAGTCGCCGTTCCGGTCGGTGTGTGCGACGTGTGCATCGTGTTCAAGAAGGACTCGGACGACGTCCAGGTGCCCAGCTTCAGCGGCCAGCATGAGCGCGGTTCGGCCGTACTCGTCGGCGACATCGACCGGAAGCAACTGGAGCAGCCTGCGGGTCTCGGCCAGATTGCCCGCCCTGGCCGCCCGGAGAATCATCTCGGGTTGCGGTACCCCGGATACCTGCGGCGTAGATTTCGTCACGGGTGCCAGCGTGTGGCCCCCGGCCACCGCGATCTCGCGCCATTGCTGTGCCGTGCGTGCGGAAGCGGTGCATTCACCCGCGTCCAGCATGGCCGCCAGGCTTGCAGCCGCACGAGCCAGGCCGGCTGCGGCTGATTGTTCAAGCAGCCGGCAGGTCTCGGGCAAGTCCTGGTTCACGCCACGGCCGTAGCGCAGCAGTTGTGCCAGCATGAAAGCGGCCTCCGGGTCACCTGCCGTAGCCGGCAAACCCAGCAGTTGGACGGCACGCTCAAATTCGTGTCGGCGCACGGCGTCGCGGGCCGGCTCCAAATCGGACGCAAGAGCCGGAGCCAACGAGGCGAGCAGCACCCCCGCAACCAGCAGCACGCGGCGCATCAGGCCGTTCCGTACTTGGTGTCGATCTCGATCCCGATCGACCGCAGAAAGTCAGTGGGCAGTACGCCACCGGCGCTGACGAGCACCGAGTGGTTCTCGACTTCATGCGTGCGCCCCTCATGATTCAGGACGACCGACTGAGGTTCAATCATCTGCACCTGCGACTTGAGCATGACCCGCAGCTGACCACTCCGTTCAGCACTGGCGATGCGCTCCCGGTTCTTGGGTTTGGCGCGTCCGAAGGCCTCGCCGCGGTACGAGAGCGTTACCCTGCCGGAT
>Ga0210366_10000072_pt1 | contig 12258 bp, 15 predicted proteins | sample S641metaT_FD_190380 | JGI IMG/M metagenome (GOLD analysis project Ga0210366, IMG submission 190380) | Metatranscriptome of estuarine sediment microbial communities from the Columbia River estuary, Washington, United States - S.641... | ecosystem: Environmental > Aquatic > Marine > Intertidal... | reverse complement strand
ACCTCGGGCAGCTCCGCGAAGTTGTACTCGGGCGGCGGCGAGGAAGTCGTCCACTCCAGCGTGCGACCGTCCCAGGGATCATCCTCGGCGTCTTTCGGCTTCCTGAAGGTCATGAACATGTTCACGAGGAACAGGATGGAACCGAGCGCGAGGACGAAGGCGCCAGCGGTTGCGATCAGGTTGTTGACGTCCCAACCCATGCCACCCGCGTAGGTCCAGATGCGTCGCGGCATCCCCTGCAGCCCAAGCATGTGCATGGGCCAGAAGGTCATGTTCATGCCGATGAACATGAACCAGAAGATGACCTTGCCGAGCCTCTCGTTCAGGCTGCGACCGAACATCTTCGGGAACCAGTAGAAGATGCCTCCGATGAATCCAAGCAGCGCGCCGCCGAAGAGTACGTAGTGGAAGTGAGCGACGACGAAGTACGTGTCTGTCTGCTGGTAGTCGGAGGGAACCGCTGCGTGCATGACGCCGGAGAGCCCTCCGATGACGAACAGCGCGACGAATCCGACGGCGAACAACAAAGGGGTCTGCAGCCGGATATCGCCGCGCCACAGCGTTCCCATCCAGTTGAAGATCTTCACCCCCGTCGGGATCGCGATGAGCATCGTGGCGACCCCGAACACGGAGTTGGCTACCGGGCCGAGTCCCGTGGTGAACATGTGGTGGGCCCAGACCCCGAACCCCAGGAATCCGATGGCGATCCCCGAGAAGATCACGAACGGACGGCCGAAGAGCGGCTTGCGCGAGAAGACAGGGAGGATCTCCGAGACGATCCCGAAGGCCGGAAGGATGAGGATGTAGACCTCGGGGTGACCGAACAACCAGAACAGGTGCTGCCACAGGACCGGGTCACCCCCAGCACCAGGATCGAAGAACAGCGTTCCCCAGCGGCGGTCGAACAGCAGCTCGACCAGCCCCACCGTGATTATCGGTAGCGAGAAGACGAGCAGCAGCTGTACGACCAGGGACATCCACGCGAAGACCGGCATGCGCATGAGGGTCATTCCCGGAGAGCGCATCTGGATGATCGTCGTGGTCAGGTTGATAGAGGAGACCAGGGAAGCCACACCCAGGATCAGCAGGCCGATGGCGTAGAAGGTCATCCCGTTCCCCGGGGCGACGACGCTGTTCGGCGGGTAGCCGAACCACCCTCCGTCGGGCGCGCCCCCCAGGAAGAAGCTCGAGTACATGAAGATGCCACCGAACAGGAACGCCCAATAGCTGAAGGCGTTGAGTCTGGGGAACGCGACGTCACGGGCCCCGAGCATCAGCGGCAGCATGTAGTTAGCGAAAGCCGCACCCAGAGGCATGATGACCAGGAACACCATCGTGAGCCCATGCATGGTGAAGATCTGGTTGTAGGCCCCCTCGGAGATGACGGCAGCATCAGGTCGAGCGAGCTGGATCCTGATCAGCAGGGCTTCCAGGCCGCCCACGCCGAAGAAGAACATCGAAGAGAAGAGGTAGAGGATGCCGATCTTCTTGTGGTCGATCGTGGTTACCCAGCTCCAGAAACCCGTAGTCGCCACGGGGCGCGACAGGGCCGAGCGCTGGCCGGGAACCGCTGCGGTGGACATCTAGGCTCGCCTCCGGATCATTCGAGACTCAACAGGTACACGGTTATGGACTTGACCTGGTCTTCGGTGAGGTGAAGGTTCGGCATGAAGGATCCTGGCTTGACCGCGGCGGGGTCGCGCAGCCAGCGCTGAAGGTTCTCTTCGTTGGTGTCGAGCATGCATCCCGCGAAGCAGTCGCGAGATGCGAAGTGGGTGAGGTTCGGTCCGCCGATGCCAGCTGCCACCGGCTCGGCTGCATGGCACCCGACGCAGCCGGCGTTCTTGAAGGCTTCGAGCCCGGCTCCTTCACTGCTGCTCGCCGCGGGCGTGATCGACTCCGACTGCTCGTTCGAGATCCACGCCTGGAAGTCTGCGGGCGTCGCCGCGATGACCTTGAACTTCATGAACCCGTGGGACATGCCGCAGAACTCGGCGCACTGGCCCGGATACTCGCCCGGCTCATCAGCCGTGAGAGTCAGGGAGTTGGTCCTACCCGGTACGACGTCCTGCTTACCCGCAAGACGGGGTACCCAGAAGCTGTGGATCACCGCATCGCCGATAGCCGGCGCAGGATCGGTGCATGGCGCTCCTATGGGAGTCCCCACGGCCGTATTGCCTGCAGAGCAAAGCTCTACGTGAACCTGTGTGCCGGTCGGGATGTACATCTCGTTGGCCGTAACCACCTTCTGATCGGGGTAGACGAACTCCCACCACCACTGATGTCCCACCGCGTAGACGGTGATCGACTCTCCCTTCGGCACGGCGGCTTCCGAGTAGATCATGCTCACCGTCGGCACCGCGATGACCGCCAGGATGAGGGCCGGCGCGATGGTCCAGGCGATCTCGAGCTTCGAATGCCCGTGGATCTGTAGCGGCTCGTTGCCTTCGCGATGGCGGTATCGGAACAGGAAGAAGATCAACGCGGCCTCGACCCCCACGAAGATGACGGCCGCGATAGCCACGATGAGAAGCAGCAGGTCTTTCTGCTCCCCTGCCGGTTGGCCAGCGGGGTTCAAGCTGCTCTGGGGCAGCTTGTCGTTCACCGCGCAGGCGGCTAGCAAGGACGAACCGGCTACTAAGCCAGCTGCGGCACGCAGACGTCTGCGCAAGTCGTTCAACCCTCCAGAGGGAAATAGTCCGGAATGGCGCGAAGGATAGCACCCCTGAGCAAGCGAGACACGACGCACAACGGGCGGATCGCTGAGGCGCGTCTCAAGGGCGGCCGCCAGACGCGGCTCGAAGGGATCAGAGAAGCGTGACGTCCTGGAGCCGATTGAGGACCGGCGACAGGAACCGGTACCAGACTCCGGACACCATCAGCAGGCCGATGATGACCATCACCCCTCCTGAGACCCCTGTGATCCAGTGGTAGTTGCGCTGCACCCAGCCAAGGCTCTTCATCAACTTGCGCACGCCTAGCCCGATCAACACGAAGGGGACCCCCAATCCCGCCGAGTAGATCAGGAGCAGGAATCCTCCGCGAGCGGCTCCTCCTTGGTTCGCCGCCAGGGTCAGGATCGCCCCCAGCACCGGGCCGATGCATGGCGTCCAGCCGATGGCGAAAGCCATCCCCAGGGGGAAGGCCCCGGTCTTTCCGGGCTTGGCCCTCTCCAGGAAGGGACGCTTCTCGGTGTAGAGAGCGGGCATCCCCAACCGGAAGGCGTAGAGGATCATGACTACGCCGAAGCCGAGGATCACGACCCCCGCGATGCGGATGCCGGTCGGCGACTTCAACGGCTCGCTGAGGGTGGAGGCGAAGGCCCCGAGGGCCGTGAAGACCACGGCGAAGCCGGCCACGAACAGGAGCATGGGGACTATCGGCTTCTCCTCGTCCTTCGCCTCTCCGCCCGCGATGAAGCTGAGGTAGCCGGGAACCAGCGGGAACACGCAGGGAGAGGCGAAGGACACCACGCCCGCGGTGAACGCCAGGGCAGGCGCCCACCACGCGGAGATCATGTCTCGACTGACTTCGATCGCACCTATCACGCCAGTCAGTCTAGAAGCCTTCGGCGCTAGGCACGGGAAAGAGGTGCGTCATACGCGGGAATCGGTTATCTTTCCCGCGTTCCGGAAAGTGGGAGGGCCGGCGCTTCATGCCACCCATCCCGCCTTAGTCCAGACGGGTGTAGATGGACCAGAACGAGAAGAAGAAGCGCAAACTCCCCGCGCCGCCCAAGGGACTCGAGAAGAGGGTCCGCGACTGGGAGTGGACATGGACCAAGGCTGTGACGGTCTGTCTCGGCTTGGCCTTCCTCATCCTCTTCACTCAGGCCGTGATCCCCTCGTTCCTGTTCTATTACTTCGACACCCTTGGGTGCCTCCTCCCCGGCGGCGCCGAGGGGAGCGCCTGCGAATTCCTGCACTGGAGCGATCACTCGATGCCCTCCTGGCTGGCCGAGGCCATCATCATGGGGTGGATCACCGTGACCTTCGGGGCCCTTCTCGTGGTTCCGGTCATCCTTCAGAACTGGCGGCGTAGACTCCGGGGCCACGACCACATCCGCAGCGGGTACCGGAAGGGAGCGTCAGCGTGAAGATCAAGCCGCCGTCCCCGATGAGTGCCTTCGACAGGGTCCGAGAGACCGAAGTGTGGAAGTCCATCTTCCGCCCCGGGTCGATCTTCCGTAAGGGATACGAGGACACGCAGCGCGACCGTGCGCTGGCGGCGATGAACAACTTCGTCTACCACCTCCACCCTGTCCGCGTGAAGCGCCACGGACTGAAGCTGACCTACACATTCTGCCTGGGGGGCCTCTCGTTCTTCCTGTTCGTCCTGCTGGCGGTGACCGGCATCTTCCTGATGTTCTTCTACAGACCCGCCGCGAGCGAGGCCAGCGCCGTGGCCTACAGCGACATGCAGAGCATCATGACCACGGTGTACTTCGGGAACCTGGTGCGCGGCGTGCACCGCTGGTCTGCCCATCTGATGGTCTTCACCGTTGCGCTGCACATGGCTCGAGTCTTCTACACCGGCGCCTACAAGCCCCCGCGCGAGTTCAACTGGGTCATCGGGGTCATCCTGCTGTTCCTGACCCTCGGCCTTTCGTTCACCGGCTACCTGCTCCCGTGGGACCAGCTCTCCCTGTGGGCGGTCAGTGTCGGAACCAGTCTCGGCGGATACGCGCCCTTCGTTGCCAAACAGGCGAACTTCATCCTGCTCGGTGGGGCGATCGTCGGACCGAACACCCTTATGCGTTGGTATGTCCTGCACGTCATCGCTCTGCCGTTCGTGATCGTCATCTTCATGGGTGTCCACTTCTGGAGGATCCGGAAGGACGGCGGCATCTCCGGACCGCTGTAGGAAGGGAATCGGGAAATGGCTGCGCAACCAGAACCGGGCAAGGACAAGCTCCTCGAGCTCGTTCCACCCGAGGGCCTGAAGGCGGTCGAACGCGACCCCGGTGACAGGGTGAACACCTTCCCCCACCTCCTGCTCGAGGAGTTCATCGCCGCGCTAGTCGTGGGAGCCGCACTCCTGATCTTCTCGACGTTCGTGCACCCGACCCTGCGCGAGTTGGCGAACCCGAACCTCACACCGAATCCCTCGAAGGCACCCTGGTACTTCGTCGGGCTCCAGGAACTCCTGCGCTACTTCCACCCGACGGTAGCGGGGGTGACGGTTCCCACTTTCATCCTCGTTGCACTCGCCGCCATCCCGTTCGTGGACCGCAACCCGAGCACCAAGCCAGGTGATCGCAAGATCGCGATAACCCTGTTCACGATGCTGTTCATGATGGGCGTCATCCTGGTGATGATCGGCAGCTTCTTCCGGGGCCACGGCTACAACTGGGTCTGGCCCTGGACGGAAGGGATCTACTTCGAGTTATGACCGGCGTGCTAGCTGACCTCTCCGCCGCAACGATCTCCGCGATCGCGATCATCGCGGTCATCAACGTGTTCCTGATCACGCTCGTCCTCTCTGCGGGTCGCGCTCGCAAAGCCGACAAGGAAGCCGAGCGCGCTGGCGTCGCGGACAGCATCCCGGAGGAAGCCGCCGCAGCCATAGCCAAACCCAAGAAGTCGATGTCACGCCGCGAGTTCTTCCGTATCGCCTGGCTCAGTTCGCTGGGACTCTTCGCGCTCGACTTCGGCGTGGCGACACTCGCCTACCTGTGGCCGAACCTCAAGGGCGGCTTCGGATCGAAGATCGAAGTCGGAACGGTCGCCGACATCAAGGCGGCCATCCAAGCGGGCAACCAGCCCTTCTACTACGGGGCAGGACGCTTCTACATCATCTCCTACGACGGAAGCGGAACCGACGAAGCAACCGGCACCGACTACGGGGTCGAGGGCGTTCTTGCCGAGGGCCTGATGCCGCTCTACCAGCGCTGCGTCCACCTCGGGTGCAGGGTTCCGTTCTGCTCCACCTCCCAATGGTTCGAATGCCCCTGCCACGGTTCGAAGTACAACGGGGCAGGCGAGTTCCAGGCAGGACCCGCTCCCAGGGGCATGGACCGGTTCAAGATCGAGGTCTCGGGTGGGAACGTCTCGGTAGACACCTCCACCGTGATCGTGGGACCGCCGCGTGGAACCAAGACCATCGATCAGCCTCCCGAAGGACCTTTCTGCTAGTGGGCAGCGCCGTCGCACTCTCGAGCGGAGCAGGGGTCGCCATCGCTGTGGTCGGTGGTCTCGTCTTCCTGGCGGCGGCCGTCTTCCTGGTCAAGAAGGGTGGATGGAGCACCCCGGCTCACGAGCGCGAGGCGAAGGTGCCGGCTTCGTTGTCCCCCGGTCCGGCGGATTCCGACCTGGACACGACCATCCTCGAGCGCTATCAGGGATGGGGCCTCGTCCTCGTCCTCTTCTTCGTCATCTGGATCCCGCTCTACTGGCTCGCTCAACCCGACGCCAACCTCGACGCCCAAGAGCGACTCAAGACCGATTCGGTCGCGCGTGGCCACGAGATCACACAGGTAGCCAACGAGTCCGTGAATCCGGGTGGAGTCGGATGCGTCACCTGCCATGGGAAGGATCTCCAGGGCGGCGAGGTTCTCTTCCAGGGCAAGCCGTACGCAGCACCGCCGCTGAACAACGTCTGCGACATCAGCGCTCACCCGGCCATCAAGACCAAGGACGACCTCATCGACACCATCGCCCAGGGTCGGGCCGGGACACCGATGCCCGCCTGGAGCGTCCTCTACGGGGGAGCCATGACCGACCAGCAGATCGATGACGTCGTGAACTACCTGATCTCGGTGAACATGGACACGGTTGCCTTCGAGAACAACAGCTGCATCAACGAGAAGGCCGGGTCGCCGACTCCAGAACCCTCGGGATCGCCGACGATGGAACCGATGGGGTCGCCGTCGCCATGATCAACGCGCTGGTAGCCACCGACGTACGGCTCTTCAGCCTCGGGGTGCTCGTCGTCATATGCGGGCTGATCCTCTTCGCCGGAAGCATCTACCTGCTGCTCTCCGCGCTGTTCGGCAAGCGGATGGCCTACTTCCTGGAGGCGGCCTGCTTCTTCGGCTTCCTGACCATCCTCGCCTCTGTCTGGACCTTCGGGTTCTGGGCGTCAGGGCTGGACACTCCCACCAACCTCGGACCCCGGGGAACCGAACCGCACTGGGCCCCGATAGCCGGAGGATTGCAGGCCTCTGCTTCGGACTACCCCCTCGTCGTTCAGTACCCGAACGACCCGTGGAAGGAGCCCAACGACGGGAACAAGTCGTCGGTCGAACCTCTGGCTACCGCGGTCAAGGAATTCATGGCCGAGGAGGCCAACTCCGAGGCCGGCATCGAGGTCGAAGCCGAGATTCCCGAGTGGGCCGGAGGACGCGGGGCCCCCGAATACGAGTCGGGTCAGGTCCCCTTCGACCCTGAGGACTTCACCGTTGAGGACGTCCGGTTCGCGAACCAGGACGGGAGGTCCTTGGCCATGGCCCGAGCCTTCTACAACGACGGCGGGCCACAGATCACGGTCGTATCGGTCCATGAGCCGGGCAACGTGGGCATCTACTCCTGGATCTTCCTGATCGTGGGGATAGTTGGATTCGTGATCCATGTACCGTTCCTCGATCGCGAGGAGAAACGCCTGAAGGGGATCATCACGAGCAAGCCTGCTCCGTGGCGCGGAGGTGCCGAGTGATAGCTATCGACATGCCCCTCCTCGAGGTCGGGGCGGTTCAGTTCATCCTGTTCGTCGCGATGGTGGTTTCCATAGTCGTGGCGATGAACGTCATCGGCCACTACAGGAAGAAGCAGTAGCCGAGACTCAGAGTCCCGATACCGCCCGTTCCACCGCCTGCAGCGTGCGCTCGATCTCCGGTGCCCCGTGCACGCCTCCCACGAACCAAGCTTCGTAGCCCGATGGGGGGAGGTAGACGCCCTCCGACAGCATCGCGTGGAAGAAACGAGAGTAGGTCTCGTGATCCGCTCGCTGCGCAGAATCGTAGTCCGTCACCTCGCCCTCTCCGAAGAAGATGGAGAAGAGACCAGCCACCCGGTTGACCGAGTGAGGGATCCCTCTGGACGACAGGATCTCGGAGGCGCCCATCGAGATCTCGGTCGCCGCATCCTCGATACCTGCGTAGGGCTCCAGCCTGTCGATCAGGTCGAGGGTTGCCAGACCTGCAGCCACCGCGACCGGGTTCCCCGAGAGCGTGCCCGCCTGGTAGACAGGGCCGACAGGTGCCAATCGCTCCATGATGTCGGCGCGACCGCCGAACGCCGCGCACGGCAGTCCTCCGCCCATCACCTTTCCCATCGTGGTGAGGTCGGGGCTCATGCCGAACCGCTCCTGGGCACCACCCCTGGCAACCCTGAATCCCGTGATCACCTCGTCGAAGATCAGCAACGCTCCATGTCTCTGGGTTATCTCGCGAAGTCCGGAGAGGACGCCTGGCGCTGCCGGAACGATGCCCATGTTCGCGCCGACCGCCTCGACGATGACGCAGGCGATCTCCTCGCCTCTCTCGGCGAAGAGCGCCTCGACCTGCTCCAGGTCGTTGTAGGGCAACACGATCGTATCCTGAGCGGCTGCGCCCGTTACCCCGGGTGAATCCGGCAGACCGAAGGTCGCCAGACCGGACCCGGCCTTCGCCAGGAGGGCGTCGGAGTGTCCGTGGTAGCAGCCGGCGAACTTCACGATGGCCTGCCGTCCGGTGAAGCCCCTGGCCAGCCGCAGGGCGCTCATGCACGCCTCCGTTCCCGAAGACACGAGCCGCACCTTCTCCACGCTCGGAAGGAAGTCGATTATCCGCCCAGCAAGGAGCACCTCACCCTCGGTAGGGGCACCGAACGAGGTTCCGCTCGCTGCCGCTTCGCTAGCGGCGACCACGATCTCCTCGCGAGCGTGCCCGAAGAGGAGCGCTCCCCAAGATTGGACGAAGTCGAGATAGGTGTTGCCATCGACGTCGGTGATCTCGGCTCCCTTGCCGGAAGCCATGAAGACGGGGCTCCCGCCAACCGAGCCGAACGCCCGTACCGGCGAGTTGACCCCGCCGGGAGTGACCTGCTGCGCCTGAGTGAAGAGTTCTTCTGAACGAGTCATGGCCGCGAGGCTACCGTTTCGCGGGTGCGGGCGACCAATCCCCGGCGTCCTGTTGCTGCTCGTAGAACGCGAGTATCTGAAGCTCCACCGAGAGATCGACCTGCCGAACGCGGACGCCCGTCGGAACGGACACGAGCGCCGGCGCGAAGTTGAGGATCGACCTGATGCCACAAGCGACCATCCGGTCGGCGACCTCCTGAGCCACAGGACCCGGAGTACAGATCATCCCGATGACCACCACGAGGTCACGTGCGCTCTGGTCGAGTTCCCTGATGTCGCGCACATGATGCCCTGCGACCTCCTCCCCGATGCGAGCCGGGTCCGCATCGACGAGAGCGACCACCTCGAATCCGCGCTCACCGAACCCGCCGTAGTTGGCCAGAGCCTGACCGAGATTCCCGACGCCGGCTATGACCACGGGCCAACTCTGGGTCAACCCGAGTTCGGATCGGATCTGACCCAGCAGGTCGGACACCTGGTACCCGACCCCTCTCCTGCCGGTGATGCCTAGCCCGGAGAGGTCCTTTCGGACCTGGGACGGGTTGACTTCGATGGCTGATGCAAGTTCCTCGGAAGAGGTGCTCTGCTGGCCCGCCTCGGCCATCCCAGCGAGGGCGCGCAGGTACAGCGGCAGCCTCGCAACCGTCGCGTCAGGAACCCTTCTCCCCGGAACGGGATCGCCGTTCATCGACGCGAAGCCTAGTCCTTCGGGGCACGATTCCTCAAACGGGACCTCCGCCCGACCATCAGGGGGCCGAGAGCTGTCGTTCCAGGGAGTTGGGATCGATCCTGTATTCGGCGAACTCCTCACCGTCGATCAGGATGACGGGGATCCTGATCCCGTACTGGGCTACGAGTTCATCTGACGAGTCGATGTCGACCTCCTCGAAGTCGAAAGCGACCCTGTCCCGCACGCTCATGATGGCCGCGCGCGCCTCATCGCAGAGGTGGCAGCGCGCCCGCGAGTACATCAGAACCCTGGTTCCCACGCTCGCATCCTAGTCGCGAGCGGCCCCGTCAGGTACAAAGGGGGCCGTGCCAGAAGACACCGGCAAGCCCAGGGACGACAACGAGCGGGACCTAGCGCTCCACGGACGACTGCGCGCCGGGGACCAGGCGGCATTCGAGGAAATCTTCAAGGCCTACTCCCCCGCGACATACGGGCTGGCCCTGAGGGTCTGCGGCCACCAGGGCCTCGCCCAGGAGGTCGTGAACGAGGCCTTCATGGCTCTATGGAGGGCCCCTGAGGCCTTCGACCCCACCCGAGGCAGTTTCAGGACCTTCATCCTGTCCCTGGCCCACCATCGGGCGGTGGATACCGTCCGCCGCGAGGAGCGCCTCCGGAAGCGGACCCAGAACCCGGTGAACCTCCCACCCACCCAGAGCGAAGATGTTGCGGATGACGTGGTTGAGGGAGCTTGGCTGGCCCAGCGCAGGGTGCAGGTCAGGGAAGCGCTCGAGACCCTTTCCGAAGACCAGAAGGAAGTGATAGACCTCGCCTACTTCGGAGGCCTGACCCAGGTACAGATCTCAGAGAAGTTGGGGATCCCTCTGGGAACCGTCAAGACCAGAACCCTGGCCGCGATGCGGAAGATGCGCAGCTCACTGCAGGAAGTGGAGACATGAGCCCCGACCACGAGCACGAGCAGATCGACGAGCTGCTAGCCAGCTACGTGCTTCAGGCGCTGACCGGGGAGGACGCAGCCGAGGCGGACCGCCTCCTGGCAACCCACGTCCCATCCTGCCTCCGGTGCCGGAACACCCTGCAGGAGCTTCAAGACCTCACCGGCGATCTGGCACTGATCGCCCCGGCGGTCGCTCCCCCCGAAACCCTGCTGCCGAGCATCAGAAGGCGAACCGGCAAGAGCGGATCGAGCCAACGACGGCCCTTCTTCGCCTATGCGGCGGCCGCGATGCTGGTCGTCGTGATCGGATTGACGGGCTGGAACTTCATGCTCAGCTCGCAGGTGACTTCCGCGGAGCAACGGCAGGCGGCTCGATCGAGCATGCTCAATACCCTGATGGCAGAAGCGGACTCCCAGATGCTCACGCTCGATCCGGAGGCTCCGCCGACCCCCGCCCCCAGCGCAGCCGATCCGGTGGTGATAGTCAGCTATCACCCGGGCGTCCAGCACGTATGGGTATTCGGCATGAACATCCCCCAGCCTGCCGGCGGCGACGTCTACCAGGTGTGGTTGGTCAGATCAGGAGCGCCCACCGCGTCGGCCCGATTCATCCCGGGACCCGACGGCTACGTCCAAACCTTCGTTCCGAGCGACCTGGCCTACTACGACGAGGTCCTCATCACGGAAGAGTCCGGCGCCTTCCTCACGGTCCAGCCGTCCGGGCCTGTCCGTTGGAACGCGGCGGTGACTCCGGCGGTAACTCCCTAGGGCAGCGTCCCCGGGTTCTGGGGCGCTGAGCTCCTGCGCGCTCCTGAAGCCCTGAGGAATCCACCGAACATGATCCCCACCCCGATGGCCAGGGAGATGGCGAACAACCAGACTTGACCCATGCCCGCTCCCACGCCCGAACCGATCGCCACGACGGTGGCCCCGACAGCGATCAAGATCGTCCCTGCCGAGCGATCGCGCATCTCGGGACTCTTGCGCATCTTGGACACCGACCAGATGGAACCCGCCACCACGAACAGGTACGCGGGGTACGCGAATACCTGCGCCAGCCTGTAGGCCATGGATCCCTGCCCGAATACCTCCTTGCCGAGAGGAAGCGATCCCTTGAGCGCCTCGGGATCCACCTCGGCCGACAGGATCACCCACGTCGAAAGCACAGTGGCTATCACCAGGGCGGCCATGAGGACCCGCAGCACCTTCCCGTTCCTTATCAGGAGGTACGCCTCACCCACGGCCAGGTAAGGGACCGTCAAGACCGCCCCGAAGAGCCAGTAGAACCTTAACTCGAAGGCCGACCAGGAGTCGAGCAACCCGAGGAACATGGCGAACGAAGCCAGCGCGTACATGGCGAGAGAGATCGTCCAGAGGCCTTGGAAGAGGTGGCGGCGTTGGGCCCACTGGCGGGCCAACGCCGCCACGAAGACCGCCGAAACCAGGGTCGCTAGCAGGGGAAACAGCCACATCAGGACTCGCCTCGGTTCTGTTGAGATTCCTTGTCGTTCACCCCGCGAAGGATAACCTGCGACTAATCTCGGCACATGCAGGTCATCATGTCTACTGCCCCATT
>Ga0210366_10000071_pt1 | contig 12292 bp, 10 predicted proteins | sample S641metaT_FD_190380 | JGI IMG/M metagenome (GOLD analysis project Ga0210366, IMG submission 190380) | Metatranscriptome of estuarine sediment microbial communities from the Columbia River estuary, Washington, United States - S.641... | ecosystem: Environmental > Aquatic > Marine > Intertidal... | reverse complement strand
CAGGAATTCCGGTTGGCAGGCGCGACCGACAATATCAACTGGGTGACCGGTCTTTACTACTTCAAGGAAGACGTCGCCATAAAAGAACGCTTCGTAACCTACTGGGGCCCGGTTACCGGGCTGAACGTGCTCTTTAATGAGGGCGACGTGACCTTCAACATGGATGGAAATACCGAGAGTTTTGCCGTATTCGGCCAATTTACCTGGGATGTGACCGACGCAGTAGCCTTGACGCTGGGCGCCCGCTACAACGACGACCAGAAAGAACAGTGGAGCGAAGCCGTCAGCAACGAACCACGGGCCGGCCTGGTCTGGGGCATTCCACTGGGTCCCACTGGCTCACCGTACGGCCCGGTACGCGGCGCAAAATCGTGGGATAAGGTTACCGCGCGCGCATCGCTCGACTGGAATATTACCGACGACCACATGGTCTACTTTACTTATTCGGAGGGCTACAAGAGCGGTGCCTTTAGTTCACATACGCCATCGCCCCTGATTGCCGTTACACCGCTGCTGCCGGAAAGCTCAACCAACTACGAGATCGGCACCAAAACGCAGTGGCTGGACGACCGCTTGCGTTTCAATTTCACCTACTTCGACCTCGAATACGTAGACCTGCAAACGTGGTCTCTGGTTGACTTTGTGCTAGTGGCCGACAATGCGGCGGCCGAGGCATCCGGTGTGGAAACCGATTTCGCGATCGCGTTTACGGAAAATTTCAGAATAAACGGGACGTTCGCGACCCTGGACCATAAGTTCACGGGTGGTTCGAACGCCGGCAACAAGCTGACGCGGGCACCCGAGACGACCTGGTCGCTATCCGCCAATCTTGCGATACCGTTGGAGGGTGGCGCCGGGCTCGACCTGATTGCCACCTCGTCCTACACCGATGAGTTCCATTTCGAGCCCGATAACGACGCCAGAGGTCTCGCGCCGGACGTCACCGTACTCGACGCGTCGGTCAAGTACACGTCACCTGACGAACGCTGGGACCTGACGCTGTGGGGCAAGAACCTCACTGATGAACTCTACTCGGTTCACCATATCGATGGCACCTTCGGCGGCGGGACGGAAATCTGGGCTCCCCCAAGGACCTACGGTATCAGCTTCAATCGCCATTGGGACTGACGACTGCGCCTGGATTGCCTGAGGCACTACGTCGTAGAAACAGGGGGCGGACCATGTCCGCCCCCTTTTCCTGGAGGCGTTAATGACAAAACGATTTGACGCCATCGTAGTCGGCTCCGGCGTCGGCGGCATGTGCGCCGCGTCGTTGCTGGCGCATTCCGGTCGGCGCGTGCTGTTGACGGAGAAGCGTCGCTACCTGGGCGGTCGCTTTTCGACGGTCAACCACGATGGCTACATGTGCGCCACGGGCGGACTGGCTGTGCCGGTCGGGCGCGACATGGAAAAGGTCTGCGAGCTTGTTGGCATTCCCTCCGGCGTAAAACCAAGCACACGCGTAGGAATGTGGCTTGACGGCCAGGTCTATGATCTCGGCAAGGGTGCCACGCGGACTGTTATCCGTCAGGTCGCGATCGACGAAGACGAAGCGCAGCGCGTCATCGACGCGCTCAACAAGGCAATGAAAGACGAATTGCCGTCTGCGGAGATCAGCTTCCGGGACTGGCTCAACCAGTACACGGAGAACCGGAAGATTCACGGTATATTCCAGGCCACGATTTCGTCGCTGTTGACGGTCAATAGTTACGAGCTACCGGCGGCCCAGTACTTCAAGTTCATAAAGGTCATAGCGCCGCTGAAATTCGGCTTTGTCGAGGGCGGTAGTATCGCTCTTTGGAATCGCATGGCCGATCTGGTTCGGGAATCCGGAGGTGAGGTGTGGACCGGCGCTGCCGTCGAGAGGATTCATGCGGCCGAGGGCAGAGTGACCGGTGTGCACATCCGCAAGGACCGAGAGTCCGTGGGCGTCCGTGCCCCGCTAGTGATCAGCAATATCGGACCAGCCGGTACGGTGGGATTGGTCTCGGAGGGCAGTCTGGATCCTTCTTATGTTGAGCGTATCAACAAGGACATGACGCCGACCGCAATCATGTGGCTGCATTTTGCGAGTGACGAATTGTTGATGGACTACTCTGCGATCAGCGTCGGCTGCAGCCGCCGGGTCAATATGATCGACGTGCCTTCTTTAGAGGCCGACGGAGTCGCGCCACCGGGCAAACACCTGTATACCGTGGGTGCGGCGCCCCGGGATAGTCTGAACCCGGGTGATATCAAGGCCGAGCTGGGTGAGGTCATCAAGGACCTCAACGACATCTTTCCTGATTTCGATGGGCGCTGCAGGATCCTGACCAAGACCTGTTACCGAGGCAAATGGCCTGGCTTTCGAACCGTGCCCGACAAACACGTCGATCACCGCACGCCACTTGCGAATCTCTACAACGTCGGCGACGCTGCTTGTCCGTCAGGCTACGATGGTTCCATGGGCGCGGCCAAATCGGCGCGACTCGTGTTCGAGGACATCACTGCCTGAATCCTGGTGCTAGCCCCAGGATGCAATCTGGTTCGGCTTCATCCAGCAGGCGTGAAAGCCTGACGGTATCTGGTGCGGTATTCGGACTCTTGCGACCGGTCCCTTGTTCATGTCCTGAGCGTCCAGAATCTGCAGCTGCTGTTCACGGGTCTTGTCGTTCCAGACGAAAGTAACGATGTAGCCGTGATCTTCGCTGCGCGGGTTGTCCGCCGCCGCAAACCACGCTTCGCTGTACCAACAGCTTTGGTGCCCGTCACTCCATTCACCGACGCTCTCGCCGGTGTCGGTATTGTATTTACGCAAACCGGTCCAGCGCAGGACGGCGGGATCGTGGTCGACGCAGTATCCCCACTGTGTCTTTCTCCCTGTCAGGGCACTGTTGTAAGACGGGAATTCGACGTTGCGGACGGGATCGAGGCATTCCTCGATCGCCTCGCCGGTTTTCAGGTTCATGCGGTAGCGCCACAGCCGGGCATCCATGATTCCGCTGCCAATGTTCTTGGCAGTACGTATTTCGTTGATGCCGCCTCTGAGGTCCTTTACCGGCATGTAACGGCAGGCCACCATGACTACCTCATCGCCTTCTTCCCAGGCGTTGATGACATGGTAGAGAAAGCACGGCGAAAACTCGAACCAGCGAATCGAGTCGCCCGCGCCATGGCGCGGTATGACACCAAATCGAGCGGGCAACGACGAGTCGAACAGGATCTTGTGACGGCCGGCGCGGAATGCCTCCGGGTCATTGAGTACCGGCAGGTCATGAAGGATCGAGTAGTTCTCGGTGATCGCCATGTCGTGCGGTAGCCGGGCATCCGGCAATTCGATGAGTACCTGGTGAGTCGCTTTACCCGAGGCATCGACGACGCCATAGCTCATGTGCGGGTGTGCGTTGTAATAATCGAAGAACAGAAGCTCGCCCGTTACTTCGTCGACCTTGGGGTGCGCGGAGAAGCCGTTGCCCGGACCGAAGATGTAGTCTCCCTTGGCGACGGTATCCAGGGTGATCGGATCCAGGTGATACGGCACGCCGGCGAGGTACCAGCTGGCCACTGCGTGGCCGGCATGGCCAATCACATCGGTGTTGGCGCTGTCCCTGAGACGCTTGTCTTCACGGCCCTTGCGCGTTGCATAAATACCTGCGTACAGACACTTGCCAGCGGCATCTTCTTCCAGCCAGGCGTCGGTACGGACCCACTTGTTGCGATACACAACCTTACCGCGATCGAAATGCGCGGAATGCAGCATACCGTCGCCGTCGAACACGTGATGTTGCCCAATCGGCTCGAAGCGCGGGTTGGGTCCGTTGCGCAGGTAAACGCCGTTAAGGTCGGCGGGAATCTCGCCTTCCACCGCCAGGTCGTCGAGCACGTATTCCTCGAAAACAGGCGCAAGGGCCCCTGTCACCATCGATCCGTGGGATTCGCCGAAGGGCGCGTCAGGTCTCATGAGGGGGCTGTTCATCGTATAAATCCTCAAATACCGTGATTGATAGCAGAACGCTAAACCAGTCAGTCCAATAATGCAAGTGGCTCATATCGATGTCGGATCACGGCTAGTCAGGGAGTGACATGCAGGTGACCGCCGCCCAGGGGAGCCGCTGATGTTCACTTATTACCGCGGCTAAGCGCGCCGCGATATCCGCAGGAATGCTGGTGGACCGCCGCTCCCGAAGGTCAATATTGATCGACAGGAACTCGATGGTGCTGGCCAACACGTTCTTGTCGTCATTTAGTACGAACAACATGCCCTGAATTCGTTTCTTGTCAAAGGCGAGAAACCGCCCGTACGCCGAAACCCTGTTACCAACATGCAGTTCACTCAGGTAGCGAATGTGGTTGTCGAGATCGACGAGACCCATCTTCCGTTCCGCGAAGTATCGTGCATCGATTCCTATCAGGTCTAACATGGGCCAGCCGGTCTCATTGTACAAGGCCATGTAAAAACTTACGTTAATGTGACCGTTCTGATCTTCCCACTTGTCGGGAATGACCTGACTGGCGAGTAATGGAAGTTCGCGAATCGCGGTGACATCAGGATAGTCTCGTCGACCGGGCATTATCGGGACTTCAGGTTCGCGTGAGCATCGATCCACTCCTGTGCACATAGTGCGCCCCAGAAAGAGATCTCGTTTGCAAGTGCGGCGACGGCGCAGAGCTCCACAAATTTATCGATCTTTCCGGCGCCGTAGCAGTCCATGAGCTCGAGGCATTCGCGTTGTGATGGTAAGCCGGTGCCACCGCCGACCGTGCCGGCGGTGACGTTCGGGATATGCACTTCCCAGCGCAAAGTGTTCTTGTCCCGATCATATTCGAAGATGTTGTTCGCCCAGCGACATTCGACTGACGCGGCGACGTCCTGCCCGCATGCGATGTACATTGCTACAATTGTATTGGCGATACTATTGTGGGAATTCTGGCTGCTGCCCCACATTGCGAAGTTCGAATAGTTTTGCTGGTGCATCGGAATGTCGGCGATTTCGGCGCGTGTGATACGGCGCATCACGTCGCCGTCGATGGTCACGCTGGCCGTCACGGCCTTGCCCCGGCCCAGCAGCGTGTTAACGCTCGAAGGGACCTTTTCGCCGCTCAGGCCACCGCCCATACGATATCGCGTGATGCTCGGATAGCGCCTGGCGATCTCTTCGGCGCCGCGCTGACCTGAAATGCTGACCATGTTCTGGCCCGAGGCATCGCCCGGGTCCATTGTCATGCGAACACATACCATGCGACCGAGTTGCCAGGCACGGATATCGATGACCTTGCCGTGCGAGGTTGTCGATTCCATGACCGGCACGATCCACGACCAGTCTTCGTTGACTGATTGCGCAAAGTCGAAGGCATCGTCAATTGTGTCGAACTCGAAAACCGGCGCACGTTGTATGCCGCCGTTCCTGACGACCTTGACGCGCACGCCGCCGCATTCGTTCATCACTTTCATGCCCCTGGCGGTGGATGCAACCAGCGTGCCCTCAGTTGTCGCCATCGGAATGAAGAAGGTTCCTTGTGCGTGGTCGCCTCGCACCAAGACCGGACCGGCAAGCCCAACGGGAACGCGAGTCGTGCCGATGTAGTTTTCGATGTTGGAAACCGAAAGCGCCTCGTACATCTCGCTGTGCTGCTGCAAGAACATATCGCCCGCGGCGAGCTGGGCAGGAAAATCGGGGTGGTCAGCTATTTTCATCGTCGCTTCGGGTTAGTGACTTGCATAATTAGATTATAGTATGATCGCAATTCGTATTGCCCGCAACAAGATGGATCATTGAGCGAAGTATTTCTTATTCGGCATGCCCAGGCATCATTTTCTGCAGATAACTACGACGAGCTGTCTGAGTTGGGTGTCGAACAGTCCCGTCGCCTGGGGGCCTATCTTGCCGAGCACGAGATCAGGTTTGACGGAGCGCTGTGCGGTGCGATGCAGCGGCACCGACAGACGCTCGATGAAATACTGAATACGGTACAGACCGGCGGACCTGTAAAGACTCATGAGGGGCTCAATGAGTACGATTTTCGCGCAATGCTTGAGATCTATTGTGGCGTGCACGCCGACGACGAGCTGGTGTTGGCGAGACAGGCGTATCCGCAGGACCGCAGGGCGTTCTTTCGCCTGTTACGACGCGTGCTGACCAGCTGGTCTGTCGATGAACTCGACGGCGCGCCGGAATCCTGGAAGGCGTTTCAGCAACGTGTGGCCGACGCGCGCGAGGCGCTTCAAGACATGTCTTCAGACGCGCGACGAATCATCGTGATGACTTCGGGCGGTGCGATCAGCATGTTCGTCGGATCAGTGCTGGGTCTTTCGCCCGGGCGAATATTCGATCTGAACATGCAGTTGCTGAATACGAGTATTACCAAACTCTATTGTGATCATCAGAACATAAAGCTGGCGACGTTCAATACGGTTCCTCATTTCGCCAGCCCAAAGCGATCACGCTTACTGACCTACAGTTGATATGTCGAGCAATGGAAACGAGGAGAACATCCGATGGGCGACTCAGTATTTGATGTAAGCGGCCGTATCGCGCTGGTAACCGGCGCTTCCAGCGGGTTCGGCGCCCACTTTGCAAGATTGCTGGCAGAGCACGGCGCAAAAGTAGTCGTCGCAGCGAGACGAAAGGATCGCCTGAAAGCCCTGGTAACTGAAATCGAGAGCAACGGCGGCACAGCCCTGGCAGCTGCTATGGATGTGACGAACTCGGCCTCGGTCAGGGCGGCGTTCGACAGGGCGCAGGAAGCCTACGGTGTTGTCGATATTGTATCCAACAATGCCGGCGTGGCCGATGCCAAGCCAGCAGTTAATATTGATGAAGAGAGCTGGGATTACGTTCTCGACACAAACCTCAAGGGTGCGTGGCTCGTCGCGCGGGAGGCCGGCACCCGGATGATCAACGCCGGCGTTGCGGGTAGCATCGTTAACACCGCATCGATTCTGGGCTTGCGAGTCGCTTTTTCTACCAGCGCCTATTCCGCATCCAAGGCAGGCGTAATTTCATTGACGCAGAGCCTTGCCCTCGAGTGGAGCCGCAAGAAGATCAGGGTCAACGCTCTTTGCCCGGGATATTTCGTGACCGAGCTCAATGCAGATTACTTCTCGACGGAGGCAGGCATGGAGTACCTGAGGCGTACACCGGCACAAAGGTCCGGTGAAATTGACGAGATCAGCGCCCCCTTCATGCTGCTTGCGAGCGACGCCGGCAGGTTCGTCAATGGCGTCGCACTGCCGGTCGACGGGGGCCACTGCATCGCCAATATGTGAGCTGCAGCGAGGCAGCGTTCGCAAATTCATCGGGGGGACAGAAGATGCTTTTCAAATTCAGTGATGAAGTCAACGCGCTCAAAGACGAGCTCCAGGCATTCATGCAGGAACACGTTTACCCAGTCGAGCATCTATACACCGAGCAAGTCGAAAACGCCGACAATCGCTGGGCAACGCCGCCGGTCATGGTGGAGCTCAAGGCGAAGGCCAAGGCTGCGGGCTTGTGGAACCTGTTCATAAGCAAAGACCACAAAGAGTACGGCGGCAAAGGCCTGAGCAACCTCGAGTACGCGCCGCTTGCCGAAACCATGGGCCGCGTCCTTTGGGCACCGGAAGCGTTCAACTGCAATGCGCCGGATACGGGAAACATGGAAGTCTTCATGAAGTACGCAACCCCGGAACAACAGGCGCGATGGCTTACGCCGCTGCTGGAGGGACAAATACGATCCGCTTATGCAATGACGGAGCCGGCCGTCGCCTCGTCGGACGCGACCAACATCGAGTGTTCAATTGCCAGGGACGGTGATGATTTCCTGGTAAATGGCAGGAAGTGGTTCATCACGGGTGCGATGCACGAGAACTGCGAGATCATGATTGTCATGGGCAAGTCAGATCCTGACAATCCAAACCGGCACGTGCAGCAGTCGCAAATCCTGGTGCCACGTGACACGCCGGGCGTGACGGTTGTCCGGCCGCTGCGCACGCTCGGCTACGACGACGCACCATTAGGACACGCAGAGGTCAGTTTCGACAATGTCCGGGTACCTGCCGCGAATATATTGCTTGGAGAAGGCCGCGGCTTCGAAATTGCCCAGGGGCGCCTCGGGCCGGGCCGCATTCACCACTGTATGCGGCTGATCGGCTGCGCACAGCGTTCGATGGAACTGGCTTGCCAGCGAGTTGACTCGCGCAGCACATTCGGACGCAAGATTGGCGAACACCAGTCCGTGCGGGAAGGGATTGCGAAGTCTTTTGCCGAGATCGAGCAGGCAAGATTGTTGACACTATTGACTGCCGACAAGATGGATCGGGAGGGCAGCAAAGAGGCAAGAGATCTGATTGCCGCAACCAAGATCGCGGTGCCGATCATGGCGCAGACTGTCATTGACCGCGCAATTCAGATCCATGGCGCCGGTGGCCTGACCGGCGACTGGTTCATGGCCGATGCATTCAACTACGCGCGCTACTGTCGCCTGGCTGACGGGCCGGATGAGGTGCACATGATGGCACTGGGCAAGCAGATCATTAAGCGCCATGCGGGTTGACCGGTCATGACTGTCGATACGCTCGATCTGAAATTGCTCGGACGCTATCTCGAGTCCAGCATCCAAGATTTCAAAGGGCTCCAGGGCGCTAAAAAGTTCGCCGGCGGCCAGTCGAACCCCACATTCCTGCTGACAGCTGATTCGGGGCAATACGTGTTGCGCAAGCAGCCGCCCGGCGTGCTGTTGAAATCGGCCCACGCGGTCGATCGCGAGTATCGCGTGATCCGGGCCCTCGCCAATTCGGACGTGCCGGTGGCGCGCGCCTACCACTTGTGTGAAGACCCGGAAATTATCGGCAGCATGTTTTACGTCATGAGTTTCGAAGATGGCCGCATCTTCTGGAACCCGTCACTGCCTGAGGTTGGCCGGGATGAACGTGGCCGTTTGTATGATGAGATGAATCGCGTTCTGGCGGCGCTCCATGACGTCAACATCGACGCAGTGGGACTTGCTCACTACGGTCGCCCTGGGAACTATTTTGAGCGCCAGGTGGGACGTTGGAGTAAACAATATCGCAAGTCAGAGACCGAGACCATCGAGGACATGGATCTACTCATCGAGTGGCTTCCTGCGAACATGCCTGACGACGATGGGCAATTGAGCCTGATCCACGGAGACTACCGGATGGACAACATTATCTTCCACCCGAAAAGTCCCGACGCGTTGGCGTTAATCGATTGGGAATTATCGACGCTGGGGCACGCCTACGCGGATCTGGCGTACCAGTGCATGCAGTTACGGATCGGATCGAACGAGGTCGTGGCGGGGCTCGGCGAGGTCGATCGAGACGCGCTCGGCATTCCGACCGAAGAAGAGTATGTTGCCGCGTACTGTCAACGTCGTGGCCTCGCCAGCATTCCGAACTGGGACTTCTACATCGTCTTCAGTTACTTTCGACTGGCTGCAATTCTGCAGGGCGTGCTGAAGCGTGCCATCGACGGCAATGCATCGAGCAAGAAGGCGTTTGACTACGGTGCACTTGCCCCCAGGCTGGCAAGACGTGCGGCAGAGCTTCTGTGACCAAGTTGTGACCAACTTCTACAAGTCGGATTGAGAAGTCGAGCGAATTCCTGCTAGCAGGAGGCCCACGAATGCTCGAATCCTCGCTTTCAGCAGGACGGAATCTCTTGAGCTCGGGGACCTGATAGAGGGGATGCGGTCAAATGGGAGCACTGCCAACCGCATCAGGCTGCATGAACAAATGGGAGAGACAGGTGCGTTTACGGTCGGCCTGAGCAACAATATCTGCCACTAAACCAATACTCGCCCGGAAGAGAATCTGTCCGCTCGGCGGTACCAATAGTCTAAACTAGGCACGGCTCCTGCACTGAAAAACGGAAAGACCTTATGTCCACAGAGAAATCGACGATTATTTACACGCTCACTGACGAAGCGCCCCGGCTCGCGACCTGCTCGCTGCTGCCGATTATTCGAACGTTCACTGCGCCGGCCAATATAGAGATCACCACAAGCGACATCTCGGTGGCTGCACGCATCCTCGCCGAATTTTCCGACTACCTCGGCGATGAGCAGAGAGTCCCGGACAACCTCGCCGAACTCGGCCGGCTGACTCAGTTCCCGGACACCAACATCATCAAGCTGCCCAATATCAGCGCCTCCGTACCGCAGCTGAAGGCGGCCATTGAAGAGCTGCAATCCAAGGGCTACGCGATCCCGGATTACCCGGATAACCCGAAGACCGACGAACAGAAGGAAACCAAGCAGCGCTACGGGAAGGTGCTCGGCAGCGCAGTAAACCCGGTCCTGCGCGAGGGTAACTCGGACCGTCGCGCGCCGCCGGCGGTCAAGCGTTACGCCCGGAAGCACCCACATTCGATGGAAGAATGGAGCCAGGCCTCCCGCACTCACGTCTCGCACATGCACAGCGGCGACTTCTACTCGAGCGAGAAGACCATGACCATGGACAAGGCGTGCAACGTTTCCATGGACCTGGTGACCAAGAGTGGCAAGACGATCGTGCTCAAAGACAAGATCCCGCTGGAAAAGGACGAAGTCATCGATAGCATGTTCATGAGTAAGAAGGCGTTGTGCGAATTCTATGAAGAGCAGATGCAGGACGCCTATGAGACCGGGGTGATGTTTTCGCTGCACGTCAAGGCGACCATGATGAAAGTCTCGCACCCGATCGTCTTCGGCCATGCGGTCAAGGTCTTTTACAAAGACGCTTTTGCCAAGCACGGCAAGCTGTTCGATGAACTCGGCGTCAACGTCAACAATGGCCTGGCTAGCATTTATGACAAAATCTCGACACTGCCCGGTACACAGCTGGAAGAGATCGTCAACGACCTGCACGCCTGTCATGCACACCGCCCCGAGGTAGCGATGGTAGATTCGGCCAAGGGTATCTCCAATTTTCATGTGCCCAGCGACGTCATCGTCGATGCTTCGATGCCGGCGATGATCCGCAGCGGCGGCAAGATGTGGGGCCCGGACGGCCGTCTCAAAGACACCAAGGCCGTCATGCCGGAGAGCACCTTCGCACGCATCTACCAGGAGATGATCAACTTCTGCAAGACTCACGGCGCATTCGACCCGGTGACTATGGGGACAGTGCCGAATGTCGGCCTGATGGCCAAGAAGGCCGAGGAGTACGGTTCACACGACAAGACCTTTGAGGTCCCCGAAGATGGCGTCGCACGAGTTGTCGATGACCAGGGTAAGGTGTTGATGGAGCTGAACGTCGAAGAGGGCGACATCTGGCGCATGTGCCAGGTCAAGGACGACGCGATTCGCGATTGGGTGAAGCTGGCCGTTACCCGCGCCCGCCTGTCCGGCATGCCGGTGGTGTTCTGGCTCGATGAATATCGCCCGCACGAGGCGGAGCTGATCAAGAAGGTCCGGACCTACCTGGAGGATTACGACACGGAGGGACTCGACATCCAGATCATGTCGCAGACCCGTGCCATGCGCTATACGCTGGAACGCGTCATCCGCGGAAAGGACACGATATCGGCGACCGGCAATATCCTGCGTGATTACCTGACCGACCTGTTCCCGATCATGGAACTTGGCACCAGCGCCAAGATGCTTTCGATTGTGCCCTTGATGGCAGGTGGTGGCCTGTTCGAAACCGGTGCTGGCGGCTCGGCGCCCAAGCACGTGAAACAGCTGGTGGAGGAGAACCATCTGCGCTGGGACTCGCTCGGGGAATTCCTCGCCCTCGCCGTCTCGCTGGAGGATCTCGCCCACAAGCACGACAACAACAAGGCCAGGGTCCTCGCCAAGACGCTAGATGAGGCGATTGGCGACTTGCTGGACAAGGAAAAATCGCCATCGCGCCGTACCGGAGAGCTCGACAACCGGGGCAGTCATTTCTATCTCGCGATGTACTGGGCGCAGGCGCTGGCCGCACAAGCGGACGATACGGAGCTGCAGGCACATTTCGCGCCCTTGGCCAAGACGCTCGCGGATAACGAAGAAAAGATCGTTGAAGAGCTGAACTCCGTGCAGGGCAGGAGCGTGGATATCGGCGGCTACTACATGCCGGACCCCGACATGACCGAGGCTGTCATGCGGCCGAGCGCGACCCTCAACGCGGTGCTGGCTTCGAAGCAGGCATTGACCGACTGACGCATCTGAGCGAGCCTAAATGTTTGGAGGAACCAGTGCGTCAACAATTGCTCTGAAGGACACAACACTTCCTCTATGACCGGCCGCGACGTATTGTGAAAATACGAAATAATGGACGACCTCCCGAAATTGCAGTTCCGTTCTGCCGGGAGCCGTCCACTCGTCGATACTATGCACCACCCGTCGCAAT
>Ga0210366_10000070_pt1 | contig 12383 bp, 11 predicted proteins | sample S641metaT_FD_190380 | JGI IMG/M metagenome (GOLD analysis project Ga0210366, IMG submission 190380) | Metatranscriptome of estuarine sediment microbial communities from the Columbia River estuary, Washington, United States - S.641... | ecosystem: Environmental > Aquatic > Marine > Intertidal... | reverse complement strand
GTTCATTCTGCCGGCGGTGATTGCCTCCCAGTGAGGGTCGTCACCGGCGGCTGATGCTATCGGCTATCGGCTATCGGCAACCGGCCCGCGAAGGTAAAAAGGCCTCTCTCCTTCCGTCTTCCCGCCTTCCGCCTTCGCGCCTTCTTGACGCTCCCGAGACTCGGGTGGAGTATTGGAATGCTCCGACCCTGCGTCATCTGAGTCTGAGCCGTGTCTGTTTGTCCCGAAGTCAGGAGGTGCCGTATGGGTACCGCAACCAAGCCCACCGCCGGCGGTAAGCTCCCGAAGCTGGCCGCCGGGTTCAAGACTACCGTTCCAATCCGTGCCCGCTACGACAACTGGATCGGCGGTGAATACGTTTCCCCCACTCGGGGGCAGTACTTCACCAATCCGACGCCGATCACCGGTCAACCTTTGTGCGAGGTCGCCCGATCGACCCACGAGGACGTCGACAAGGCGCTCGATGCGGCTCACGCCGCCGCCGTCAGTTGGAACAGCACGTCCCCCGCCTACCGGGCCAACATCCTCAACCAAATTGCCGACCGGATAGAGAGCAACCTCGAGACGCTGGCATTCATCGAAACGATGGACAACGGCAAGCCGATCCGTGAGACCATGGCGGCTGACATGCCCTTGGCAGTGGACCATTTCCGGTATTTCGCGGGGTGCATCCGAGCCCAGGAGGGCGGCCTTTCGCAGCTGGATGCAGACACCGTGGCCTACCACTTCCACGAGCCGCTCGGCGTAGTTGGCCAGATCATCCCCTGGAACTTCCCGCTCTTGATGGCAACCTGGAAGCTCGCGCCGGCGCTGGCGGCTGGGAATTGCGTGGTGCTCAAGCCCGCCGAGCAGACCCCGGTCTCGATCATGGCCTTCATGGAGCTGATCGCGGACATCCTGCCGAGCGGTGTCGTCAACGTCGTGCAGGGCTTTGGGGTCGAGGCGGGTAAGCCGTTGGCCCCAAGCCCGCGGGCGGCCAAGATCGCCTTCATCGGCGAAACACCGACCGGCCGGCTGATAATGCAATACGCGTCCGAGAACCTCATTCCGGTCACGCTGGAGCTGGGCGGCAAGTCGCCGAACATCTTCTTCGCGGACATCCTAGAAGCCGACGACGATTTCTTCGACAAGGCGCTCGAAGGGTTTGCCATGTTCGCGCTGAATCAGGGCGAGGTCTGCACCTGCCCGTCGCGAGCGCTGGTCCAGGAATCGATCTACGATCGCTTCATGGAGCGGGCCGTGGCCCGCACCCAGCAGATCGTCGAGGGCAACCCACTCGATCCGGCCACGATGATCGGTGCTCAGGCCTCCAACGATCAACTCGAGAAGATTTTGAGTTACATCGACATCGGGAAGAAGGAGGGCGCCAAGGTCTTGACCGGTGGTGCCCGCCGCATCCATCCGGGCGAGCTCAAGGATGGCTACTACATTCAGCCGACCATCTTCGAGGGTGAGAACCGGATGCGGGTGTTCCAGGAGGAGATCTTTGGGCCGGTGCTCGCGGTGACGAAGTTCAAGAACATGGACGACGCCCTGTCCATTGCCAACGATACTCTCTATGGGTTGGGCGCCGGCGTCTGGAGCCGTGACGCCAACACCTGCTATCGCATGGGACGAGGCATCAAGGCGGGGCGGGTTTGGACCAACTGCTACCATGCCTACCCCGCCCACGCGGCTTTTGGCGGCTACAAGCAGTCGGGCATCGGCCGGGAAAACCACCGGATGATGCTCAACCACTACCAGCAGACCAAGAACCTGTTGGTCAGCTACAGCCCGAAGAAGCTCGGCTTCTTCTAATCGATGCCGCGGGCCGAGTCTTCAGTCCCAGGGAATGTGGCACGCGTCGTCATTTCCGATGCGGCAGTGGCCGTGTTGCGCCAGCTCGTGGCGCAGCACGGCCCATTGCTCTTTCATCAATCGGGGGGCTGCTGCGACGGCAGCTCGCCGATGTGCTATCCCAGGGACGAGTTCCGCATTGGCCAACGGGACGTGCTACTCGGGGATGTTGACGGCACGCCGTTCTATATCGGCGGCGAGCAATACGAAGTCTGGCAGCACACCCAGCTCGTGATCGACGTCGTGCCGGGCCGTGGTTCCGGCTTTTCGCTTGAGGCCCCCTTGGGCGTCCGGTTTCTCACCCGTTCACGGGTGTTCGACCCGGACGAACAGGCTTGGCTCGACGCCTGTCCGCCCAGGCGGGGGCCGGACCCGGGCTCCTAGACGCGGGCTATTGGCTATTGGCCTGTGAAGGTAGCTGCCCTGTCTCTTCCAGCCTTACTCCTTACTCGGCTGGGGCGGCCCGGAAGGTCAGGGTGGTCTATGGGGTCTGGAAATGCAGCGGGTCCCTGAGGTTCTGCAACTCCCGGTAGAAATAGAGAGGCGTCGGCCGCTTGCCCTTGAACCTGAGCTGCTTGAGGAACGCGATTTCTTCCGCGGTCGCCGTGCCGCTGAGGGTCGCATTCTGAAGGAATCCCCTGAGCCCCGGCTCTTCGACGAGAAGCTGGTCGGCTTCCCGTTCCATAAACTCGAATCGCTTCACATGCCCAGCGAATACTCTGGGGTTCAAGACAATGTTCAGGGCAAACGTCGCGAGGTCGACGTCCCAGGATTCAATAAGCGGATCCAGGAACGAGACGCAGTGTTCCTGGGTTAGAAGGAAGATGTCCGAATCGAGGAATTCGAGGACGATGACGCGCATCTCCTCAAAGCTTCGGCCGCCAAGTTCCGCCACCATGCGGAGCCAGTATTCATTCTCCAGTTCCTTCGTGGCCTCTCCCTTGACTACGTCGAGCAGCGTCTGGGTAACCAGCCGCTCGACGTCCCCGAAGGCCTCCTTCTCGAAGAGCGAGCGGATCTGCCCTGCGCGCTTGGGGGCACATTTGCCCAGAATCAACGCACGGACTTCCCGGAAGAGAGGGGCGGGTTCCTCTCCCAACTCCCGCTTCAACTCCTCCTTCCGCTGAGCGTCAGCTACTCTGGCCAGCTCCCCGGTCGGCAGCTTCAGGAACTGGTCCATTCTTGCGTAGATGTCCGTCCGGTTGGGCGCCGGGGGGGCCTTCTTCCGGGTCAGGAGTTGCGAGACATAGGACTCGGTGACGCGGGCCGCTTGGGCCAGCCCCTTTTGCTCCAATCCCAACTCCTCGAGCCGCTGCCGAATCGCGAGCGAGACGTCCATGAACTCCTCCACGGTCGCACTTCGTCTGCTTTACCATATTAGTTAAAGCAAGAATACCACAATTATCATCACTTGACAAGATCGGTAAAGTAGACTATCTTCCAGTTCAGCAGCACACCGCTGATTCAGCGGTTCATGTAGGTCTCTAAGGGAGTTGTCTATGTTCGCACGTAACGTCACGCTACATCTCAAGGCCAATACGGCTAGCGAGTTTACCCGGACTTTGGAAACGGACGTCCTTCCCGTGCTCCGCAAGCAGAACGGTTTCAAGGACGAACTCTCGTTCGTCGCGTCGAACGGCAGCGACGCCGTGTCGATCAGTATGTGGGATCGCAAAGAGAGCGCGGACGCTTATAGCCGCGACACCTATCCGGCAGTGCTCAAGAGCTTGTCGAAGGTGATAGAGGGAACACCGAGGGTGGATACCTATGAGGTCTCCAACTCGACCTTCCACAAGATCGCCGCACGCGTCTAAGGCCGCTCGGGCTCGATAAGAGCCAGCGGTTGGTTGCAGGGGAGGGGGGCGGGATGGTCCGCCCCTCATTCTTCTGGTATGAAAGGGGTGGGCCAATGCGCTACACTCATTGCCACGAGTGCGGCGGCTTCATAAGCAACCGCAGGCGAATCTCCTATCGGTTGCCCTCCGCCACGACGCCCAGGGTGGGCCCCCACGGCGCTGTTTGTTCGTGTAGCGCATCGATGTTGAACGGGCCACTCCACGGGTTCGCATCAGTGCCGGTCATGCTGAATGCCCGGCGCGCTCCCAGCTCAGAGGGCCTTCCCCGCCCATTGTTCCGGAAGAACTTCACCATATAACTGATAAAGAACTTCTTCGTGATGATTGATGAGACTCGAGACGGAGGTCACCATGGCTGAGCAGATACCTCACCCGGCGGAGGAACTACCGCCCGACACGCGGGGTTATCTCGCGCACCGCCTAGACGGCGCGCGTGACCTCTATCTCCTGGCGCTGGCGCTCGGTGACCGTAACGACGGAGTCGCGCTTTTCGGGCGGATGATCCGCGAGGCCCGCATTCACTTCGCAGCGGTCATTGAGGAAGCGCGAATCGCCGGACTCGACACGAGTGCCATCGCCGCGATGCTCGGTAAGATGAATATCGAGCTGGCCGACAGCATTCGACCCGACCTCTGGGCGCGGGTGGAGCAACTCTTGGCGGAGGTCGCCGGCAAACGAGGGAAGCTTCGAGACACGCGCTGAAGAGGTTCCAAGAAGAGCCAAGAATCGGGAGGGCAGGCTCGATCCGATGCGCCGCAGGCGCGAGGACCGAGCCCGGGAGGGGTAACGAGAAAGCCCGCTCATATGAGCGGGCTTTCAGTTGCCCCTCCTGGGCTCGAACCAGGACTCTCCTGATCCAGAGAGCGGCCCGCGGTACCGCGGGAAACAACTAAGTGTAGCAATCACGCGATGTTCTGGGCATCGGTGTCGTGTTTTCAGAGTGAGAAAACGGGTCCAAATCGCACGCAACTCACAACGAAACTCACAACAAGAACCTCTCCTGACCAGCATTCCGATCTCACGGGCTGGATCATCGGCTCGTCAACCCGTGCCTCAACGGGGAAATTGTGCCGCCACCACCAGTGAAAACACAGTCCCCACCCAAATCGACCGCCGGGCGAGTCGTCTGACCGCCCGCGAGGTCGAGAAATTCATACGCGCAACTCTCGGAGAATTGAAAGCTGCTGCTGAAGAACCCGTTGAAATCTCCGCTCGGCGTGCTGATTGTTTGAGGGGTGAAGGTGTTAGTGCTTGAAGTGGTGAAGGTATCGAAAACTCCTTCCCCTCCATCCTCACTCAGGGCCATGCCCACCACACCGCCACCTAGAATGTTCCATGGAAGATGCGACGGCGTCGCGTTCTGCTTCTTCTGCACTGCCCAGAAATCCGTGCTCACGGCGTTGTTACTCGTGATGGTGTAGGACGCTGAGCACAGTTCGCTTTGAACCCCATGCTGCAATTCGGACCACGGACAAGGAGCAGTAGCAGGCCCAGAGGCTGTCGCGGTCCCGGTGGACAGGGTCACCGCCACATAGACGGAATCGCTGAAGGGGGAGAATGAAGGAGTGAAGCCCGCCGAGTAATTTGTGCCCACGAAGACCGTGTCCACACAAAGGTAGCCGTTGAAGACGGTTTGGCTATCAACCGTTATGAATTGAGCGCGTTCACGAATGCATACGGGTGAGTCGGACGATGGCGGTAGGCCCGCCGGTACGGTCGCGAGATGGGCCGTCGTGCCGGAATACACGTCGAAAATCCCGACATCGATGTCGTGACTCAGTCCACCGGAGGGCTGCAGTACGGTCATGCTATCGAAGCCATGCGAGATCGCGAGCCAAGAATAGGCCGTCCCTCCTGGCAACCCGTCTGGCAAGACCGAGGGGTCCGGGGCCGGCGTCCACGTGCCGTTGTTGTAAAGGAGGCTGTGTCGCGCGCCGAACGATCGGAGGTCGATGCGTCGCCCCCCGTGGTGTACGCGTGTCTCGCTCAGGGTGTCGGCGAGGGTTGCCAAGAGCTCTGGAGCACCGGAGGGATCTCGTTCGGCGAAGACTTGCCCGCCAACGGTCCAAACCCGATTGCCACACAGGGGGGCACCGGGCCGGCGTGCGGCGCTCTTCAGGGCCTCATACGCGTTGGCCAGGTAATGGGTTCCACCGATCGGAACCGTCCTATTGCCTTCCTGTGCGCCTTCGATGATGTGGTTATGAAGATCAACCGCGGTGAGTATAGGGTCGAAGGAAAGCAACAACCCGGCAATGCCGCTGATATATGCCGCAGATATTGAAGTACCCTTAACGGAGGTGGTCTGACCTACGCTGTCCAGAACAACAACTTGCTTTCCTGGGGCAACTACATCCACCAGACTGCCGAAGTTCGATCCGCCGATCTGTACACCTCCCGGGGCGGGAATCGAGTCGGTGTAGAAATTCCTTCGATCGTTGCTGCCGCCCACGACGAGAATTCGATTGGCGAATGGTTGTCCTGGTTGATTCGCCTTCGGAAACCCGTTCCAAGATGCATCGAGACGGTCATTCCCGGCCGCGACTACAATCAGGGGCTCGTACCCCTCTAGCTGAAGGGAGAAGAGGGCCAGCTCGAGGTTGAGCTGGTAAAGGGTCAATAGAAGCTCTCTCTCGGGGGTTGACTGCACGTTGGGCTTCCAGTCCGGGCCCAATGAAAGGTTGATGATCTTTGCACCATCTTTCGCCGCCTGTTTGAGTTGCACCATCGCCCGCCGGGTCCAGGCAAGGTCATTGGGGCCTTCAAGCGGGTTGTACCCAAAATCGTAGGCGCGTACGTCGCCGTTCCACATCATTCCCGTGATGCCCATGTCATTGTCACCTGTCGCCCCAAGTGCGCTCGCGACATTCACGCCATGAAACTGCGTGCGTGGTGAAGTGATCCCGGGCGTCATGATGCTCAGGTTGCCGAGGTCCAGCAGACCCGACTTGAAGCCGCCGTCCACCACCGCCACGACCGTCGAGGGATCTCCCACGCTACACCCCCACGCAAGGGGCGCTGCCATCGCCTCCAGGGCCCACGTCGAGTCAGCTGCCGAGGCAGAGTCTGGGAAGAGGTTCCAACTCTGCCAGCCTGGGCCGTCACTCGGCTTACGCCAAAGGAAATCTACCGCGACTTCATAGGTGGCCAGGAGGACCTGGGGCAATAGCTGGAGCTGATCGACCGCATCGATGAGCCCTTGGCCGGCGGCGTTGTCGTTGATCTGGATGTAGTAGTCCCCTTCACCTTGTGATGGACGGTAACCTCCCACAACAGTTCCGCCCACCAGCGCCACGGCCGCGTCACGGTCCGCCTGGGTGGCCGATGGGAAAAACTCCACGATCACAATGTCCCTGAGAAAGGGTGCCGGAATGGCAGTCGCGTTCGACACCACGTTCGTGTCGCTGTACACCCAGACGGGCAAGGTGTCCGGGGCCTGCGGCGGTACGGTGGAGGCCGCCACCGCCAGAATGAGCGTAGGCGGTATGTTGCTGGCCTGATTGACATCCCGAGAGTGGAACAGGACGGTCCCAGACTGGTTCTCATCGGTCTTCTTGACGATCCACCCGTGGTTCGAGGTTCCATTGAGGAAAGCCGCCACATCCTGCGTCACGTCAAACGATACGACACCCGTCTGACCATTCGTGATCAGCGCCTGGGCGGTCGGCAAGGCTTCCCATGGGGGAGCCCCAGCCATGTCCCAGGAGGTCGCGGGGCAATCCGCCTGGCTATTCGTGACATCAGAGTCGACGGCACAATGCCACGTCGCTCCCAGTTCCGTCCAACTCTGGTTCATGCGGTGGACGTCGATCGTGCCACCAGAGAGTGGCCAGTCATCGTTCTTGTCCGACCGGATCGTCAACTCCACGGTCGCCGACACGATGGTGCCTGTCCCAACGGCGGCCAGAATCGCCGCCTGGTCAAAGAGAACCAGCGCCCGATTGCGACCTCTCTTGCGGAGACGGAGTCTGTGCAAGTCCCCAAAATTTTCGTCGGGCTTCCCTTCGTGGACATAGGTGTCCATACTCGCGAACGCCGTGTCAGTGGTAGCCACTGCAGCGAAGGCAACCCCGGGGATGTCGCTCTGCGCAGAGGGTTCGAATTCATCGCGACACCCGGCGATTGCCAGCACGCCGATGCTGAGCAAAACGAGACGATAGAGAGAACGTGTTTGCATGGAGCTTCTCCGGCCAGGAACGCATTTGAAGGGAACTGCAAATGTTCGCAAGACGGACCGCGGAAATGATATCGTCCAACTCTCAAACAACTCTAAAATTGGGAATAGCTCGCAAGCGGAGCCATGTCAAACCGAGACCGATATCCACGAGAGTCGATTCAGAACGGACTACTAGGGGATACCCTAGCAGGTAAGAAGGATTGCTAGGGAAAACCCTAGCTCGACACAGCGAAGGAGAGAATTCGGAGTAAATGAAGGAGAATCGCAGTGGTGAGCGCTGCTGCAGAGCAAGCTCTCCACGCCTAGAATACACCCTCCAAGGCTCTTCTTACTCGAGACAATTGGGCCGGTTCTCTCGCTCCACCCATCGCACCTTCCCAGTCAACCGAGGCACTACAACCATGTCTACTGGGTGCGTTACCAACATGAAGGGCGAGCAGAACCTCATGGTCCAGACGACCGCAATGATGTCGCGACCTCGCACTGCGAGGCTGTCAATTCGGACCTCGTCGGGAGGGGAACCATAGCCCGACGCAACCAGTACCATGTTGCGAGTGAAATCTACATACGGCGTGGGAGGTGCTCCATGTCCACTCGTCGCGCTGCTCCACACCTCCTCCCATGCCGTGCTATCTTGAATGGCGATCCTCACCAACGGTTGGATGCCGCTGTTTCCGCGCTGGTACACGTGACCCTCGGGGTCCACCGGCTGAGCATCAACCGGTGCATTCGTGGCCGGCTCGGGAGGGCGCCCCTCGGCCCCCGCCCGAGCCCCTGCACACGCTCCAAGGAGTACGACGACACCCAGGTAACAACTCGCCCATCCAGAGACGCTCTTCGGCTCCATGTCCCCGCAGGGTGAATCGGTGCGGTCTCTTTGGACAGCCATACGACACTCCTCAGTATTCTGGGACCCGGCCGTTGAGTCTTCCCACGGCCTGGGATCATTGGGAAATCAACTCTTGTCTTAAAAGATATAGCCGTTGTTCGTCGGTGGGTGCTGGCACACTGTGCACCTCTCTAGGGAAACATGTCAAGCCGCCATCGGAGATCTACGAGAGTCGGGCGAGAACGGACTGGCGTCGGACTAGGGAAAACCCTAGCTCAACGCACTGGGGGAGAATTCGGAGTTGACGGAGAGAGAATGGCGGTGGCGTGCGCTGGCGTAGGAGTCAGCGCTGCACCCCCTAGAATTTCTCTTGCCCATCCAGGCTCTTACCCCTGACAATTGAGCCGGTTCGCTCGCTCCACCCACCGTACCTTCCCCCTGGTGCGAGGTACGAGCACCATGTCCACCGGGGCGGCTTCTCTCATGGCGGGTGAGCAAAACCTCATAGTCCAGACGACTGCAACGATGTCTTGACCGCGCACTCGAAGGCTGTCGATGCGAATCTCGTCGCCGATGGACCACCCGCTCGAAGCCACCAAAACCATGTTTCGGGCGAAATCCACGTGCGGTCTGGCTTCGTGACTCCGCGTCGCGCGGGTCCATACTTGCCCCCAAGTCACGCTATCCCGCACAACGATCCTCGCTGGTGGCCGTATCCCGCTGCTCCCACCTCGGTACACACGAGCGTCGGCGTCCACCGGTTGCGCCTGCACCGGTGCATTCGTCGCCGGCTCGGGAGGGCGCCCCTCGGCCCCCGCCCGAGCCCCTGCACACGCTCCAAGGAGTACGACGACACCCAGGCAACAACTCACTAATCCAGCCACACCCTTCGGCTCGGAGTTGCCGCAGCGTGAAGAGCTGCTCGCACCCTACCACGAAGGCCTGGCGCAAGAGAAGGCCGAGAAGAAAGCCCGGGAGGCCGCTCGGCGCCGAGTCGAGGCGCTTCGGTCCCACGGCCGGAGCTACGCCCAACGCGAAACCCTTCCTTGGGAGTACCAGGAGACCCAGGAGGCAATGAAGGAGGTCGGCCAAGCGCTCACGGCCGAGGTCGAGGCGGATTTGTCGGAGCGCGACGTCGAGGACCTGGTGGACGAAGTACTCGATGAATGGGAAGAGATCGAGGATGACGAGGACGAGGAAAACTAGCGCCCGAGCGCCGGAACACGCTCGAATCTGGGGAAACAGCACCGGGAGAATCTGGGATTTTCCGTGCTCGAATCTGGGATTCGTTCACGGCCCGATCCCAGGGTCCGCTGAGCCATGTTCTCAAGGCAATTCTGAAGGGTGATTCCAGCGGACATTGACAAGGTCAGGACGATGCAGCTCCCGCTCCCGCTGAACGACGTGGCGATCCCCGACGGCCTGCCGCCGTGGCTCGTGGCGTTCGTATCGGAGGCGGTGAGGGAGAACCGGACCCTGGCCGAGAACGGAGCGGACCAGGCGGTGACGGCACGGGCGGCCCTGCTCCAGAAGCTGGTCGCGGCCGCCCAAGCCCACCTGGAGACCGAAATGAGCGTCGAGCAGGCGGCCTGTCTGCTCGGGCGCCACCCCGAGACAGTCCGCCGAGCCCTTCGGAAGGGCACCCTACCCGACTCCCGCACCAAATCGCGCGGACGGTACCGCATTCGACGCGGCGACGTCGAGCTGCTTGCCGCCTTTGCCCCCTCCCCACGCCACCCGGCTATTGGCTATTGGCTATTGGCTATTGGCTATTGGCCCACGAAGGTAGTTGGTCATCTACCCGATGCGCCGTCCAGGCGCGAGGACCAAGCCCAGGAGGGGGCAATGAGAAAGCCCGCTCAGTTGAACGGAGGTTCGTGGGCTTGATCCGATGCGCCGTCCAGGCGCGAGGACCGAGCCCAGGAGGGGGAACGAGAAAGCCCGCTCATATGAGCGGGCTTTCAGTTGCCCCTCCTGGGCTCGAACCAGGACTCTCCTGATCCAGAGTCAGGCGTGTTGCCAGTTACACCAAGGGGCAGTACAACCGATTCATTTCCTACCTCGCCACATTCCTACCACCCTACTCCCCTGCTGCGGGATGGAGGGAGGAGGAATGGAGCTGAGGGGAATCGAACCCCTGACCTCTGCAGTGCGATTGCAGCGCTCTCCCAACTGAGCTACAGCCCCGTTTTCGGGAGGCTAAAGCTAGTGATTCCGCGGGGTTGAGTCAAACGGGGGGGGGCGGGAGAGGGAAGTAAGGAGTGAGGAGTGAGGAGTGAGGAGTAAGGAGTCAGGAGGCCGTGCGGGCTGTGATCGGGTGTTTTGTCACTCAGGTCGCTTCTTTGATGACTCACACAGCTTCCGCCAGGCAAAGCTTGTCGGATGCGCGACCACAAGAGCCTCTTCGCCTGGCAGCGTGCACGGCGTGTCGCGCTGGGAGTGCTCCATCTCAGCAAGAGTCACTGGGAGCCAAGGGCATCAGCACTATTCGCACAGTTACAGCGCTCTTCCCTTTCAGTACAACTCAACATCGCCGAGGGTCATGCTTTGAAGACTCCCTCGCGATTCCGATACCATCTCACGGTCGCCTTGGGATCCGCGGTCGAGACAGTCGAACTACTTGAATTGGGAATCGAAGCTGATGTGTTCCCGGTAAACAAAGGCCAGGAGCTGCTGGACATAGCCATCGAGAGTCGAGCCCTCCTGTTTGGGCTTCTCAAACGCTACCCACGGCAGAAGAGCAAGCAGCGGAGGGCAAAAGAGTGAAGATTCCCAGGCCTGCTCTTGCGCCACTCCTCACTCCTTACTTCTCACTGTTCCCTCCTTACTCCTTACTCCTTACTCCTTACTCCTCACTCCTTACTCCTTACTCCTTACTCCTTACTGTCCCCTCCTCACTCCTCACTCCTTACTCCTTACTCTTGCGTTCCTCGGGCGCCGGTTATTTTCCTGCCATGCCACTGTTCCAACGTCAACGCCCCATGGGCAAAGGCCGGCTCATGATCGCGCTGGTCATCGTCGCGATCTCGCTGTTCACCTACTACGGCTCGCGCCAGGAGAATCCCGTCACGGGCGAGGTACAGTACGTACAGATGAGCCCGAACCAAGAAATCGCCATGGGGCTCCAGGCCGCACCACAGATGGCGGCCCAGCACGGCGGGCTCCACCCCGACGAGCGGGCCCGTGCGCTGGTGGAGCAGGTCGGCCAGCGGCTGGTGTCCCAGACCGCGGCCAGCAAGTCACCCTACCAGTTCCAGTTCCACCTGCTCGCGGATCCCCAGACCGTGAACGCGTTCGCCTTGCCCGGCGGGCAGGTCTTCATCACCGCCGCCCTCTTGAGCCAGCTCGAAACCGAAGGCCAGCTGGCGGGCGTGTTGGGTCACGAAATCGGCCACGTGATCGCCCGGCACGGCGCGGAGCACTTGGCCAAGGCCACCCTTACGCAGGGACTCACGGGCGCCGCTGTCATTGCCACTTATGACCCGGAGAATCCCGCGAGCCGGCAGAGTGCCGCGGTCATCGCGGCCATCGGGCAGTTGGTCAACATGAAGTTTGGCCGCGACGACGAGCTGGGGCGCGGGCGCATCGATCCCGCTCTGCGCCGGGAAGGTCACCGCCACCTGCGTCACGAGCGCGTCGGCCGCGTCCGTCGCGTTCGCCGCGTCCAGCGGCAGCCGCACCGCGG
>Ga0210366_10000069_pt1 | contig 12460 bp, 13 predicted proteins | sample S641metaT_FD_190380 | JGI IMG/M metagenome (GOLD analysis project Ga0210366, IMG submission 190380) | Metatranscriptome of estuarine sediment microbial communities from the Columbia River estuary, Washington, United States - S.641... | ecosystem: Environmental > Aquatic > Marine > Intertidal... | reverse complement strand
AGCGTGGCATTCGTGGGTTCGACTCGGCCACACGCAGCCTGTTCGACGTGAGCGCCATTCCCGTCATTCGTGAGCTATCGCATCTGCCAATCGTGGCCGACCCCAGCCACGGGATTGGGCGGCGGAGCATGGTCCAATCGATGGCGCGGGCTGCCGTGGCGGCCGGGGCTGATGGGTTGTTGGTGGAGGTGCACCCCAACCCGGATCATGCCCTGTCGGACGGGGCCCAGAGCCTCCACCCGGCCGAATTCAGCGACCTCATGCATCAGTGCCGCTCGATCGCCGAGGCGATCGGGCGCCGCATCGCCGAGCCCGCGACCGTCCGCTCATGAGCCCGGCGTTGCCAATGGCCGTGGTTGCCGCCGCGCTCCAGGTTGCGGCCGCAGCACCCCAGTCGCCATCGCCGTGGCCCTTGCTCGAGCGAGCGGCGGCACAATATCGCTCCGCGACGTCGCTTCAGTCGGAGTTCATTCAGGTCATCGACCACGCCATGATCGGCCGGTTCGAGAGCCGCGGGGAATTGTGGCAGGCCGGCGAGTCGCGCCTATCCATGCGCTTCCGCGATCCGCCCGACGAGGCCATTGTGGCCGATGGTGCCTTCCTCTGGGTCTACACGCCAAGCACCGCGCCGAAGCAGGTACTCCGAATAGCGCTGGCCAAAACACCGACCTACGGCGTCAACGTCATGAGCTGGATTCTCGACCGGCCCAAAGAACGGTACCGGGCAACCCTGCTCCGCTCCGAAGAGTTGGCGGGGCACCCGGTAGCGGTCATTGGGTTGGATCCCATCGACCTCGATCTGCCGTTCAGCGCGGCGGTCGTCTGGCTGGACAAGGAAAGCGCTTTGCCGCGGCGGGTTCAACTCACGGAGCTCAACGGCACGAGTCGAACTATCACGCTCACCGCCCCACGGCTCAACGCGGCGCTTCCCAAGGGAATCTTCGAGTTCCGGCCCCCTAGCGGCGTCCGGATTGTTGATCAGTAGGCCCCCGCCCGTCGGGGCCGGCCAGCGGCCTCAGCCAGGGTTGACGGCGTGGGCCCGGGTCCGAGGCAACAATCCGAGCAGCGCCTCGGTCGTTTGAGACTGGCGCAGGAGTTGGACGGCGTGCTGGAGCTGGCCGTCGTCCAAGGCTCGACGCCGCATTTCCGCCGCAAGCCCGAAATTGTAGCGGGCGATCTCGTATCCGAGCTGACGATCGATGAGCGATCCGCCGAGCCGAACCGTCTCGGTCTCAAGCTCGACCCCCGCATCCGCCAACCGACGCAGAATGTCGCGACGCATGTTGTCGGTCACGGCAAACTCCTCGGGCTCGACCGTGCCGACTCGCTTGATGTCCAGCGCGGCCGCCGTGAGCGCGTCGTGAAAGAGCGCGAGATGGGGCGTGAGCACTTCGGCGAGTGCCTGCTCGGAATCGGGCATGGAGTCTCGCGGGATCTCCACATCGGGGACGATCCCTCCGCCACCCTGGAGCGTGCGCCCGCCCGAGCTCTGATAAACCACCGGGCTGTTGTCCAACCTGGACGGGTGCGCTATCCCTACATCGGCTTCCGCCCGTTGGATCGACCGACCGCTTGGCGTGTACCAGCGGGCCGTCGTAATCCGGAGCGCAACATCCTCGCCGAGCCGGAACTGAGTCTGTACCAATCCCTTCCCGTACGTCGGCTCCCCGACGACCAGGCCGCGATCGTGGTCTTGCACGGCTCCGGCCAGGATCTCCGCCGCGCTCGCCGACTGGCCGTCGACCAGCACGGCCAAGCGGAGGTCGGGCCACTGTTGGGGAAATTCATCGATGAAATCGTGGGATTCGCTCTCCACCCGACCCCACGTCACCAGCAGCGTATCCCCCGGATCCAGAAACAGGTCCGCCGCAGCGATCGATTCATCGCGCATCCCGCCGGGGTTGCCACGGAGATCGAGCACCAGGCTGTGCACGCCAGCCGCGGCGAGGCGCGCAACCTCCAGCCCAAGCTCCCGGGCCGAGTTCTCGCTCACGAAATCGTAGGAAATGTACCCGACGCCGTCATCGAGCATGATGCCTTCTTTGACACCACGACGGTGGATGCGGTCTCGCGTGACGGGGAGGGTGAGCGGAGCGTCGAGTCCGATGCGCCTGACCGTGAGGACGACGGTTGTTCCGATAGGCCCGCGAAGGCTCGTCGCGGCTTCACGTAGAGTCCATTCGCGGGTCGGGACGCCGTCGATCGCGAGAATGCGGTCACCGGATTGAAGTCCGGCCCGCTCGGCAGGCGAATCAGGGAGCGGAGCGACGACCATAATCGACCCGGCCCGCGCGTCGACTTGAGCCCCGATCCCGCCGTAGTTACCGGTCGACCGTTCGTTTGCGCGGCGAAACTCGGGTCCGATCAGCAAGACGCTGTAGGGGTCGTTCAGCTTCTCGACCACCCCGCGAGCCGCGCGCTGATAGAGGTCGCCCTCGCCGATGGAGTCGACGTAGTAGTTCGCCACCAGGTCCACGACGCTCTCGAGCAGCCGGGCCTGGTCGTAGACCGGCCGGTCGCTCGGGATCGACCCCTGCACCAACCAGGCGCCGCTCCCCAAGAGAATCGCCACGAACACACTGGCGGTGAACCACTTCCGCCGCATCGTATGCCCTCCAATTCAGCGCCCTTGCAAGGGCTGGTATCTCCTCCCGGATGGAGCAGCGTCTGGGCCCTCGGGCGGCATCACGCATCGCCATCCTCGACATCGGCCAGCGCTTGGGCGAGCCCAGCAGCAGCCGCATCGTCCAGACCCTTCGACCTCGCCAGCTCCAGCGCAAAGCGTCCCAGCGCGCGGTAGAGTGGCCGCTCCTCCGGTGCCAGCTCGGCCAGGTGGGCCACCACCGTCTCGACGTCGCCTCGCATGATGGGGCCGGTCAACGCAGCGGCCGGATTCCCCTCAGCCAGGTTGGCGCTCACTCCTCGGAGGAGCGGCACGTACAATCGCTGGGCCAGCTCCGGTCGAATCCCGGCCCGCTCCGCGACGCGACTCGCCAACGCCATCAGGGCCACCGTGTAGCTCGCCACGATCGTCGCACCGGCGTGGTAGCCCGCCTTCGCGCCGGCCGGGATCTCCACCGGGTTCATGCGCAGATCGTGGGCCATGCGCATCCCGATCTCGATCGCGCGCGGATCGCCTTCGATTCCGACGTACGCGCCGACCAGGCGTTCCGCCGCGTGGGACGGGCTCGCAATCGCCTGAAGCGGGTGGAACGAACCCAATGCCGCCCCGCTTCCTTCGAGGGCCCGAATGGCCCGCCGGTCGTGCCAGCCCGACACATGGAAAACAGCATGATCCGGGCCAATCGCGTTCTCCCCGCCGAGCCGTTGCGCAACCGTCTCAATGGCATGGTCTGGTGTGGCAATGAGCACGACTTCCGACTTCGCCAGCCGGGAGGCCCAGTCGTGTACCTCGATGGCGACGGGCAGTGCCAGGGTGCGCGGGGACCGGCTGAGGAGCACCACGGTGTAGCGGGCCTCCGCCATGGCCAGACCCAAGGCCTGCCCCATACGGCCCGCACCGACGATTGCGACGCGGTATCCGGTCATGCCACCCCCGAGACGGCAAGCGCCCAGGGTAGCGGCGTCACTGGCTGCTCCCTGGGCTTGGTGTACGGACGGCGGGAATGCCGCCGGCTTCTCCTCGAGACCAATATGCTATGGGTTCTTTCGGGCTTCTTGCTCCACCTTGGCCAGCAAGTCGCGGGGAGAGCCGGCTTGCTCGAGCAACACGAGGGCGCGTTGGAGTTGCAGGTCATTGGCCGCTCGTCTGCGAACTTCGGCGGTCCGGCCGATCACGTAGCGGGCAATCTCATACCCCAATTGATCATCGATGATGCTCCGGGCCCCTTGGTACACGGTCGGATCGATGACGACGCCCCGCTCCGCCAACCGCGCGGCCATCTGCGCCCTGAGGGCGGGCGTGATGGTGAAGCTCTCGGGCAGGCTCGCCCCGGAGTCCTTGAGCTCGAGCGCAATGCTCGTCAGAGCGTCACGGTAGACCGCGAGGTTGGCTCCCAAGTCATTGAAGAACGCCTGTTCCCCATCCGACAAGGTGTCCGCCCGTACGATCATATCGGGAACGATCCCGCCGCCACCGCGCACGATACGTCCCGCGTCGGTCTTGAACTCCGGCACGGCTGTTGTGTCGCCTTCCGGCCGCAGGGAGTCGGGCACCACGCCGTCATGGGCTGCGGCAATCTGCGCTAGCTGCTCCTGGTCCTCGGCGTCCCGTGCTTCCCGCTGAATGGTTCGTCCACTGGGCGTAAACCAACGCGCCGTGGTGAGTTTGAGTGCCGTGGCATCGTCCAACCGGAAGAGGGTCTGCACCAGACCCTTACCGAAGGTGGGCACGCCGACCACGAGCGCGCGGTCATGGTCCTGCAGGGCGCCGGCAATGATCTCGGAGGCGCTGGCGCTCCACGCGTCCACCAGCACGACGATCGGCAGGTTGGGCCAGCGCTGCTTGGCTTCGGCGCTGTAGGCGCGGGACGACCCGCGAGCCCGTCCCCGGGTTGAGACGATCTCCTGTCCGGAGTCGAGGAACAGATCGGATACCTTTACGCCTTGGTCCAGCAGCCCGCCCGGGTTGCCCCGGAGATCGAGCACCATCGATTTCATGCCTTGGGAGACGAGGCTGTCGATTTCCGCTCGCAGCTCATCGGCCGATGTCTCGCTGACCGCGCGCAGTCCGACGTAGCCGACACCATCACTCATCAGCATGCCGGGAGAGACGGAGCGCAGGTGGATGACGGCCCGGGCCAGGTTGAAAGGCAGCGACTCGGCGATCCCGGCACGGCGTATCTTGATGTCGACCGACGTGCCTTCTTCGCCGCGCAGCACGCTCACGGCCTTCTCGCTCGACCAGCCTTCGGTCGAGACCCCGTCCACCTCGATGATCTGATCGCCGCTTAGTACCCCTGCCGCTTCGGCCGGAGTATCGGGCAGCGGTGCCACGACCGTGATCCAGCCATTGCGCACGTCGATCTGGATGCCGAGTCCGCCGTAGTTCCCCGTGGTCTGCTCCGTCAGGCGTTGGAAGTCCTCACCCTGCAACAGCACTGAGTAGGGATCTTTGAGGCCCTCGAGCATTCCTGTGGTGGCGCGCTGGTAGAGTTCGGATTCGCCAAGCGAGTCGACGAAGTAGTCGTGCACGTGGTGCAACACGTCGTCGAACAGACGAGCCTGCTGGTACACGTTGCCGTCGCTCGCGACGCCCCGCTGCAGCAGCCACCCTCCGGTAAAGAAGGAGACTGCGGCGACGAGTACGATGATGCCCCACCGATTCTTCATGATTGCCTCCGGCATGAGCGAGCGGGCCGCTCATGCCCGACTCTCAGGTTCGTTGCTTTTCTGTCCCTACGTTCCGGCCCGAAAAAAGATCCGGCCGGTCCGCCACCAGGGCGTCCCGGGCGGCGGCAAAGAGCTGCTCGGGCGGCAGGGTTCCATCCAAATGTCGCACGCCGGGGCCTTCGACCGCCAGGTACGCCTCGATGACACGCTGGTGGAAGGCCTGATTCTCCAGATCCAGGCGGTCCAACGCCTGCCGGCCCTGCTGCTGCCGGGCCAGGCCGACACCGGGCGGTACGTCCGTGATCAGGGTCATGTCCGGCCTGAGCCCACCGGTTGCGGCGCGATTGGCCGCCAACACCATGTCCCGATCGAGGCCCCGACCGACGACTTGGTAGATCTCCGTCGACAGGTCGAACCGATCGGCCAATACGACGCCGCCCACTTCCAATGCGGGCCGGATGACCCGATGCACCAGGTCGGCCCGGGCTGCGAGGTAGAGGAAGACCTCGGCCAGGGGCGCGACGTCGAGCTGGGGGTCGAGTAGCAAACGGCGCGCGCCCTCCGCAACCGGCGTCCCACCAGGCTCACGCACGCGGACCGGCTCCAGCCCGCTCGTCTCCATCCACGCGGCCAGTTCGGCGACAAGGGTGGACTTCCCGGACCCCTCCGGTCCCTCCACCACGATGAAATAGCCGGGCACTTTCATCAGAGGGTGATGATTTTGCTGGCCGTGCCCTCTTCCATGCCTTGCCCGATCTGCTCGTTCACCTTGAGCATCACCTTCTCGAAGTTTGCCCGCGCCACAACGTACGCTTGGCCCGACGTACTCAGCTCCAACTCGCGCACCGCTTGTTCATAGGACTTGGTCATCTCCTGATCGGGCATCTGGCCACTCGAGACCGCCTGGTCCACTTTGGCCGCCAAGGTCTTGATGGCATCGAGCTTCGCCACGGTTTCTTTGTCCTCCCTGAGCCCGGCCTCCGCTCGCCGCAAAGTCTGATACTCAGGTGATTGACCGATCAGTCGTCCCAATTCTTTGGCTTTTTCCCAGATCACGGGCTGTCACTCCTGCGGGCCACGAGGTAGCGCGCGCGGTTGAATAGGTCGTCGAGGACGGCAACGTCCAGCCACCCATGCGCCGACGCCAGCTCGGCCGAACGGCCGGCGCGTGAACACTCCAATTCGATAACGATCCAGCCACCCGGCCGAAGCAGCCGGTGCCCCTCCACGAGGAGCCTGCGCGTGGCAGCGAGTCCGTCACTCCCGCTCACCAGCGCCTCTGCCGGTTCCCAATCTCGCACACTTCGGTCGAGTGTGGCACCCTCGGCGGCGCTCAAGTACGGCGGATTCGAAACCAGCACGTCGAACGAGGCCTGCCTCAAGGAGGATCCCAGATCGTCCAATACCAACGCAATGCGGAGCCCGGTGACTGACCGATTCTCTCGGGCCAGCGCCAGTGCGTCAGGCGAGCGATCAGTGGCTACGACGTCGTGGTAGCCTCCCTCGGCGGCGAGGCTCAGCGCGATCGCGCCGGTGCCGGTGCCGATATCGAGTGCCCGCCCTACCGGTACGCGGGTGAGCGCAAGATCGACCAGACCCTCGGTCTCGGGCCGCGGGATGAGCGCACGGCGGTCGGAGCGGAGCATCAGATGGCGGAATGCCGCCTGCCCGGTCACGTACGCAAGCGGCTCACCCGCCAGGCGCCGCGCCACGGTATTCCAGTAGCGCTCGATCTGTCCGGGCCCAAGGAGACGCTCCTCCCCCAGCAAAGCCGCACTCCCGACGCCCCAGACCGCCTCGGCCAGCCACCGGGCCTCCCGCTCAGGCGCGGTAATGCCCGCCCGGCGGAGGGCGGCCCCGGCCTGGCGGAGGAGGTCTCGGCGTGGGGTCTCCACCTCACGCAACGGCCGACTCCTCCCGGCTCGCGAGCCTCAGCGCATCCACGATCTCGTCGAGGTCTCCATTCATCACTCCCGGCAGGTTATGCACCGAGAATCCAATGCGATGATCGGTCACCCGACTCTGAGGGTAATTGTACGTGCGGATCTTGGCGGACCGGTCTCCCGTACCCACCATGGTGCGCCGCTCGCGGGACCGGGCCGCTTCCTGTTCGGCAATCATCCGGTCCAACAGCCGCGCCCGCAACACTTCCATGGCCTTGAGCTTGTTCTGAAGCTGGCTCTTCTGGTCCTGCTGGGTCACGACGAGCCCGGTCGGCAGGTGGGTAATGCGCACCGCGCTGTCGGTCGTGTTGACGCTTTGTCCGCCGGGGCCCGAGGAACGGTACACATCGATCTTCAAGTCCTGGGACTCGATTTCGACGTCCACCTCCTCGGCCTCGGGCAGGACCGCGACACTCGCGGCCGAGGTGTGGATGCGGCCCTGGGTCTCGGTCGTGGGCACACGCTGGACCCGATGCACTCCGGCCTCCCGGCGAAGCAAGCCGTAGGCGCCCTCACCGCGTACCGCGAAGATCACTTCCTTGAGGCCCCCGGCAGTGCCATCACTCGCCGAGATCGGCTCGACGGTAAGGCCGTTCCGCTCACAGAACCTGGTGTACATGCGGTGGAGATCGGCTGAAAAGAGGGCAGCCTCGTCGCCGCCGGTGCCGGCCCGGATTTCGACGATCGCGTCCCGCTCATCGTGCGGGTCGCGGGGAACGAGGAGCTCGCGGAGCTCTGCGTCGAGCGCCTCGATGTCCCCGGTGAGCCGGGCGACTTCGGCTCCGGCCATCTGCGCCAGCTCCGGGTCGGGCGCGTCGAGGAGTTCCCGCGCCTCGGACAACTCCACGGTCAATCGCTCGAGCCGCTCCGCAGCCTCAACGACCGGCGCGAGCTTGGTACGCTCGCGGCCGAGGGTCCTCAGCCGCTGATGGTTCCGGATTGTCGTGGGATCGGCGAGCTCTCGAGCGATCTCCTCCGCCCGGTCCAGCGCCTGGCGGAGTCGGGGGTCCATAAATCAGTCCTGGCCCGAGTCCGCCCCCGAAATGCCTTGGTACTTGCGGCGGAACCGATCGACCCGACCGGCGGTATCGACCAACCGCTGCTTGCCGGTGAAGTACGGGTGGCAGTGGGCGCACACCTCGACGTGGATGTTGTCCTGGGTGCTCCGGGTTTCGAATGTGTTGCCACAGGCACAGACGGCCGTGACCTTGCGGTAGATTGGGTGGAGATTGGCCTTCACTGCTCGACTCCTCGCGGTTCCAGGGGTCCGCCACAGGGGGGCAGGCGGACTTGCCGTAAGCCCAAAAATTTAGAAGACTTGAGTCTCGTCCGGAAGGGCTGAATTGACACGTCCCCTCTGCTTCCGCTAACCTTGCCTCCGACTCCCTCCCTCCGCCTGAGGTGGCCGTGCAGCAATCGCCTGTAGATGTGCTCCGGAAGGTCCCGCTGTTCCGGGACATGCCGCCCGATGCCCTCGCCCGGTTCGCGGCCCTGACCAGGGAGCGGACCTATCCCAAGGGCAGTATCATCGTCTTTGCCGACGACCGAGGCGACTCGATGTTCCTGGTGGCATCGGGCCAGGTCAAGGTGGTGTTGATCGGCGAGGATGGGCGTGAGGTGATCCTCTCAGTGCTCCAGGAAGGAAGCTTTTTCGGTGAGATGGCGCTGCTCGACGACGAACCGAGGTCGGCCCACGTCATCGCCATGGAGGATTCGGCCCTGTTGGTGCTCAGGCGGGAGGACTTCCAGGCCCAACTCCGCACGTCGCCCGAGGTGGCGATTTCGCTCCTCCGTGAGCTCTCCCGCCGACTCCGAAGTGCCGACCAAAAGATCGGCAGCCTGGTCCTGTTGGACGTGAACGGCCGCGTGGCCAATCTCCTCCTGCAGCTCGCGAAGGAGGAGGGTGGAGACCGCATCACCCGGCGTCTCACCCACCACACGATCGCCCAAATGATCGGGTCGAGTCGGGAGACCGTCTCCCGGACCATGCGGAACCTGGTGCAGCGCGGCGTCATCGAGGTGAACCGGAAGGAGATCATCCTCCAAGATCGCGCCTCACTCGCAGCCGCAGCCCAGCACGCGTGACCGCGGTCACGAGCCCGGCGTGACCATCGCTCGCGCTTCCTCGTTCTCCGCGCTCGATATTGGAGCATGAGGCTCCCGCTCCTGTGACAACCACGCTCACATTCTGGGGCACCCGCGGATCGATCCCGACCCCGGGACCGACGACCACGCGCTATGGCGGAAACACGGCGTGCGTTGCCGTCGGGTTTGGCAACGACCACCTGGTGGTGCTCGACGCCGGCACCGGCATCCGGGCGCTGGGTCAGGATCTCGTGCATCGGGGCTCGCGCCCGCATCGGGTCGACATCCTGCTGTCCCACACGCACTGGGATCACATCCAGGGTCTGCCGTTCTTCGAGCCGCTCCATCATGCCGACCGCACCGTCCGGATCTACGGGGCTCGACAAGGCACGGTCGCGCTCGAGGAGATTCTGAACTGGCAGATGGCGCCGGTCGTCTTCCCCGTGCCCATGCAGAAGCTCGCCGCGGACATCCGCATCACGGAGGTTACCGAGGGCGCCTTTGCGATCGGCCCGGTTCGGGTCGAGGCCATCCGGCTGCGCCATCCGGGGGTGACGCTGGGGTACAAGCTCATCTCCGCCAACGGGGGCGGCACCCTGGCCTATGTGACCGACAACGAGCTGGGCCAAGGAGGTGATTATGACGTGCCCGCCGACTGGCGGGCCCGCCTGGTTAAGTTTCTCCACGGGGTGGAGACCCTCATCCACGACGGCATGTTCACGGAGGAATCGATCCGCGCTCGTCATGGCTGGGGCCATTCGACACCCCGGCAGGCAGTGGAGCTCGCGATCGAATCCGGTGTCCCGCGCCTGGTGCTGTTTCACCACGAGCCGGCCAACGACGACGACGCCATTGATCGCTTGCTCACCGACGCGCAATCGCACGCACGGCGCGCCGGCACGGGTCTCAGCGTCGGCGCCGCGCAGGAAGGCGCAACCCTCACCCTCTGACGAGGAGCGAGCAGACATGAATCGGCGCCTTTCGCAAGCCGTTCTGGGCATTCTGGCCCCACTCGCCGTCATGGCGGCACCGCTAGCAGCCCAAGACGCGCGCCCCGGCTTCGCGGTGCTTCCCTTCTCCAATGGCGGGTCCTACGGGCAGGACAAGGAGATCTTCGCCGCGCTGGAGCGTGGCATCCCGGCTACCCTCATCGCCGAGCTCGGCCGGAATACATCGGTGCGGGTGGTCGAGCGAACCGAAACCCAGCGACTCCTCGATCAGTCGAATCTCGAGGAGTCGGGCCGGGTCGATGCGGCGACGGCCGCGCGGATCGGATCGCAGGTGGGCGCGCGGTACGCAATCATGGGAACGTTCATCGATTACTACGGCAATTTCAGGATCGATGCCCGGATCGTGGACGTCGAGACCGGTGAGATCCTCACGGTCGTCCAGGCCGGCCCGGCCGACCGGCAAGCGCTGTACGGCCTGCTGCGAGATCTGGCGGCAGGTATCCTGACCAAGACGGGAGTGCCGGGCGGGGCGGGCGGCGGGGCGGTCCGCGCGCTGCCTACCGAGGCCCTCACGGCGTATAGCCGGGCCCTGCTCTACCACGATCGTGGCGACACGGCCAAGGCCGCCGAGTTCTACCAGCGGGCGATCACGCTGTTCCCCGACTACACCGAGGCGAAGGAGGGACTTAGGAAGGCCCGATCCTGAAACTCGACTGAGAATCACCGGCCAGCGCGCCGGACTCCTTATAGGGGTCCGGCGCGCTGGGTTTTCACCTGGCGAATGAGAGAGTCTTCCAGCGCCCAACCGATTCGCGGATTGCACGGACCAGTAGTCGAACAGCCTCCATTTGACCCCGTAAGTCGTTACCTGCCATCGAGGTCCCGACCGGCACCGATTTTGCTAACTAACCCGTTGACAACCAACGGAATAGACGCGGTTGACAGCGACGTCGCACGTGTCGACCCAGCGCCCGGGGACCCGCATTGGCAACAGCTCATTCGAAGCCCGCCGGCCGAGCCGGATGGACCACCAGCCTGACATCCGAAGGGGCTCTCGGGTGAGGTCGCCCTGCTGGATTTGGGCGCCTCACAACCGGCGCCGGGCCTTTACCATCATCGAGTTGATGTCGGTGGTCATCATCCTGGGCATCGCGGTGGCGCTGGGCTACCCCAAGTACCTGGACAATGTGACCCGCGCGCGAAACGTCCGGGCAATCGGTGAGCTCGAAAACCTGACCTCCGAGCTCCTCGGATTCCATGCTGCCAACGGCGCCTTTCCCACCTCGCTGGCCGGCATCAGCCGCGGCACGCTGCTCGATCCGTGGGGCAATCCCTACAAGTACCTGAGCTTCGCGACAGTCCCGGTAAATGCGCGCGGCATCCCCCAGGGCTCACGCAGGGATCGGTTCAACGTGCCGATCAACACCTACTTCGATCTTTACAGCATGGGCGAAGACGGGGCCACTGTCCCGTCGCTCACGTCCGAGAAGGGCCGCAACGACATCATCGTGGCCCGCGACGGCGAGTTCATCGGCCTCGGCTGGAAGTACTGACGCCATGCTACGCACCACCACCTTCCTTCGCACGCGCGTGGCGCGCCGCATTCTCGGGCTCTTCATGCTGGGGGCCCTGGTCCCGGTCGCGGTGGTTGGTTTCATCGCCTATCAGCGGGTCGGCGGTCAGCTCGAGGATCAGAGCCGCGCCCGCGCGTTTCAGGCCAGCAAGGCCCAGGGCATGGCGATCATCGAGCGGCTGCATTTTCTGGAAACCGAACTCAGAACAGCCAACGAAGCGATCACGGCCTACCCGCGACTTGAGGCCGCCAGGCCATGGGAGACCCTGGCGGCCCTCAGGTCCCGATTCCGGAGCCTCGTCCTCGAAACGGCTGCCGGTGCCGTCCCGCTCGGCGGCAGGATCGTAGCACACCCGCCGACCGCCATGTCAGCAGTCGACAGCATCCACCTCGCAGCCGGCAAGGCGCTGCTCAAGGAGGACCGTCCCACGCGCACCCTCCTGCTCGGAATGGCGGTGGACCCGGGCAACCTGACCCGAGGCGTCCTCTGGGGAGAGGTCGAGCCGGCCTATCTGTGGCGACCCGACCTGGTCGATCCCGATGCACACACCTGCGTGCTCACGGGAGCAAGCACGCTCTACTGCTCCAGTCCTCGATACACGCGGGGAATGCGGAGT
>Ga0210366_10000068_pt1 | contig 12508 bp, 18 predicted proteins | sample S641metaT_FD_190380 | JGI IMG/M metagenome (GOLD analysis project Ga0210366, IMG submission 190380) | Metatranscriptome of estuarine sediment microbial communities from the Columbia River estuary, Washington, United States - S.641... | ecosystem: Environmental > Aquatic > Marine > Intertidal... | reverse complement strand
GCAGAAATGCAACGTACTTCTGGGACAACCTCGATACGCTCAAGACGTTCTCGGCACATCCGGCACATCAAGAGGCCAAGCGACAATACGCACAGTGGTACAACGGCTATCACGTTGTAATTTCCGAGGTTGTGCCTTCGTACGGTGACGGCGCTTTCGCGCAGATCACTCCCAACGAACGTCAGGAAGAGGCCTGATCCACTGGTCAGGCCACCGTGCGCAATGCGCACCGTTTGGATCCGGCGTTGGGCTGCCAACGCAAGCGACCAATGCCACGAGGCATCGATGAGACTGTATAGCCAGTACATCCTTCCGCGAGTCGTCCACTTCACGTGTGGCTCGAAGCCGAACATGCGCCAGCGCGAGAAAGTGGTGCCGCTCGCCCGTGGGTGCGTTCTCGAGATTGGCATCGGCTCCGGCTTGAATCTCCCCTTCTACGATACCGCGAAGGTGAACAAGGTCTGGGGGCTCGACCCGGCGCCAGAGATGACCCGAATGGCGGAACGGGCGGCGCACGGGTTGCCTTTCGAGGTGGAGTTCATCGGCTTGCCGGGCGATGAGATACCGCTTGACGACCACAGTGTCGACACCGTGCTCGTGACGTACACGCTTTGCACCATTCCGGATGTAGCCCCCGCACTCAGGCAGATGCGCCGGGTCCTGCGGCCAGGCGGTGAACTGATCTTCTGTGAGCACGGGACGGCGCCAGATGCGAGTGTCCGTCGCTGGCAGGATCGCCTGAATCCGCTATGGAAGCGGCTCGGCGGTGGGTGCCACCTGAATCGGCCGATCCCCACGCTCATCGAGGCGGGAGGCTTCCGGATCAGGACCCTGGACACCATGTATATACCAGGCTGGCGCCCGGCGAGCTTCAACTACTGGGGTACCGCTGTTCCCCGATGAGTGCCGCCGCAGGCCGGCTGCCTACGCTGCGAAGGGCGCTGGCACGCAGGCCGCCAGGCGTATCATCGTGAAAGGGACGCACCCCGTTCGCGGACGTTCGGCCGGACCCGGAAGCAAATGACACTCGGCTCGATCTTGTATCTGTCCAGGCAGGACGTGGAAGCTACACAGCTTCCCATGCTCGAGATCATCCAGGCCCTGGAGACCATGTTCAGGGAGAAGGGGGATGGAAAGGTGGAGATGCCCCCCAAACCCGGCATCCATCCGCGCCCCGATGCCTTTATCCACGCCATGCCCGCCTACATCCCCAGCGTCGAGGCTGCGGGCCTCAAGTGGGTGTCCGGTTATCCCGGCAACCAGGCCAGGGGCCTGCCCTATATCGCCGGCCTGCTGATCCTCAACGATCCGGACACGGGGATGCCGCTCGCCGTCATGGATTGCACCTGGATCACGGCCCAGCGCACGGGAGCCGCCACCGCCGTCGCGGCCAGGTTCCTCGCGCGGCCCGAGAGCGCCTCCATTGGCATCGTGGCCTGCGGCGTTCAGGGGCGCAGCAACCTGGAGGCATTAGCGTGTCTCTTCAGCATTCGCAAGGTCAAGGCATACGATCTCCATCCGGAGGTGGCGCAGCGGTATGCGCGTGAGATGGGAGATCAATTACACCTCGACATCGAGCCGGTGAAGACCTTGTCCGAAGCGGTCCGGGACCTGGACATCGTGGTCACGAGCGGCCCTATCCTGAAAGACCCGAAACCGTCCATCGAGGCAGGCTGGCTGGCACCCGGATCGTTTGCATCGCTGGTGGATTTTGATTCCTACTGGCAGGGTGCGGCCCTCGAGGAAGTGGACAAGCTGGCCACCGATGACCTGGCCCAAATGGGCTACTACCGCGACGAGGGCTACTTTCGGGAAACGCCAGAAGCGTACGCCGATCTTGGCGAGATCGCGGCAGGGAGGAAGCCTGGCCGCGAGTCGGAAGACGAACGAACGGCCAGCATCAACCTGGGACTGGCACTGGACGATATGGCGACAGCCATTCGCGTGTATCAACGGGCAAGGACCCGGGGTATCGGGAGGGAGTTGCCATTGTAGGCTCCGCAGCGCAGCGTGCTTTTCGCGGCTGGACATCCCGCGCAGCCGACCGCGCTTCTCCGGGCGACCATCAAGCGGCACACGCAATCGACTGACCGAGGTACTGCCATGCCAACCATCGAAAACCGCGGAGTCCGCATCTACTTTGAAGATCTGGGCGCCGGCACTCCGCTGGTGTTGGGGCACAGTTTCCTGTGCTCGGGCGAGATGTGGCGCCCCCAGTTGCAGCCACTGGCCGAACGGGCTCGGGTCATCAACATCGATGGCCGTGGTCACGGAAAGTCGGGCCAGGTCGATGAGCGTTTCACGCTGTACGACATGGTCGCGGACGTGCTGGCCGTACTCGATCATCTCGGCATTGATCGAGCGACCTGGGCCGGCTTGTCCATCGGTGGAATGGTCGCACTGCGGGCTGCGCTGACTGCCCCAGAGCGGGTGTCCAGCCTGATCCTTCTCGACACGCACGCGGGAGCTGAGGAGCCACTCAAGAAGCTCAAGTACCAGGCCATGGCCATGGGCGTCAGGCTTCTCGGAATTAAGCCTTTCCTCCCAACCGTGATTCCGCTGTTCTTCGGGCGCACGACCCTGAAGACCAATCCATCGTTGGTAGACGAATGGAGGACGAAGCTCGCCCTGGTGCATGTTCCGTCCATGCTACGGACCCTCTATGCGCTGAGGAACCGCGATTCAGTTGCTGCGCGCCTGGGCGAGATCCAGGTGCCGTCCCTGGTCATCGTCGGCGCGGAAGACACGGCGCTTCCGCCTGCCTGCTCGAGGCAGATTGCTGCCGCCCTGCCGCATGCTTCCCTGACGATCGTCCCGGATTCCGGACACCTCTCGAATCTCGAACAACCGGCGGCGGTCACTGCCGCAATGCTCGGCTTTCTCGAACAAGTAGCCCGGTAGTTTCGACGCGAGGTGTTGAGCCACGAAAAAAGCGCAGGGAGATGGCAATGATGCTATTCAAGTCGAAAGTCTGGTCCCCGGTCGACATCGCCCTATTGAAATGGTGCTGCATCCTGATCGGCATGATTGCCGGCGCGTACCTGGCAGACTTCACTAAACGGTACGTATGGTTTTTTGCCCTGGCCGCCTTGTTGCTGGCGATCAAGCCGGCCGTTTCGTACCTGCGAAGCAGTAACGAATAGACGGCCCCTCCATGCCGCGGTCTTGAGTTGGTTGCAAGTCACTCGCTCCTGCACATACATTTGCTACCGTCGGGCAGGACCTTGCAGGCCTGGCGGGTTGGTCCAAAACAGCAGAGTGCCAGCCATCGACACACGGTCGTCGCGAAAGGGAACCCGGGGCAATGACACGCAAAGAGAAGAAGGTCTTCGTCGCCATGGCGGGCAACATTGGCGCCGGCAAGACGACCGCCGCCAAGCTCATCAGCCAGAAGTTCGGCTTCGAACTCTTCGACGAGCCGGTCATCGATAACCGCTTTCTGCGGGATTATTACGCCGGGATGCATCGTTGGTCGTTCACGCTGCAGCTGGAGTTCCTGATCCGCCGGATCGAGCACCACGAACTGATCCGGACGGTGCCGAAGAGTTGCATACAGGATCGGACCCTGTATGAAGATCCGGAGATCTTCGCAAAGTACCTGCATGGCCTGGGTTACATGAACAACCGGGAGCTGGACCTCTATTTTGAGTATTTCAATCGTCTCAACCGGGAGGTGCAGCACCCGGACCTGATCCTGATCCTGACCGTCGACCGGGTGGAAGCCTTGCTGGATCGGATCCGCAAGCGCGGGCGCAAGGAGGAGAAGGGTATCGATGCAGCGTTTCTGGGCGGGCTCAACGCGTACTACTCGACGTTCCCGCAAGTGTGCGAGAAAAAATACGGTATCCCGATTCACGAGATCGCAGTGGAGCAACTCGATATACGGTCCGCCGAAGGAAAGAAGGCATTCTTTCTGGAAGTGGAAACGGCGCTCAAGCAAAACGGACTCGTCTGAAAGGGAGGATCCCTGGTGAAAGCCACAACCCGGTTGTGTCCGACTCACGTCACGTGGTGGCGACTGTCCCTTTGCATGTCCCTGTTGCTGTGTGCGGACAACGCGTGGGCGGCCTGCACGAGCACGGCCCGGGAGTGCACTGAATGGGTCGATGTGCGCGGTGGGCCGGCCCGGATCATGGTCTACCGCAGTCACCCGCTGAGCGTCAGGAACGAGAAGATCACCCGCGCACTGTTGATCGTCCATGGGCAGAACCGCGACGCTGACAACTATTTCCGGCACGCGCTGGCGGCCGGATTCCTGGCGGCGGCCCTGGACGACACCGTGATCATCTCGCTGCGTTTCGCCTCAAACGATGGCGATAGGTGTCATGACGCGCTCGGGGCTGACGAGCTCAGTTGGGTCTGTTCCGGTCCCGACAGCTGGCGAAACGGAGGCCCCGCGATGGGCGCTGCCGGGATCACGTCCTATGACGCCGTCGACGGGATCCTGCGCCAGCTCGCGCAACGCAGGGTCTTTCCGAAACTGAACGCGGTCGTCGTGGCGGGCCACTCTGCCGGCGGGCAGTTCGTCGGACGGTACGCCATGGCGAACCAGATCCACGACGATCTGCCGATTCCGCCCGAGTACGTCGTGGCCAATCCGTCCTCATACACGTACCTCGACAGTCTCCGGCCCACGGTGAGCGCAGTGCCTGCAACGGTTGCGGCCACTCCTCCCGGGTACACTCCGCCGCCTCCGGTGAGCCCGCCTGCCCCATTCGTGCCTCTGGCGGACGCACAGGACTGCACCGGATACGACAAGTGGCCATATGGCCTTCGGGAGCGCACCGGCTACGCCGCCAGGCTCACCGATACGCAGCTGCGCCAGCAGCTTGCCGCCCGCCATTCCACGTACCTGCTCGGAGAACTGGACATCCTGCCGTTGTACGGCTTCGATACGTCCTGCCCGGCGATGGCGCAGGGCGCCACCCGGCTGGCCCGGGGGCTGGCCTTCCGGATGCACGTGAACGAGATACACGGAGCCCACAACCAGGCTCTCGTCGTGCCCGCGTGCGGCCACAGCGCACGCTGCATGTTCACCGCGGAATTTTCACTCCCGCTGCTGTTTCCGCACGACAAATAGACGGCGCTTTCGACGGCCACAGGGCCTGTCGTTGCCCCGGGGAGCTAACGGCCCCGCCAACGTCCGGTCTGCCCCTTTCCAGACACCATCAAACCCGGAGACAACACAATGATCGTGACACCAATGTATGCGGGACTCCTGGCACTCCTGTACCTGGTGCTGAGCTATCGGGTCACCCAGGCGCGCGGTCATGGCGTGAGCCTTGGCGATGGCGGCGACCCAGTATTGCTCCGCCGGATTCGTGGTCACGGAAATTTCGCAGAATACGTTCCGTTGATCCTGCTGATGATCGGCCTGCTTGAGCTGGGTCATTTTCCCGCATACGTCCTGCACACCCTTGGACTGACCCTCCTGATCGCCCGCTTGCTCCACGGCTATTCGCTGTCCTTCACGGAGTTCTTCAAGTTCGGTCGTTACTGGGGCACCGCGCTGACATTTCTGTTGCTGCTCGTCTGTGGGGTCTTGTGTCTCTACCAGGCATTTCGCCCGTACTGGCAATCTCTCCCGGGCGTTTGATTATTCATTCAAGGGAGCAGGCTTGTGTATCTCTGGCTGAAGCTCGTTCATGTGTTGGCCGTCATCGCCTTTCTCGGGAATGTCGCCACCGGGCTATTCTGGCATGCACATGCCGCCCGCACCCGCGACCCCCGTCTCCTGGCGCATACGATGGATGGCATCATCCGCAGCGACCGCCTGTTCACCGTTCCAGGCGTAATCCTCATTGTGCTGGCGGGTATAGCGGCCGCCATCGTCGGTAAGCTCCCCCTGCTCCGCACTGGCTGGATTCTCTGGAGCATCATTCTGTTTTCCATCTCCGGGCTTGTATTCATGCTCCGCGTCGCGCCGTTACAGCAACGACTGCGCGCCATGGCTGGGATCGCCGGGCCGCAGGGCTCATTTGACTACGACCCGTATCGTCGCCTCGCGCGACGCTGGGAATTCTGGGGTGCCGTCGCCCTTGCTACGCCCCTCGCAGGTCTGGTACTCATGACGTTAAAGCCGGCCCTCTGATCCCTGCGGCGCATAGGAGATCAAGAAACATGGTTCTTCCTGACCCTGTAGGCATCGTCGTCTCAATCCTCCTGATGGCCATAACGATCATCGTATCCGCAGGCCTCATTCTTCGGATCCGTCCGCTTCCGTACGGCCCGGCACTGTTGATCGCCGCTGTGGCGAACCTCCTGGGAAAGCTGTTCGTCTCCGTGCTTCACTGGCCTGGCCCGGTCTCATATTCTCTTCCCACGCTCGCATTCCTCGTTCTCTCGTACGTGTTCTTCAAGCCCACGTTGCCGAAGCTTCTTCTATATTGGGTAGCGGGATTCGCCCTGTACCTCGTGATCCACCTGTGCATCACGATGCTGTTCGGCTGGACGTTCATGTTTCCGTTCTGGGCGCCGCGGCTGCTGGGCTAGAGACGGCATGCCTTCCTTCGATCAACTCAGGTTGACGACCGCGCGCATGGTCCTCCGCCCCTTTCAGCCAAACGATGCGGAACCGCTGCTTGCGATATTTTCCGAGCCCAAGGTCATGCGTTACTGGAGTCACGCACCGTGGACATCTGTGGTGCAAGCGCAGGAGCTCATCATTAAGGATCAGCAAGCCCTGCCGGCCGGAGAGCACATCAGGCTGGGCATGGAGATTCAGGGCACGGGTGAACTTATTGGCATGTGCACGCTTTTCCATCTCTCTGCACAATGCAGGCGCGCAGAGATTGGCTACGGAATGTCCAGTCAGTTCTGGGGTCGGGGCTACATGCACGAAGCTCTGACTGCGCTATTGGAGTTTGCGTTCGGCGACCTGGATCTCAACCGCGTCGAGGCCGATATCGATCCACGCAACGTGGCATCGGCACGGAGTCTGGAGCGCCTGGGGTTCCACAAGGAAGGCCACCTCCGCGAACGTTGGATCGTCGACGGAGAAGTGTCAGACTCAAGCCTTTACGGCCTTCTGCGCAGCGAATGGGCACTCAGGGCACCGTGACGCGAAACATGCGAGCAGAAGTAGCGCCGCAGCTTCCTCAGGCTGGTCTCGAACTTGTGGAACCAGCGGACGCGTGTGGCTCACGAGCACCGATGGGACCCGGTCCTGGTGAGGGTCGGGATTCCAAGGCAGCGGCATTGTGATCGAAGAACTGATTGTTCGATTCGGGTTGGTGGCTGTCTACATCGGCTCAGCTATCGAGGGAGATGTGGTCCCGCTCCTGGGTGGCGTTGTTTCGCGGCTGGGACTCATGAACCTGCAGTGGGCCATTGGCCTGGCAGCCGCTGGCTGCTTTACCGGAGATGTCGCCTGGTATCTCTTGGGACGTTTCCGGTCGGAAGCCATCAAGGATTCCAGGATCTATCGAAGATTCGGTCCGCGGGTAGAACTTCTCGCGGAACGTGTAGGCCCCTGGCAAATCTCGGTGTCGCGCCTGGTATATGGAACCCGCATCGCGAGCATGTTGTTCTGGGGTGCCCACCATCTTTCCCTACCGAAATTCATTCTGATCGACCTGATCGGATGCGTGATTTGGGCGGTGCTCCTGGGAACCCTCGGTTACGTCGGAAGTACGGCTGCGATGGTTGTCTTCGGCGAACTCAAGCAGATTCAATTCTGGCTTCTCTGCGCGGCGGTGGTATCACTGGTTGTCTTTCTGGCAATAAAGTATGCGACCGCGAGAGCGCGGCGAAAGAACAATGGGGAACATCGTGCCCCGTGAAGAGTTCCGCTCCGTCTGTGCTGAAGTACCCGCTTGGGAGCATCAATCATGATCGGCAAGGCCTTCCAGGACCATTACCCGGATGACTTGAGTCACTGCTACGGCTGTGGCAAGAATAACGAGCGTGGCCATCAACTAAAGAGCTACTGGGATGATGACGAGTCCGTCGCCCGTTTTACGCCGCTGCCTCAGCACACGGCGATCCCGGGATTCGTCTACGGCGGCCTGATTGCGTCGCTGATCGACTGTCACGGAACGGGCACCGCCGCTGCCGCCGCTTACCGCGCCGAGGGACGCGCCATGGGGACTCTTCCCCCCATGAGGTTTGTCACCGCATCCCTGAAGGTCGATTACCTCGCGCCGACTCCGCATGGGGTTGAGCTCGTACTGCGTGGCGTGCCGGTCGAGATCAAGGAGCGCAAGGTCGTCGTCGACGTTGTCCTGTCGGCCGCGGGCAAGCCTTGCGCAAAGGGGCACGTCGTAGCGGTGAAGATGCCAGAGAGCATGATGCCGAAGTGATGCGCGACCGGTATTTTCCTGCATCAGAAAGTAGCGCTGCGTAGCAGCCGTGCGCATCCTGCTCACGGGCTCCTCAGGCCGGGTCGGCACCGCGATCGCCAACTTGCTGTCAGCCAATCACGAGGTCTTCGGCATCGACCGCGCGCCGGGCCCACACACGACACACATCGGCAATATCAACGACCGCGGGCTGGTTGACGAGTTGGCACGGCAGGCCGACGCGATGATCCATACGGCGTCGTTGCACGCGCCGCACGTGGGAAGGGTCGCTGATCAAACCTTCGTCGAGACCAATGTGCACGGAACAGAGGTGCTTCTCGACGCCTGCCTGCGTCATGGCATACAGCGTTTCGTGTACACGAGCACCACGTCGTTGTACGGACATGCGCTGGTTCCCGCCGACCGCGCTGTCTGGGTCACTGAGGACCTCGTGCCGCGTCCGCGGGACATCTATGACACGACCAAGATTGCCGCAGAAGAGGCGTGCCGCGCCGCATCCGGCACCCCGTTGACCTGCGTGAGCCTGCGGATTGCCCGCTGCTTTCTGGAGCCGGCCGAACAGGTCGTGATCTACCGCCTTCATCGGGGTGTCGACCTGCGCGACGTTGCCGAAGCGCACCGGCTGGCGCTGACCGTCGACTTGCCGGCATTCGAGCTATTCAATGTCGCCGCGGCGACGCCCTTCACAATCAGTGACGCCCAGGACCTGTTCCTGGATGCCGCAACAGTCATCCAGCATCGCATTCCGTGGGCAGCGGCGGCGTTCGAGCGTCGTGGTTGGCGCCTGCCGCGCAGCATCGACCGCGTATATGCTGTGGACAACGCACAATCTACGCTCGGCTACCGGCCCCGCTACAACTTCGATTGCCTGTTTACGGCAGACTTTGCCTGACAGATGACTGGGACTGCGACGCGTACACTTGCGAGACCGGTCGCTCGCGCCTTCGAGACTTGATATTCGACCAGTGACAATCAGACGGTACCGAGCCGCGGACGCAGATGCATTGCTCGAAGCCGTGCTGGAGTCGGTCGACCGTGTATCGCCCTGGCTGCCCTGGTGTCATCCTGCTTATTCGCTCGAGGACAGTCGTGCGTGGATCGCGCATTGTGAAGATGCATGGCAGGCGGCGACCGAATACAACTTCGCGATCGTCGACGAGGCAGGCCGGCTGCTGGGCGGCTGCGGCCTCAACCAGCTGCGGCCGGAGCACCGGCTGGCCAATCTCGGCTACTGGGTGCGCACCTCCGCAACCGGATGCGGCGTCGCCACAGCCGCGGTGCGCGCATTGGCCGATTTCGCGTTCCGGGAAACCAACCTGGTCCGCCTCGAACTTGTCGTTGCGGCCGGTAATGAGGCCAGCCACCGCGTGGCGGACAGAGTAGGCGCACTTCGCGAAGGCATCGCGCATGACCGTCTGTACGTTCGTGACCGGGCGCACGATGCGATCGTGTATGTATTGCTCCGCTCGCGGCAACCGGTGCGTTCCTGATCTGGTACCGTAGGCCATCGTTGCCGTAGCGACGATTTCCACGTGCCAGCGGAGGTCACACATGCCACGCATCGCCGTGATACAGCGCCCGCCCGTCTTTCTAACATCGATCTTTCGCAGGTCGCGGTCGCCAAACGCAACCTCGACACCGTCGGCCACTACTCGCGGCCCGACCTCTTCACGCTGCACGTGAATACGCGCCCCATGCGACCGGTCGAATTCCACGACCGTCAGGATTCGGACAGCCAGTAGGCGCGACATCCAGGTGGGCGGCTTCAAACGTTTGTTTTGTTGAGATTTTTCGCAGCCGCCGGCGGGCGACGCAGGATTGCGGTAGGCTGCCCCGTCGCGGTTCCGCTGCTTACGATGGTACCGAGGCGGGACCGGACGTTATCAAAGGGGGAAACATGCCAAGGTTTGTGATTGAACGGGCGCTGCCTGAAATAGGCTCAGCGGACCGTGACGCGCTGCGCGGCGCTGCCCAGAAGTCCAACGGAATTCTCGCGGAAATGCGTGCGGAGAAGAAATTCATCCAGTGGGAACACAGCTACGTCGCCGCCGACAAGACTTTCTGCATCTACGTCGCTGACGGCAAGGCCCTGGTGCATGAGCACGCCAAGCGCAGCGGCTTCCCGGCGACCGTCGTCACCGAAGTGGCGAGGATGATCGACCCGACAACCGCCGAGGGTTGACGCCGGCGCCGCCCGAGTGCGGCCGGATTGCGACCGGACACCGGGGCTCTTACTCCGGTCACTGAAAGGTGCGATGCTTCGCGCCTGGCCGTCGCCGTGCCGATTGCTTTGTTCGCGACCATGAAACTGACACCTCGCCGCCTGCGATTCCTCCTGAACGTTTACCCACCGTACTGGGCCACGGGTATCCGGGTCACAGATGTCGCGCCCGACTGGCGCGAGGCGCATGTCGAACTGAAGCTGCACTGGTACAACTGTAACGCTGTCGGCACGCATTTCGGCGGCAACTTGTATTCGATGGCCGACCCGTGGCTGATGCTGCTGCTGATTCAATTGCTCGGCCCCGACTACGTCGTCTGGGACCGGTCCGCCAGCATCGATTTCAAGAGACCGGGAACGGGGCTTGTTCGCGCAACGATCCGAATCGACGATGAAGCGCTGGCTGCCATGCGGCGCGAAACCGGGGATGGGGCGGCCTACCGTCACGAATTCGACATTTCCATACTTGGTGAGCAGGATGAGGTGGTCGCGGTGGTGCACAAGACCCTGCATGTACGCCGCCGCCGAGCAGCCTGACACCGGGTCAAGAGGAGACACGCCGTGGACCGAGGTTCCTTTCGTCGTGCCGTGGAGACAGGCGACCTGGAGGGGATGATCGGCGCCTTCGCTGAAGACGCCGTACTGCACAGCCCCATCACCCACCCACCCTTCGAAGGTCGGGAGGTCATCCGGGCGCTGCTCGGCGTTCTCGCAGAGGTGTTTCGCGACTTTCACTACACGGATGAACTGGAGGCCGGCGATGGCACCCGGGCCCTGATCTTCCGCGCCCGGGTCGCGGATCGCGACATCGAGGGCATCGACATCCTGCGCTTCGACGCCGACGGCCGCATCCGTGACCTGACCGTGATGGTGCGGCCCCGGTCCGCGCTCGAGGCGCTGCTCGCAGAAGTTGCGCCGCGGCTCGCCGCAGTCACCCGTAAGAACCCTCCAGAGACGTGAGCATGAAAGCACCGGTCGCGGTCTCAAGCGATGCGCAGATGGACTTCTGGTTCGAGTTCGGCAGCCCCTATTCCTATCCTGCGGCAATGCGCATCGAACAGCTGGCGGCCGCGCAGCACGTCAATGTAATCTGGCGGCCGTTCCTGCTGGGCCCGATCTTCAGGCAGCGGGGACTGAGCGACTCGCCGTTCAACCTCCATCCCGACAAGGGTCGCTACATGTGGCGCGACCTGCAGCGAACCTGTGACGCGGCACAGCTGAAGTTTCGCCAGCCATCGGTCTTTCCACGCAACGCGTTGCTGGCTGCACGCGTCGCCTGTTGGAACGATCGCGAGCCATGGTTGCCGGTGTTCGTGCGCGGCGTGTTTGGCGCGAACTTCGCGAACGATGCCGATATCGCCGATCCAGCGATCGTAAGCCGGTGCCTGGTTGAGGCCGGCGCCGAACCCGCCACTGCGCTCGCGCTGGCCGAGGCCAATGCGTCCAAGGCCAAGCTGCGGGCGCAGACCGACCAGGCGGCCGCGCTGGGGATTTTCGGCGCGCCATCCTTCACGGTTGGCAGCGAACTGTTCTGGGGCAATGACCGGCTCGAGGCTGCCCTGTCGTGGGCTGCCGAACGCGGCGCTTGACTGGTCATGCGACGACAGCCGAGGAAGCGCCACAATGGCGAGAAACGTTGAAATCAAGGCTCGCATTGCCGACCTGCCGGCCATCGAAGCCCGCGCGCGGGCACTCGCCGACCAGGGGCCGTTCGAGCTCACGCAGGACGATACGTTTTTCGCCTGTCCGAACGGACGCCTCAAGTTGCGCGAGCTGGCGACCGATGAAGGTCAACTCATCTTCTACGAGCGAACGGACGTCGCCGGTCCCAAGTTGTCACGGTACTTCATCGCGCCCACCACGGATCCAGCTTCGTTGCGCGAGACTTTGGAACACGCCTTGTCGATCATCGGCCGCGTTCGCAAGCGGCGGCGCCTGTATCTCGCCGGCACGACTCGCATCCACCTCGACGACGTCGAGGGCCTCG
>Ga0210366_10000067_pt1 | contig 12532 bp, 17 predicted proteins | sample S641metaT_FD_190380 | JGI IMG/M metagenome (GOLD analysis project Ga0210366, IMG submission 190380) | Metatranscriptome of estuarine sediment microbial communities from the Columbia River estuary, Washington, United States - S.641... | ecosystem: Environmental > Aquatic > Marine > Intertidal... | reverse complement strand
TGTAGAGCCCCGCCCCGCCGGCCGAGCGTGCCGTTCGTCCTCGGAAGTGCAGGATATCGAGCGAGGCACCGCCGATCACGAGCAGGGTTGCCGTCATGTTGCTGTCTTCAACCGGACGGACGGACTCGACGCGGGCATGACGCGCGGTCTTTAGCCGCCGCAGAGCCGCTCTGGAAGCCCGCCCGATCCGACCGCACCGGGTTCGAGCGAGAAGTATTCATCGAATCGCATGGGCTGGCCTTCCGGCACGTACTCGCCGTTCCCGGCGAGTTGCCGGTAGCGGCCCTGGTATTGGCCGCGGGAAATCCGGCCCAGCATGTCGATCAAGCGATCGATCTCCTCGGTGGTGTTGTAGCACCCGAAGCTCACGCGAACCATCCCGGGCATGTTGGACTTGTCGCCGGTCAGGACCTGCGCGCGCCAGGAGGCCGCGTCCGCTTCGCTGAGCTGGAGCAGATGCACCACGTAGGGGTGGGCGCAGAAGCAGCCGTGCCGGACACCAATCCCGGCCTCGTAGCCAAGGATGGACGCGAGGAGCGCGTGCGACACGCCCTCGAGATTGAATGGAATGGCGCCCACCCTGGTGTGTGCCAGCGCCGGATCTCGGTCCCCGTAGACCACCGCCCCTGGCACGTCGCGAAGCCGCTCGAGACAATGGCTCACCAGCCGCGTCTCATGCTCGGCGATCGTGTCCATCCCGACATCCATCAGGGCCGCCGCGGCCGCGGCCATGGCCACCGCACCGACCACATTGGGGCTCCCGGCTTCCTCGCGGTCGGGAACATCCGCCCAATGCACCTCGTCCAGGGTTACCACATCGACAGTGCCCCCACCCTGGTATTCGGGCGCGCTGTTGGGGAACACCTCTTTCGGCCCCACCAACGCCCCGGTCCCGAACGGCGCGTACATCTTATGTGCCGACAAGACGACAAAATCGAGATGCTCCGGATCGTTGTCGGGCCTCATGTCGATCCGCCGATGGGGCGCGAGCTGAGCGGCATCCACCAGAATGCGTGCGCCCGCCGCATGGGCTTTCCGGGCCAGTCGATGGATGGGCGGGATGAGGCCGCTCACGTTCGAGGCCCCGGTCACCGAGACCAGGGCGACGCGGTTCCCATACTGCGCCAATTGCCGGTCGAAGTCGTCTTCATCGAATCGGCCATCCGGGGTGGCCCGGACGTGGACGACTTGGGCCGTACGCCGCCACGGGAGATCGTTGGAGTGGTGCTCGAGCTGCGACGAGAGCACGACCGCGTCGGAGGACAGCGCCAACCGGTAGGACAGCTTGTTGATCGCTTCGGTGGTGTTCTTGCCAAAGATGACAGTGTTGCTGGCCGGGTCGGCCCCGACGAACCTGGTGAGGATCCTGTGCGCGTCATCGTAGGCTTCGCTGCTCAAGCGGGACTTGAAACCGGTCCCCCGGTGCACGCTGGAATAGAAAGGCAGGAACCGCGTCAGCGCATCCATGACGTCCACCAGCGGCGGCGTGCTCGCGGCGTTGTCGAAGTTGACGTACGGCCCCATCCGCCCGTCGAGCAACGGGACTTCCTGCTCGACCCCGAGGATGCGGCTGCGTAACGTGGTGCTGGCTGGGTTTTCAGTGCTGCTCACGGCGTCTCCTCGGGTCCATGACCGTGCTCCTGCTCGGCATCGGGAGTCGGGACGCTTCTGCCCTGGAAGATTTCGTGAGAGCGGCCCGACGGCAAGGACGGAGGACGTCACCGCTCCCCCGATCTACCCTTCATATGGAAGAAGAAAGGCTCGTGCTGGCCTCGAGAGCCAGCGCGAGCCAGCGCGCCCGGAGGGACTCGAACCCCCAACCCTCGGATCCGAAGTCCGATGCTCTATCCAATTGAGCTACGGGCGCCGATCCTCCGAAACAGTAGAGCGAGCCAGGCCTCAACTCAAGGGGTGGCTCGCGGATGCGGATCCGCTACGGCCTCCGCCAGCGACTGCGTGGCTGGCCGGCCGTGGGGAGAGGCACCAGCCCACGGGACTCGGGCTCGGGCCAGACGGCCTCCCCGCGACCCTCGGCGGGCTCGAGTTGCACTAGCCGACGGTCCCGAAGGAGCCGGGCGCTGGCGGACCTACCCGCCTGCAGATAGCGCCCGAGTGTCTCGCCGGCTTCATCCAACAGGCCAGCGGGAATGCTGCGGCTGATCACCGCGACCGATCTTTCCGCGAAGGCCGGGTGGTCCAGGCACCGGCCGAAGCGTGCATCCTCGACCGGCCACACGCGTTTTCGGCGATAGGGCAGCGGGGCATCGGGGTGCTCGCGGAAGAAACTCCACACGGTGTAGCCCCGGGCGTCGGGGCCTTCGTCACACAGCACCGTGCAGATATGCCGGTCGCCGTAGAGCTGCCGCCACCGGGCATACGTCGCGAAGAACTGCTCCCGATCCATCTGCGCGACGATAGCGAGCCGCCGCAGGTCGCCATCGGTAAGCCCAACGGCCGTGTCATTGAGCAACGTCTTGGGTACTAGAGCCATGCGCGAACCACCTGGATGATGCCGATGACGACCCCCGGGACGAGGAAGAGCGCCTCGACCAGGAACCAGACATACTCGGCCGACGCGGCAGGGCTGTCACTGGAGCGCATTTTCGGGAGGAGCTCGCCGATGCGTTGTGCGAATGACAGCATGAGCCAGGCGCCGGCGCCAAGAAATACCACCACGATCCAGCGACCAAAGAACGCGAAGGTCGGCTCCGACCAGAACGTCACCACCATCAGCGCCACTGCGGCAATGGCCATGAGGCTCGCCAGCAGATGCCACCATGGCCGCCGCCGGCCCAGATCGAGGATCGAAGAGAGCACGGCAACCGTGCCGAGGGCGCCAAGGTACATCGAGGCCCACCATGGCAGACTCGAGATACGGCCTCCTAGAGATGAGTCGAATGTCGGAGCCAATTACAATGCGCCGAAACCCCTTCCGGCGCTAGGGCGGGAATCTGGCCACACCAGTCATTACCGCCCCCGGGCCGCGCTCCAGGGCCCGGCGCCCTACCGAAGCGCCGGGAGGGCCGGTATGCCGACGGCCTTCACGATATCGAGGGCCTCCACCTTGGTGAAGCGCCTGGCGAGCAGGGCCTCGTAGTAATTCCGCGTGAACTCGGCCAGGCGGTCGGCCGTTTCCTTCTGGCTGAGCACCTCCAGGGTCAGATCAATCGCCCCCAGCGACATCTGCCGCAGCATCGGGGCCATCTGCTCCATTTGCGCCTGGAATTGTGCCTGCTCCTGCGCAGTCTTCCGATCGGCTTCCTGCGCCCTCACGAACCCGGGTGATGCCATGACGGCGAGCGCCGCGATGAGGACCAACTTCCCACTGCCCCACCGACACTGCCTATTGGGCGAGCACATAGAACACTCCCGCAACGAGGGGTAGATACGACCAATCGCTCTTCGGCACCGGTGCCTCCGAGGCGACACGATCAATGATGGTGGAAAGATATCGCGGGGCGGCCGCGTTTCGGTCAGTTCGCCGAGGAATCGAGCGCGACCAGGGAGCCCTTCCACTCGGGACGGCGGTCCTTGAGGACCGAGAGCGCGATGCGCAGGACCGGCGGAGGGAGGGTCGCGGCCAGCGGCACGTCGAGCCGGTCCCGCCGACTCCAGATCTCGGCGAGTGAGAGCCCGCAGTCTTCCTGGAGCACCGCACCGGACAGCGGATCGCGCACGATGCGAAGCAAGGCGGCCTCGACGGCGGGGTCGTCATGACGGCCGAGTTCGATGGCCGCGTCGTCGCGATCGCTGGGCCGGGCGGCGCGGTCGAGCACCAACCGGACGAGTTCCTCGGTGGTGAGCGCCGGAGGCGTGCCCTTGAGCCTGTCGAGCAATCGGCGAACTCGTCCACTCATGGGACCTCCACTCTGGTCGAGGCTGAGGATCGGCGGCCGCAAGATGCACCCGGTACCCAAACATGGCTAGGGCGAGGAATCCACCCGCCGATGGTGCCATCTCAAATCCGCTAGACCCCTTTCATCCCGGAAAGACCTCGAGCGCAACCATTTCCCGGCCTCGATCCCTGTGCACGTAACACTGCATGCCGCACGGGACGAGCCCGGCGTCCCAAAAGACCCGGCGGTAAGCGGAAGCGGTGCGGCGGTGGAACCCCTGGCGATCGCCCTCGATCTCGTCCGCTCTGGTATAGGCCTCGAGGCACGCGACGCCGCCGACCAACTTCGCCACGGTGTCGAGCCCTCGAACCAGCTGCCGTCGGGGCAGGTAATGCAGCACATCGGAGCACACGACCAAGTCGAACGGACGATCGAGTCCACAGGCCTCGAGTTGGTCGAAGCTCCCCAACCGGATATTGCGATGGCGCCCATAGCGCTCCACGACGTACGGACTTCGGTCGATGCCGGTGTAGGCGGCCTTGGGGCGGAATGTGGCCAGGACGCGTTGCCACCGTGCCTCGCCACACCCCACGTCGAGCACCGTCCGGATCGGGCGCTCGAGGACGAACTCGGTGAGACTCACGATGAGCTGCACCTTGCGTCTCAGCCCTGCCGGGGAGCTGATCCGGTGGCGTGGGTCACGGTACCACTTGTCGAAGTAGCGGCGATCGTATCGCTTGGTCCGAGGGGGCATGAGGACTACCCCGGTTCCTCTTCCGCCGGATTCCAGTGCTCGTCGGGGCTCACCGGCTTCGGCTGGTCCGGACCCAGGTTCTGGGAGTCGATATCGGCCTCGATGAAGTTCTCGGGCGGGATGGGCGATCCTGCCAGGCGGCGCAGCATCGCGAGCTGCCCGGCGTGGGTCATGGCATCGGACAAGGGACCCTGGAGCATCCGTTCCGATGTGGTGTCCCGGAACGGTGTCCCTCGTTCCAACTCAACCCCGAGTGCCTGTAACATCTCGTGGAAGCGAGCCACCTCGTCTTCGAACCGGGGCAAGCGGTTTGGCCGGTAGGTTCCACCGATCAGGTGCGTGCGGGCGTAGCCCAGGACGCTGGTCATGTGACGCAGGAGCTCGTGCGGGGTCCGGAGACCCGGGGCGGCCCGGAAATCCGGGAAATCTGCCGGGGCGCCCTTCAGGGCCTTTTGGGTCCGGTAGGCCAAGGCTGCGAGGAAGTGCTTGAGCAGTTGTCTGTCCGGATTCATGACGCCCGTTCCAAAAAAAATACCTCACTACCTCTTCGCCGTGACGATCGCCCGTCAAGCGAGGAAGTAGATCTGCTCCAGAACACGGTGCATGATCGACGGGATTGCGCCGAATGGCAATCGGTCTGTGCAAGGTGAGCCTTACGGTGCGGATTGGGAGGATCCAGTGGCCAGCTTGGCGGCGCTAGGTGTTCGTCGCGTCGGTCTTCCGAGCCAGCAGTCGCTCGGTGAAATCCAGCCGCTCGTGGGTTTCGGCCTGATCGTGCTGGAGTCGCAGTATCTCGTCGTGAAGCGCGTCGAGTTCCTCCTGCACGGCCGTCAACTGATCCCGGCCGATCCCGGCCCTTCCCTCGATTCGCCTCGCGATGGCGCGGCCGATGTCGGTCTTCCCCAGGATCCAGACGCCGAACACCGTGACCGGAATCAGCGGAATCAGGAGAGCGAGCACCCCTTCCATCGGCTACCGATCCCGGTTCTGCCGGAGGACGGCGACGAGGGCGAGAACCACCGTCAGGATGCCGATGCCGACGAGCATCCACGAAACCGACGCTCCCCCTCCCTCTCCCGCCCCCCCTCCTCGGGCCCGTTGCAGAAAGGCAAACACCCCAAGGCCGGCAAAGAAGATCCCCAGCACCACCGCGATCGCCGCGCGTTGTTGGCCGGTGCCACCACGGCTCACCCCGGATCCTTCCGCCGCCATCCGCACCGCCTGACGCACATCCTCCGACGTTGTTCCGGGATGATTCTGCTGGAACTCGCGAATCGTTTGCGTCAAGCGCTGGCTCAGGTCTCTGGCCCGGATTGACACCTCGCGATCGGTCTGCGGAACGGGCACGAATGCCAAGACTCCTCCTCGGTCCTCGACCCGTAGTGGGACAAAGACAGCCGATTAGACGCCGAGCGCGGATGCGGCGCGCTCGTATTCGTCGGGTCGGACATAGACGACGTAGCCGTAGCTACCATGGCCGTCCGCCACGCCGCTCGACGCATAGACGTTGACGTTGGCCTCATACAATCGGGCGTGAACGCCTGCCAGGGCACCGAGTTCGTCATCACCCTGTACCAACAAGGCACGATGCGGCCCGTCGAGCTCGAGCCCGGCTTTCTTCGCGGCATCTTGCATCTTCAGGGTATCGGCCGGAAAGAGGGCGAGCTGGGTTTGATTCGGTCCCGTCGGCACCGCCGTAAAGGCCAAGAGACTGATGCCCAGATCCGCCAAGGTGGAGAGGAATTTGTAGGCCTCGCCGGGACGGTCAGTCACGGTGGCATAGAAGTAGTCGGCACGACGAATAGAGCTGGACATGGGCTCCTGCGCTTTCCTTGACGATTGGGACCAATAGCCGGGGCCGCCTGAAGGAAGAATGAAATGCTAGTGAGAGGCGTGCAACCCCTCAGCAGATCCCATCCACCAGGGTGTCGGGTCGGGCGCGCGGGCTTTCTCGCCAACCGCTCGTGCGACCTACTCGATGGGGTCCGCCTTTGGGTGCCACCTCGCCATTCGGCTCAGCATGAAAGGCGTGAACCGGCGGTGAAAGGGACGAATGATCGCAAAGTAGAGCCGCCCGATGCCACTGCGGTACTTCACCGCGGTCGACACCCGGAGGCCGGTCGCCGGAAGCCCGCCTTCGAGGATGTAGGAGACGTGATAATCCAGGCCCGGCGACGAACCGGAGTACACGACCTCCCACCGGCTCCGGGCAATCTCCTCACCCTTCTGGAAGGCCGCCGCACGAAGATCGTCGGCGTTCTTGAATGACGTGGTCCGCACCGCGACATGATAGGAGTCGAGGTAGTCCGGCTCAGACATGGTGGCGGCGAGGAGGCTGGTCCGAGGCAGCCGCAACTCGCGTACGCCTCGGAGGTACCCCAGGCCGCCCAGCCAGAGCACCAGGCCGATCACCGCGCCAATGGTCGCGATGACGGCCTGGAGGGTCCGGCGGTGTTTCCGCTTCATCAGGGGAGATTACACCAACATCCCCGGAAGAAACAGAGCCAGGCTCACCCAGCGGGGAGGCCGTGCGCGCTACTGCTTCGTGGCCTTACCCTCTTCGAGCACCGCCCAGTCCGCGTCGCCCATCGCGGCCTCCAACTGGAAATCATAGGAGGTCGGTGATTTCTCCGTCATGGTCGCCCGGAACTTGATGGGTGTGCTCTCCATCATGATCTCGGCCGCCCAGGTCCAGACGGCACCGGCTACGCCGCCCTTGACGTAATACCCTTCGCCACGGCTGTTCAGCCCATACATGATGTACGTCTGCTCGGCCCGATCGTAGCCCATGATGGAATGGCCGGACACCGGCCCCGTCGGCGTGGTGCCCTTCGAGTCGCAGATCATATGGAACCCACCCTCGAACCAGCGGCAGGTCTCGGTCATCGCGATCTTGCCACCCGGCCCCATCTGCGACGGCATGGCCTCGCCTTGGTAGCTCCACGTGCCCTCGTAGTACCCGATCCGGGCCTGCTCGGCGCCGGGCATGGGCATCTCTTGGGCAATCGCGGGGCCGGCAAGCACACCGAGTGCGAACGCGGCTGTCAGTGCGGACTTCATAATGTCCTCCATGCGGTGGTGTTTGAGGCGTCGTACAGCTGACGACGCCCCCATGTTGAGGCCTGAAGGCCGCAAGGGCAAGCCGCTCGCCCCGGACCAGACCCCGGCCCCCTCCCTCCCGGTGGCTCTAGGGAGACTGGCCGCGGGCCGGCGGCATCAGGAAGTCCACCCCTATACCCGCATGATCCGATGGCCAGATCGTACCCGATGGTCCCGGCAGTCGCGACGCCGGCACCAGGCCAATCAACGTGATCTGTCCCATCACCGCCTTGTTGGCATGCCCGACTCCGCGAACGAAGACGTAGTCCAGCCGCTGGTCGAACGCCGGGATGTGGTTGGACAGGTCATCAGCGTGACAGCACGTGTAGCCCACGACACCGGGCCTGAGGGCACGCCAGACATCGGTGAGACCCGCCCCGGTCAGCACCTCGTACATCGGCGAGCCCGGCATATCGTTCAGGTCACCCATTAGCACGGCGGGCGAACTCGGGCCGAAGGAGGCAACCAGCTCACCGACCTGTAGGGCCCGCAATTCGGGGAACCCGGGCAAGGAGCCGGACTCGAGGTGGGTACTGGCAAAAGTGTACGCGGCACCATCAACCAGGCCCGTGACGGTTACCCACCCTCGCTTGATATCCAGTCCCGGAGCGACGATCCCGAGGTTGGCCGCGAAACTCTGTTCGACCACCGATGTGACCGCGACGCGAGCTGGGTCCACCAACATCACATCGAAATCCACCAGACTGATGCCGGGAAGCGGCACGGCCTCGATGTTCTTGATCGTGGCCGCCGGCACATAGTTGAGACCTCGATCGCTCAGCGCGGCGTCGAGGCTGGCGAGAAAGTCCTGGTGGATTACGATGGGAAGACCAAGGCCTGTCAGATCGATGTCGATCTCCGACACCTCTTGAAGTCCGACGACATGAGGGCGTACCCGATCGATTTCTTCGGCGATGGCGCGGGCCCGGGTCGGAAAGTCGGTCCGCTGGATGATCTCGATCGCCGTGAGCAGCGCCGGCAGGTCGTCGGCTGGATCGGTGCTGGCGAGGGCGGCAATCACGGCATCGACGTCGGCGCCAACGTACAGATTGCGCGTCATCACGGTCACGCGGAGCGCGCCATCCGAGGCCGCGCTGGCCCTGGTATCGACACCTTGGTTCTGCTGTGAGGGCTCGAAGACCGAGTTGTCGGAACATGCCGCCACGACAACGAGGCTGAACGCGGTCAGGAGCGCAGAGATTCTTCGCATGGGGTCCTCCTGCACGTGAGAATACGCTAGTACTCCCACACCCCATCGTTGAAGCCAGCGTGAAGTCCTCGCGAAACTTTCTTTAGAGCGAGAATCAGGACAAGGATGGTCGGTAATGTTCGAGAATGAGGCGGACGGATTCGCCGACACCCGCGGCGCTGAGGCTCGAATCGGGCTTCCCTAGAAGCGCTCCCCGCGGGCCTCGCGCGCCTTGCTGCCGACCGCACGGATACGCGACCAGATGGTCCACATGAAGAGGAGAATGCCTGCGACCTGGGCCAGGCTCGCCATCACGACCACCCATCTGAGCCAGACCGCTTCAACGGATACCTTGGCCACCTCACCGAGAAACCGCCCCGCCGTCCCGCATAAGAGCAACCAGTAGGCCGCATCGACCAGGCCCGGCCGGTAGCGGGTGTCGTCCCTCTCCGGCCGCGGAAAGATCCAGAGCGCCACACCCAGAATCATGAACATCATGAATCCGACCAACAAAACGTGGGTGTGCGCCGCAACCAGATAGGGCGAGGGCCAGCGTCCGGTCACTTCTCGCCGCACCACCATGGAGAGCCCCGAGATCAGCCCGGCGGCGAGAAAAGCGACGGCCGTCTTGATGTATCGGCGCACGGTTGAATGCACGGCTGCCTCAGGTCAGGTGGCTGGCTGTTTCCGCACGACCCAGGTCGTCATGGATCGCTGGTGATGAACCAAGGTGGTCTTGAGCGGATCTGCGAGTGTCCCGCCCAGCCGTTCGGTCGCCTCGAGCAGTAAAGCCTCGTCCATCAGATAGCGCTCGCTCCCATCGGGCAACCTGTAGCGCCGCCCTCCGATCGGATCCACCAGGTGCTCAGAGCCGATGGTGGATGCGAGCCGGCAAAAGAAGAGCCCGCCCGGTCGGAGCACGCGCCAACTCCCTCTGAGCATGGCCCAGAAATGTTCATCATCACGAGCAAAGTGAAGCACCGCGTTGCTGATCACCACGTCGGCGATCTGGTCCGGAAACGTCATGGCTTCGATGGGTTCAACGCGGAAATTCTCCGGCGGTATCCTAGGTGCGAACTGGGCTGCCGACGCCTGAAGTGCGCCAATCGCGTCGGCGCTCGTGTCGGCAGCCAATACCCGGTAGCCGGCCCGCATGAAGTAGATGAGGTTTCGGCCCGAGCCTGAGCCCGCATCGAGGACGGTCATACCAGGCACGATTCGTCCCCGCTGCAGTTGGTCGAACAAGTAGATGTCGATGCCGTTGAAGTGCTCGATTGGGTCAATCACTGAACGCGTCAGCCGGTTTCGTCCTCCGAAAGCTCCAGAAATTCGACCGGAGCCCCGTTCTCGACAATGAATGCCACCCGGACCCCCGGCGAGGGGCTGTTCGGGGCTATCAAGATCTCCTTGCCGACCAACGCCCCATCCAGGTCATGAACACGAAATGCGACGTGCGGCACGGTCTTCACCAACTCCGGCAACGGGCAATCAGAATCGAACCGCATCCATTCGATCCCGTATTCGCTGGTGTCGAACCCCGAGACACGCACCTTGTATGCGTCGAGATATGTCTCGCCGTCGCGCGGGACCGTCGTCGGGATTCCGATGTGATGGTATTTCATTGCCGTGATGTCCAAGACAGCTATTGGCTAACTGTAGGGATGTAGGGATGTAGGAATGTAGGCAGTCTGAAAGCAGCACGACAATACACCTTCTCCACGGTGTCGCCTACGATCCTACTCCCCTACCTCCTACAGTAGCTGTCCCCCTCTCCCCGGCTCATGACGCCTGCCTCCCCGCTACCGACCAGCCGGCGACAACAACAGGTCCTGGAAATCGAAGCTAAAGTCCACGGCGGGTGACGCGGGCAGCATCTTGACCTGGTCGATCGATCCGTCGGGTTTGAGTGCGAAGGTCACGTAGGCGTCCGCGCGCAGTTCGCGATCCCACCACCGGGCCACGAAGGTGTCGTATTGGTAGTGCACCAGATCGCCGACCAACGACGGCGTGTGGCCGAAGCGAATCACCAGCTTTCCGTCCTGCTGGCTGATTTTCACATCCCCATACCATGGATCGGTGAAGGTCCCGGTGTACCCGGCCAGCGGGAGCGACGGGCGTGACGTAGAGTCCCGCGCCGATGCCGCACGCTGCTCGGCCGCCTTGATCATAAAGTCGCTTCGGGCCGACACGGCCCGATACCCTGCGAGCCAATCGGTGGGCGGTGCCCCGAGGTAGTGATCCAGAATGCGGTAGGTGATCGCTTGGAACGCCGAGCCCGATTCCTGGTTGGTGAGGACGGAGATGCCGAGTTTCAGGTCCGGTACCATCGTGACCTTCGACACATAGCCGGGCAGGCCTCCGGTGTGGGTCACGATCTTCCGGCCGCGATAGTCGTGTACCCGGAATCCCAGGGCGTAGCCCTCGAAGTTCGATCTGAGCGCCGCCAATTCCGGCGGCTGATTCCGAATGGGAATTGGCGTGACCATGGCCCAAAGCTGGTGCGTGGTGAACCGAGAGAACAGCCGTTTGTCTTTGGCCACGCGTCCCGAATCCAGCTGTACGATCAGCCACTTCGCCATGTCGACCGCGCTTGCGTTGATGCCGCCGGCCGGATTGGTGTTGTCGCTCGCGAAGGGTTTGACCGGCCGGACCACCCCCTCGACCCGGGCGTGCGGTGTTCCGATGTTGCCCCCGCCCGACGCCTCGGCATGTCGCACGTTGCTGCCGGTCATGCCGAGCGGTTGCAGAATCCGCGAGGCGACGAACTCCTCCCAGGTGAGCCCGCTCACCTCCTCGATGAGCTCACCCGCAATCAAATACAGCACATTGTCGTAGGCGTACGCGCTGCGGAAGCTGGTTGTGAGTGGGATGTATTGCAGCCGACGCGCGATTTCCTTGCGGTTATATGTTGAGGGCGGCCACCACAACAGGTCGCCGGCGCCGAGCCCGAGGCCGCTCCGGTGAACCAGGAGGTCGCGCACCGTCAGCTCGCGCGTCACGTACGGGTCGGAGAGTTGGAACCACGGCAGATAGCGCCGGACCGGTGCGTCCCACTCCAGCTTACCCTCCTCCACCAAGAGGCCAATGGCCGTGGCCGTAAAGGCCTTGGTGTTAGAGGCGATCCCAAACAGCGTCCGCGCGTCGACCGGGGTCTTGTCGCCCAAGCGTCTGACCCCGTAGCCTTTGGTCAAGATCGGCTTCCCGTCTTTGACGATGGCCAGGCTCACGCCGGGAACCTCGAAGGCCTCCATGACTTGCGCCAGATAGTCGTCGAGCCCTGGGGGGAGCGCGTCGGGCGCCGATTGGGCCAGGACGGACGTCGGACCGAGCAGGGCGAGAACAACGAAGAGAATTAGGCGAGACGGACGCATCGGGTCTCCGGTAGTGGTGGCTATTGGCTATTGGCTATTGGCTATTGGCTATTGGCTATTGGCTATTGGCTAGCCGAGAAGCTAGTGTGCGTGGTCGACACCTGGTAGATCGGCATTCCCGCCTGGTCCGCGGCTTCAGCCGCGAGTAGCGGGCCATTCCTCACTACTCCCCGACCTCCGACTTCCCCACTTCCCGACTTCCCGACTCTTCTCCTCCCAGCAGGTCCAACACTTCCGCGTGCAAGAGACCGTTGGTCGTCACGAGGCTCCCGCCATAGACATC
>Ga0210366_10000066_pt1 | contig 12602 bp, 8 predicted proteins | sample S641metaT_FD_190380 | JGI IMG/M metagenome (GOLD analysis project Ga0210366, IMG submission 190380) | Metatranscriptome of estuarine sediment microbial communities from the Columbia River estuary, Washington, United States - S.641... | ecosystem: Environmental > Aquatic > Marine > Intertidal... | reverse complement strand
TAGAGCGCCGGCATGATGATCGCGAACGCAAGCGGAAACGCCGCAAGCAGCCCGACCCCTCCGAGAATGAGCCAGGTCTCGTTCCCGTCCCACACCGGCGCGACCGAGTTCATCATCAGCGTGCGCGACGCGTCGTCACGCGCGAAGGGGAAGAGGATGCCGACGCCGAGGTCGAAGCCGTCGAGAAATACATACATGAAGACGCCGACGGCGAGGATGACGGTCCAGATGGGAACGAGGTCGATATGCATGACGGCTCCTCGGCTAGACGTCGGCCGCAGATAGTGGTCGAGCAGGCCGATGCCCGAGCTCGGGCTCGCGGGCCTCGAGCACTTCCGGTGGCCCTGCGCGAACGAGCCGGACGAGGTAGTAGAGCCCTGCGCCGAATACCACGGCATAGACGAGCATGTAGAACACGATCGAGACAAGCACGTCCGTTCCGGTCAGAGACGGTGACACCGCATCGCGTGTTCGCAGCAGGCCGTAGACCACCCAAGGCTGCCGGCCGACCTCGGTCACGACCCAGCCGGCGATCACAGCGACGAACCCGGACGGAATCATCGCCTGGCAGACGGCGAGGAACAGCCGCGAATCGAAAAGCCGCTTGCGCGCACGCAGCCACCAGCTCCAGGCAACCACGCCCAGCATCAGCACGCCGATCCCGACCATGATCCGAAACGCAAAGAACACCGGGACAACCGGGGGACGGTCCGCGCGCGGGAAATCCTTCATGCCCTGCACCACGCCGTCGATGTCATGCGTGAGATAGAGACTGGCAAGCGCCGGGATGGCAATCTCGTAGTGGTTCGTCTCGGCCTGCTCGTCCGGAATCGCGAACAGCACCATCGGAGCGCGCCCTCCCGTGTTCCACAGCCCTTCCATCGCGGCGATCTTCACCGGCTGGTGTGCAAGGGTGTTAAGCCCGTGGCTGTCGCCTATGAAAAGTTGCAACGGTACCGAAAGCGAGAGCAGCCAGAACGTCATGGACATCATCGTCTGCGCCTCGGCCACATGCCTGGCATGTCGAAGGAAGTAGGCCGCGACGCCGACGACAACGAAGCCGGTCGTCACCATGAACGCCGTCACCGTGTGGGCGATGCGGTACGGAAACGATGGATTGAATATGACAGCGAACCAGTCCGCCGGAAAGAATCGACCATCCACGATCTCGTAGCCCGCCGGAGTCTGCATCCAGCTGTTCATCGACAGAATCCAGAACGACGAGATCAGGGTGCCGGTCGCGACCATGATCGACGCGAAGAAGTGAACCCACGGCGGGACGAGCTTCCGCCCGAATAGCATGACCCCGAGGAATCCCGCTTCGAGGAAGAACGCGGTCAGTCCTTCATAGGCGAGCAGCGGCGCAGTGACATTGGCGGTGGCATCGGCGAACTGGCTCCAGTTGGTGCCGAACTGGAACGGCATGACGATGCCCGACACGACGCCCATCCCAAAGGACACCGCGAAGATCTTGATCCAGAAAAGCGACAGCCGCAGATACGTGTCATCGCGCTTCAGGAGGTACAGACCCTCGAGGACCACGATGAACGACGCGAGCCCGACCGTGAACGCCGGCAGCAGAATGTGGAACGCGACGACGAACGCGAACTGCAGGCGGGACAGGAAGACGGGATCCAGCTCCATAAGCGCTCCTGGCAATACCCTGGCGCGGCATCTCGTCGCAAGCGACCGCGCTCGGCGCGGACACTATAACCGAGACGCGGATGACCGAGACGCGGATGCCGGTAGCCGCTGCGCGACCGACGCGATTGCTTCCTGCAACAGAGGTCCGTTGCGGTGCGACACGCCCCTATAATCGATCAGGCGTGCACCCGGGAATCGCCCATCTGCTTGCGACGGCCCGGCCGATTCTCGACGAATACGGCTATGCAGGCCTGTTCGTGTGCAATCTCACCGAAGGATTCGGCATCCCCCTTCCGGGAGAGACGCTGCTCGTAGGCAGCGCCGTACTCGCCTCCACCGGCGACTTCGACATCCGGTTGGTGGTCCTGCTCGCATTCGTCGCCACTGTCCTGGGAAACTGCGTGGGCTATCTGATCGGGCGCACCGGTGGTCGCGCACTGCTGCTTCGCTGCAGGATTCCGCCCGCACGTCTGGAGCGAGTCGAATCCTTCTTCGCGCGGCGCGGCGCGCTCGTCGTGGTCGTCGCCCGGTTCTTGGAGGGACTACGCCAGACTGCACCGCTCGTCGCAGGCAGCCTGCAGATGCCCTGGTGGCGATTCTTCGGTGCGAGCATGGTCGGCGCGGCAATGTGGGTGGGCGTGTGGGGTCTCGGCGTGTACCTGGTCGGCGAGCATCTGCACGGCTCTGTCGCCGCGCTACATCAGGTTGCGCGCCATGGCTGGTGGCTGACCGTCCTGGTGTTGATCGCGCTGGCGCTGTGGCTCGTCCGGCGAAAGCAGCGCGAATGAATCGGTACGCCGCGTCACATCCACTTGCGCCAGCGGATGAAAAGAATCGACGCCACGGCCACGCCGAGGAGAAATCCACACACCACCCAGAAGCCGAGCGGATCGTGCGAGTCGGGAATACCGGCAACGTTGATCCCAAGCAGCCCGGTAATGAAGCTCAACGGTAGGAACACGGTCGCGACGAGGCTCAGCTTGTGCATCGATCGCGATTGCCGAGATTCGATGTGACTCCTCAGCTGGCTGAGGATGAGCTGCACGCGGTTGTGCGAGGAATTCAGCGAGCTGACCAGCCGGGCAAGCGACTCGGCCGCGCGGCGAAGATTCCTCGGATCGGCATTGCCCGGCAGTTCATCCGGATTGAGCGCGAGAAAAGACAGCTCGTCGTGCATCGGCACCAGGTAGCGGCGCAAGCCCAGCACCTGACGGCCAAGCAGCACCACTTGATCGTTCAGGGCATCGTCGCTTTGCTTCATCGCCGCGTCCTCGAGCTCGTCAATCTTGTCGGACAGGCGCGTAATCTCGGGCTCGAGCGGCTTGACCAGTGCGGTGACAAGCAGCGCCAGGACACGGGAGATTCCCGCGGGTGCGCTGCCGCCGGCCTGCCGCTCGAGCGCCGCTTCGACGATCGCATCCGTTCCATAGCAGACCGTCACGACGCGATGCGCTTCGATGACGATGCTGAGCCCCGCCAGCTCGTCGCCGGAAGTGTCATCCGTCCGCACCAGGGTCAGGACGATTCGCGCGCCGAGGTGCAGGCGCTCATTGTGCGTCGGCGGCTTCGAAACGATTGCCCTGACCGCATCATCGAACCGGCTCTGCGTGTCGATCCACGCCCGGTCTGCGTCGTCGCGACCGTCCACGACGATCCATTCCAACGGTAGCGAATCGGCACCCGACTTGTCGGTGGGCTCGAATGATCTTGTCTTCACCGGCCAGCTCCCCGAGCGTCCGTCGGCTCGAATGGTTCCAGATGTTGCAGTAGAGCGGATGATACGTCGTCGTGCTGTGTGTCGCAGGAGTTGAAAGCGGCTAATATCTGACCGCATGGCGCCGGCGGAATGGCGCGCTCGGGCAACGGCATTTCGACCGGCGCATGCGATCCGGCGACGCCACGAGGGGGAGCTCGGCATGCGACGGAATCATGCGGTTCTGTTTGGTCTCGCGTTGTTCGCTGCGGCACTCGGCGCGTGTCGGGACACCTCGCGTCCTCCACCGATGCTCACGCCGGTGCGGGTGCAGGCCGCAGAGACCCCGCTGGTCGCAAGTGCGCTGCGTTACTCGGCCACGCTGCAGCCCGTGACGCAGGTCAACGTCGCTTTCAAGGTTGGCGGCTACATCGAGAGCGTCCACCGGGTCCGCGATCCCGGAGGATCGACGCGCCTCCTCCAGGAGGGCGACCGCGTGGCGCGCGACACGGTGCTCGCAACCATCCGGCAGAGCGATTTCAAGGTGCAAGTCGGATCCGCCCAGGCGCAGCTCGCCTCGGCCCAGGCAGTGCTGGACAAGGCGCAGCGCGACTATGCGCGGGCGCAGAAGCTCTACGCGACGCAGGCCATGACGCGCCCGGATTACGACGCGGCGGTGGAGAGCCTCAAGACCGCAAGAGCCAACGTGACCGCTGCTCAGGAGCAGGTGGCGGCGGCCCAAATTCCGCTCGGCGACACGGCGCTGCGCGCACCGCTGGACGCTTTGATACTCAGCCGGAAGATCGATGTTGGAACGTTCGTCCAGCCCGGGACCGTGGGTTTCGTCGTGGCAAGCGCAGGCGCACTGAAGGTCGTCTTCAGCGTGCCCGATGACGTAGTACGTGTCTTGAGTATCGGGCAGGAGCTGCCGGTCATCTTTCAAAGCGGTGTGTCCGATCCGGTACGCCGCGGACCGATCACCGCGATCTCGCCGGCAGCGGACACGCAGACCCGGGTGTTCCAGGTCGAAGTGACGCTGCCGAACTCGCGCGGAGACCTGCAACTCGGCATGATCGCCACCGTTGAAGTCGGCCACGAGAAGCCACCAGCGGGTCATCCTGCCGTGCCGCTATCGGCGGTCGTTCGCATCGCGCCCGGCTCGAAAGCGTACGCGGTGTTCGTCGTGGAAGGCACCGGCGAAAAGGAGATCGCGCGGCGCCGGCCGGTCACGCTCGGAGGCGTGAATGGCAATCGTATCGCCGTCGTGAGCGGACTCCGGACCGGTGAGCGCGTGGTCGTGAGCGGCGCGCAGTTCATCGTCGATGGAAAGCCGGTTCGCGTACTGCCCTAGTGTCCCGAATCAGAAATTCGTCGAATGAAAACCGCCCAGTTCGCCGCCAGGCGTCGTTCCGCTCCTTGCCAAGACGGCCAGTCTTGGCTGCGTCGCGCGCCTAGCCTGGCGACGAACCGAGCGGTTTTCACTTGCCTTCGGGATATCCGTCATGCGTGGATGCGGAATTCCACCCAAAGAATTGATCGACGAACCTCTGAATCGGGACACTAGCAAGCGATGACGCACGGCCGCTCCGACGCAGAGTTCGTCCGCGACACCCGCAACGTCGCGCGTTTCTTCACCGAGCAGCGGGCAATCGCCTGGGTGGCACTGGTCGCCGTGGTGGCGTGGGGGATCTACGGCTACGTCAACATGCCGAAGCGCAAGGACCCGGACATCCCGGTCCGCCTCGCGCTCGCCGTCACGAATTGGCCGGGCGTCAGCGCCGAGAAGGTCGAGCAGCTGGTGACGCGGCCGATCGAGGAGAAGATCGCGGAGAACACCCGCATCCATCCGCCCTCGCCTTCGGCGTTCGGCATCAAGTCGCTCTCGCTGCCCGGCGTGTCCATCATCCAGATCCAGCTGGACGAGGCGGTCGACGACGTCCGCAAGGAGTTCAGCGACATCAACCTGAAGCTGAACGCTCTCAATTCCCAGCTTCCGCAAGGCGCAGGACCGATTCAGTTCAACAGCGACTTCGGGGAGACCGCGGCGCTCATGCTCACGGTCGCCAGTCCGCCCGAGACACCCGTCGCAATCGCCCTGCGCGCCGACGAGATTCGCCGCGTGCTGACCAGCATCCGGACCCGGGCGCCGCCCGGTCAGCGGGTAGCGGTGGTGGTGGGCTACGCGGGGCTCGTGAGCCCGGAGATTCCGCAGCACGCGCGCGACCTCTTCGGGCGGTACCTCATGCAGCACGGGCTCGCGCGCGACGTTCGCCAGATTCAGGGGTCAGGCTTCGCGGGCCTCGACGTTCAGACCGATCTCGACGACGCCGCACTTCGCGCGGCCGTCGGAGAATTCGCCCGCAACGTGCTCGGCGCTCCGAGCATTCATCCGGATGCATGGGCGCCCGCGATCATTCGTGATCCGGCCGAGACCGAGGCAAAGCTGGCTGCGGTGGCCGGCCCGCGCTATTCGTATCGCGAGCTCGACGACGCGACCGAGCTGATCCAGCGCGCGCTCGAGCGCGTTCCGTTCGCCTCCACGGTCAATCGCTCGGGTGTCCTCAACGAGCAGGTCACGCTCGAGTACTCGCAGGCAAAGCTGGCTGCCTATGGCGTCCAACCCTCCAACCTCAAGAATATTCTCGGCGCCCGGAACATCACGCTCGCGGGCGGCGTGCTGACGGTCGACAACCTGAACGTGACGGTCGATCCGTCGGGGGAGTTCAAGAGCGCCCGCGAGATCGGTGACGTCATCATTACGCGCGACGCAAACGGCAACGCCGTGTACCTGCGCGATCTCGTTGACACCGTGCGGTCCTATCAGAGTCCCCCGAGCTTCCTCAACTACTACACGTGGAAGGACGCCAACGGCGATTGGCACCGAAGCCCGGCGATCACACTTTCAGTCCAGATGCGCTCGAGCGAGCAGATCGCCCTGTTCGGACGGGCCGTCGACGCCACGCTCGCCGAGATCGCCCCCCAGCTCCCGCCGGATCTCATCATGGCCCGGACGTCGGATCAGCCGCGCCAGGTAGCGGAGAACATCGACCTCTTCATGACCGCGCTGTACGAGGCCATCATCCTTGTCGTGCTGATCTCGCTGATCGGTTTCTGGGAATGGCGTTCGGCGCTGCTGATCGCGCTCAGCATCCCCATCACGCTGGCCATGACGTTCGGGGCCGCGTTCACGCTCGGCATAGCGCTGCAGCAGGTCTCGATCGCGACGTTGATCATCGCCCTCGGCCTGCTCGTCGACGACCCGGTCGTGGCCGGCGACGCGATCAAGCGCGAGCTCGGCACGGGGCAGACGCGCCAGAATGCCGCATGGCTCGGGCCGACGAAGATCGCGCAGGCGATTCTGTTCGCGACAATTACCAACATCGTCGCCTATCTTCCGTACCTGCTCCTGACCGGCACGACCGGAGATTTTCTCTACAGCCTTCCGATCGTGATGACTTGCGCGCTCGTCTCGTCGCGGCTGGTGTCGATGACTTTCGTGCCGCTGCTCGGCTATTACCTGCTGCGGTCACCGAAGCGGCTCGATCCACCGATCGAGGAGCGGCGCCACCGCGGATTCACCGGCGTGTACTACCGCTTCGGCGTAAAGGTCCTGAAGCACCGCTGGATCTCGCTTGCGGTCTCGTTCGTGTTCCTGGCGGGCGGCGGCGCCATCTTCGCGCGGCTGCCGACGTCGTTCTTCCCGGATGACGTTCAATACCTGTCGTACATCGATCTCTGGCTCCCCAACAACGTCTCGTTCGGGCGCACCGATGAGCTCGCGCAGCGTGCGACGCACATCGTCCGCGATGTCGCGGCACAGTACGCCGCGGAGCATCCCGGGCCCGACGGCAAGCCGCGGCCGGTCCTCAAGTCGGTCACCACGTTTGTCGGCGGTGGCGCACCCCGATTCTGGTACTCGCTCACGCCGGAACAGCGCCAGAACAATTACGCGCAGCTCGTCGTCGAAGTCGACGACAAGTTCGACACGCCGCCGCTGACGGCCCGATTGCGCACGGCGATCGCAGCCCGCCTCGACGGCGCGCGCGCCGACGTGCGCCAGCTGGAAACCAACGCGGTCGGCATTCCCGTGCAGATCAGGATCAGCACCGGTGCAGGCGTGGATCCGAAGCGGTCACAAGCCAATCTCGCGGAGCTTCGCCGGATCGGCGATCGCTTGACGACGATCGTCCGCGACGTGCCCGTTGCGGCCGGGGTGCGGGACGACTGGGGCGAGGAAAGCTTTGTCGTGAAGCTCGCAGTCGATCCCGATCGCGCCAACCTTGCCGGGATCACCAATCAGGATGTCGCCGGGTCCGCGGCCGCGGGCATCAGTGGAAGCCAGGTGACGGTGCTGCGCGAGGGCAACAAGCAGATTCCGGTCGTCGCGCGACTCCGTCTCGACGAGCGTGCGAATCTCTCCGACGTGCAGAATCTCTACGTCTATTCGGCGCAAGGCACCCAGAATGCGCCGCTCGGGCTCGTTGCGTCGGTGCATACCACCCTAGAATCGCAACGCATCCGCCGAATGGATCACTATCGCACGATCACCGTGGAGGGCTTCCCGGCCGCGGGCTTCTATCCTTCCGAGGTGATGGCGGGTGCGCGCCCGGCGCTTGCCGCGTTCGAGGAAAGCCTGCCGCCGGGCTTCCAGGTCACGATCTCCGGCGCCGAGGCCAAGCAGAAGCATGGTTTCCGGCAACTCGGAATCTTGTTGGCGATCTCGATCGCGGCGATCTTCATCGCGCTGGTCGTCCAGTTCAACCACGCCGCCAAACCGCTGCTCGTGTTCGCTGCGGTTCCGTATGGGGCGGTGGGTGCGATCTCGGCGCTGTGGATCATGGGCGCCCCGTTCAGCTTCATGGCATTTCTCGGCATCACGAGTCTGGTGGGGGTCATCGTGAGCCACGTGATCGTGCTGTTCGATTTCATCGAGGAAAACCGCGCGCGCGGTGAGCCGCTGCAGGATTCCCTCCTCGATGCCGGAATCGTGCGGCTCCGCCCGGTGATGATCACGGTTCTCGCGACCATGTTCGCCCTTGTGCCCCTGGCGATTCACGGCGGGCCGCTCTGGCAGCCGCTGTGCTTCGCGCAGATCGGCGGACTCGCGCTCGCCACGTTCATCGAGCTCCTGCTCGTCAAGGTCTTCTACGTCATCTTCGTGCTGGATCTGAAGATCGTGAAGTGGGAAGCGAATCCGGATGTCCGCGAGCCGGCGCCGGTCGCTCCCGGCTAGATCATTCCGCCTTACCGCGCTTCAAGGAGAACGACATGGTACGAGTAGTCGTGCTGTTCACGTTGGCAGTCTCGCCGGCTTTTGGCGGCGAAAACGCGCTGCTCTTCCAGCGCACCATGAGTGGGTCCGGCACGCCCGCGCTGGCGCAAGCCGATCCGCCACACGGACCGGCGGGAGCGCCCGCCGGTGCGTATTCGCACGGTGACGTGCTGACCCTCGAGCAGGCGATCACGCTTGCTTTGCAGAAGAATCGGCAGATCCAGAACTCGACGCTCGACGTCGCGAAGTCGCACGACCAGATCGAATCGAGCAAGACACAACGATTTCCCCAGCTCCAGCTCGCCGTGACGCCCGCCTACCGCGTCAACCCGATCGACATGACGTTCCAGCAGGGTTCGTTCGGCACCTACGCTGCGCCCGTCGGTCCGGTCCCGAGCCAGAACACGACCCTGACCACGGACCCCGGCTTCACCACGGCGGTTTCGGCGAGCGTCGTCCAGCCGCTCAGCCAGCTCTACAAGATCGGGCTCAGCATCGAGCAGCTCGGCGTCGGCACCGATATGTCCCAACAGGACTTGCGAAACCAGCGGCAGACGATCGTGAACAACACGAAGCAGGCGTATTTTGCGGTGCTTCAGTCGCAAAGCTCGCTCGAGTCGCTGCGCGAGCAGGTCGCTTCCTCGCGCGAGCTCCTGCGTGTCGTCACCGAGCAGGCGAAGGAGCAGACCGTGCTCGCGCCGACGGTGCTGCAGGCCAAAGCATCGCTCGTGCAGGCCGAGTACAACGTCGGCGCGACCCGCCACACGCTCGATTCGCAGAAGGAGCAACTCAACCATCTGCTGGGGCGCGATCCGGAAACGCCGTTCCGGGTCAGGGAAGTCCCGGCCGCCACACCACTGCAGAACGATCTCGCGGCGGCGCGCGCAGCAGCGCTCCGGCAGCGGCCGGATTTGCAGAAAGCGCGCCTGAGTATCAAGTACGCCGACTACAACGTGTCGCTCAAACGGGCCGAGTACATCCCCGACGTCAGCCTCGTCTACAAGTACATTGCCCCGGTGACGAGCGACGTGCTGCCGCAGAGCATCTCGTACGTCGGACTGGAGCTGACCTGGGATGTGTTCGATTGGGGCCAGAAGGAACACGACATCGCGCAACTCGAGCGAGCGCGCAGTCAGGCACAAAACTCGGCCGAGGATCTCGCCTCGCAGGTGGTGCTCAACGTCAACAGCTCGTTCCGCAAGCTCGAGGATGCCCGCAACTACCTGAAAGTGGTCGAACTCAATCGCGACGCCGCGCGCGCGCAGTTGCGAGTGACGATGGACGCATTCCGTCAGCAGACGGCGCTGCTCAAGGACTTGCTTGCAGCGCAGGCCTCGCTCGCCCAGGCGAACGATCAGTACCGTCAGGGCGTGCTCGGATTCTGGGAGGCGCGATCGAATTTCGAGCAGGCCGTTGGCACCGGGGATTGATCGAAACCGGTCCGGTCGGCCGGGTCAAGGCTTAGGCGGCGGCACGCAGTTGGGACGTTTCTGCAGACGACAGAGATTGTAGCTACCGTGATTCGCCCACAGCCGCATCATGTTCTCGACGTCGCCCCAGGATGACATGGTCGAGGCATCCAGCACCTTTCCGCCCACGCGGTGATCGATCCCGGCGGCAAGAAGCTCCCCGGTGCGGGCATCGGTGACCTTGACTTCGACCTGTCCTTCGCCGACGAAGGCGGGTTTGCCGGTTGCCAGCTTGTCGAGCGTCGAGGCTGCGTGCAGTGCCGGAATGACTGTCGAGATGACGTTGAGCGCGACGTCGGATTCCTCGGCCTTGGAAATTGCGACCTGCACGCGCAGCGTCTCGGGTCCGGGTGCACTCACCAGCGAAAAGCCCTCCTTCTCGAGGGCCGCATGAATGACGCTGTAGAAATAGTTCGCAAGCATCTGCGCGTCCGCGGCCGAGATGCCTTTGCCGGTGGATTCGCGCCCCCGCCAGAGCGTGACGGGATCGAGGAGGATGTGCCGGTAGGCGGCCCAGTCCACGCCCGGTCGGAGATACCGGAGCTGGGCCTGCTGGTCATCTCCGGGTTTGAGGAGCGCGTAGTCGGCGCCGAGGAAACCGCTGCGCTCGACGCCAGGCGCCCGCGAAGTCGGCGCGCAGCCGCCAATCGAAAGCAAGACCGCAAGCACGCCGATGACCATGCACGACTGCATTGCGCGACAGCTCATCCTCGCCTCCTTTCGTGACTCTTCTCGCGCGTTTCGTGCGGTTCCCGCTCGACGCCGAGCCGGCGCGCGGCGGCGGGCAGCGTCCAGCCCTGAAACGTGAGCGACACCAGTACCACGCAAAACGCGACGTTGAAAATGTCGCGTGCGTGCGGCAGCCCCGCAAGCAGGGGAAACATCGCAAGAATGATCGGCACGGCGCCGCGCAAACCCACCCACGCGACAAATGCCTGCTCGCGCGGCGCGAACCGAAAAGGCGTGAGACAAAGCGCCACGGCAACCGGCCGCGCGACGATGATCAGCACGGCGGCGACGCCGAGTGCAGCAAGCGCGAGCGGAACAAATTCATCGGGTTCGACCAGCAAGCCGAGGATCAGGAACATTCCGATCTGCATGAGCCATGCCAGTCCGTCGTGAACACTCAGAATGCGGGTGAGGCCCGGCGGCCGGCTGTTGCCCACGATGATGCCGGCGAGGTACACCGCCAGGAGTCCACTGCCACCGCCCGCGTTCACGAGCGAAAAGATGCAAACGCCAGCAGCCGAGACGAAGAGCGGTGCGAGCCCCGGCGACAACCTCGTGCGTTTGAGCAGCCCGGCCAGAATTCGCCCCCCGACCACGCCCGCGACCGCGCCCAGCCCGAGGTCCCAGACAAAATCACCGATCAACCCCCATGCACTCACCGGCTCGTTCAGGGCGATGAGGTCGATGAGCGTGAGGGTGAGAAACACCGCCATCGGATCGTTTGCTCCGGATTCGATTTCAAGTGTGGCGCCTACGCGTTCGCGAAGACCGATTCCGCGACCGCGCAAGAGCGAGAACACGGCGGCCGCATCGGTCGAGCTGACGATTGCGCCGACGAGGAGACCTTGGAGGAGCGGCAGATCGAGCAGCAGCATCGCAGCCGTGCCGCTGATTGCCGCAGTCACCAGGACGCCGACCGTGGCCAAGCTCAGCGCCGGCATCCGACCGAGACGAAACATTTCCGCGCGGGTGCGCAACCCGCCATCAAGCACGATGACTGCGAGCGCGAGATTGCCGATCAACGCGCTGATGCCCACGTCGTCGAACGCGATTCCACCCGGCCCGTCATCGCCCGCCAGCATGCCGAGCAACAGAAAGACCAGGAGCACCGGCATGCCCGTTCGATCGGACGCCTTGGACGCGAGAATGCTCAGGACGAGCAACAGCGCGCCGATCAGCAGCGCATGATCGATGGGGGTCAGTAGAGCGGCGCCCATGTTCCCGTGTTCCCGCGTTCAATCGTAGGATATGTCCGCGCCGCGCAAGACGCGGTGGCGGACCTGGTGAACGCTAGCGCCGCACCCGGCGCTTCACGGTGGTGGCGCGCTTTGCGACGGACTTCCCGGCAAGCGCCCGCTTCCTCGCGGCTTCACTTCTCGCCACGGCACGCCTGCCTGCGGCGGTGCCGGCGCGCCATTTCGTGCGGTGCCGCAGAAGTGAATCCTCTTTCCATTCGTGCTGCGTGCCACCCCCCATGAAGACCACGAACACCTCGCAGCCGTCGGGATATTCGTAGGGTCCGTGCAACTCGTCCCATCCGAATACATAGTCGCCCGGTCTCAGATCCTTGCCGGCGACGCACATGCGACCCTTGAGCACGACGATTGAATGCCAGCTCTTGTGGCTGTGCTCCGGTTCGACGTAGCCGGGCGGAAATTTCACCTTCATGTCGATGCGGTTCATCGCCGGGTCATGGGCAAATATCTTCACCATGACACCCTTGGGCAGGGTGAGAAGCGTATTCGCGGCGCCTTCCTGCCATTCGATGTCGCGGTCGTGGATTGCCTTGAAGGCG
>Ga0210366_10000065_pt1 | contig 12668 bp, 11 predicted proteins | sample S641metaT_FD_190380 | JGI IMG/M metagenome (GOLD analysis project Ga0210366, IMG submission 190380) | Metatranscriptome of estuarine sediment microbial communities from the Columbia River estuary, Washington, United States - S.641... | ecosystem: Environmental > Aquatic > Marine > Intertidal... | reverse complement strand
CCGGCATTGATCAGGAAGACGTGGGGCGACCGCTTCTCGAACGCCAGGCTGTTCAGGTTGAGGGGTAACGCAAAGCCAAGCCAGGCCCAGAAGCCGACCATGACCCCGGCGCCGAAGGTCGTGGCCCCCAGGACGCGCACCAGATTCGCAAGGACGAAGCTGACGAGGAGACCGCTCAGAAACCACACAGCGAGCGCCTTGGGAAAGTCCTGCTGCGCACGAGCCGTTTCTTCCGAGTTGAGGTTCAGCGCGTTCTGCCAGGCTTTGCCGAAGACAGCAGCATACCACACGCCGCCAACCACGAAGAACACCAGCGCTGCTACCAGGATCGCCAGGTAATTGAGATCCGTCGTCATAGCTCCCCCTCGTGAGGAATGAAAACCGGAAGCCTGCAACGCCGAGCGCGGGCCTTTAGGCGAGCAGCCGCGCCAGCACGTGGAGCACACCCTGCGGCTCGATGGAGCGCAGGCACTCATGATGCTGGAGCGGGCACGTATGGCCCCCGCGCGTGCTGCATGGTCGGCACGGGAGGTCTCGCTCGACAACCGTAGCGTGGGCCTGGTAGGGGAACCGGCCGAATTCCCTTACGGTCGGACCAAATAACGCCACCACCGGCGTCCCAACGCCGGTCGCCATGTGGAGGGCACCGCTGTCTCCCGTCAACACGGCCTGCGCTCGCTTCAAGATGGCCCCCGTGCCCTGAAGGCTCAATAGCCCCGCCGAGCTCGCGGCGCGGGCGCCGCTCCTGACCGCGATATCCGTTGCGAGGGTGGCGTCTGCGTGCCCGCCAACCACCACGGCGTCGGCCCCGGTGTCCGTCACCCGGGTAATGAGCTCCACCCAAGAATCTGCCGGCCAACGCAGGGTGGCCGCCCTGGCCCCGGGCGCAAAGGCTACCAGCGGCCTATCGCTCAGAATCCCGGCCTGATCCAGCCATCTTGTCGCCTCGACGTCCGCTGCCTCGCTCAGGCAAAATTCGACCGGCTGACCATCGGGAACCACATCCAAGTCTTTGGCCACCGTGAAGTATCGTTCGGCGTCCGATAGCGCCTCACGAAAGAGGTTTCGTTTGGTGTGAATCAGTACACGTTCGGCCAGCCAGCGCCGCTCGGCACGACGCCAGCGCCCTGGCACGAGGCGTCGGAGGAATCGGCTCTGCACGTTGCCTTCGAGATCGAGCAGGCAGCCGAACTCGTGCTGCCTCAGACTCCGCGCCCACGCCCAGAGTGAGGCATTCGGGCCAACCCCCGCGACTTGGTCGACGTTGGGGTTGTGCTTGAGGAGCGGAGCGTAACGCTCGTCGGTCAGCACGGTCAGCCGCGCTTCCGGATGGCGATGGCGCAGGGCCCTGAGCAACGGTGTCGTCAGGAGAACACCGCCGATCGAGCTGAGCCGGACCACGAGAATTTCCGTCGGCACGACAACGACGGGAGACATGGCAAGCCTCGGTCAGGGCGCGGCGCTTGGAGCAATGGCCTGGTACTCCCCCGGCCGGGCCGGAAATGGCCCAAGGTACCGGTGGAACCGGCTCCGCGCTACGCGTGCGGGTGGCCGGAGCAGGAAGGACCGGCTGCGTGCGCTCTACTGGGTGGCCGCCATGGTTGAATCGCGCAGGGCGCGGAACTCGGTGCCCTCCCGCCAATTGGGAAAGGTCGCTTCGTTGGCCAGCCGGTAGCCCATTCGGAAGGCGAACCGGAGGTCGGCCACCGCTCCTCTGAGATCCCAGTCGGGCCCGATTTCATCCGTCACCTTGTGGTAGCGCTCGGCCGTGTACTTCTCGCGCTGTTCGAGACCCCAGGCTTCGCCATGCTCGATGTTGTCGATGCCCGGGTCGGCATAGAACGCCGGGACGCCGATCTTCGCGAAGCTGAAGTGGTCCGAGCGATAGAAGTAGCCCTTCTCGACTTCGGGGTCGGGCCGGAGAACGCGCCCGTCGGCGTGGGCCGCCTCCTCGGCGACGTCATCCAGCTCCGAGTTGCCGTAGCCGACCACCATGATGTCGTGGGTTGGCCCCCAGATGTTCATGGCATCGATGTTGAGCGCGGCGACGGTCTTGGTCGGCGGGTAGACCGGGTTCGCGGCGTAGTATGCCGAGCCGAGCAGCCCCTGCTCCTCGGCGCCGACTGCCAGGAAGAGCATGGAGCGGGCGGGCCGTGGTTCGAGCGTCGCGAAGGCCTTGGCCAGTTCGAGCAGGCCCGCCGTCCCCGTGGCGTTGTCGCGGGCCCCGTTGTAGATCTGGTCTCCCTCGAGCGTGGTATCGCGTCCAAAGTGGTCCCAGTGCGCCATGTACACGACGAATTCGTCCGGCCGGCTGCTTCCGGGCAGCACGGCGAGGACGTTGCTGGTGCTGGATTGTGCGATGGCATTGGTGAGGCCGACCGACGCCTCGAGACCGAGCGGAACGGCCTTGAATCCCCGCTGACTCGCTTGCGTCTTGAGCGAATCGTAACTCATCCCCGCTTGCCCGAAGATGCGGCGTGCCGTCTCGACGGTGACCCAGCCCTCGACCGCCGCCCGCGACATGTTGTTGTCGTCGGCCACGAGTCCGAACTGCGGGCCGGTGAAGCCGTTCTCCACCACGGCCCAGGGATAGGCCGCCGGTTCCGTCTCGTGCACGATGAACACTCCGGACGCCCCCTGCCGTGCCGCTTCCTCGAACTTGTAGGTCCAGCGACCATAGTACGTCATGGCGTTGCCGTTGAAGAGTGCCGGGTCCTTGGTCGCGAAGCCCGGATCGTTCACCAGCATCACGACCGTCTTGCCGCGTACGTCCAGCCCGGCGTAGTCGTTCCACTCATACTCCGGCGCCACCGTGCCATATCCGACGAACACCATGTCGGAATTGGAGATGGCCGACGCGGGCACGACCCGCCTGGTCCAGGCCACGAACTCGTTGCCGAAGTTGTAGGCCTTGCCGCCCTTTGTTCCCCTTACGCGCAGCGCCGTAGGCACCGACGTAATGGAGACCACAGGAAACTGCTGCACATAGCTCTCGGCATTGCCCGGCTCGAGACCCAAACGCCCGAACTCGGCGGTCAGGTAGTCGATGGTCTTCTGCTCTCCCACCGAGGCAGGGGCTCGACCTTCGAAGTCATCCGAGGCCAGCACTTCAATGTGGGCCGTGAGTCCCTCCACCGTCATGGCATCGAGGGCCCGGTCCGGCACGCCGTCACCGCTCCGGCAGCCAACCCCGGCGCTTGCGAGCGCGAGGCTCAGGAAAGGAAGTCGCAGATATTGTCGTGGAAGTCGAATCGGTAGCATACGTCAGATCCCTGGAGTGGCAGAGCAAGTGAATGAGAGTATCGCTCGGAGAAAGATGGGTACACGGAGGTTCGGATGCGAGCCTCGACGCCGCACCGTCCCCAAGCAATCATCCCTCGAGGGCGCGTAGCGCGGACCACCGGCGAGTTGGTCGTCGAGCCGCCTTCGTCTGGGGCACCGAGGATGCTAAATTGGGGCGGTTGCGCAGCAGCCTCCATCACTCCCACGAAAGTCGAGCACGAGGATCCCATATGGCCCAGCACGAGCTCGCCCAACGCGTCCGGGACCTGAAGAACGCCCTGACTTCGATCGAGACGGAGGTCAAGGGTGGCAAGAACCGGCCCGAGGGGCTGGAGGACCTGAAGGCCGTGGTCGACAACGTGCGGCTGAGCTTGTGGGCGATCCTGAGCAGCGCCAAGGCAGACGATTATGAGGCATTCATCGGCGCGTTTCGACTGAGACGCGGAACCGACATCTGCCAACAGATCCTGGCGGATATCAGGGCAGGCAACGTGAACGGGGCCTCGCCGGAATTCGTGGACTTCAAGGGAACCGTGGAGGAGCTCGCGAGCGCGACCACACGTCGCTAACTCCTGATAACGGAGGTCACTCGTGAGTGCGCTCGGGAGCGAGACCAATCCATTACGGGTTGCCGTAGTCGGGTCGGGTCCGGCAGCCTTTTACGTCACTGAAGACCTCTTCAAGCGTTTGGGCCGTGGGGTCGAGGTCGACATGTTCGAACGGCTGCCCATGCCGTTCGGCTTGGTGCGGTTCGGGGTCGCGCCCGACCACCAGAAGATCAAGCAAGTCACCCGCGTATTCGAAAAGGCGGCGTCCAACCCGGGGTTCCGCTTCTTCGGAAACGTCGACGTCGGCTCCGACATCGATCTCGCGACGCTCCGCCGCCATTACCATCAGATCTGTTTCGCCACCGGAGCCCAGACGGACCGTCGGCTCGGCATTCCCGGTGAAGACCTGGCCCGGAGCCATCCGGCCACCGAGTTCGTCGCGTGGTACAACGGTCACCCCGACTTTCGGGACAAGACGTTCGACCTGTCGGTGGAGCGTGTCGCCGTCGTGGGCGTGGGCAATGTCGCGGTCGACGTCGCCCGCATTCTGTGCCGCACGGTTGACGAGTTGAAGACGACGGACATTGCCGACTACGCGCTCGAGGCCCTCGAGCACAGCCAGGTGCGTGAGGTGGTCGTCGTTGGGAGACGCGGTCCGGCCCAGGCGGCCTTCACGAACCCGGAGATTCGTGAGCTCGGCAACCTGGCGGGCGCGGACCTCGTCATCCCGCCCGAGGAAGCCGCACTCGACCCGGTTAGTGCCGCGGACGCGGCACAGAGCGACGACCGCGACCTCCAGAAGAAGATCGATATCATCCAGGAGCTCGCAGGCCGCGAGCCAACGGGCAAGCCGCGAACGCTCACCTTGCGCTTCCTCGTGTCGCCGGTCGAGCTGATCGGCAATAACGCCGGCGAGGTGGCCGGCATGCGCCTGGTGCGGAACCGGCTGCGGCGCGAGCCCGACGGACGCCTCCGTCCCGTCGCCACCGAAGAGTTCGAGACCCTGCCCATCGGCATGGTGTTTCGGTCGGTGGGCTACCACGGCGTGGCGCTGGCCGACCTACCCTTCGACGCAAGAGCCGGGATCGTTCCCAACCAGGCTGGCCGCGTGCTGGATAACGAGAAGCCGAGCGCTGGCCTCTACGTCAGCGGGTGGATCAAACGGGGCCCGAGCGGTGTCATCGGCACCAATAAGCCCGATGCCAAGGAGACCGTGGCCTGCATGGTCGAGGATATGGCGAAGGGTGTCACCCTCGAAGCGTCCGCGGCAGACGGAGCCGCCATCGAGCAGCTCCTGCGATCCAAAAACGGGCGCATTGTCTCGTACGGAGACTGGTGTCGCTTGGATGAACTGGAACAGGCGCGAGGACAGTCGGTTGGACGTCCCCGGATCAAGTTCACTGATCTCGAGGAGACGCTGGCCGCGCTGAATCGGTGAGCGGTTCCACCGTTCCCCCGAGGGTGAGGCTGTCGAGCTGACCTGAGCGGGCCTGGGGGACGGGGGCGAGCGCTTCGATCCCGATATCGAGGACCCGAGCCGGGGCAACGGCGGACGTTTGCCGTTGCCGACCGACCCAGATCGTGGTGGTGAGTAAGGCTCCGATGAGGACCAGGCTGACGACGGCGATGGCCAAGGCCACCCCGCGCTCACTCCGCAGCCCAGCAGTTCTCACGGATGACTCCTTCCGGATTTGGCTATTCCCCTTGAGACAAGGAGGAAGGACCGGCAACTTGGCGAATGCCGGCCCTTGTGGCAACTCTGAGTTTTTTGACACATTATCGTTGGTCTTGTGGTAGGTTGCTCTATAAAATGCTATCTGACAATAGCTTAGAAGACTGGTACCGGAGAGAAACCTAAGAGAATTCGTAATGAAATAATACAGTTGGACCAGTCGGCCGGGTCTCGACCGGCCCGGCAGGCCGCTCCGCGATGTCACTTCGTCAAGGCGACGGCCTCGGGACTGGCCAGACATCGCATCTTCGACTAGCCTCAGACCTGTTCCGTGCAGACCGAAACACCCACTCCAGCGGAGTTCGTGGGAACTACCATGACCGACCAAACCACTGTCTTCGAGAAATTGGGCTCGTTCTACCTGGGTCGACTGTTCGATGCGGCTTCCGGTGAGACCAAGCCTGATCTCGTGCTGTATGATGCGAAGGATTTGACCACGCACGCAGTCTGCGTGGGCATGACCGGGAGCGGCAAGACCGGTCTCTGTCTGAGCCTGTTGGAAGAGGCGGCCATCGATGGCATCCCGGCCATCGCGATCGACCCGAAAGGCGACATCGGTAACCTGCTCCTGAGCTTTCCCGACCTTCGCCCTGCGGATTTCCGACCATGGATCGATGAGCGTGAGGCGGAACGCAAGGGAGTTTCCCCGGATGCGTACGCCACCACGGTCGCCGACCAATGGCGGGAGGGCCTGGCCCAATGGGGACAAGACGGTGCCCGGGTGCGGCGCTTTCGAGACGCGGTGGATCTCGCCATCTACACCCCGGGAAGCAGCGCGGGACTGCCACTCAACATCCTGCGGTCCTTCGCCGCGCCAGCCCCGGATCTGGTGAATGACGCGGATGCCTTCCGCGATCGTATCTCCTCGGCCGTCTCCGGCATCCTCGCTCTGGTCAAGATCGATGCAGACCCCATCACCAGCCGCGAACATATCCTCCTGTCCACCCTGTTAGACGCCGCGTGGCGGCAGGGACGGGACCTCGACATCGGGCGGTTGATTCAGGAGATCCAGGCGCCGCCGGTCACCACCATCGGCGTCATGGACGTCGACACATTCTTCCCGCCCAAGGATCGGATGGCGCTCTCGCTCCGGTTGAACAGTTTGCTCGCCTCGCCCGATTTCGCCGGGTGGCTCGAGGGCGAACCGCTGGACGTCAAGCGGCTGTTGTGGACGGCGGACGGGAAACCCCGAATTGCCATCCTGTCGATTGCGCACCTGTCCGACCCGGAGCGCATGTTCTTCGTTACCCTGCTGCTCAATGAGGTCATTGCGTGGATGCGGGCGCAATCAGGAACCGCGAGCCTCCGCGCCCTGCTCTACATGGACGAGGTCTTCGGCTTCTTCCCGCCAACCGCCAACCCACCCAGCAAGACGCCCATGCTGACGCTGCTCAAACAGGCCCGGGCCTATGGAGTCGGCGTGGTCCTGGCAACGCAGAATCCCGTCGACCTCGACTACAAGGGGCTGTCCAACGCCGGCACGTGGTTCCTCGGCCGGCTGCAAACCGAGCGCGATAAGGAACGAGTGCTGGAAGGTTTGGAAGGCGCCTCCGCCGCAGCCGGAGCCAGGTTCGACCGTCAGCGCATGGGAGAAGTCCTGGCCGGGCTGAAGAGCCGGGTCTTCCTCATGAACAACGTCCATGAGGATGTGCCGGTCGTGTTCCAGACCCGCTGGGCGTTGTCGTATCTCCGCGGGCCGTTGACCCGGGCGCAGATCCAGACCCTCATGGCGCCCCGGAAAGAGGCTCAGGCGGCCAAGGCGACTGCACCTGCTGCGACGCCAGCGCAACCGGACGTGATCGCACGCACCGTCGGGGCCCGGCCAGTGCTGGCCCCGGATGTCCCCGAGTACTTCTTGCCCGTCGCCATCCCGGCCGCCGGTGCCCGACTGGTGTACCGCCCTGCCCTGCTGGGTACGGCCGATCTCCATTATGTCGACGCCACACTCGGGCTGGATCAGTGGCAGACCGTCGCCCACCTCGTCCCACTGGCAGACCAGGTGCCGAGTGATGCGTGGGATCAGGCCGCGCTCTGGCCCAATGGGGCTCCGGAACTGCTCTCCGATCCCGAGAACGAAATCGAGTTCTCGTCCCTGCCCTCCGAGGCAACCAAAGGCAAGCGCTACGAGTCCTGGGCCAAGAAATACAAGACGCACCTCTATCAGACCCTCCCACTCACGCTGTTCCAATGCCGACCGTTCAAGCTGGTGTCACAACCGGGCGAGAGCGAGGCCGACTTCGGCATCCAAGTCCGGGAGGCATCGAGGGAGAAACGAGACGAAGCGATCGAGAAGCTGCGCAAGCAGTACGCGTCCAAGTTGGAGCGGATCGAGGCCCGGAGGCAGACCGCGGACCGGAAGGTCCGGGTTCAGGAGGCGCAGTACCAACAGGCCAAGGCCCAGACGGCCATCTCGGTTGGCGCCACGGTGTTGGGGGCACTCTTCGGGCGCAAGGCGGCCAGCATCGGCACCATTGGACGGGCGAGCACGGCCGCGCGCGGGGTCGGTCGGGCTGCGCGTGAAAAGGGCGATATCGAGCGCGCACAGCAGGAGGTCGAGGAACTCCAGGCCCAACTCGACGCGCTTGGAGCTGAACTCGAGCAGGAGCTCGAGGCCGTGCGCGCCTCCATGGAAGAGGGAATCAGCGACGTGTCCGAGAAGACGATCACTCCTCGGAAAGCGGACATCGCGATCGGGAAGGTCGCCCTGGCCTGGACCCCGTGGCGGGTGGACGAGCGCGGGATCGCCGAGCCTGCTTACCGCTGACGCCGTGCTCCCCCAGCTAACACCGGATACCGTTCGGGATTGGCAGGACGTCTCGACCCTTTCGGAGCATATCTACGGCGCGAACGCCTCCATCCATGCCGGCGTGGGTCACATTGCCGCCGTCTGGCGAGACCCACTCGGCGGCCACCGCATTTTACGGCTCACCGCGGACACTCCCAGGAGTATGTACGATCGATTTGTGCTCGGCCTCTCCCGCGCACGGGCAGACGCAATTTTGACCACGGGTAAGATCCTGCGGAGCGAGCGAGGCCTCACCCATGACTATCTCGGACCGTCCACCCTCCGCCATGCCCTGGCTGAGTGGCGCACGCGATCACTCGGCAAGACTGAATCGGCCCGAAGCGTCATTCTGACATCAGGCGAGCGGCTCCCACGGTCGCATCCGCTCTTCCGTGGTACGAACAGACCGATGATCGTCACCTCGAGTGAGGGTGCACGACGGCTCGGCGCATGGGCCGCCGCCGCCGATGTTCAGGTGGTCGCGATGGCTAAGCCGTCGGCGGAGCAGGCGCTTCGCTACTTAGGCGAGACGCTGGGAGCCCGAGCCCTATCCATCGAGGCCGGCCCCACCACGGCGCTCCCGCTCTACCGGTCACCGGCACTGGTCGACGAGCTCTGGCTCTCCACCTATTTGGGCCCGGCCGTGGCCACGAGCGTTCTGGGCCCGTCGTTCTTAGATGCGGCCTCGCTCGACGCCGTATTCCCGAGGCGTGCAACCCCGTTCGAGGTGAATGAGCCGAGCGGACCGTGGCAGTTTCAGCGGTTCACCCGCGTCACTCAGTAGAGGACTGCGTGCACGATCTTGCTGGGCAGCATCGTCGCTGGAGGGTGTCGACCCGACTGGCATACGTGGGCGTCCTCCTGCTCGCGACGCTCACGCCGTTTGGCTTCGATGCGGCGTGGGGCGATGTGGCGGCGCGGCTGGCCCGGGCTCTGCATCCCACCCTCGTCCCGAGCGATGCGGTGGACGCCGTTCGCAACGTGGCCCTGTTTGCCGGATGGGGCATGGTGTGGATGGTCACCGCTCCCGCCACGAACGTGTGGGCGTCGTTCCGCACCGCCATCATGACCGGCGCGGGGATCAGCCTTACCGTCGAGAGCCTTCAGCTCTGGTCGGTGCTCCGACGCGCCAGCGTCATCGACGTCGTCACCAACACAGCCGGCAGCGCAGTCGGTGCCCTGGTATTGCTCAGCCTGGTGCTCGTCATCCGCTCCCGGCGCAGAACGCAATCATTTGTGGGGATTCCGGCACTCATCTTCGCCGCGTCATATGCCGCCGCAGCATTCGCTGAGGCGTTCGTTCCGCTGTTCCGGCAAACCGCGTTTCCCAATGTGTACGGCGGACCGCTCGGGCGGTTCCGCGTCGCGCTCGAGCTCTTCGATCCGGGCTCGATCCTTCCGATCCCGATGGGCGACGTCGTCCTCTTCCTGCCGGTGGGTGCCTATGCCGTTGCAGCCCTGGTGGAAACGGGGCTGTCATACGCCAAGGCCGGCCGACGCGTGTCCCTGGCCGGGCTGGCCTTGTTCCTCCTTGCCGAAGTGGGCCACGGCTTTCTCGGACAACCGATTCAGGTCGGACCCTTGGTGGCGCACGGGCTCGGTACGGCGCTGGGGGCCTGGGCGGCCGTGCTGTGGCTACCGGGTTTGACGCGGGAGCTCAGGGGTGCCCGCCGGCCCCTGGGCCTGCTCATTGTCCATGCGCTCATCCTCTGCCTTTGGGCATGGCGACCGTTCGTACCCGAACTCGATCCGCACATCATTGGCGCGAACCTGTTCGAACGATGGTGGGTACCCCTGGCCTCGCTCGGTCAGCGGATGGACGTGTTTAGCGTAGTGGACGTTGCGGTCGGGTTCTTCCTCTACCTGCCGCTGGGCGCGCTGCTTGCGGTCTGGCCGATCGCGACGAGGGGCGCTTTCAGAACCTTCCTTCCGGGTATCTACCTAGCAACCTTCACGGAGCTGAGCCAGTTGTTCATCGCCGGCCGGCACATGGACATCACCGACTTCCTCATCCAAGGCGCGGGCGTTGTCGTCGGATGGATCGTGATCCGCCGGGCCGGCTTTCACCCGTATGGCAGCGTGATGCGGCAGGGCGGTCGGGCCTAGCGCCGGGCGATTAGGTGCCTTCGGGTTCCGGGTCCAGCTCGAGGGATGCCGAGTTGATGCAATAGCGCATGCCCGTCGGGGCCGGTCCGTCCTCGAAGACGTGGCCCAAGTGCGCGTTACAGCGGCTGCACAGGACCTCGGTTCGTCTCATGGCGTGACTCGTATCGGACTCGGTCAGCAACCCATCCGGGCTGACGGGAGCAGAGAAGCTGGGCCAGCCGGTGCCCGAGTCGTACTTGGTGTCCGAGGCGAAGAGCGGATTGCCACAACAGACGCAGCGATAGATTCCGTGCTCCTTCGCATTCCAATAGACACCGGTAAACGGTGCTTCCGTACCTTTTCGCCGTGTGATCCGATACTGCTCGGGGGTGAGTTGTTCGGCCCACTCTGCATCGGATTTGCCGGTCTTGTCTGACATGGTCGCTGTCCTCTATCAATGGGAGCAGCGGGCCGGTCCGGTATCCCGCCGCGTGTCAGCATGAAGTTCCATCAACCGATCCAGCAGAGGCAAGGGCCCGCGTGCTTTCCCCGACAGGGGCATTCCTTCGGGCCAGCGCAAGACTGATCCGCCGACGTGCAGGTCGACCGCGGTGATTCGTCCATTCTGAATGACAGCCGCCTCGTTACGGTTCCCCGGTTCGCGGTGGACGGGTAGACAACTCCTACGCGGCGGATCGGGATTTCGTTTCCCGGTCCTGGATCGCCGTCGGAGGCGGGGCCCGAAGAATCGAATCAGGCAACGCCGACTGGGGTTGCTGATTGAGAATTGTTGGACGATGTTTGCTGGTGGCGTGCCTCTGATGCTCCCTACTCCGTCGAGATTGCCATGAATGGCCATACCGCTCGCGTGTCCGGTCTTTGCGCCGTCCTCGTTCTCGTGGCGTGCGGCACGGACACCCCGTCTGCGCCCCCACCCCCCATTACCATTGCCGTGTTCACCGGCAACAATCAGATGGAACAGGTCACGACCCGGCTCGCGCCCATCAGAATCATCGCCACGCGGTTGGGCAACCCGGAGGAGGACGTGGTCGTGACATGGTCCGCGACGGGCGGCACGTTGAACCCTACGTCGACCGTCACCGCGAACGGCGGCATTGCCTCGACCACGTGGGACCTGCCGTCGGTTGCCGGGACGTATACTGTCCAGGCGTCGGCCACCGAGGCGAGCAATTCGCCCGTGACCTTCTCGGCCACGGCACTGCCCGGCCCCCCCGCAGCCATGACGAAGGGCGAGGGCGACGGGCAATCCGGGCCGGTCAACACGACCTTGCCCACCAACCTGCAGGTCGCGGTGGAAGACGCGTACCGGAATCCACTGGAGGGGGTGACCATCACCTGGAGCGTCACCTCAGGTGCGGCTACCGTCACTTCCATCACGCCGCAGACCGACGCGAACGGAATTTCCGCAGCCCAAGTGCAGCTCGGCGCGACACCGGGGCCGATTACCGTCATGGCCTCGGCAAGCGTGGTGCTTCAGGGCGCGCCGGCGGTGTTCGACCTGACTGCGACCCCGTAGGCGGCGCGCGCGCCCGGCTGAGACCTCGGTTCGACCCCTCAGAGTCTCCCGGTCGCGTAGGCCTGGACGATGTCGGTCTGGGAGATGATGCCCGCAAGCTCCCCGCCGCTTTCGACGAAGAGCCGGTGGATACCCAAATAGAGCATCTGCTGGGCGGCTTCGCGCACGTCGACGTCGGGGGCAACCGTTTTGGGGCGCGGGGTCATGATCTCGCTGACGGTCGTCTCATCGAGCAGTGGCACGATGTCTCCCTCGCGGCCTTGCTCGGCAAGTGACGTCAGGAGATCGGTAGTCGAGAGCACTCCTACCAAAAGACCTTTGCGGTCAACGACCGGGAGACCGGTCACGTGAGCGTCCGCCAGGGTAATGATCGCCTCTCCCACCGTGGCGGTCATCGGCACGGTCACGAGATCTCTGTGCATCACGTCGGCGACTTTCATGGCGGTTCCCATTCGGGTGGAGTTCGATCATCGAGGTCCGGCAACAGGGAGCCATACTCGAGCTTGTGTCATCAATCGTAACCACCAAGGAGCGCCGGTGGAAAGAGGCGGTTTGGTCCACATGGGGCACCGAGGCCGAGACCCGGGCTCGCTCACCCCGTGTCCTGGAAATGTGCGGGCTGAACCGTCGATCGCAGCAACCTTGGGACACCATACGACCGCAAGGATGAATAGGTATGGAAGGCGGGCGGAAGGCTTG
>Ga0210366_10000063_pt1 | contig 12710 bp, 14 predicted proteins | sample S641metaT_FD_190380 | JGI IMG/M metagenome (GOLD analysis project Ga0210366, IMG submission 190380) | Metatranscriptome of estuarine sediment microbial communities from the Columbia River estuary, Washington, United States - S.641... | ecosystem: Environmental > Aquatic > Marine > Intertidal... | reverse complement strand
CGGATCCATCGTCCCCACCCGACAGGAGCTCGCCATGTCGAAGCTCTCGATCATCCACTCGGCCCCGCCCCGCTCCCCGGCCAAGCCGCTCGACCGGGACCTGCGCGGATACCTCGACACCAACTCGGACGTCGTGCTGCGCATCACGAAACCGGTGAACATCGATCACATCGGCGCGCTCTCGGCGCAAAGTGAGCAGCCGATTCTCTTCGAGAATATCGTCGAGCATCCGGGTTTCCGTCTGTGCGACATCCTGGTGAAGCACCGCGACCTTCAGGCGCGCGCGCTCGGCGTGGCGCGCGAGGAGTACCTGCAGACGCTCGCCTACCGGCTGCGCAAGCCACCGCGCGGCTTCGTGCACGTGAAGGACGGCCCCGTCAAGGAGGTGAAGCGCCTCGGAAAGGACGCCGACTGGACCAAGCTTCCGGTGCCGATCCATTCCGAGCACGAGACGCGGCCGTACGTGACGGCGATGAACATCGTGAGGGATCCCGAGACGGGCTTCTACAACTCGTCGCATGCGGGAACGATCGTCGCCGGCCCGCACCAGGGCCTGCCGAGCTTCGTCACCCCGCACACGCACATCGTCATGCGGAAATACCGCGAACTCGGCAAGAAGAAGATGCCGATGGCGTTCGTGTTCGGCCTGCACCCGGCCTACGAGATCATGGCCAACTACTCGGGTCTGCACATGGACCAGTGGGGCGAGATGGAGATGGTCGGCACGATCATGGACCGGGACGTCGAGATGGTCCCGGCCGAGACGATCGATCTCAACGTGCCCGCGCACGCCGAGATCGTCGTCGAGGGCGAGGTGAGTCTGGACGGACTCTCCGACGTGGGCGTCTCGGTGTCGCCGAGCAGCTACTACCTACCGAAAACGGCAAAGCTCCCCGGAATCGCGATCACTGCGATCACCATGCGGGGCGACCGGCCGATCTACCGCAATCACCAGACCTGCCCGGAGACCGACCATCAGCCCCTGCCGCGCCTGTGTCACGAGGCAATGCTCTACAACCGGCTCACCGAGATGGGACTGAAGGTGAAGGACGTGCGCTTTCCCACCTGGGGCGCGGCGGCCTCGGTCATCCTGCAGTTCGAATATCCGCGCGAGGGCTACGTGAACGACGCGCTGATGCTCACGATGGGTTCGCCGTGGCTAAACACGAAGATGGTGGTGGCGGTCAGCCCCGATACCGACCTCGACAAGCCTTCCGAGGTCTACCACGCCATCGCGACGCGCTGCGACCCTGCGCGCGACATCATCATCGTTCCGCACACGCGCGGCTCGCCTTATGACCCGAGCGGAAAGCCGCTCGAGTCCGACCCGTTCTGGCGCACCGTCGGCAAGATGGGCATCGACGCGACCATCAAATCGCGCCACGATCCGAAGGATTTCGAGCGCAGCTGGCCCAAGCACTGGGGCAAGGTGCGTCTCGCGGACTATCTTTGAAGCGCCAGACCCAAAGGAGCTGCCCATGAACGCGCCCACCCCTCGCGTGACCGTCGAAGCCGAACCGTTCATTCCGTACGTTCCCGACGACCAGGTCGTCGACCGCCTACGCGCGGTCGTGGAACCGTACGTGAAACGCATGGGCTTCCTGCCCAATGCGCTGAAGCTCTACGCCTACCGCCCCGAGATCGCCGAGACGCTTTTCCGGTTGAACAGCAACATCATGCGCGACCCGAGCTCGACCATCGACCAGCTCTTCAAGCGCAAGCTCGCCGCAATCGCCTGCAAGACGAACGGCTGCGCGTACTGCACCGCGCACAGCTGCTCGATGCTGAAGCGCTCCAACGATTCCGGCTCGGAGGGCTGGGGACTCACCGATAATGACCTGCAGGAGCTCCTCTCGGGCGAGTACCAGGCGAAGAACGAGTTCGAGCGCGCCTGCATCGACTACATCGTGGCCGCGTGCACCGACGCACCGAACGTTCCGGACGAGATTCTCGCGCGGCTCAAGCAGCACGCGACGCCCCCACAGATCGTCGAGCTCGCGTGCGTGGCCGGATTCTGGAAGTTCTACAACACCGTGCACGACAGCCTGCACATTCCGATCGAGTCCCATCTCCTGCAGGACTCCGGCTGGGTCGATGCCTGAGCGCACCGCCCGCGAACGGCGCCCGGCGGGTGCGGATCGCGCAAGCGAAGGAATCGCGCCGGCGCCATCGGGCACGGTCCGGCCGGATCGCCGAGCGGCCGAAGGGTACCGACCGCGGCCCAGCACGTCGCGCCCCGCACTGCTGCGCGGCGACAGCGACGCCGCATTCCGGCATTTTGTCTCCGATCTTCTCACCGTCGCCGAGCGCATGCGCGCGATGCGCGACCACCTCGCGCAGATTGCCGGGGTGACGGGGCCACAGTACACGATGCTGATGGCGATCGCGCAGCTCGAGCGCGCGCATCCCGCCGCATCCGGCGTGCGGCTGAGCGCCGTCGCCGACTATCTGCGCGTGAGTCGCGCGTTCGTCACAACGGAAGCCGCCATACTCGTGCGCCGGCGGCTGCTGGTGAAGCGCCGGAATCCGCATGACGGACGCAGCGCCCTTCTCCGGCTGTCGCTGTCCGGCGAGCGGCTCCTTGACCGGGTGATGCCGGAGGTCCAGGCGGTGAACGACATATTCTTCGGGGCGCTCACTGGCTCCGATTTTCGCGAGGCGCGCCGAGTCGTGGCGGCGATGCTCGCCGGGTCGGAGCGGGCGTTCGCCCACGTCGGTGCCCACGGTAACGGACGGCACTTGCGCAAGGCTGCGTGACCACTCCCGCGGCTGAACACGTCGGGATCGTCACGAACGTGAATCGCGCCGCGCACCCGGGGACTCCCGAAGTTGACGTCGTGATCGAGATTCCGCGCGGCAGCTTCATCAAGCGCGGATCCACGGGTCACGTTGATTTCGTGTCGCCGCTGCCATGTCCCTTCAACTACGGGTCGGTGCCGGCGTTCGTGGGTCTCGAAGGCGACCTGCTGGATGCAGTGGTGCTCGGGCCGCGCCTGCGACTCGGCACGCGCACGCGGGTCCGAGCCTGGGGCGCCGTCACACTGACCGACCGCGGGATGTCGGACGACAAGCTGATCTGCAGCGCGCAGCCGCTGGCGCCGGGCGAGCGCAACCGGGTCCTGCGATTCTTTTGGTTTTACGCTCGATGCAAGGCGCTGCTCAACCTCTGGCGCCGGCGCCCGGGCCGGAATGCGTGCGAAGGCTGGTGCGAGGCGAGTGAGGCGATCGCTCGCGCGCGACCACGGGAAGTGGACTGGCAAGGACCGGCGGTTCCCTTCTGAACCGCGCTGGCGCGAATTGCGCGAAGCACCGTCAACCTCGGCTTGTAAAAAATTTCGACGAAATTTGTCAACTTCTGTCAATTCTGTGAAATAGGCCTTCTATTGGTCATCGTGCGGGATTAGGCTCGGCGCGCAAGGTATCCAAAAGAATACCGACCCACAACGCGGTACATACGAAAGATTCGCCACACGCGAACAGCAACGGGATGATCGCTCACCGCACGTTCTCTGCTGGTCTGATTGTCCCGCCGACGCACGGATTCGTCGCCTGTGCGAGCAAGCCGTGGGAGAGCACTCCCGGCGCACAACTCGCCGCCATACCATGGCCTGCAGAAGTTCCCGCGTCGGAGAAGCTCGCGAAGCTTTTCAAGGACGAGGAGCTCATCCTCCATTGCCAGGAAGTGGTCCGCCTCAATGCCGGAACCGATTCGCCGCTGCTGCTCGACGTTTCGATTCGCCTGCGCGCCGAGGAAGACGGACAGACTTCGCCCGGTCTGTTTCTGACCCTGATCGAGAGTGACGAGCTGATGGCGGAACTCGATCGCCGCGTGATCGCTCGCGCGCTGGACTGGTTCAAAAAAGCGCGGCCGGGTCGCGAGGTGATTCTGAATTTCAATCCGACGCTCGAGTCGGTGCTCGAGCCCGGCTTCGCGTCGTTCGTGGAGGACGCCCTTCGGTCACGCGATCTGGATCCAGGCGTCCTCTGCCTCGAAATCTCCGAGGATGTGGCGAGCGAATTGCCGCCGAGCGCGCAGCCCAATGTCAATAGCCTCACTCGCCTCGGCTGCAACTTCGCGGTCGGTTCGTCCGATTGCGGCTCCGCATCGCGAGCGGCGATGCGCGCGCTGCGTGCGAGTTTCCTGAGAATTTCCGGTTCGCTCGTTCAGAACCTTCTCGATAGTGCCGCCGCAATGACACGGGTCGCTGCCGCGAACAAAATATGCCGCGGAACCGGCGTGCACACGATTGCAGAACGCGTCGAGGACACCTCCGTGCTGCGCCACCTCGAAGAAGTCGGCGTGAGCTACGCGCAGGGTCTCACCGTCGAAGACCACCGCCCGCTAGCCTTCTACGGCTAGCGATCCTCCGCGGTCACTCGTCATTCCCGCGCCAGCGGGGATCCCGCATCCATACAGAATGAGGCGGCCCGGGTTCCCGCGTGCGCGGGAGTGACCTTTTCCCCCGCCCAGCCGTCCTGGGGCGACGCCCCCGCCGCCACTTCAGCATCGCTCCTGCAATCGTTGTAAAATTTTACACATATTTTATGATGCGTCTGCCCGGGTCGCCTCACGGAGGCGCGCCGGACGGGCGCCCAGCCACGGCCTTTCTCCCGATACGGCGATGCTCGAGCAGCAGATCGTAAACGGCCTTTCGCTCGGCGCGGTGTACGCGATGGTTGCGCTCGCGTTCACGCTGACCATGGGGATCCTCAACTTCCTCAACTTCAGCATCCCGGGTATTTTCATGCTTGCCGGGATGTGCGTCTGGGCGGGCCTGCGGGCCGGAATGCCTCTGGCGGCCGTACTGCTGCTCGCGGTGGTGGTCGGCGCCCTGGCGTCGCTCCTCGTCGAACGCTTCACCTACCGGCGAATGCAGGGCGGCAATCACATGATCCCGCTGGTGAGCTCGATGGCGTTCCTGATCCTGTTCGAGAACAGCGTGCTGATCGCATGGGGCTCCGACCTGCAGCGGGTCGAACTGCCGTTCCGCAGCGTGAGCATCACCGTCGGCTCCGCGGTCGTCAGCGTGCCGCAGATCGTGGGGCTGGTTGGGGCCATCGGTGCGATCTGGGCGCTCGATATCGTGCTCAAGCGCACGCGGGTCGGGCGCGGGCTGCGCACCATCGCCGAGAATGCCGAGACGGCCACGATGCTCGGCGTCCCCGTTGGGCGGGTCGTGCCGGTGGTGTTTCTCATCGGCGGCGTGTTCACCGCCCTCGCCGGATTCGCGTTCGCCATCAATTATCAGCAGGTCCATCCGTTCATGGGCGAGGAAGTCGCGCTCAAGGCCATCTCGGCGATGGTCATCGGCGGGATGGGCAACATCTGGGGCGCGATTCTCGGCGGCCTGGCGATCGGCATCGTGGAAACGGCCGCGATCCAATGGTTCGGTGCGCGCACTGTAGACATCTGGGTGTACGGGCTGCTGATGGTGATTCTGTTCTTCAGGCCCACCGGCCTGCTCGGCGGCGGCACGCCCGCCGGGGGACGGGTGTGATGGGCGGCTATCTGGAAGGCGTGCTGGTGCTGCTCGCGATCAACATCATTCTCGCGTACGCGGCGTTCCTGCCGATCGTCGCCGGACAGCTCAACCTCGGCATCGCCGGATTCATGGCGGTCGGCGCGTACATCTCGGCCTACCTGAGCAACGAGCACGGCATTGCGCCGATCGGTGCAACGCTCGCGGCAATGATACTGACCGGTGTGGTGGGCCTCGTCGTGGCGTTCCCGATCCTGCGCACGCGCGGCATCTATCTCGCCCTGGCGACGTTCGCGTTCGCACAGGTCGTGCAGGCGACGATTCTCAATCTGGACGTGGTGGGCGGCGCGTCCGGCTACCCAGTGACGACGTTTCTCGGATTTCCCGCCATCGCGACGGTCACGATTGTCGTATTTATCGGCATCGTGCTGCTGTTCAACACCCGGTTCGGCATCAGCGTCACAGCCGTAAGCGACGACGAGACGGCTGCCGACCAGATGGGCCTCTCGGCGCGTGGCCTGCAGACCGCGGCGTTCACGATCGGCGCCGCCGTAGCCGGCCTTGCCGGTGGCCTTCACGCCCACCACTTCAGCTACATCGAGGCGCAGAACTTCAACATCCTGCTCTCGATCTACGTCGTCCTCTACGTGCTGCTCGGCGGCACGCAGACCGTTCTCGGTCCGCTGCTCGGCGCGGCAGTCTTCACGCTCCTGCCCGAAGTGCTGCGCGGCAGCGCGGAATGGCGCTACGTCATCTTCGCGGCGGTGATCCTGCTGCTGATGCTCTGGCGTCCGCAAGGCGTACTGACCGGCGACTTGCTGCGCCGGCTCGTCCGATCGCGCCGCGCCTCGCTTGCCGGAGGCGACGCATGAACGCGCCGGTGCGGACGCTGCTCGACGTCGCCGGGCTCAACAAGAGTTTCGGCGGCCTGAAGGTCATCGAAGATCTGACGTTCTCCGTGAACGCGGGAGATCGCGTCGCACTGATCGGGCCGAACGGCGCGGGCAAGACCACTGCGTTCAATCTGATCACGGGCGTCTATCCGGTCGACTCCGGCCGCATCGTGCTTGACGGCGCGGACATTACCGACGTGCCCTCGCGGAAGCGCATCCGGTTCGGGCTCGCGCGCACGTTCCAGAACATCCGCCTCATGCCTCATCTCACGGCGATCGAGAACGTGATGATTGCGCAGAACGCCCGGAACGGCTCGGTGCTCGGCATGCTGCAGCCGGTGAACCTGTTGCCGGGCAACCGCTGGCGCACCGAGGCGCGCGCGGCGCTCGCAGATGCCGGTCTCGGCGAGTACGCCGACCAGACGACGGGAACGCTTCCCTACGGCGTGCAAAAGCGGATCGAACTCATCCGCGCGCTCGCCGCGCGACCGCGCATGCTGCTGCTCGACGAACCCGCTGCCGGCCTGAATCTGGCCGAAAGCGACGCGCTGCGGCACCACCTCGAGCGCGTTTCGGAAACCGGAGTGACGCTGCTCGTGGTCGAGCACGACATGCACTTCGTCGGTGCGTTCTGCCGGCAGGTGGTCGTGCTGAACTTCGGCTGCAAAATCGCCGAATGCACGCCGCAGGAAGCGCACCGCGATCCAGCAGTACGCGAAGCATATCTCGGGACGGAAGCCTAGGCCGATGGCACTGCTCGAAATCGAACAACTCGCGGCCGGCTACGGACGCCACGACGCCCTGAAGGGCGTGAGCCTCACGGTCGGGGAAGGCGAAGTGGTGGCCGTGCTCGGCGCGAACGGCGCGGGCAAGAGCACGTTGCTCAAGGCCGTCCTCGGACTGCTTCCGGCGCGATCCGGCCGGGTGCTGCTCGGTGGCGACGACGTGACCTGCATCGGAACGGCCGGGCGCGTCGCGCGCGGAATCGTGTTGGTGCCCGAAGGCCGCCGGATCGTGATGGGACTTTCGGTCGAGGAGAACCTGCTCATGGGCGCGTGGGGACGGCGCGACCGCGGCGCATTGCGCGCGGAGATCGACGCCATCTACCAGCGCTTTCCGAATCTCGCCGAGCGGCGCCGCATGCGCGGGTCGGTCCTCTCGGGGGGCGAGCAGCAGATGCTCGCGATCGGGCGCGGACTGCTCGCCAAGCCCCGGTTGCTGATGCTCGACGAGCCGTCGCTCGGCCTGAGCCCGCGGCTCGTCGGCGAGCTCTTCAGACTGCTCGTCGATCTGAACCGCGAGGGCCTGCCCATCCTGCTCGTCGAGCAGAACACGCGCAAGGCGCTTGCGATTGCGCGGCGCGCGTACGTGATGGAACTCGGCCGATTCGTGCTGGAAGGCTCGCCCGACGAGCTCGCGGTCGACGACCGGCTGCGCGACGCCTATCTCGGTGGGGGCGGCAGCGCGATGGCGACTCACGGATCGGAATCAGCACTTGCAGGGGCCGGAGCACATACCGGCCAGGGGCTCGCGGCCCAAGCCCTCACCAACGGGCCACCAGGAGAGAGGAGCGGACCATGAAACGAAGGAGAATCTTGCAAGTCGGAGCGGCGACGCTGATCGCCGCAGGGTTGGCCCTGCCTACGGGTGCGGCGGCGCAGAGCGAACTCGTGCTCGGCTACCTCACCGCCGAGACTGGACCGTTCGTCAGTCTGTCGCGCTCGAACGAGATCGCGGCGCGGATCGCGGTCGATGAGATCAACGCCGCGGGCGGCGTGAACGGGAAGAAGCTCCGGTACATCACCTTCGACACCTCCGGCAACCCGGGGCAGACCGTCGTGGGGCTGCGCAAGCTCGCCGAGGACGACAAGGTCCTCGCGATCATCGGCCCGTTCAGTTCGGGGCAGATGCAGGTCGCCTCGCCCGCCGCGGACCGGACCGGCGTCGTGATCATGGCGATGGCCTCATCGGCACCGAAGCTCGTCGCGAAGTTCAAGTACGCCTTCCGCAACACTTCGAATGAAGGCTACATGTTCTCGCGCGTGATGAGCACGCTCAAGAAGAAGGGGCTCCCGTCGGCGACCGGAGCGGTCGCCTACGCGAACGACGACACGATCTCGCGCGCAATGGGCGAGAAGGTGATCCCGGCGATCATGAAGAAGTCCGGCGTCGACGTGAAGCTCTCGGTCGACTTCAAGCTCGCCGCGTTCGATCTCTCCGCGCAGGTTGCGAAGCTCAAGGCGAGCCCCACGGATCTCGTCGGCGTCGGCGCGCCGCCGGAAGCCGCGATCAAGCTCGCCCAGGAGATGCGCCGGCAGGGCCTCGAGTCGCGCCTCGTCGCCGGCTCGACGATCAACGACCCTGATCTTCCCTCGCGCATGGGGCCGGCCGGTAACGGCACAATGATCCCGTCGACGTTCTTCTCGGAGCTCAACGACCGGACCAAGAAGTTCGCCGCGGAATTCGAGAAGCGCGCGAAGGCGATGAACGCCGATCGCACGGCGCCGGCGCAGTTCGACGCGGCGACCTACGACATCGTGCTCTTCTACGCCTGGGCGATGCAACAGGCGAAGGTGACCGGCGACCAATCGAAGCTCGCCGCGGAGCGGACCGCGATCCGCGACGCGATCCGGGGCATGAAGGACTACCCGGCGCTGGAAGGGCCGATCTCGTTCGGCGCGGACAACGACGCGCTGAAGCCAGTCTACGTGCAGGAAATGAAAGGCGGCAAATGGACGCTGCTCGAGACCTACCCGGCGCCGCGCTGAACCGGACGGAGCGCATGCGATGACGGTCACGCTGGCACTGACCCGACGTATCGGCAACACCGCGAAGGTCGGCAATGCCGAGATCGAGGATCTCGTCATCGCCGGCTGGACCGGTCGCGACGCCGCGGCGGTGGAAAAGCACATCGTCGAGCTGGAGGCGATCGGCGTGAAGCGGCCGAGCCGCACGCCGATCTTCTATCGCGCCGCGGCCTCCTTGCTCACCACCGCAGGCGCGATCCAGGTCGCCGGCGACGACTCGAGCGGCGAGGTGGAGTTCGTGCTGCTGAGCCTCGCCGACGGACTGTGGGTCGGCGTCGGTTCCGACCACACGGATCGAAAGGTCGAGGCCGTCGACGTCACGGTCTCGAAGCAGATGTGCGCCAAGGTGATCGGACCGGAGGTATGGCGTTTCGAGGACATCGCACCGCACTGGGACCGGCTTGTCTTGCGGTCCTGGGCGCACATTGCCGGCGAGCGCACGCTCTACCAGGAAGGGGCGGTGTCCGGGATGCGTCATCCGGAAGAGCTGGTGCGGTTGTACACCGGCAGCGCCACCCTGCTCGAGGGCACTGCGATGTTCGGCGGGACGCACGCAGTGCACGGCGGCGTGCGTCCGGCGACGCAGTTCGACATCGAGCTGGACGATCCGGTACTCGGGCGCAAGCTCACGCACACGTACCGCATCGAACCCTTACCCATCGAAGCATGAAAGGAGCACTCATGAGCGCGAAGAAACCCCACATCGAATTCCTGCGCGTGACCCTGGAAGACGGGTTTGCGCCCGTTCCAGGCTATCCACCCGGCTTTTACGAGAAGATCCTCGCCGGCACGCTCGACGAGAAGAACGGCACCGGCAACCGCACCCGGCTGCTGCGCATCGATCCCGGCGCGTTCAGCACCGTGCCGTTCGTGCACGAGTACTGGGAGGAGGTATTCATGCTCTCCGGCGATCTGATCGTGGGCAACGACAAGGAGGGGCGCGGCGGCGAGAAGTTCACCGGGACAACGTACGCATGTCGGCCACCCGGCGTCGCGCACGGCCCGTTCAAATCCGACGGCGGCTGCATCCTGCTCGAACAGCACTACTACGCACCGAAGTGAAACGCGGGAGGTCCAGGGTGGGGACTCGCACTCCATGAGGGGCGGCGCTCAGATCCGGGCAAGGGGCGGACCGGGGCGGTCGGCCCGCCGGGCGCGTCCGTCGCGCCCGGCAGGCGCGCGCTTGAGCGATGTCGCCTACGAGGAAATCAAGCGGCGCGTCATCACGCTCGAGTATCGCCCGGGTTCGTATCTCAATGCGGCGCAGGTGAGTGCGCAGCTCGGGCTCGGCGTCACGCCCGTCAATCAGGCGCTCAACCGCCTGATGGTCGAAGGCATGGTCGAGGTGATCCCGCGCAAGGGCGCGTTCGTCCGGCCGGTCTCCCTGGAAGAGATTCTCGACGTCATCGACGTCCGGCTGGTGAACGAAATGCACTGCGTGCGCCTCGCCGTCGCGCGCGCGACCGATGTGGAACTCGCCGAGCTTTCCGGGGTCCTCGATCGGGCGGAAGCGCTGGTTCCGAAGCGCGACATCGAAGGGTTGATGGTGCTCGACCGCGAGTTTCACCTGCGGCTGTCGCGCGCCGCGCGCAATCCGGTACTGGCGGAACTCCTCCTCACACTGCACGAGCGCAGCCTGCGCTTCTGGTTCATCTCGCTGTCCGACGATCAACACCTTCACGCCGTGTTGCGCGAGCATCGCGAGATCGCCGAGCGGCTGCGAAAGCGCGACGCCGATGGCGCCTGCGCAGCGATGCGCGCGCACATCGAGTCGTTCCACGCCACGATCATGCGGTCAAATATCCGATGACGGAGCCCCTGTCACGCACGCTCGAGCGCCTGGCGCGCGGCGAGACCACGAGCGCAACGCTGCTGCAGGAAGCGCTCGAGCGCGCGCGCGATCGAAAGGGCGAGGGTCCACGCGTCTTCACCCGGCTCTACGCCGAACGGGCGGCACGCGAAGCCGCCGAATGGGATGCGAAGCGGCGCGCGGGCGGGCCGCTTCCGCCACTCGCGGGACTGCCCATCAGCATCAAGGATCTCTTCGATGTCGCCGGCGAGACCACGCGGGCGGGCTCGAAAGTTCTCGCCTCGCATCCGCCTGCCGCACGTGACGCCGAAGTCGTCACGCGGCTCAGGAAGGCCGGTGCGGTCATCGTCGGCAAGACGAACATGACCGAGTTCGCATTCTCGGGACTCGGGATCAACCCGCATTACGGTACGCCGCTCAATCCGTGGGATCGTGCCGCGCGCCGGATTCCCGGCGGCTCGTCGTCCGGTGCCGCGGTGTCGGTCACCGACGGCATGGCCGCCGCAGCGATCGGTACCGACACGGGCGGATCGGTCCGCATTCCGGCCGCATTGTGCGGCCTGACAGGTTTCAAGCCGACCGCGCGCCGGGTCCCGCTCGACGGCGCGGTGCCACTATCCGTTTCCCTCGATTCCATTGGACCGGTTGCGCCCACAGTCTCCTGCTGCGCGCTGCTCGATTCGGTGCTTGCCGGCGAGACACCACGGCCGCTCGTGCCCACAGATGTTCGGGGGCTGCGCATCGCGTTGCCCCAGCATTACGTGCTCGACGGCATGGACGACACCGTCGCGCGCACGTTCGAGCGTGCAGTGCGCCGGATTTCCGAATCCGGTGCGCAGGTCATCGAGATTCCGTTCGCCGAGCTCGACATGTTGCCGTCGATCAACGCGAAGGGCGGATTCGCGGCTGCCGAGGCATGGGCCTGGCACCGCGACCTGATCGGGCGCGCGGCCGACGAGTATGATCCGCGGGTCGCCGTGCGCATCAGACGGGGCGCGGCGATCACCCAGTCGGAAGTCGCCGAGTTGCATGTGCTGCGCACCGAGTTCCAGAAGCGCGCGCTCGAGATCGCCGCACCATTCGACGCGCTTGCGCTGCCCACGGTCCCGATTGTCGCGCCTCGGCTCATGCCGCTGGAGGCGGATGACACCGAGTACGCCCGAGTCAACATCCTGACCCTGCGCGATCCGACAGTCGGCAACTTTCTCGACTGGTGCGGGCTGAGCATTCCGTGCCACGCGTCCGGCGAGGCGCCGGTGGGACTGATGCTGCTCGCGCCGGGCGGCGCGGACCACCGCCTGCTCGCGCTTGGCGCGGGCATTGAGCGGGCACTGTACACCGAACAAGTTCAACCCGGCTGATCGGGCCACGCGCCCCAGCCGTATGCAGAGGAGGCAAGCATGCTGAAGACCGGGAAGGAACATCTCGAGGGGCTGCGCGACGGCCGGGTCATCTACATCGGGAGCGAACGCGTGACGGACGTCACCAAACACGACGCGTTCAAGAACGCGGCACAGACGGTGGCCGCGATCTACGACATGAAGCGCGACCCGGCCAATCGCAGCGCGATCACATATGAGGAGGATGGCGACCGACATTCGATCTACTACCTCCGCGCCCGCACGCGCGAGGACCTCCAGCGCCGCATGATCGGCCACAAGATGATCGCGGACATGACCTACGGCATGTTCGGGCGCTCGCCCGACCACGTGGCGAGCTT
>Ga0210366_10000062_pt1 | contig 12732 bp, 7 predicted proteins | sample S641metaT_FD_190380 | JGI IMG/M metagenome (GOLD analysis project Ga0210366, IMG submission 190380) | Metatranscriptome of estuarine sediment microbial communities from the Columbia River estuary, Washington, United States - S.641... | ecosystem: Environmental > Aquatic > Marine > Intertidal... | reverse complement strand
GTCGGCATCGCCGCTGAACGTGACTGCGCCCGCTTTGACCCCCGGCACGCGCGTGAGTTGGCGGATGAGGTCCGCTGTCGTCGCGCCGATGACGTTCTTCGCCGCGCCCGGGAACTGGAGCGTGGCCTTCTGCGCCTGCGGTTCGTAGTAACACACCCCGTCGTGGCCGCACGTGTTGACGACACCCGCGAGGCCCACCACAGTCTGCGCCGTACTGCCCATCGGGTCGGTCGTGCCCATCGACGTATCGACTTCCAGAATGGGCGTGGCGGTCGCGCGGAACCATGCCAGCCGGTCGGGGTGGAACGTCGGGTCTTGCGCATTCCACAGTGCGTCGATCCCCACGTGCGTGAGCAAGCGGGGCTGGCCGTTGAATTCGACCTCGAACACGTCTTCCTTGAGCTTGAAGAACTGCGCGGCGCTGACCGCGTACGGATGCGTGCCGTCGCCCTGCTGCACGGGCACCACTTCGCCCGTGCGCGTGAGCGCCTTGCCGTCGGCAGTGCGGACGAGCAACGGCCACAGCTTCTTCGGCACGGAGTACACGCCACTCGGGTCGGGCTTGGGGTACGTGCCGTCCTTGGCGTCCGGGTCGTGAATGATCGACGGGTCGCGTTGGCTGCTGCCCGTAGTCCCGGTTCCGGCATTGGCGGCTTCGTCCAGGCCGTCGATAGCCGCCAGGGCCACAGCGGTCAGCGTCGTCCAGTGCGTGTACTCGTACCGATCCTTGAGGATGGGGTCACCCGTAATGTGGCTGCGCGGGTTGATGACCTGCGAGTGATGGCTTTGCGTGGACGTAATGGGGGTGAAGAACCCTCGGTCGTTGAAGGCGCTCCACACCCGACTGTGAATCTTCTTGTTCATCACGTCGATGGACAGAAGCACCGGCTTCCCCACAGGCGTCGTCTTCTTGGCCGCGCGGTACATATCGCGCAGCACCCCAAGCGCCTTGCGCTGCGCCGGGGTGGGCTTCTTCGCTTCGTCAAGGTCCGCTTCCGTAGTCCGTCCGACTGCGCCGTGATAGCTCTTGCCGGGTGCGCCCGGCTCCGGGCCGCTCGGGTGACTGCGGGCTTGCGTCGTGTGGCCGCTCGCCTTGGGGAACGTGTTGATGGTGCCGGTCGCGGGGTCGCCGTACAGCGCCAGGAAGGGGTCGCGCAGAAACTCGTCGCGTCCGACGTGGCCGGGGCTGTACCCCAACGCGAAGGAGCCTTCGTCGAGGTCTTCGTCCGTAGGCAAATCCTCTGTCGTGCGGGACGTGCCAAACTGCGTGTGCGCGTACTTCAACGCCGCCGCCCGAGACGGGAACTTGCCGCCCTGGCCCAACCCGCCCTGCGCCACCGCCCACTGCTGCCCCTTCGCGGCCATGCCTTGGTAGCGCAGCGTGAGGTACGGGTTCTTCCCGCTCGTCGGTTCGTACCGCCACTCCCGTGAACTGCGCGTGTGCGAATATTCTTCCTTCCACGCGCCGGGGCGGCGGGCGGCTTCGTCGAGCGATTCGGTCTTCGGGGGCTTGGTGCCCGTGGCCTTGTACAGCCACTCCAACCGCTGCCGCGCCAGCATCCACTTGGTCTGCTGCGCGGATTGCGTGCGGCCCTCCTTCTCGATCTCGCCCGCCACGCCCGGACGGTGGGTGACGAACAGCGACTTCTTCGTCCCGACGGCCTTCACCGTGTTGGCGAGTTCCTTCTTCAGGTCCGTCGGCTCGCTGGAGTACAGCCGTAGTCCGTCGTCGAACAGCAAGCCCTTGAACTTGTACCAGCCATCGGGCTTGGCCTTCAGGGACTCACCCGCCCGAACGATGTACGCCCCTTTGGACGCCAAGAGCTTCTTGATGGACCGCGTGAACTCCTGCACGAATCCGCTGTACCCACCGATATGCAACATGCCCGTGAGCGTGTCGCCCTGCTTGCGGAGGTACCCCGGATGGAACTTCTCGGCTTCGTCCATTCCCACAGTGTCAACCTCGCTAAACACCACGGCGGTGTGGCCCGGCTTGCCCCGCTTGCTCCGCGCGTCTTGCTCGGCGTTCCAGCCGGGCTTCCACGTCGCGGGCTCTCCGAAGGTTACCACGTCGCCCACCTGCTGCGCCGCGTTCTTGCGCTTGTCGATGCTCTCGGCAATCCGCATGTCGTCCACGTTCTGCCACGCGAAGCGGCTGCCCCGCACGGGCAGGACCGTCGTACGGGCGCGGTCGTACGTGACGGCCTGCGCGAGGTTGACGGTGTACACCACGTCCCCGTCCTTGGCGCGCTGCACCGCGAGGACCGTCCCCGCGTAGTTCTTGGTCTTGTACGTGACGGTGACCTTCTGCCCCACCGCGAAGCGCCACAGCGGACGCTTGCGCTTGGGCCGACTCCCGCCGCCACTGCGCCGCCGACGGCTGAACTGCAACGCGGGCTTGCGCTTGGCCCGGCGGCGTTCGTCCAGCGATTCGTCCAACTGCGAGAACTTGGCGAGGGCCGTCCCCACGTCGCGCTGCGCCTGCGCGGTCATCACGTTGAGCGTCCGCACCGCCTGGGCGTCCGCCTTCTCGCGAGTCGCCGCGTCCTTGGCGAACTTGACGGCGGCCCGGAGCAGCACGTAGTCGCGCACGACCCCCGCCGGGAGTGTGGTCGTGATCTGCTTCTTGAGCGCGGCGAGGATGGTGGCTTCATCGAGGGATTCCACCGTGCCGTGCAACCCGACTTGCAATTCCACCACCTTCTTGGCGTGGGCGACGGTCATGGCCGGGACCAGCACCCGAATCTGCCCCCGCTTCGTTTCCACCACGTCACGAAACAGCCCTGCCGGACCCGTGGCCTTCTGCAAGTCCGCCAACACCGTGGCGTACTCGGACGCCGCAATCTCGTCCACCAAGACGTAGTAGTGCCGGGCCTTCGCCACCCGCACTCGCGCTTCGTCGAGCGATTCCGCCTGCGACTTCGGCCACACGCGCGTCCAGTATTTCGCGCGGCGAAACTTGGGGTTGTTGGACTCCACCCGGGTGAACCAGATGCCCGCGCCCTGGCCCTCGACCATCGCGTGCAACTCGGCCTGCGAGAAAGGGCCGGGCGCGGTGTCGAGGTTCGCCGTACCCCACGAATAGGCGGTCACACTGCGCGGGTTGAACTTCTTCCCACCGCCCAACTCCGGGTGGCCCAACAACTCGTTGAGCATCTGCGCGGCGATGCCGGGACGCGGGGCGGCGACAAGGTAGTACCCCCGGTCCCGATGCACAAAGTGATCGCCCATCGGCGTTTCGATCTTGTGGTCCCGATCCGCTGGCCCCCACCACAGCGAGAGCTTCTTCGCTTCCTCCAGCGACTCGTTGTCGAGACTCACGACCGTCGGCGCGGGGTGGCCCACGAGGCGCTGGAGCTTGGACCGCTTGACCTTGGCGGGATCACCCTCGGGCGTCGTGTCGCCAGCGGCGACCGCATCACGGAAGTCCGTGCCGACCGTGCCCACCGTGTCGGGGCCTTGCGTGTTGCCCGCGTTCCCTTGGCCCACCTTGAAGCTGCCTCGGGGGCCTTCGCCTTCGAGGATGCCATGCGCGTGCAACAGCCGCAGAATGGGGTCCGACACCCCCGTAGTATACGGAGGGGTCGGACCCCGGACGAGCGGGAAAGTGGGCGCTAGGAGCGGGCGTACAGGCGGTACCCGACGGCTTCCAGCAGCCGCAGACACGTGGACATGCGCGGCTCCCGAATCTCGCCGTGCACATGCCGACTGGCGGTGTCGTACCCCACCCCCGCCTTCGCCGCCAACACCGCGAGGCTCAGGTCTTGCGCCGAACACTCGTACTGCAAGGCCGCTTGGTACGCGAGGATGAAGGTGGTGGGCCGGAACACCAGTCCCGGCGCACCCTTCGCCTTCTTCGCGGCCTGACGCATGGCCTTGCGCGTTTCGGTCGCCCAGGTGTCGTGCATCGTTACGCCTCCCTCATTGTGGTCTGCATCGACCGGTACACCCGCAAGACTTCTTGATCCGTTCCGGTCAGCTTGCGGCACTGCCGGTCGATGAGGTTCCACGCCAACTGCGTCACCAAGGTCCGGACCTCGACCGGCACCGCCGTAGTCGCGGGGGCCTCGTCCCGCCGGAACAGCAGCCCGCCCAAGTTCAACACCCCCTCCGGGGCACGCGGGGGCGGGGGTGTCCCCTTCGGACGCGCCTTCACCGGGTTGTGGCACGCCCGACAGTCGCTCTGCAAGCCGTCCGGGTTGTGCGCGTTCTTGTTGAACTGCACGCGGGGGCGCAGCCGCTTGCACGCCGCACACCGCTTGCGCTTCGCGTGATCCGCCCGCAGCTTGTGCTTGGCGTTGGTCCGCACCGTCCGCGTGGACGACGCCCCGTTCGCGCGCCAAGACTTGTCATACGCCTTCGCGCACGACTTGCACCGATACTGGTACCCATCGGACGAGTGCCGGTGCTTGCGGAACTGCGTCAGGGGCTTGGTCTTCTTGCAGACCGCGCACCGCTTCTCCGTCTTCTTCTTCGGCGTCGTCTTCGACGCGGTAGTCGCCGCAGCCATCGTGGCCTCCTTCTACTTCCCGTTCGGGAAGCGTGGGAGGCACAGTACCGGGTGGCGCGGGAGCGTGTCAACCCTACCCGGCAGAAAAATTCTCCCCGGGTGGCACGGGGTGCCTGGAAGCTTGACAGACTGTGGGAAGTCGCCGGGGGTTTAGATGGTGGCGGGCTCGACCCCCACCCCCGACACCCCTGCACACCATAGGGTGCTTCCCACGGTGTCAACCGCGCGGCGGCGACTCGAAGAAGAGGTCCGTGATGAGCGCCCGCGCGTCGTCCGCGTCGAGGCAGTCGATGGTGGCCGCCCGCAGGGCCAATCCACTCACGCAGATGTTGCGCATGGGGTGGTCGTACTGGTCCATCGCAGCGTCGTGCGTGAAGCCCATCTCTTCGGTCAGCCACACGTGTAGTCCGTGATGCAGCGGGGCCTGTTGGATGTCGTCGGACAGGCTCATGCGTCGGGCTCCCATTCTTGCAACTGCACGAACTCGTGCCAGTGGCAGCCGGGCTCCGGGCACAGCACGCTCGGGCGCACCGTGCCATCGGCGGCGATCACGTGGGTGGACAGGTCCGCCACGTGGCCGTCGGCGCACGAGACCTTCACCAGCGGCTCGCCGTCTTGCACGACGTGCCGCCAGCGCAGGGACTCCGTGAGCCACCGGTCGTTCGGGTGCGCAGGCAGGAGCGGCGTCACGAAAGGCTTACCGGCGCTTGGTCTTCTTGGCCGCCTTCGGGGCGGCCTTCGTCTTCGCCGCCTTCCTCTTGGCGGGCGCTTTCTTCTTCGCAGGCGGCTTCTTCTTGGCGGCCTTCGGCGGGGCCGCCTTCGGGGCGGCCTGCGGACTCGTAGTCACGGGCGCAGGGGCATCGGCGGGCCGTCGGGCGACCACACGATAGGCGACGTTGACGGCGGCGTCCGCGTACCGCTGCTCGCGGCCATCATCCCAGCGAATGGTGCACCCGCCCGCATGGGCAGCGGTCACTTCGCCATACACGTTGCGTTGCACACTGAACACGATCCGTCCGGGCGTGGGGCTCATCGGAGACTCCTTCAAGCGTGGGGTTGCAGCTTCTTGGCGGCGTTCGCCGCTGCGCGGGCACTCGTCTTCGCGGTGACCGGGGCACGCGCGGGGCGCACCACGCCGGGCGGCGGGGGCGCAATCGGGTCGGCGGACGTGTCGAGGTCACCCGCCGTGATGTTGAGGTCCGCCACATCCTTGGCGAGTTGGCTCTGGCCTCGGGCCAAGAGCTTGAGGCCCGCCACCACGTGCCGTAGTGCCGCGTGCAGGTGCGCGGGATCGTCCGGGTGGCGCAGGAACAGGTGCAGCGCCGCCTCTGCCGCATACGCCGCCGTGCCGGGCGTCTTGGGCTCGGGGGTCTGCGCCGCCGTGTCCAGCGCGTCCGCCACCCGACCGGGCAGGTCTTCGGGGATGTCGATGTCCACGTCTTCGGTGCCGTGATCGTCGCTCATGGTTGGCCTCCCACGATAAAGGTGGCGGGTGCCACCGGTGTGCGTTTCTTCTTGGCGAGCGGCAGCGCGGTCGCTTGGCCCAGGATACTCAAACCGAACCCGCCGACGTTCCCACTGGTCGTGGCTTCCGTCGGTTGCACAACGGCCCGTCCGGCGGTCGTAAGGGTGGCCGTCCACCGCTCCTTCGCCCGGCCCGTCCGCAGCGGGTCGAAGTCCAACTCCATATCGGTAGTCACGAACCCCATCCGCTCCAACGCCGCGAGGGACGTGCGGTACTTCCCGCTGAATACCGCTGTGCCGCCGCGCTTGAGCAGCAAGGGCAGGAGTCGCTTCTGCGTCGGCGTGAGCTTGGCCGCTTCGTCGATGCTCTCCGCCTTCGCCGCGCGTTGGTTGGCGTGCTGCTGCGCCTTGCGTTGCGCCGCCGCCAACGTCTTGAACATCCCCAGGTTATGCGTCAGTTCCCCCGACATGTCGAAGCGGTCGCCCAAGTTGGTCGGCGCGCGGCGCGTCAACGCGAACGGCGTCGAGCCGTACCGCTGGATGATCTCGTACTCCGTGCGGGGGCCGGACTTCAACGGCTTCCCGCGCCGCGCCTTGGGCACATCCGCAAAGTCCGGGTAGTACCACACCCGCTCCGTCCGCCACTGATACGCCGCGCCCTGGCGGTCGCGCGTTTCGGTCCACACGAGCTTCGGGGCTTTGGCCTCATCCACATGCTCCGCCTTGCGCCGGGACGCGGGCAGCGTCGTGATCGGCTGCCCGCGCTTCTTCGGACGCAGGGGGCCGCCCATGTCGGGCCGGGGCAGCGTCACGGGCTTCGTGCGGCTGCGAATGGACCCGAAGCCGCCGCCGTGGATGTCCTTCGGGTGTGTGAGGTCCACGCCCTTCTTGCGCAGGTCCGTGTGCAAGGTCCGTAGCAAGAAGTTCTGCGGGTTGGTCTCCCAGCCGCGCTTGAACTTGGTGGCGTCGAAATCCACGGTGAAGACCGTGCTGCCCTTGAACGTGCGGAACTCCACCTTCGTGACGTACGGCATCGTCTGAAGGGCTTTGCGAATCGGGGGTTCGAGGCCCCGATTCTTGTCGAGGGAACCCAGCGAGAAGCGGATCGTCAGCTTGGGCCAATCCCAAATGCCGATGTCCTCGTCGAGGATCGTGAGGGTGGCCGGGGGGTCCACGGCTTCGGTCTGGACCTGCGCCATGACCGCGAGGGCTTGGATCTGTTCCGGCGTGGCCGTCTCCAAGGAGATGGTGCCGTACTTCTTGATGCCGAGTTTCATCGCTGCCGTAGCACTGGCGATGAACAGGTCGTGCGTGCCTTTGCGCGTGGACTTGTCCGTGCGCCACGGGAACCGCTTCCAGATGGCCCGCGCCACCGGGTCTTTCAAGGGAGCCACGCGGCCCTCGTCGATTGCCACACTGGCAACCGCGTCGAGCAACGCCGCGACCTTGGGGGAGTCGCCCGCCATTACGCCAACGCCCCCAACAACGCCGCCACCTTGTCCGTGTCCGACGTGCCTTCCTTCAGCAGTTCGACCTTGACGACCTTCTCCATCTTGTCGCGCCCGCCCTTGCCGACGTTGAACTCCTGGTTGAGGAAGTACGCCTTGGCCTTGGCGAACGGGCCTTGGATGTCGGCGGTCCACGTCGTGCCCTGCTTCGTGGTCACCTTCACGGCGATCAACGCCTCGTCCACGGACTCTTTGATCCACGTCTTGCGGGCACCGTCGATCCACGTGTTGATCTTGGCGAGGGCTTGCGGCGGCGTCTTGTACCGCTGCTTGCGGAACTTCGCCTTGCGACTGCCACCACTGAACTGCTCGATGGTGCCGTCGTAGTCCACGCTGAACATGGCGTACCGCGAGTTGTGCAGGATGCCGTTGCTCCACGACTCCTTCGGGTCGAGAGAGAGCTTGATCATCACGCTCGCGCGGTGTTCCCCGCCCAATGTACTGACGCTGATGTTCGACCACGGAGCCTTCAGGCCCTTCTGGATAAGGTCCGCCACCCGTTGCGCCCCCGCCTTGTCGGTGAAGATCGGCGCACTCGGCGTAGCTTCGTCGATGGCGTCTTCGCGCAAGCGCACGGGCAGCGGGTTCCCGTCGTCGTCCTTCGTGCGGGGGTCGTCGAGCGTGCCCTTCACGATCTTCGCTGCGCCTCGGGCCAGTTCCTTCGCCCCCGCCTTGAGGTTGTTGAGCGTGCCGGTCTTCGCGAGGAAGACGACGGCCTGCTTGCCCCCCGCCTGCGGGACGTACCGGAAGTCCGCCATGTCCTCGCCCCACCCGTTCACGAACTCCCGCGCCCCGACGGCATTGGCGAACGTGACGTGGTAGTGCTGGCCCTTCGCCTCGTCGAGCTTCGCGCCCAGGAGCGCGGCCACGCGGGCGTCGGCTTCGACCGTGGAGCCCGGCGGCTCGGGCGTCGGCTGGCTCGGCACGTTGCCGGTGGCGGGCATGGTCCCCGCCAACGGCGCGTCACAGTGCGGACACGTCTTCGGATAGCGGCCCGGGTACACGGGCATGTGGAAGCTGCACTCGGGGCACTCGCGCTTCGTGCGCTGCTTGGCGAGCGCGTTCTTCAAGCCGGGCGTGTACGCCTCGGTGACGGACTCCCACTCGGCGGCTTCGACGGACTCCCACCGGAAGCCGCTGCGCTTGAGCTTGCTGCCCTGCTGAATGTCGATGGCCCACGCCTCGGGGTCGTCGCCCTCGCGGACGTACTTCTTGGCCTCGTCTTGACTGTTGGTCCAGCCGACCCACTCGCCGTTGAAGGTGCGTGGGTTCGTCGTGAAGATCCGGAAGCGGGCCGTAGTCTTGTCGCCCTCCTGCGGAGGCTTCTGGAACTCGATGGCGGCGGGAGCCTGCATCTTCTTGAGCGCCTTGTTGAAGTGCGTCTGGATGTCCTTGTCGAGGGACAGTTCCTCGTACTTGCCGCCCTGGGGCGTGTCTTCTCCGACGCGGTGCCGATCCTTCCAGTCCCAGAAGAGCCCGCCCAACGTATCCTCCCCGAAGTGATAGCCGACCTTGCCGCTGGGCTGGGCGTTGTGCCACACGTGCGCCATGAACACCGGGTTGGCGATGAGCGCGTCCGCCAACCGCTTGATGGTGGCCTTGCGCGACGGAGCGGGCTTCACGTCCTTGATCGCCTGCCACGCCGCCACACGCGCTTGCGCCGTGGTGGGGAGGGCTTCGTCGATGGACTCGTGCAGCTTCGCCCGGTCCACCACGATGTCGTCGGTGCCGGGCTTGGGCTTCGTCGCCCGAATCTTCACGGGGTACTTCGGCCCCACGTCGCTGATGACCGTGCCTTGCATCCGGGTGCCGTCGGGGGCGGTCCACCGCACCGTAGTCCCCTTCTTGACGGGGTACGTCACGCGGCGCTCGTCGATGGACTCATGCTTGGTCTTGGTGATCTGGTCCTCGTACCCCCACTTGGTCTGGCCGTTAGCGAGCGTCACGTGGTACGTCACGCGACCATGCTTCATACCGACCGACGTGATCGTGGCGGTGCGCGGCGTGGCCTGCCCGAAGTCGCCCCGGTAATACACCCGGTCGCCCGCCTGGAACTTCCCCCCCGTGTACGAGTATTCGCCGGTGGGCAACCGCTTCCACGCAGCGGCCTCGTCCACGGGGCTTCCCGCAGTGTCAAGGGCCTCGGCCTTGGACGCGGCGTATGCCTCGGGCGACTGGTACGTGGACTTGCCCGGCTCGGGCTTGTAGTGCGGCTTCGCCCCCTTCTTGTACATGGCCCACGCCCGCGCGAACGCGGCCTTGGGGTCCATGTGCTGCTTCATCGCCTTGACGGTGCCGCTGAAGCCGGGCGGGGCCTTCTCGGTGAGGGCCACGGCGACGGACTCCAACAGTCCGGCCTGCCGCAACGGGCGCTCGACGGCGGACTGCGCCAGCCGGGCGTCGGTGGCGAGGATCGTCAAGAGGATGTCGTGCCCACTGCGCTCCGCCGCCACGTACAGCTTCGGCGTCTTCGCCAGCAGGTCGCGGAACACCTTCGCCGCCACCTGCGTGTCGGCTTCGTTGTCGGCCCGGACCAGCACATGCCACGGCTTGGCGCGGCTCGCCAACTCCGGAGCCTTGGGAACGGTGACGGACTCGACCTGCAACCCGCTCCGGTCGAGATACCCCCGCACGTAGTCGATGGCCTTCGCCGCGCTCTTCATCGGGCTGACGCGCACGTACGTGTATCCGCCCGTCGGGCTGCCCCACACGTCGATGATGCCCTTGGGATAGTCCTTCAGATTCTTGCGCGTGTGCTGGTTCAAGAACGCGCGGAGCTTCTTCCCTTCCCCGGAGTGGGACGACATGATCTGCACGGTCCACACGTCGGCGGAGTCGGCGCTCTGAATGGTCGAGGTCTCGTCCACGGACTCGCGGATCAACTCGATCTCCGCCTTCAGCGTCCCGTCGTCTTGCACTTCGACGCCATAGCGCCGCACGTGGTCGTCGTAGCGAGTTTGCGTCAGCAGGTCATGCAGCGCCTTCTGCGCTCGCTTCACGTTCTTGCCGGGGACGGCGTACACGAGCCACGTGTTGCTCGTCAGCTTGCCGATGGGCTTCCAGCCCTTGCGTGTGGCGAAAAGGGCACGCACTTGGTCGCTGTACGACTCTTGCTTGCCGCCCTTCTTGCGGCGGTTGAGTTCCGCCCCGATGGTGTGCATGTCGTCGGCGTACCAATTAGACGCGGACGGGTCGTGACCCTGCATGGCCCGCATCGCTTCGGCAGCATCCTTCTGCGCGGCGTGAAGCTGCGCCGTCGGCAGGGTGCGGTAGTGCTGCTCCTTCGGGGCGAACGGGTACGCGCCCTTGGTGCCTTCCTCCAACGACTCCTGCGCTTGCGCGAGTTCCTTCTTCGTGGGGATGGTGCGGCCCATCGGCGTGGACTTGCGCAACGCCTTGAGCATGGGCCACACCTTGTCCTTGAGGTCCGCAGGCATGTCCGCCGCGCTCGTCCAGTCCCACGCCTCTTGGCCCCACGCTTCCAGCTTCTTCATCACCTTGGCCGCCGCCACGTCGTCTTCGACGCGCGTAGTCAGGGCGATGCCCGTGGGGATGTGCGTGATGGTCCACGAGTGCCGCCACACGCCGCGCGTGTCGGAGTCCGTGTGCATCGCGAGGTACTGCCCGAACGTGCGCCCGGCCACGGTCTTGAACGGCTTGCTCTTGGCCGTCGGGCCACCCATCGCGACCTTCACCTTGACGGGCTTCGCGCCCCTGAAGTGCACGTGCTGGAAGCCCTCGTCGAGGTCTTCGGTCGGGGTGAGCTTCTTCTCGATCTGCGCGAGCTTCTTCTTGTGCTGCGCCAGCCAATACGTGTCGAGCGGGTCCAGCTTCTTCGGATGCTTCGGGTCTTCCATGAAGGCGATCTGGTTGCGCAGCCACTTCGCGCGCACGGCGGGTGTGGCCTGCTTCCAGCCGGAGTCGCCCATCTTCACGATGCGGCCCTCGTCGAGGTCCGCCACATCCAACGTAGTCAGGGCGACGGACTCGTGGACCGACCCGGCCCACTCCAAGACTTCGTTGGCCCACTTCACGGCCTGGGTGCCCGACCCGGCGCTGAGGTACAGCATGAACGTGCTGCCTGCGACCGGGGAGGCCACGGCGCGGTACGGCGTCTTCGCGGTGTCGGCCCCGATCTTGGCGTGGACCCGCTTGGCTTCCGCCGTGTCGCCGCCGAACGTCACCAGCACCTTGCGGGCGGCCCCGGAGTCCTTAGTCTGATACGCCTCGTCGAGCGATTCGCCCCGGGCGAGGCGCGGCTTGACGTACTTCTCGCGGTACTCCTTGTCCACGCGCTTCCAGTCCGCGTACGCATTCTTCGGGGTGACGTTGTTCTGCATCCACATCGCAAGGTCGTGGCTGGACATCGTGCCCGCCCGGACCTTCGTGAGCAACCTGTCCCACTCCGCCTTCGTCTGGTCGTGAGCGTGCTGCACCTTCTTCTTTTCCGCCGGGGTGAGCGGGGAGTGCGGCCACGGGTACTTGCCTTCAGTCAGCGACTCGCGCAACCCATCGACGGGCGTGGTGATGCCGGTCTGCTGCCGCAGCCGCGTGATCGTAGTCGCCTTATCGTCCTTGAGCGCGTACACCGCCGTGACGAACTCACGCAGGTGGCCGAAGCTCATGCCGTCCGTGACGCGCGCGAGGCGCGTGATCTCGGCGGGCTTCTCCTTCTCGGCCAGCTTGTTGGTGAGGTACGCGAGGCGACCTTCCATCGGCGGGGGTGGGACGTTGACGATCTTGTCGAACCGGCCCGGACGCTTCAGCCGCTCGGGGAAACGGTCGAGATAGTTGGTCGTCGCGAGGTACAGCACGCCTTCGACGGCCTCGTCGCCGTCCAGCAGTTGCAGGAAGTCGTTCTGCTCGTACCGCAGGTGTTCGTCCGCGTCCTCCAGCACCACGACGACGTTGCGGTGCGGCTCGATCTCGCGGAACGCTTGCAGGGCTTCCTTGAGCGGGCGCACCCGGTCGGTGAAGAACACCACGTCGCCGCGTGCCACCATCTGCTCGACCACTTGCTGGATGAGGCAAGACTTGCCGTTGCCCGGGGTGCCTTCCAGCAGGATGCCCCGGTTGTGCAGTACGCCCATCTCCCCGTAGTCCTCGCGCAGCGTCCAGAAGCGGTCGATCTCGGCCAGCACGCTCTCCATGATGCTGTTCTCGAACTTCAGGAGCGTGTCGGTCTTCGCCTTGGCGCGGTGGAACTCGATGCCGCTCATCGTCGGCGCGATGCGGTACGCATGACGGCCC
>Ga0210366_10000061_pt1 | contig 12851 bp, 5 predicted proteins | sample S641metaT_FD_190380 | JGI IMG/M metagenome (GOLD analysis project Ga0210366, IMG submission 190380) | Metatranscriptome of estuarine sediment microbial communities from the Columbia River estuary, Washington, United States - S.641... | ecosystem: Environmental > Aquatic > Marine > Intertidal... | reverse complement strand
GGAGTCGCATTGGGCCGGGACCTGACGCTCGAACAGCTGCGGCGCGACTTCGATGCCGTGTTTCTTGCCGTCGGGCTGGCCGGGACCCATCGGCTCGACGTGGCTGGCGAGGATCTGCCTGGTGTCGTCGACGCGGTTGGATACATCGCGCAGTTGCGCCAGGCCGCCGACAAGGCACGAATGCCTGTTGGCCGCAGGATCATCGTCATCGGCGGGGGCATGACCGCCATCGACATTGCCGTGCAAAGCAAGCGTCTTGGCGCGGAGGACGTGACGATTGTCTATCGTCGCGGCAGGGAACAGATGGGCGCCAGTTCCTGCGAGCAGGATCTGGCCCAGCGCAACGGCGTCAGGATCAGGCATTGGGCCAGGCCGACGCGAATTCTCGGCGACGAACACGCCGCCGGTGTCGAGTTCGAATATACCCATGTCGGTGCTGGCGGAAAGATCGAGGGCACCGGCGAGTCATTTTCCCTGGACGCAGACATCGTATTCAAAGCCATCGGCCAGACCATGGCCTGGGATGAACTGGGCGATGCGGGCGAAATGCTTCGCGTCGAACATGACCGCGTCGTCGTGAACGCGCATCGTAGGACCTTGCTCGACGATGTCTGGGCAGGAGGTGACTGCGTGCAGGGCGGCCAGGACCTGACGGTGACAGCCGTGCAGGACGGCAAGGTGGCGGCGAATGCGATCGACGGCGCCCTGCGATCCAACAGGCGTGAAGATCATGAATGAACCGAAGCGTGGGCATGACGCGGTCAACCTGGCTTGCGAGTTCGTCGGTATCCGGTCGCCGAACCCGTTCTGGCTGGCCTCCGCACCGCCGACCGACAAGGCCTACAACGTCAATCGTGCATTCGAGGCGGGCTGGGGGGGTGCGGTCTGGAAGACGCTGGGGGAGGACCCACCCATCGTCAACGTCACCGGCCCGCGCTATGGCGCGATGCACAGCAACGACCGGCGTGTCATCGGCTTCAACAACGTCGAGCTGATCACCGACCGGCCGCTGGCGACCAATCTCAAGGAGCTGCGTCAGGTCAAGCGGGACTGGCCGGATCGGGCGCTGGTCGCGTCGGTCATGCTGCCGATGAACCGGGAGAGCTGGGCCAGGTACGTGCCGATGATCGAGGACACGGGTGTCGACGGTCTTGAGCTCAATTTCGGCTGCCCGCATGGCATGTCGGAACGAGGCATGGGCGCCGCGGTGGGCCAGGTGCCCGAGTACATCCAGCAGGCAACGGAGTGGTGCAAGGAGTTTGCGCGGACCCCGGTCATCGTCAAGTTGACGCCCAATGTGACCAACATCCTCGGGCCGGCCGCAGCGGCCAGGGCCGGCGGAGCCGACGCCGTGTCGCTGATCAACACGCTCAACTCGATCATGCGCGTTGATTACGACACGCTGACGATGTACCCGAGCACGGACGGCATGGGATCGCACGGTGGTTATTGCGGCCCCGCGGTCAAGCCGATCGCGCTGCACATGGTCGCGGAAATCGCGCGTAACAAGGCGACGTCCGGCCTGCCGATCTCCGGAATCGGCGGAGTCACCGACTGGCGCGATGCTGTCGATTTCCTGGCGCTGGGCGCCAGCAACGTCCAGGTCTGCACCGCGGTGATGGTCTATGGCTTCAAGATCATCGACGACCTGACGAGCGGGCTGGCCGGGTTCCTGCGCGGCAAGGGCATGACGCGCGTCGCGGAGCTCGTCGGGCGCGCAGTGCCGAGCGTGACGGAATGGCAATACCTGAACCTGAACTACGTGGTGAAGGCGAGGATCGACCAGGACCTGTGCATCAAGTGCGGCCGCTGTCACATCGTCTGCGAGGACACCTCGCACCAGGCGATCACCCATACGGTCGATGGCGTCCGCAAGTTCGAAGTCATCGACGAGGAGTGCGTCGGCTGCAACCTGTGCGTCAGCGTCTGCCCGGTGCCGGACTGCATTACGATGGAAACGCTGACCTCTGGCGTGGATCCACGGACAGGCCGGCCCATCGTCAACGAGAAGGCCGACTGGACGACGCACCCCAACAACCCCATGCGCCGGTAACCAGATGGCGCCCGATTACCTGGCGATGCTACAGATTGCAGTCGATGAGGCACGCCTGGGCCTGGCTGAGGGCGGTATCCCGATTGGAGCGGCATTGTTCGACGGCAGTGGCCGGTTGATCGGGCGCGGCCACAACCGGCGCGTACAGGACGGCGACCCGTCCGCGCACGGTGAAACGGACGCCTTTCGCAAGGCCGGCCGGCAGCGCTCCTACCGCGACAAGATCATGGTGACGACGCTTGCACCCTGCTGGTACTGTAGCGGCCTGGTGCGCCAGTTCAACATCGGCACCGTCGTAGTCGGTGAATCGGTCAATTTCAGCGGCGGCATCGACTGGCTGCGCGGACACGGTGTCAACGTGGTCGACCTGCACTCGGCTGAGTGCATCGAAATGCTCGGCGGCTACATCCGCGCCAACCCGGGGACCTGGAACGAGGACATCGGCGCGGAGTAACCCGGCCGGTCGATCTTCAGTTGTTGCTGGGGAAGGAGAACTGCGCCTTCTCGCGGACGCCGCCTTTCGGCCAGCGTTGTGTGATGGTCTTGCGTCGCGTGTAGAAACGCACGCTGTCCGGGCCGTAGGCGTACAGGTCGCCGAACAGCGACCGCTTCCAGCCGCCGAAGCTGTGGCAGGCGACGGGCACCGGCAGCGGCACGTTGACGCCTACCATGCCGACGCGGACATTGTCGGTAAAGTATCGTGCTGCCTCGCCGTCGCGAGTGAAAATGCAGGTACCGTTGCCATATTCGTGGGCGTCGATCAACTGCATCGCTTCCTCCTGCGACCCGACCCGCACGACACACAGCACCGGCCCGAAGATCTCCTCCTGGTAGATGTGCATGTCCGGCCGGACCCGGTCGAACAGACAGCCACCGAGGAAGAACCCCTGTTCATGCCCGGCGACCTTGAATCCCCGGCCGTCGGCCACCAGTTCGGCCCCCTCCTGAACACCGAGGTCGACATAGGCCTTTACGCGCTCGAAGTGCGCGCGGCTGACCAGCGGCCCCATGTCATTGCCAGGTTTGCTGCCGTCGCCAATCCTGAGCCCGGCGATGCGCTGCTTGAGTCCGCCCACGACGGCGTCGGCCGTCTCGTCACCGACGCAAACGACGACCGTAATGGCCATGCAGCGCTCGCCACAGGATCCGTAGGCGGCGCCCATCAACGCGCTGACCGCGTTGTCGATGTCGGCGTCGGGCATCACGATGGCGTGGTTCTTGGCGCCGCCCAGCGCCTGGACGCGCTTGCCGTTGTGCGTGCCGGTCCGGTAGATGTACTCGGCCACGGGTGTGGATCCCACGAAACTGATGGCCTCGACGCGCGGGTCGTGCAGCAACGTGTCCACCGCTTCCTTGTCGCCGTTGACGACGTTCATGACGCCGTCCGGCAGCCCGGCCTCGGTCAGCAGCTGCGCGCACAGGAGTGGCGCACTCGGGTCCTTCTCGGACGGCTTCAGCACGAAGGTGTTGCCGCAGACGATCGCCATCGGGTACATCCACATCGGGACCATCGCGGGAAAATTAAATGGCGTGATGCCCGCGACGACGCCGAGCGGCTGCAGCTCGGACCAGCTGTCGATCCCGGGACCGACATTGCGCGCGTGTTCGCCCTTGAGCAGCTCGGGGGCGCCACAGGCGTACTCGACGACTTCCACACCGCGGCTGAACTCGCCCAAGGCGTCGTCCAGCACCTTGCCGTGCTCGGCGGTCAGCAGCGCCACGACGTCCGTGGCGTGCTGTTCCAGCAACTCGCGGTAGCGGAACATGATGCGGGCACGCTTCAGGGGAGGCGTGTGGCGCCAGGCCGGAAAGGCCGCCCTGGCCGCCGCAATGGCCTCGCCCACCGTGGCGCCCGAAGCCATCGCAACCTGCCTGATGACCTCACCCGTTGCGGGATTCGTCACGGGCAAGGTGCGGGCGCTGTCCACGACCAGCCGGCCGTTGATGTAGTGACCCAGGATCGGCACTTGTCCGCCCGCAGCTGCCTTGTTCGCTGTCATCACAGTGTCCTAGTCAATCCTGTCGAGCACGCGCCGGACCTTTTCGAATGTCATGTCGATGTCCTCGGGGCGCGAGTTCAGGAACGGTGAAAACTGCAGCGTATCCATGCCGTGCCGCACGACCAGGTCCTCGTCCCAGAAGCAGGTCTTGTGCGTTTCCATGCCGCGCTGGCCCGGCGCGCCGTCCCGGGGCGCCATCTCGATGGCGCCCATCAGCCCGAAATTGCGCACGTCGATCACATGCTTGTGGCCCGCGAACGAATGCAGCGCCTGCTCGAACCGACCCTCAAGGCTGCGGGCCTGCTCGAAAATGCCCTCTTCAGGATAGATTTCCAGCGCCGCAAGGCCGGCGGCGGCCGCGACCGGATGACCGGAATAGGTATAGCCGTGGAAGAGCTCGATCGCGTGCTCCGGTCCCTGCATGAAGGCATCGTGGATTTCGTCACGGACGATGACCGCGCCCATGGGAATGACGCCATTGGTCAGGCCCTTGGCCGTCGTGATGATGTCCGGCGTGACGCCCAGGCGCTGGGCGCCAAAGGCCTCGCCGATCCGGCCGAAGGCGGTGATGACCTCGTCGAATATCAGCAGAATTCCGTGCCTGGTGCAGATCTCGCGCAGTCGCTCGAGATAACCGGCCGGTGGCGGCAGGATGCCGGTGGAACCGGCCACCGGTTCAACGATACAGGCGGCGATGTTGCTCGCATCGTGCAGCGCCACCAGGCGTTCCAGGTCCTCGGCGAGATGCGCGCCCCAGGTCGGCTGGCCGCGGACGAAACTGCTGTGTTTCAGGTCATAGGTGTGCCGGATGTGGTCTACGCCCGGAATCATGCTGGCGCTGAACATCTTGCGGTTGCCGGCAATGCCGCCGACGGAAAGGCCGCCGAAATTGACGCCGTGGTAGCCGCGCTCGCGGCCGATCAACCTCGTGCGATTCGCGTCCCCGCGGACACGGTGATAGGCGAGCGCCATCTTGAGGGCGCTGTCCACCGACTCGGAACCGGAATTGGTGAAGAAGCAATGGCCCATGCCGGCAGGGGCCATCGCGACCAGCTTGTCGGCGAGCCGGAAGGCCACGTCGCTGCCGGCCTGAAAGCCCATGCAGTAGTCCAGCCGGGCGACCTGGGCCTGCACCGCGGCAACGATTTTCGGGTGGCAATGGCCCAGCCCGGAGGTCCACAGGCCCGAGAAAGAGTCGTAGACCTTTCGGCCATCGGCGGTCGTGTAGTAGTGCCCTGCGGCACCGGTGATGATCCGCGGCTTCTTCTTGAAGTCGCGGTTCGCCGTGAATGGCATCCAGTAGGCCTCAATGTGCTGCTGTGTGGTCGCCATGTCGCCTCGGCCGGGAACCTGTGGTTGCGCAGCATTCTAGGCCCTGGGCGGCCGAATTTGTCAGCCGCAGGCGCGCCCGGCACCCGTGGGGTGGTCGCTGCGGCCGGTTTGCTCCCGCGGCCACCAAACGGTCTGCAACTGGATTATCATGCGGCTCACGTGGCGCAGTTCCAGGCCCGCGAGGCTTGTAGCGCTGCCCAGGTTGATCGAAAAACACAGGGGAGAAATCGGATGAAAACCATGCACCTGGCGTTGGTCGCCATGGCACTGCCTGTCGCGGGGTTTGGGGTCGGCTCTATTGCGCTGGCACAGGAAACCGCCAAACCGATATTCGAAGAAGTCATCGTCACCGCCCAGAAGCGCGCTCAGGACATCTACGATGTGCCGGTGGCGATAAGCGCCTTCTCGGCGGCAACTATCGAGAAACAGGGCATCTCGGACCTGACCGACATCGGCAAGTTCGTGCCAAATCTGAACGTCACCGGGTTCTCGGCCGGTCATACGTCGTCAACCAACCCGTTCATCCGGGGCATCGGCCTGCAGGACCACCTGATCCTGACCGATCCGGGTGTCGGCGTGTACGTGGACGGCGTTTACCTCGGCCGCCAGGTCGGCCAGAACTGGAATCTGACCAATATCGAGCGCGTAGAAGTGCTGCGCGGGCCACAGGGCACCCTGTATGGCCGCAACTCGATCGGCGGCGCGATCAATATTATTACGCGCAAGCCCGGTGACGAGGAGGGCGGAAGGATGTCGTTGACGGCTGGGAGCCGCGGACGGCTGAACGGTGACGTATACACGAACACGCGACTCTCTGACCAATTTGCGATGTCATTCAATCTGGCCTACCAGAGCCGTGATGGACTCGGAAAATTCCTGAACATCGAGGATGCGAGCAAGGAAGTAGGCGAGATGCAGGACATATCGGGGCGCGTCGCAATGTTGTGGACGCCGTCGGACCGACTGTCCTTCCTGCTGGCCGCGGACGGCAACACGGGCGATAACGGCTTGCGTCCGTATGACACTCTGGTCGATGAGCTTGGCGCGGCCTGCCGAGCCACGGCCACGAACCCGGCAACCTGCGCTACCAACGGTTTCCTTTACAACGCAGGCTACCGGAATTCCGACGGCGCCAGCAATCCGTATGACAACAACACCGGTCAGTCGGACCAGATTGCGGTAACGAACAAGGCGCACGGCATATCGCTTACAGTTGATTTTGAAATCTCGGACAGCATGAATATCAAGCTGCTGGCGAGCGACCGCCACTCGGAGTACGAGAGCGGGCTCGATGACGACAGCTTCTTCGACGATATAGAGGCCTACCCCGAAATCGGAGAGGCCGATCAGCGGTCATTTGAGTTGCAACTGACGGGCAAGCAGGGCGCCTTCGACTATGTGGTAGGCCTCTATCACTTCGAGGAAGAGGGGCATAACTTCCAGAATGACACGACCTTCCATGGCGGTGACGGCGGCGATTTCTTCCTGCAGCAGGAGGTGGACAGCGACGCGATATACGCCAACGTCGGCTACGCCGTTTCGGACCAGCTGCATCTTGCGGCCGGGGCGCGGTATACGCAGGACGACAAGGTGGCGCAAGCCGTTTTGTTGGGGTTTATTGAGGAGTCGGCTAGCGATGACTGGTCAGAGACTAGCTGGGATGTCTCCGCTTCGTTCAAATTGAATGACCGGATGACGCTCTATGGCACGGTCCAGAGCGGCTATCAGTCTGGCCAGTATCCGGCGCGCCCGTACTGCCTGATTGGTCAGTACTTTGGCAACGGTGGGGTGCTCCCCAGCCCGAGTTGTTTCGTGGCCAACGACAATGTCACCGCGCGGAACTATGAAATGGGCCTGAAAGGACAGCCGCTGGATAACCTGAAGATGAGCATCTCCGTCTTCTATACGGACTACACGGATCTGCCCTATCAGGTGAGCACGACGACGGGGGCCGGTTTCAGCACGGATTTCGTCATCGTTGACCAGACGTCGAAGGGCATCGAGTGGGAGAGCACCTGGGCGGTGACCGACAACTTCCGGCTCCACACGACCCTCGGTTATATTGACGCCGACGTGAAGGACCCGAACCCGGCTGCCGTTGCCCCGCTGACTCCTGAACTTACCGCATCGGTGAGCCCGGAATTCACCGTTCCGACGGCGGACGGCAAGGTCACGATTCGAGCGGACTGGTCGTTCCGGGACAAGATGTGGGGCGAGCCGACTTCCGATCCGGGCCGCTTCACGGCCATCGACAGCCGCGACCTGATCAACTTCGACGTCAGCTACCGGCCGAATGGTGGCAGCTGGACGCTGTCCGCCTATGGCAAGAACGTCACGGATGAGCGCTACGACAATGCCCGGCTCAATACCGGCGACTACGTGCTGATCATGCTCAGTAACGACGCCAGCGAGTTCGGGCTGCGCTTTACCCGGGAATTCTGAATCCGGGGACAGTGTACTTATAGGGCCAGGGGTTTCCCCTGGCTCTTTTTTTTCTGATCCCGGGTCCGTATCAGAGACAGGTGTCGTCGACGCGCGTCGTGATCAGGAGTCGAGCGAGACGGTGGACGTTTCGGCACGCGCCGGCCTGACGACCACATCGTGTTTCTGGCCGTCGTCGACAAGCTCAAGCCACTCGTTGGCCTGCTTCCTGCCGTCCAGTTCAATGACACAGGCCTGGTCGCTAAGACCATGTTGCAACTGGACCTGCACGGCATAAGAACTCGCGCCGACCCGCAGCGTAGCCCTGTAACCGGGCCAGTCCTCCGGCAGGCAGGGTCGGACGCGGAGCTTGGTGCCGCGCCGCTCGAGGCCCAGCAGGCGCTCGATGAGTACGCGGTACAGCCACGGTGCTGTGCCCGTGTACCAACTCCAGCCGCCGCGGCCCGTGAGCGCGCCTGCGTAGTAGATATCTCCGGCGACGGCGTACGGCTCCAGCGCATAGTGCTCTGCTTCGACTGCGATTGCGGAGCGCGCGATGGGGTTGATCCAGTCGAACCATTCGCGGGCCTGGGCCCGCCAACCCAGGTCGGCCGCGGCCCAGACGGCCCAGACGGCGGCATGGTTGTACTGGCCTCCGTTCTCCCGCACGCCGGGCGGATAGCCCTGAATGTAGCCCGGGTCGCGGTCGCCGCGATCGAACGGCGGCGCCAGCAGTCGCAGCACCTTCGACTGCGTGTCTGCGAGCTGGCTCAGCACCGATTTCATGGCGGCGACGAGACGGTCCCGCGGTGCGGCGTCGGCGAGTACCGCCCAGGTCTGGGCATTGAGATCGATCTGACAGGCCTCGCTTTCGTGGCCACCGAACGAGGTGCCGTCATCATAGTAGCCGCGCAGGAACCAGCGCCCGTCCCAGGATCGGCTGTTCGCCGCCTCGGCCAGGCGTGCGGCAAATTGTTCGTAGCGCGCGCCGCGTTCATCTTCACCGCGTTGCCTGCAGAGCGGCGCGAAGTCGTGGCAAATGCGGATCGCGAACCAGGCCATCCAGACGCTTTCACCCTGCCCGCGGCGGCCCACGCGGTTGAGGCCATCGTTCCAGTCTCCGGTGCCGATCAGTGGCAGGCCGTGATCGCCGGTCGACATACGGGCCTCGATCGCTCGACAGCAGTGTTCGTAAAGTGTCTCGTCCAGCCAGCTTGGTGTGAACTCCGCGTACCGTTCAATCTCCGCGGCCTTCAGTGGCTCCCCGGCGAGGTACGGAACGCGGGCGTCAAGCACCGCCGCATCCCCTGTCGCGCACACGTAGGCGGCTGTCGCGAATGGCAGCCAGAGCAGATCGTCCGAGCACCTGCTGCGCACTCCTCGCACCGGCGACGTATGCCACCAGTGCAGCACATCGCCCTCCAGGAACTGCACCGAGGCCGCCTGCAGCAGTTGCTCCCGTGCGATGCCGGGTTCGACGTGCAGTAACGCCAGCGAATCCTGCAACTGGTCGCGGAAACCGTATGCGCCGCCGGGCTGGTAGAACCCGCTGCGCCCCCAGAGGCGACAGCTGAGGCTCTGGTACAGAAGCCAGCGGTTGGCGAGCAGGTTCCATGCCGGATCAGGCGTATCGACCTGCAGCGAACCAAGCAGTCGCTCCCAATGCTGCCCCAGCGCGACCCAGCGCTGCTCGATCGCCGCGTCATCCAGGTGCAACCGGGCCAGCTCGAGCGCCTCGTTGCGCGTCGCGCCGAAACCTATGATGAACGTTACCTCTGTCGTCTCGTCCTGGCCAATCACGAGGTGGGCCTGGTATGCGGCGCAGGGATCGCCGCCGCTCGCTTCACTGCTGCCAGGCCATACCAACCGGAGCGCTGCGGGAACCTGGCGCGAATCTCTGGTCCGCCCGAGGAAATCGCCGCGGTCAGCGGACACACCGTGCGGCGGGCGGGTCGCAGTGAGGAACGCAGTCTGGTCCGGGTGCGCCCTGTCGAATGCGTTGCGCACGGTCAGCACCCGGCCGTCCGTGTCCTGTCCGGTCGCCAACCAGGGGCCCGTCTGGCCCCGGTCGTTCCCCAGCACCCATTCCAGCGCCAGGGTGGCGGTGAGGCGGCGCACCCGCGGCCAGCGATTCCTGAGCGACAGGCGCACGAACTTGAGCGGCAGGACCGCGTCGACGAAAACGGTCAGGACCTGCTCCAGTCCGTGGCTGTTGTGCTCAAAGCGGCTGTAGCCGGCGCCGTGCGACACGCGATACGCCGCAGGCCCGGGCAGCGGCAGCGGCGTCGGCGACCAGACGGCGGCGGATTCCTCATCGCGCAGGAAACAGGCCTCGCCTGTACGGTCGGTCACCGCATCGTTGTACCAGGGCGTAAGCCGGTTCTCGCTGCTGTTGCCGGCCCAGGTGCAGCCGAGGCCGCCTTCGCTGACGAAGGCGCCGAAGCCGGGATTCGAGGTGACATTGACCCACGGCACCGGCGGGAATCGACCGGCTTCGATGTAGACCTGGTACTCGCGGCCGTCGGCGGTGAAGCCGCCATAGCCGTTGTCGAACAACAGGTCGCGCTGGCGTGGCACCGCATCGATCGGAATAAACTCGAGCGGGATGGACGGGACCGGCGTGAATTCCGGCAGCCCGCGCTGCGCCAGGGAGAGCGTGAGGCTTTGTGTCGATTCAAACACGTCGGGATCGATGAACGCCCCGGCTGCGGCGATCAGGTTAGCGCGGTCCGGCGGACTGAGGTCGCGGGCCGGGACGATGATGGCGAGACCACGCTGTCGGTGGCCCGGTACCTCGCGGGACCTGTCGATGAGGCTCACGAGCTGGTCACGGGTCGGCTGACTGTAGCCGGAGGAGGCTTCGTCCAGGAACACTACGTCGAAACGAAAGCCGCGGCGGAACAGCAGGGCATGCAACCGCAGCAACGATTCGGCCGCACTGAGATCCTCCGGGCCACGCAACCTCAAGATCGTCACCGGGTAGTCGCCCGACAGGCCCCGCGACCATAGTAAGCCCTGGGCCGCGCCGCTATGGCGCAGCGCGACCGACCGCCGCGCGTGCGGCTGCGGCCACAACAACTGCCGGACCAGACCCATCGCTACGATGAGTTCATCAGGCAACAGGCCGAGTAGCCTGATCTCCCGATCGGCCGCAATGCGGGCCTGGGAGAAGATCCATGCGACGCGATCCAGCGATCGGTAGCGATCGAGCAACTCGAGAACCCGACCAGACTCGTTTCCCACGACCGTGAGGAAGGCGCACTGCACCGACGCGGTGGGTGGAATCCGCACGGTAAGGGTCAACGCCGCGGTCGGGTCGAGGATCGGTCCGCCGCCACCCGCGGTTGCGCGGCCGTCGCTCGAGAGAGCCGCGGGACGCCTCGGATCACCGCGCCGGCCGATGAACGCCATGCGATCCGGATGGCTCCGCACCGAGGCCTGCACGTCGTCGTCGCCTGCAACGGCGTAGCCAAGGTGCAGGGGTGTTTCATCGACGGCCCGCGGTCGCCGCCGGAACAGCAGTGCAGCGGGTCCAGCTGAGCCGACACATTCGATGAACAGCTTATTGAATGCCGGGTGCCGCCGGTCCTCGGCCTCGCGCGCCATGACGGGATCGGCCTGAAAGCCGACCTGCAGGCGGCGCGGCCGGGCGAGATCGTTGCTGAGGATGAGCCGGCGCGCCTCCAGGTCGCCGTCCGGCGCAATGGCGATCGTGAGCCGCGCCATCAACCCGTGGCGTCGCAACCGGAACTCGCTCTGGCTGGCGGCAAACTCCACGTCGAGTACGTCGCCGCCGAGTTCGTCCCAGCCGAGCGACCACACTTCGCCGCTATCGAGGTCGCGAAAGAACAGCACGGCACCGCCATACTCGCCATCGGCCTCGGGACGCCAGCGATTGAGCATAATGTCGTTCCAGTAACTCGCGCCGCCACCCTGCGAAGTGGTCAGCGTCCGCAGATGGCCGTTGGACAGGACGTTGACCGCGGGCCGAGCAGGATCGACCGGCCATTCGGTCGCGCTCGGCGCAACCTCGACCTGACGCGGTCGCGCCGAAAGCGGCCCTTCCAAGGGCTGCGCCTGCGACCGGTCCGGCATCCTCTCGTAGAGCAGGTACTCGACGCTTGCGATGCGCGGATCCGCGTGAAACCTGTCCACCATGAGATCGTCGTGCACGGCATTGCCGAGCGCGGCCAGAATCATGCCCTGATGATGGCTCATGAACGCCTGTACGATGCGTGGCCGCGTCGAGAAATTGCCCGAGATGTGACCAAAATCCGCTGCTTCCGCGAGACCGAACCGGCCTTCGAGGCCGAGACGGGCGAGCGCGCGCAGGTTGGACAGGACCGCACTGGAATCGAACGGCAGCGCGAGAACGCTCGCGTAAGGGGCGACGACCACGTGGTCGTCTTGCTCGCGTCTCAGCGCAAGCCTCGAAAGGCCGAAGGCGCGATATTGGTACTCGCCCTGAACGTCCATCTGGTAGTAGCCCGACTCGGACACCCCCCACGGAATGCCAAGCCGGCGCCCTGCGCGCCGTTGCTCCGCAACCGCGACGAGGCAGCTTCGGAAGAGCAACCCCGACTCCGGCGTCTTCATGAGCAGCCGAGGCATGAAGTACTCGAATGCCGTCGCGCTCCATGACAGCAGCGTCCGATAACCTCGCACACGCCGCAGCTGGCGCCCAAGATGCATCCAGTGCCCGGGCGGTGCGTCGCCCTTGGCGATCGCCATGAAACTCGCGATGCGCGCTTCCGAGGCCAGCAGGTCGTAGTGGCTGCCGTCCACTTCGCCGGCGCTGGCGTTGTATCCGACGTGGAACAGCTTGCGGCGCATGTCGAACAAGAAACGGAAATCGGTGGCCGCCACGATCCGGCCGATGTCGGCGCACATCCCGTCGATCTGCAGGTCGAGTTCGCCCGAGTCACCGTCGTCGCATACCGCGGCGTCGATCTGCATCTCAAGGCATCGGACCCAGTCGATCAGTTCCTCGATCTGCTCGAGTCGCGCTTTGCTCTCGTCACGTTCGATTATGCTGAGAAGCCCGG
>Ga0210366_10000060_pt1 | contig 12884 bp, 13 predicted proteins | sample S641metaT_FD_190380 | JGI IMG/M metagenome (GOLD analysis project Ga0210366, IMG submission 190380) | Metatranscriptome of estuarine sediment microbial communities from the Columbia River estuary, Washington, United States - S.641... | ecosystem: Environmental > Aquatic > Marine > Intertidal... | reverse complement strand
CCGGCACGCGGCGCTCGCGCGCCACGCCGAGCTTGGCGACAGTCGCCGCTCCGCCGCTGTTCTTGCTGACCAGCGCATCGACCCGAAAGCGCTCGAACAGGTCGCGCTCGGCATCGATGTCGAAAGGCCCGATATCCTCGATCCAGGTCATCGACTTCGGCAGTTCGATTTCGGGCTGGATCGCGGTGCGCAGAACCTGCCGCTGTCCGCCCGCGGCGCAGTGCGCCTGCAGTTGCTCGACAAACGCCTGCGTCAACTGTCCTGCGGTGAAAAACACCGCGCGTTTGCCGCACAGCAAAGGCGCTAACTCGGGCCAGTGGTCGAAACTATGCCAGTCGTCCCCGGCCTGCGCCTGCCACGGCGGGCGCTGGTAACGCCACAGAGGAATACCCTGCGCGCGCGCCACGGCGAGCGCGGTAGCGCTCATGCGCTGCGCGTAAGGGTGGGTGGCGTCCAGGATCGCGTCGATCGCTGCCTGCGCCACGAACTGTTGCAGCCCGCCGCGCGCGCTGAAGCCACCGCTCAGCACGCGGCAATCGAGCCGCGGCTGGCGCACCAGCCCGGCAATGCTGTAGATCACTTCGACACCGCGCTGCTGCAAACCCTGCGCGAGCTGGCGCGCATCGGCGGTGCCACCGAGCAACAGCAGCTTCACGCACCTGCCCCGCGGCGTTCGAACCCGGCATGCCCGATAAAGGCGCCATTGCGGTCGATCGCCCAGATTTCCACGTCGACCTTCCGCGGCAGCACCTGCGCAGCCGCGGCCCGCGCGCGCGCACAGATCAGGTCGGCGATATCGATACCGGCGGAGCGACACATTTCCAGCACTTCCATGCTGGTGTTGGCGGCCTCGATTTTCTCCACCAACGCGTCGGCGGCGCCGCGTTCGCGCGCGAGCTCGACCATTTGCGTGAAGTCGATGGACGAGGCGCGGCTGTTCAAATCCATGTGGCCGTTGGCGAGCTTGGTCAGCTTGCCGAAGCCGCCGCAGATGCTGAGCCGTTCGATGGGCACCTTTTTCAGGTGCTTCAATACCGCGCCGGCAAAATCGCCCATCTCGATCAGCGCCATGTCATCCATGCCGTAATGCGCCTTGATCGCCGCTTCGCTGGTGTTGCCGGTGGTGGCCGCGATGTGGTCGACGCCGTTGGCGCCGGCGACATCGATGCCCTGGTGAATCGACGCGATCCACGCCGCGCAGGAATAAGGGCGCACGATGCCGGTGGTGCCGAGGATCGACAGGCCGCCGAGGATACCGAGGCGCGGATTCATCGTCTTTTGCGCCAGCGCCTCGCCATCGACCACGCCGACGCTGACCTCGAAACCACCCGCGTAAGCGAAGCGTTGCGCCTGGCGCTCGAGGTGGTCGCGCATCATGCGCCGCGGGGTTGCGTTGATTGCGGGTTCGCCGACGGCAAGCGCGAGACCGGAGCGGGTTACGGTGCCGACACCCGGCCCGGCATAAAACCGCACCCCGGGCTCGCCCGACCGCGAAAGATCGACAAACACCGTGGCGCCGTGCGTGACGTCCGGGTCATCGCCAGCATCCTTGACGGTGGCGGCGCGCACTCCGTCGCTCGCGGCGTTACAGGATTCGATGTCGAGCGATACTTCCCTGCCTTTCGGTAGCATCACGCTTACCCGTTGTGGCGCCTGCCCGCCGAACAGCAATTCGCTGGCGGCAACGCAACAGGCGGTGGCGCAGGTGCCGGTGGTCAAGCCGCTGCGCAGCGCTTGTTTCTTTTCTCCGGATTCGGGCCACATGAAGCTACCAGGCCTGCGCGATCCAGTAACCGCCCAGCAGAATCGACCCGGCCGCGACCAGGTTTCTGAACGAGTTGAAGATCCACAGGTAGCGTTGCTGCAGGAATCGCTGGGTTGCGCCGAAGCCGAGACCGAAGATTACCATCGCCAGCATCACGCCGAGCGAAAACAGGGCCAGATACGCCAGCGCGATCAAAAGATCGCCGTGCACCACGACCGGAATCAGCGCCAGCGCGGGCGCGCTGCCGGCAAGCCCGTGCATGACACCGACCATCACCGGCGTGTGCCGCCCGATGCGGTCGCTGCCACGGCCATCGCCGGTTGCGTCGGCGTGCGCACTGCCTTCGACCTGCCAGTGAAGATGCACGACATCGCCGTGGCGGTGTTCGCTCAGGCGGATGCGTTCCCGGCGAAATCGCCAAAAGCACAGCAGGCCCATGACGACCAGGAAAACGCCGACAAACAGTTCGGCCAGATGCGCGAATGATTCGGGAATACCTACGCCGAAACCGAACAGCAATAACCCGCTGACCATCAGTACGCCACCGTGGCCGAGCGCCCAGTTGGCGCAAAAGCCGAGCGTGCGCAAAGGGCCGGGGCGTGCGTTGCTCAGCGCCGATACCGCCATCACGTGGTCGGCGTCGAGCGCATGCACCATGCCGAGCGTAAACCCGACCGAAATGAGGCCCAGGCTGGCGTCGATCACGCGACTTCATCCTTCAGCTGAACTTTACCGGAGGCAGGTTTGAACAGCTGCGCAATGGCTTCCGGGTTGGACGCAAAGAACAGGTGCAGGTAGGTCGCGGTCAGGTTGCCGTCACGGTAAATCGCTTCGCCCGGCGCCGGGTGGCGCTGGCGGCGGCCGAAGGCGATCGGCTCGGGCGTCTGTTCGCTGCGTGAGCGGTGATGCGCGTGCGCGCGCACCTCGCCCTCGGGCAACGGCGCGGTCTGCATGCCCTGGCAGCCGCGCTTGCCGCGCATCGCGCCGTGGCCCGCCAGCAGGCCCGCCATCGGGTATTGCTCGCCCTCCAGGTCGGTGAGGGTTTGCAGGCAGTAAAGCAGGCCGCCGCACTCGGCGAGGATCGGCTTGTCGCTGGCGTGAAATTCGCGCAATTCGGCAAGCAGCGCGGTATTGGCCGACAGGGCTGCGCTGTGCAGTTCGGGATAGCCGCCCGGAAACCAAAGCGCATCGACCGCCGGCAGCGACGCGTCTGCGAGCGGCGAAAAGAACTCGACCTCGGCGCCAAGGTCGCGCAGCAACTGCAGATTGGATTCATAGATGAAACTGAACGCGGCATCGCGCGCGACGCCGACGCGCTGCCCGGCTAGCACCGCGGGCGGCGGCTCTGGCAGCGCGACGGGGCTGAATTCGACCGGCTTGAAGTATTGCAGGATATCGCCAACTCCGGCCTGTTCGAGCCAGTCGGCGCCGGCCTCGAAACGCAGTTCGAGTTCTGCGGCGACCTCGGCAGCCTGTACCAGGCCGAGGTGACGCTCCGGCAGGGCGACGTCTTCGGAACGCGCAAGGCTCGCCAGCAGCGGGATGTTGGCGGGCAGCGCGTCCGCGATCAGCTGGCGGTGACGCTCGCTGGCGCACTTGTTGGCGATCAGGCCGATTACCTCGACGTCGTCGCGGAATTCGGCTAGCCCCTTGACTAAAGCCGCCGCGGTCTGCGCCATGCCCTTGACGTCCATCACGATGACCACCGGCACGCCGAACTGCGCCGCCAGGTCCGCGCTCGACGGCTCGCCGTCGTACATGCCCATCGCGCCCTCGATCAGGATCAGGTCGGCCACCTGCGCGGCGCGGTAAAAGCGGTCCTGGCACCAGTCCGCACCCGCCATCCACAGGTCGATCTGTTCCACCGGCTGGCCGGAAGCCTGCTCCAGGATTTGCGGGTCGAGATAGTCGGGGCCGGTCTTGAACACGCGCACCACCTTGCCCTGGCGGCGCAGCATGCGCGCCAGCGCGGCGCAGATCGTGGTCTTGCCCTGCCCGGAGGCGGGCGCGCTTAGAAACAGCGCCGGGCAGCTGACCCTGTCCATCGTCGCGGCCATCAGAATTCGATGCCCGGCTGCGCCTTGACGCCGAGGCGGAAGGCGTGGCGTTCGTCCCTGACTTCGGAAATGGTGTCGGCGATTTCCTGCAGCTGGCGCGCCATGGTGCGCCCGGTAATGATCACGTTCTGATTTTCGGGGCGTTTGCGCAAGGCCTCGACTACCGGCTCGACGTCGAGGTAGCCGTACTTGAACATGTAGCTCATCTCGTCGAACACCAGCATCCCGTAAGATTCGTCCGAGAGCAGTTTTTCGGCGATGCCCCAGGCCTGCTGCGCCGCGGCGATATCCTGCTCGCGGTCCTGCGTCTCCCAGGTGAAGCCATGGCCCATGACGTGCCAGTCGATCAGCGGGTGGTCCTTGAAGAACCTGTATTCGCCGGTCTGCATGCGCCCCTTGATGAACTGGATCACGGCGCAGCGCTGGCCGTGGCCGGCCGAACGCGCCAGGGTGCCGAAAGCGGAACTGCTCTTGCCCTTGCCGGCGCCCTTCAGCAGGATCAGCACGCCGCGCTCTTCCCGGGCTTTGGCGATACGCGCATCGACGATGGCCTTCTTTTTGGCCATGCGGGTCTTGTGCCTGTCGGGATCGGTCATGGCGGCTCAGCTCAACAGCGGGGAAGACGGCAGCGGGTAATAGATAGCGTCGAGCGCACGCGCAATGTCGACGCCGCGGCCGCGCTTGACGCGCGAATCCTCGATGTCGATCAGCAGGGTCTGGCCGATGGGCGTCAACTGCTCCAGCGCCACCGCCGACTTGCCGTCGGTGACCAGGTAATTGTCGATACGCAACCCCGGCTGCTGGCGTTGCAGCCGGGCGCGGTAACTGGCCGCCTGCTGGATCACTTCGAGCAGCGGCGTGCCGCCGCCGGCGTCGATGCCGTCGAGCAGCTTACGCAGCGCCCGCGGTGCGCGCTTGCGCGGCAGCAGGGTTTCCACGCGCTGGTTGCCGAAGCCGAGAATGGTCAGCTGTTCGCGCGCGAGGTAGGCCTGCTCGGCGATCCTGAGGATGGCCGCCTTGGCGTCGGCAAAACGATTATTCCTGAGCGTCGACGCGGAGGTATCGAGCAACACCAGGTGCAGCCGCGGCTGGCCGGTCGGCTGGCGGCGCTGCAGCAGACGCTGCAGCGGCCAGCGCCCGCGATTACTCAGCAGCGTCTGAAACCAGTCCACCTGGCGGGCGAATTTGCGCCCGCGATTTGCCCCGCGCGCGCTGTCGCCCTGGCCCCGGGCATAGTCATCGATGCGCTGCGCCGCGGCTGCGGCCTCCTTCATTGCGGGCGCGTTGAATTGTGTCGCAGAGGCGGTCGCCTGCTTTACCGGTTCCATCCGCCCCCAGTCACCGCCGGCGCTGGATTCCGTGGACTGCTGTGGTGAATCTCGCTGCGGCGCGCGACCGGCCGCGGGCGGAGACTGGCTGCCGCTCGCGTCGTCCTTGCGGCGGTGGCCGATGACGAGATCTTCGACCGCGTTCAGATCGTCGATGTCGATCGCGGGCTTGCCCTGCCAGGCGGCGTGCGCGCGCGCGGCACGATGCCAGACGATATCGGCGCGCATGCCGTCGACGCCGGCGGCGATACAGCGATTGGCAATCTCCAGGCGCAATTCGGCGTCGCTGCCGACCTGGTCGAGCGCGCTGCTGGCGCGCTCGATGCGCGCGCGCAATTGCTGCTGATCATCTGCCTGTTGTTCGACAAAGCCGGCCGGATCGCGATCGAAGGCTTCGCGGCGTTCAACGATGGCGACACGATCCTCGGCGCTGTAAAGCTGGTCGATGTCGACCAGCAGGCCGAAACGATCGAGCAGCTGCGGGCGCAGCTCGCCCTCGTCCGGATTCATCGTGCCCAGCAGGATGAAACGCGCAGCGTGGCTGTGACTGATGCCGTCGCGCTCGATGCGGTTGACGCCGCTGGCGCTGACGTCGAGCAACAGGTCGACCAGGTTGTCGGCGAGCAGGTTGACTTCGTCGACGTAGAGTATCCCCTTATCGGCTTTCGCCAGCAGGCCCGGGTGGAACTCGACCCGTTGATCATCCAGCACCTTCTGCAGGTCCAGCGTGCCGACCAGCATTTCCTCGGATGCGCCGAGCGGCAGTGTGACGAAGTGGCTGTGCTCGGCGGTGATCTGCGCGAGGCCACGCGCCAGCGTCGACTTCGCGGTGCCGCGCGGGCCGCTGACCAGCACGCCGCCGATCGCCGGATTGATCGCGGCGAGCACCAGCGCCAGCTTGTATTGCGCCTGCCCGGTGACGGCCGAGAAAGGAAACTCAGGCGTGGGCATAGTCGTCAGACACGGGAACACGCCTGAACCAGCGATTGAAGGCCAGTCGGCAGCCGATGCCGAGCAGCAACCAGAACACCAGGTTAGTGACGCCGCTGATCACGACAAACTGCTGGTGCAGGTCGGCCAGCGCCGCCAGCGCCGCCGGATCCGGGTGCTGAAACATCGGACCCTCGCCAGACGGTGCGCCGACGACATAGGGAAGCGCCAGCAACAGCAGGCCCAGCATCTTGAGTTTGGCCGGGGCAAACGCAAACAGGCCAAGGCCGATCGCCACGCTCGCCGCGGTCAGCGTCCACCACAGCTGGCGGTGCTCGACCGGCGCCGCGACCGCACCCGGAATTTCAGGCGGCAAACCGATCGCTGGCGCCACGAACACGGCGAGGTAACCGGCCAGCCCCCACAGCAGGCCCTGCGACCAGCTGATGTTGCGCTCGCGCGCCAGCCAGAACTGAGCCATCAGCGCCAGCAGGATGGCGGCAAAACCCGTGCTGGCGAGCACGTTGGCGAGAAACGTATAGGCCGTTCTCTCCAGGCCGTCCGCGGGCGCCCATGCATCGGCATCGTGCGCGCGTTCGTGGGAATGTCCGGAATGATCGCCCGCGGCGCTGCTTGCGACCACCGCGTCGGTTTCGAACGCCTCGGCGGCGAAGATGACGGGATTCAGGTTAATGACCTGCAGGCAGCTCAACACGACACCGGTCACGATACCGATCAGGATCGCACTGTAGATAATCCGGGAGAAAAGCATCGTAAAAGCCCTGGAGACCGGGACAGCCCGGGATCGCATGGATCCAGGCTCTGACGCCGGTCAATAAACGACCGACATAACGTCGGAAACGCCTAGTGGCAGGGAAATGCCAGGCTGTGGCGCACGTCGTGGGCCGCGTTATGCGCCGCGCCCATGGGTGCAAAACCGACCGCAAACAGGATAACCATTCCGAATACCAGTGCCGCGAAACTTTGCGCGAGCACCGTGGTGGATGATTTAACCTGGACCGTATGCTGGCTGGAAACTTGTGATGTCATTATGTTTTGTCCTCTCTGCGCCCACCGCGCATGGTGTTCAGTGAATTACGGGCCGGTCTTCGGGCTCAAGGCGGAAAATCGATAAACTACTCGACTCACGGGGTCTGCGCCTTCCCGAATCGGACCTGGAACATTCCCGGAGCGACCCAGTGGCCTGTGCAAACCTTTTTGCCTTGTTACCGATGCGGGGGCAGCGATGGGATTGGATTAATCATTGCAGATCAGCACCTTACCACACTTCCCGATTATCCCCCCAGGGGCACCCGTCAGCAGCACGATGTTACCAACTATGCCTTTTTTAGCAAGGGGAATCAGGGCTCAAGTTTTTGTCGTAAAGCATAGAGGCTGGTATCGGTCTTTCCGCTGGATCGGAACAGCGTTACTTCGGCGTCAAAAGCGCTCAATTCCTGGTTTAGCGTCGATGCGTACAACAGCCTGCGAAAATCTCGGTAGGCAAGGCTTTGCCCGGGATCGAGGGCGGCGTGCAGCGCAGGCAGCGAGAAAACGAGCCCCTCGGAGCGCAGCTCGAGGTCCCCGGCGGACTGCTCGATGCGCCGCAACGCGTCGGCATCGCGCGCCAGCACGGCCGCGAAGAAATCGCGCACATCGTCGATCGCAAGGGGGTTACCAGACATCCGCTGCATCACTTATCACGCGTCATCTCTACGATCATTTACAGTCATCACTGCGATTTTCTTCGTCATCCCTGCGCAAGCAGGGATCTTGTAGCCGTTCCGCAGATAGCCGAGCCGCGACATTAAGATCCCTGCTTGCGCAGGGATGACCTTTGAGTGGCAAGGAGAGGGAGCTCAGGACAGGATGTACTGCCGCAGCGCCTCGGCCTCGCCCTGTACTTCCATGATGCGGCATTTCACCAGGTCGCCGATGCTGATGAAACCCACCAGCTCCTCGCCCTCGAAAACCGGCAGGTGCCGAATACGACGATCCGTCATCATCGCCATCGCCTCGTTGACGGTGTCGTTCGGAGAACAGCGAATCAGGTTGCGCGTCATCAGTTCGGACACTTCGACGTCGTGCAGATCGGCGCCGTGTGGCCCCATACCGCGCACGATATCGCGCTCCGACAGGATGCCGACGATCTCGCCGGCATCGTCCTCCACCAGCAAGGCGCCGATTTTAGCCTCGGTCATGGTGCTCGCCGCCGTCGCAATCTTGCTGTTAACCTCTATTTTGACAATCTCTTTTTGCTTGCCCTTGATCAATTCAGCCAGTTTCATTTGTCTTCCCCCCGCTTTGATGAGGATTAGTTAACACCTTTCGGCATAGCGAATCAAGCCAGACGGGGTGGATAGCTCTGAACCTGGCCGCTACCTGGTCTCCTGCCTGACCATCAGCGGGCCGATTAAAAGATTTTCGCGCTGCCGCCCGTGGTTGCCTTAACCATGATCACTGCCCGAATTCCTCGAAGGCATCGATCGCGCCGCGATCGTAGCCGAGGCTCGCGGTCAGCAATTGGCGCGTATAGGGCATGGTCGAGTTATGCGCGCGCAATTGCTGCACGCTCATGGTCTCGACGATGGCGCCGTTTTGCATCACCGAGAGCGTCTCGCACATGTGCGCGACTACCGCGAGGTTATGGCTCACCAGCACATAGGTCAGGCCGTATTCGCGCTTCAGACGCATCAACAGGTTGAGCACCTCGGCCTGTACCGAGACGTCGAGCGCCGAGGTGGGTTCGTCGAGCAGCACGATATCCGGCTCGGTGATCAGCGCGCGCGCCACCGACACCCGCTGGCGCTGGCCGCCGGAAATCTGGTGCGGGTAACGGAAGCGGAACGATGCGTCCAGGCCGACCTCTTCCAGCGCCTCGACCACGCGCTGCTCGATGCGATCGAGCCCGTGCACGCGCGCCGGTTCGGCGAGGATGGTGTCGACCGTGTGGCGCGGGTGCAGCGAGCCGTAGGGATCCTGGAAAACCATTTGCACGCGGCGTCGAAACGCCCTGGAACGATGCTGCTGCAGGATCTCGTCGGCGACCGCCATGTGCCCGCTGACCGTGGCGACGCGATCGAGCAGCCCGGCCAGCGCGCGCAGCACGGTGGTCTTACCGGAGCCTGACTCGCCCACCAGCCCGAAAGACTGTCCCGCCTCTACCGCGAGCGATACGTCGCGCACCGCGTGGAAGGCTTGCTGGCCGCGCCCGAATACCACGTCCAGGCCGCGAATATCGATCATTGCGAACCGCCACGGGTTTCCAGCCAGACAGGGTCCCGCTGCAGCACCGCGAGCTCTTCCCTGGCGCCGTCGAGCCGCGGCAGGCAATCGAGCAACCCGCGGGTATAGGGGTGTTTCGCCTGCGCAAGCTCCGCTGCCCGGCACTCTTCCATCACCTGGCCGCCGTACATGATGAGGATACGATCACAGAACGATGCGATCAGGTTGAGGTCGTGGCTGATGAAGATGAGGCCCATGCCGCGCTCGCTGATCATGTCGTCGAGCACCGCCAGCACCTGCAGCTGCACGGTGACATCGAGCGCCGAGGTGGGCTCGTCGGCGATGATGATCGACGGTTCCGGCATCATCATCATCGCGATCATGATGCGCTGCCCCATGCCACCCGACACTTCATGCGGGTAGGCCTCGTAGACCCGCTCGGGTTCGCGGATGCGCACCGCGCGCAGCATTTCCAGCGTGCGCCGGCGCGCCTCGGCCTTGCTGTCGTTGCTGTGCACCAGGAAGGCTTCCTCGATCTGCTTGCCGACCGTCATCACTGGGTTCAGCGAGTACTTCGGATCCTGCATGATCATCGAGATACCGCCGCCGCGAACGCGCCGCAGCGTGCGTTGATCGGCGTGCAGCAGGTTGATGCCGTCGAATTCGAGTCGTTTGGCGCGCACCACGCCGCCCGGCGCGGTAAGCCCGAGAATCGCGCGCCCGGTCTGCGACTTGCCGGAGCCGGATTCGCCGACGATGCCGAGTTTCTCGCGGCCCAGATCGAAGCTGACGCCCTTGACCGCCTGCACCAGGCCGGTCGGCGTATGATAGGTGACGTGCAGGTCTTCGACGCTCAACAGTGGGGAATTGTCCATACTATCCACCCCCGCTTTTCGGGTCGAAGACGTCGCGCAGGCCGTCCCCCAGCAGGTTGAAACCGAGGCTGACGACGAGGATCGCGATTCCCGGCATGGTCGGCACCCACCACTGGTCGATCAGGTACTGGCGCCCGAGCGAGATCATTGCGCCCCACTCCGGCGTCGGCGGCTGCGCGCCGAGGCCGAGAAAGCCGAGCCCGGCGGCGGTAAGAATGATGCCGGCCATGTCCAGCGTGAGGCGCACGATCACCGACGACATGCACAGCGGCGCGACGTGGCGCGCGAGAATGCCGGCGGTGCTGACGCCCTGCATGCGCGCGGCGAGGATGAAATCGCTGTTGCGGATGGTGAGCGCCTCGGCGCGCGCGATGCGCGCGAACGGCGACCAGGTGGTCAGCGCGATCGCCAGCACCGCGTTTTCGAGGCCGGGCCCGAGCGCGGCGACCAGCGCCATCGCCAGGATCAGGCGCGGGAAGGCGAGAAAGATATCGGTCAGGCGCATCAGCACGTTGTCCACCCAGCCGCCGACATAGCCGGCGACCACACCGATCAGCAGGCCAATCGGCACCACGATGATCGACACCAGGCCCACGATGTAGAGCGTGATGCGCGAGCCCCAGATGATACGGTCGAGAATGTCGCGCCCGAGCTCGTCGGTGCCGAACCAGTGTTGGCTGCCGGGCGGTATCAGGCGGTTGGCGAGATCGGGCTCGAGCGCCGCATTCAAGGTCAGCCACGGCGCCAGCAGCGCGATCAGCACCAGGCTGACGATGATCAGCAGGCCGATGACCGCGACCGGGTTGCGCCTGAAGGCGAGCCAGCCGATGAACAACCGCTGGCAGCGCGCCTGGGCCTTCGAGGCGGGCGATTCGGCCAGCAGCCAGCCGCGCAGTGTCAGGGCCGACATCTCAACGAACTCTCGGGTCGACCAGCTTGTACAGCAGGTCGGACAGCATGTTGATGCCGACGAAACAGACGCCGACGACGATGGTGCCGCCGAGCACCGCGTTCATATCGTTGTTGAACAGCGAATTGGTGATGTACAGGCCGATGCCCGGCCACGAGAAAATAGTCTCGGTCAGCACCGAGCCTTCCAGCAGCGAGGCGTAGGTCAGGCCGATGATGGTAATCAGCTGCACCAGCACATTGCGAAACGCATGCCCCCAGATCACCTGCCATTCGGGCATGCCCTTGACGCGCGCGGTGAGGATGTATTCCTGGCTCAGTTGATCGAGCATGAAGCTGCGCGTCATGCGCGCGATATAGGCGAGCGCGAAGGTGCCGAGAATCGATGCCGGCAGAATCAGGTGGTCGAGCGCGTTGTGGAAAATATCCCACTCGCCGGCGAGCGCCGCGTCGAGCAGCAGGATGCCGCTCACCGGGTCGACGATGCTGTCGTAGTAGACATCGAGCCGCCCGGGGCCCGCGACCCAGCCGAGTTTCGCGTAAAACACCAGCAAAGCAATCATGCCGAGCCAGAAGATCGGCGCCGAGTAGCCGATCAGGCCGATCACGCGCACCACGTGGTCAGGCCAGCGGCCCTGCTTTACCGCCGCCAGCACGCCCATCGGAATGCCGACGAAGACGCCCAGCAGGGTCGCCACGGTGGCGAGTTCCAGCGTCGCCGGAAAGAAGCGCAGGATGTCCTCGGCCACCGGTTGCGCGGTCATGATCGAGGTGCCTAGATCGCCCTGCAGCAGTTGCCCGAGGTACTTGGAATATTGAATGTAAACAGGCTTGTCGAGCCCGAGTTGCAGGAACACCTGGTCGTAGACTTCCTGCGAGGCGCGATCGCCGACGATGGCGAGCACCGGGTCGGCCGGCATGACCCGGCCGATGGTGAAGGTGATCGCGGTCAGGCCGATAAAGGTCAGCACCAGGCTGGCGATGACGCCGCCAATCTTGACCAGCTTTGGCGGCAGGGCCAGGCTCGACCCTGCCGCCATTGGACTAGATGCCACTACTGCTTGTTGACGTTACGGTAAAACACCAGGTCGAAGTTGGATCCGGAGACGAACCCCTGCAGGTTCTGACGACGCGCAACCTGCTCGTTTTGCTGGAACATGATCACGTAGGGACCCTTGGTCTGCAACATCGCCTGCAGCTCGAGATACTCCTGCTTGCGCTTGCCGAGGTCGAGTTCGTTGCGCGCCATCACCGCCAGCTTGTTGCTGGCGTCGTCGGCCCAGGCGTTACGCCAGGCGAGTACGCCGGTCAGTTTCGCCTCGAGGCGGTTGTCCGGGTTGTGCGCGAAGGCGTCCGCGTTGGAATGCGGGTCGACGTAATCGGGCGACCAGCGCGCCATGATGATTTCGTGCTCGCGCGCGCGGTATTTCGGCCACAGGGTCTTGCCTTCCAGCGTGACGATATTGGCCTTGATGCCGCCCCTGGCTAAATTCGCCTGCACCGACTGCGCGATTTCCGGAAACGGCGAGTTGGTGAGCGTGTGGATGGTCAACTCGAAACCGTCGGGATACCCGGCCTCGGCCAGCAAAGCTTTGGCCCTGGCAACGTCCTGGTGATAGGGAATCGTGTCCAGCGAAGCCCACAGGCCGGCGGGCCAGAACGCCTGGTGCACCACGAACTGGCCGGCGAGGAAAGAATTCGCCATGCTGTCGTAATCGACCAGCCAGCGCATCGCCTGCACCACTTTTTCCTTGCCGAGGATCGGGTGCCCGGCGTTGGCGGCCATGTAGACGAT
>Ga0210366_10000059_pt1 | contig 12912 bp, 9 predicted proteins | sample S641metaT_FD_190380 | JGI IMG/M metagenome (GOLD analysis project Ga0210366, IMG submission 190380) | Metatranscriptome of estuarine sediment microbial communities from the Columbia River estuary, Washington, United States - S.641... | ecosystem: Environmental > Aquatic > Marine > Intertidal... | reverse complement strand
GCCGAGGCCGCGCAGGTTGTATGCGCCGACATCGCCGCGGGCGGAGTTCACGCCGCCGGCGTTGGTCCCGGCCTCGTTCATGGAGTTGACACCATTTTCCGGCAGAAAGCCCAGCAGCTCGTCACCGGAATCGACGCCGAAGGCCTCGATGGTTTCACTGCTGACGATCGATACTGGCAGTGCATCGGATATCTGCGCGCCCTTGATCTGCGAGCCGGTGATGACAATTTCCTGAAGCACCGGGCTCTGTGTGACAGTCTGTTGCGCACGGACGGCCCCTGTCGCAAGCGGCAAAGTGATGGCCATCGCCCATAACAGCGTTGACGTGTGTCGCTGACTCGGATTCCAGGAAATGGACATGGGGGGTCTCCCTGCGTTGTTCATCGTGCCCGGTGGTTGCCCCCGGGGTTTTCTAACGCTGTCTCCCCCCCCCAAGGCCGCACTCTGCCACTCCCCGAACCCTGCTGCAAACCCGCTTTGTTGTGGGGCCGCCACAGCAAGTACGCCCTGAAGTCCAGATAACCAGTTCAGCGTCCACCCGCTATTGCTCATAGACGACCAGACCGGCGCGCGGATGATGCGTGCCTGTAGAAGCGGCGCTGCTGTAAGTATCACGGGCAGTGGTAGCCCGGAGGGGCCAGGCCCCTGGCGGGGCCAGACCCCGTACCGACAGCAATTGGCCCACTGGCGGGTATCCACCGCCGGACACCCGGACACCCGACGGACACCGCCTCCCAGATTCGGGTTTAAGCAGAATCAACCACTTGGGCGCTGGCACGCTTGATGCATGAGTGGAGGTATGCCCATGCCGCGTCAGCAGATCTATGGCACCTCAGCCCAGGACACGGACATTGATCCGGCACCGGCGCGCCAACGCCGGCGCCGTGCGCTCATCGCCGGCGCTGCGGGCGTGGCGATCGTTCTTGCGATCGTTGCACCGGCGGTGTCCAGGTGGCTTGCGGCAGATCGCTCGGTCGACGCCTCGGGCCTCAGGATGGCCACCGTCACACGCGGCCGGTTTGTTTCCGATGTCGCCGTCCAGGGCCGGGTGGTGGCCGCGGTGTCACCAACCCTGTATGCGATCGCTGCCGGCACAGTCACCACCCTGGTCAATGCAGGTGATTCGGTCAAAGTCGGCCAGCTACTCGCAACCGTGAATGCCCCCGAGCTCCTGAACGAATTTGAGCGTGAGCGATCAACGCTGCTGTCCTTGCAGGCCGCTTATGAGCGCGAGCGCATCGAGGCAGGCGCCCAGAAATCGGCCAACCAGCAGACCGCGGACCTGGCGCTGGTCACGCTCAACGCTGCGCGGCGCGAGGTCGAACGCAACCACACCGCATTCGAGCAAGGCGTGGTCAGTCGCCAGGAATTCGATCGCCGGGAGGACGCCCTGGCCGAGGCCGAAGTTCGGCACCGTCACGCCGTGCAGGACGTCGCAGTGCAGGACGAGAAGCTTGCCTTCGAGGTGCGAACCCGTCAGCTCGACGCCGAGCGACAGCGGATGGCGGTGGCCGAGCTGCAGCGGCGCGTGGACCAGTTGAGCGTCCGTTCCCCGGTGGCGGGCATCGTGGGCACGCTCGCGGTTCAACAAAGCGCAGCGGTTGCCGCCAACCAGCCGCTGCTTACGGTCGTCGACTTGTCTGTGTTCGAGATCGAGCTCAACGTTCCCGAAAGTTATGCCGACGACCTCGCCGTAGACATGCCGGCCGAGATTACCTACGGCGGCGCGACCTACGCCGGACGCGTGACGGCCATATCGCCCGAGGTGCAGAACGGGCAGGTCACCGGACGTGTCCGCTTCGCCGACGAGCAGCCCGCCGACCTGAGGCAAAACCAGCGCGTCAGCGTACGGATCGTGCTCGAGGAAAAGGATGACGCGCTGATGCTTGACCGCGGCGCCTTTTACGAGAGCGGTGGCGGCCGGATCGTCTATGTGGTCGACGACAGCATTGCTCGCCGCACGGCGATCCGCACGGGCTCGACCAGCATTTCAAAGGTCGAGATTGTCGATGGGCTCGAGGCCGGCCAGCAGGTCGTGATTTCGAGCATAGAGCCTTTTGGCAACGCCGAAACGTTGCTGCTCAGACACTGAACGCATCCCCAGGAGTGAAACCGATGTTGAAGATGACCAGCGTCAGCAAGATCTATCGCACGGACATGGTGCAGACCACCGCGCTGCGCGAGTTCAGTCTTGACGTCGAGGAGGGTGATTTCATTGCGGTGACGGGCCCATCCGGCAGCGGCAAGACGACGTTCCTAAACATCGCCGGCCTGCTCGAGGGCTTCGACTCCGGCAGTTACGAACTCGACGGCCAGGACGTGAGCCGCCTCGACGACAATGCCCGTTCCCGCATCCGCAACCAGAAGGTCGGTTTCATCTTCCAGAGCTTCAACCTGATTCCCGACCTGAACGTCTTCGAGAACATCGAGGTGCCGCTGCATTACCGCGGCATGCGCAGGGTCGAGCGGCAGCAATGCATCCGCGAGTCGCTGGAGCTTGTCGGGCTTGCCTCGCGCATGAAGCACCTGCCTTCGCAGCTGTCAGGTGGCCAGCAGCAGCGCGTGGCCATCGCCCGCGCCCTGGCCGGGAATCCGCGCTTCCTGCTCGCGGATGAGCCGACCGGCAATCTCGACTCGGTCATGGCGCGCCAGGTGTTGGAACTGCTGGAGGGCATCAACTCCCAGGGCACCACTATCATCATGGTCACCCACGAGACTGAGCTGGCGCGCCGTGCGCACCGCAACGTGCACATGCTGGACGGCCAGGTGACGGATTTCACGGAGTTTGATCACGCCCTGCGCCTGCGCGAGGAGCAGGCCGCCACGGTCGGCGGCTGAGGAGTACACCATGTTCGCCTACCACCTCAATATGGCACTCCGATCGCTCGTGCGGACACCCGGCCTATCGATCCTCATGGTGCTCGCCATCGGTCTCGGCATCGGCGTCTGCATGACGATGCTGTCGGTGTATGCGCTCATGGCCGGCGACCCGATTCCGCACAAGAGCGACCGGTTGTACGCGGTGCAGCTCGACAGCTGGGACCCGAACCAGCCTTTCCTCGAGCCGAATGAGCCGCCGTACCAACTGACCTGGCGCGACGCGCTGGAACTCGCCGAACGCTCGCCGGCCGGCGTGCCGCGCGCCGCGATGATCGGCATGGCCATGATTGCCGAAGTGCCGGATGCGTCGAATGCTCGCCCGGAGATCGTCACAGGCCACGCAACCACGAGCGACCTGTTCGGCATGTTTGACGTACCGTTCCAGTTCGGCGGTGCGTGGGACCGGCTGACGGACAAGGAAGCCGGGCAGGTTGTGGTGCTGTCGCGCGAACTCAACGACCAGTTGTTCGGCGGCGAGGACAGCGTCGGCCGCAACATCAAGGTAGGCGACATCTACCTGCGGGTGATTGGCGTCATGGACGACTGGCAGCCGACGCCGCGGTTCTACGATGTAAACGTTGGTGCATTCGACCGGCTCGACGAGGCCTTCGTACCGCTATCGCTCTTCGACCGTCATCGTGACGAATGGGGACTCAACGGCAACGTCAGCTGCTGGGACCCCCCGACCGAAGCGGGGCTGTTCGCCTCGGAGTGCGTCTTGACGCAGTTCTGGGTCGAGTTGCCGGATGCGGCGGCAGTGCGTGACTATCACGCCTTCCTCGACGCGTATGTCAAGCAGCAGAAGGAACTTGGTCGCTTCCAGCGTCCGCTCAACAACCGGCTGTCGAACGTCAACGAGTGGCTGGACATCAACGAAGTTGTCGAGGATGACAACACCGTGCTGCTCGGCCTGTCCTTCATGTTCCTGGCGGTATGCCTGCTGAACACGGTGGGCCTGCTGCTCGCCAAGTTCCTGGGGCGCGCCGGCGACATCGGAGTGCGCAGGGCGCTCGGCGCGAGCCGGGTTGCGGTGTTCCAACAGCATCTGACGGAGGTCGGCGTGCTGGGCGCCATCGGGGGCCTGGTCGGGCTGGCACTCGCCTGGGCCGGACTGGCCGGCGTCCACGCACTGTATGACGACTACGAGCGGGTCGCACACCTTAACCTTGAATTGGTCGCGATTGCGATCGGGCTCGCTGTGTTCGCGGGGATCGCCGCCGGGCTGTACCCAGCCTGGCGGATCTGCCGCATCGCGCCGGCCACCTACCTCAAGACCCAATAGTTGCACAAGCGACCAGGAGAACTCGCCATGGACATCAGACCAATACTGTCTGCCCTCGCGCGAAGCCGGACTGGCGCCGTCCTGGTCGCACTGCAGATTGCAATCACGCTTGCCGTCGTCTGCAACGCGGCATTCATCGTCCAGCAGCGTCTTGCCAAGATGGACCGCCCGAGCGGCTACGACGACGGCAATGTCGTGACAGTGCAGGTGATTCCGCTCGAGCAGGCCGCCAACGACCGCTCGGCGATCGCGGCCGACCTGCGTGCACTGCGGGCCATTTCCGGTGTCGAGGCCGCGTCCGTGACCCAACAGGAGCCCCTGTCCAACAGCGGCATCAACTGGGGCATTTCGAAGACCGGTGCGCCGAACGACCCGGACTCGATCAACTTGTCTGCCTATTTGTTCGACGAGCAGGGCCTCGATGCGCTGGGCATGAAGTTGATCGCGGGCCGTTGGTTCCGGCCTGAAGAAGTACAGATACTCGACGACCTGGACGATCTCGTGCGAGTGCATGTGCCGTCGCTCGTCGTAACGCAGGCCGTCGCCGACATCCTCTTCCCGGAAGGCGATGCACTCGGCCAGACGGTCTACGACTTTCCGGACAACGGTATGCAGATCATCGGCATCGTGGAGCGTGCGCAAGGATACTTCGTCAGCCGACCGAACATCGAGAACAGCATGTTCCGGCCCGCAGTCATCCAGAATACGCGGCAGGCCTACGTGATACGGTCCAAGCCGGGCGATCTGGATGCAGTGCTCCACGAGGTGGAGCCGGCCCTGCTGGCCGTGAATCCGAGACGGCTGGTTCGTCATGTGCGCACGCTTGCCGAAGTGCGGGAGGAGTCGTACGGCAACGACCGGGCGATGGCAATCACGTTGCTGGCGGTCATGGGACTGCTGATCGCGGTTACCGTGCTTGGGGTCTTCGGGTTGATGGCCTTCAACGTAAGCCGGCGTCGTAAGCAGATCGGCACGCGTCGCGCGCTCGGCGCGCAACGGTCCGACATCGTTCGATACTTCCTCGTTGAGAGCTGGCTGATCACGACGGCCGGCGCAGTGGCCGGCGCCGTGCTGGCCGTAGCGCTGTCGGTGTGGCTGGTCAATACGTTCGAACTGCCCAAGCTCGACTGGCACTATATCCCGGCCGGCATCGTCGTGTTGTGGGTTGTCGCCCAACTCGCAGCTTACGGTCCGGCGCGCCGGGCTTCAGCCATCGAGCCTGCCATCGCGACGCGCAGCGTATGATGTGAATGACCCTCCCAGGTGCGGTCGGCTTGCCGGCGTGGATTGGAGCGATGCCCAAGATACTCGTCGTTGATGACAACGCCGCGGTCTGCACGGCACTCGAGGTACTGTTCTCGTTGCACGATGTAGATACCGAGCGCGCGGACTCGCCCGCCGTCGCGCTCGAGAAGCTCGCGCACGGTGGTATCGATCTCGTCATCCAGGACATGAATTTCAGCGACGACACGACTTCCGGCGCGGAGGGCGTCGCATTGTTCCACCGCATCCGCGAGCTCGACCCAGCTCTGCCAATCATTCTGTTGACCGCCTGGACCCATCTCGAGACGGCGGTCGATCTCGTCCGGGCGGGCGCGGCCGATTACCTGGCCAAGCCCTGGGACGACGAGAAGCTGATGACGACGGTGCGCAACCTGCTCGCGTTGGGCGAAGCGCAACGCGTTGCCGGTCGCATGACGACCGCGAGACGCGCCTCGCGCGAGCGCATGGCACGTGATTTCGACCTGTGCGGGATCGTTTACGAAAGCGACGCAATGCATGAAGTCGTCACCCTGGCGACTCGCGTCGCGCACTCGGACGTCCCGGTGCTGATCAGTGGGCCGAGCGGTGTCGGCAAGGAAAAGATTGCGGATATCGTTCAGGCGAACTCGAGCGTCGCGGCCGGCCCCTACGTCAAGGTAAATGTCGGGGCATTACCCGCGGATCTCATGGAGGCCGAACTGTTTGGTGCGGAGGCTGGTGCCTATACGGGCTCGCAGAAGATTCGCATCGGGCGCTTCGAGACGGCCGATGGCGGAACGCTGTTCCTGGACGAGCTCGCGACCCTGACGCCCGAGGGCCAGGTAAAGCTCCTCAGGGTCCTGCAGACCGGTGAGTTCGAGCGCCTCGGGTCGAGTCAGACCAGGCGGGTTCGGGTACGCGTAATCAGCGCGACCAATGCCGACTTCGTGCAGCTGCTTCGCTCCGGCCGCCTGCGAGAAGACCTTTATTACCGGCTGAACGTCATCGAATTGTACGTGCCGCCTTTGGTCGAGCGGTCGGATGACATCCTGCCGCTGGCGCGTATCTTCCTTGGTGAGCAAGGACAGTTGTCCGCGGCGGCTGAGGCAGCGTTATTGGCGCATAGTTGGCCGGGGAACGTGCGGGAACTCGCCAACTGCCTGAAGCGCGCGGCGCTGTTCGCACGCTCGGCTTTCGTGACGCTCGCAGACCTCGCTCTGCCGGCCGCGACGGCACAACAGGCTGAGGCCGCTGTCGATGGCGAACCTGATCGCGAGGCTATCAAGGCCGCCCTGTCGGCGGCCGGCGGTGTCGTGTCGCGCGCTGCGGCCACGCTCGGCGTCTCCCGCCAGGCGCTCTACCGCCGCATGGAGCGATTCGGACTGAAGACCTGAGCTAGCGGCAACAGGTAGCATTGCTCCATGCGGTTCAGGCTCTCGCTCGAAGCACAGGTTGCGCTGCTGGCGGTGGGCCTTGTCGCCTTCGCCGTGGCGGTATCGCTGTCGATTTACCGTCTTACCGGAGAGTGGTACTACGCGGCGGCGCTCGCGCTCGCGATCACGGTGCCTGTGGCCGTATGGGCCGTGTCGACCTGGGCGGGCCCAATCAACCGTTTGCTGCAGGCCTTCAACGATGCGGCGGGCAGTTTCCGCGACGGCGATTTTTCGATGTCGATCGCAACTGCCCGCAAGGATGAGCTTGGCGAGCTGGTAGGTCATTACAACCGCATGGGTGATGCGCTGCGACAGGAGCGCCAGAGCCTGTTCCAGCGGGAACTCTTGCTCGATACGGTGATCCAGAGCTCCCCGCTCGCCCTGGTACTGACGGACGCCGGCGGACGGGTGATCTACTCCAACACGGTTGCACGGGGAATGTTCAAGGCCGGGCGCAAGCTCGAAGGTTGCGCTTTCGCCGAACTGGTTGCCGCGAGTCCTGCACCGCTGCGGGATGCGGTCGCGGCCGGGCGTGACACACTGTTTTCGCTCGACGCAGATGGCGGCGAGCGGGACATCGTGCATCTTTCACGGCGGCATTTCGCGCTGAATGGCCGCGACCACCGGTTGTACCTGTTCAAGCGCCTCACGCGGGAACTGACGCGCCAGGAAGTTGCTACCTGGAAAAAGGTAATCCGGGTCATCAGCCATGAACTCAACAACTCGCTGGCGCCTATTTCCTCGCTCGCGCATTCCGGGCAGTTGTTGGCCCGGGATCCGGATCCGCAGAAGCTGGCCATGGTTTTCACCACGATAGAGGAGCGGGCCGACCACCTGAAGGCGTTCCTCGAAGGCTATGCTCGATTCGCGAAGCTGCCGGCGCCACGGCCGCAATCGGTCGCCTGGCCGGATTTCATCGAAACGATTCAACGATCCGCCTCGTTCCGCGGTCCGGAGAGTCTGCCCGATACGCCAGGCTGGTTCGATCCCGCGCAGATGGAGCAGGTCCTGATCAACCTGGTCAAGAATGCGCACGAATCTGGCTCGCCATCGGACGAGATCGTGCTGGCCGTGTCCAATGACGGTCGCAGCACGCGTCTGCAGGTGCTTGATCGTGGCAGCGGCATGTCTGAACAGGTGCTCGCTAACTCCCTGCTGCCGTTCTATTCGACCAAGCGTTCGGGCACAGGGCTCGGCCTGAGCCTATGCCGCGAGATCGCCGAGGCGCACGGAGGCGGGTTGAGCCTAGCTAATCGGCCGGGCGGCGGCGTGGCGGTCTCGGTCTGGCTGCCGCGGGAACCGCGCTAGGCTCGGCTTACCGCTGCCCGCGAGGGCCGTCGCGACCAGAGCACCCCTCTACTTTCCGATGCAGAAGCTGGAAAAAATTTGACCCAGCAGGTCGTCGCTGGTGGTTTCGCCGGTAATTTCGCCCAGCGCGCGGTGTGCGAGGCGAAGTTCTTCCGCCGCCAGTTCGTTCGACTCGCGCGCCTCGAGCCGCCCCCGCGCGGCTTGTGCATGGGCCCGCGCGCGGCCAAGCGCGTCCAGATGCCGGCGGCGAGCCGAGAATGCACCCCCGTTCCCGGCGTGATAGCCCGCTGCATGCCTGAGATGGGCGCGCAGCGCGTCAAGGCCAGCGCCGGTCTTCGCGGAGATTCGAACCGATGAGGGGGGGTCAGACCCCAAAGGGGTCAGACCCCGAGCCAAGGAGGGGTCAGACCCATCCACAAGATCAATCTTGTTCCACACCTTCAGCACGGCGGCGTCGCTGTGCAATGCCGCGAGGTCCGCCTCGACGGCCGCCTGCCGGGGCGCTGCGCTCACGTCCATGACGTACAGCACCAGGTCGGCCCGCGCAATTTCAGCACGCGCGCGACGGACGCCCTCGCTTTCGATCACATCCGCCGTGTCGCGCAGACCCGCGGTATCAACAACGTGTACGGGCAGCCCGTCCACCACGATGTGTTCCCGCAGCACGTCCCGGGTGGTGCCCGGCATTTCCGTGACGATTGCCGCGTCATGACCTGCGAGTGTGTTCAACAGGCTCGACTTACCGGCGTTTGGTGGTCCGGCAATGACCACCACCAGACCGTCGCGCAGTGCACGGCCTTGCCGCGCCGCATCCTCGATCCGCGCGAAGCGCGCCGCAATGTCATCCAGTCGCACCGCCACCTGTCGTCCGGCCAGCCAGTCCGCTTCCTCGTCCGGGAAGTCCATGGCGCCTTCGATGTACACGCGTAACGCCATCAGCGATTCGCCCAGCGCGCCGACCTCGGCCGAGAACTCTCCCTGCAGCGAACGCATGGCCGCGCGGGCCGCCTGTTCCGACCCGGCATCGATGAGGTCTGCCACGGCCTCCGCCTGCGCGAGGTCGATCTTGTCGTTCAGGAACGCGCGCTCGGTGAACTCGCCGGGCCTGGCGAGTCGCGCGCCGAGCTCCAGCGCGCGGCGCACCAGCAGGTCGATCACCACCGCGCCGCCGTGACCGTGCAACTCGAGTACATCCTCGCCGGTGAACGAATCCGGGTGCGGGAAATACAACGCAATGCCCGCATCGATCGGCGCCCCTGACCCGTCAAGGAAGCGGGTGAAGGTCGCGTGGCGCGGCCTGGGCGCTTCGCCCAGGATATCGGCGGAAATCTGGTGCGCCAGTGGACCGGAAACTCTAACGATACCGATTCCACCGCAGCCGGGCGGTGTCGCGGGCGCGACGATGGTGTCGGTCGTTGTGGTCATGTTGTGAAGTATAGGAGGGGTCTGACTCCTAAGAGGGGTCAGACCTCGACCCCGAACCAGATGGAGTCTGACCCCCCTTAGGGGTCTGACTCCTCCGGGCCATCAATAACGGCAGGCGGTATTCACATCCGCGAGTCAGAGCCCCCGGTCACTCGTAGCGCAGCGCTTCGATCGGGTCGAGCCGCGAGGCGCGGCGCGCCGGCCACAGGCCGAACAACAACCCGACGCCGGCACTGAAACCGAACGCCAGCGCGAGCGACTCCCAGGTCACGAACGTCGACCAGCCCGCCAGTTTCGCCAGCAGCCCGGCCGCGCCGGCGCCCAGCGCCATGCCCACCAGGCCGCCGAGCACGCACAGCGTCACCGACTCGACCAGGAATTGCCGCATGATGTTGCCGCGCGTGGCCCCGAGCGCCTTGCGGAGGCCAATCTCCCGCGTCCGCTCGGTGACCGTGACCAGCATGATGTTCATGATGCCGATACCGCCAACGAGCAGGCTTACGCCGGCGATGCCCGCCAGCAGGAAACCCAGGATCTGCGTCGTCTGCTGCTGGGTCGCGAGGAACTGGCGCCGGTCCAGCAGCGCAAAGTTGTTGTCCCGCCCGGGCAGCAGCGCATGTTCGCGACGCAGCACTCGCTCGATCTCGACCATGGCCTGCGCTAGTTCGGCGCCCGGCGCGACCTGCACCGAGATGTTCTGGATCTGCTCCTGCCCCGTGACCCGGTACTGGGACGTCGCGAGCGGAATGTAGACATCGTCATCGGGGTTGCTGAAACCAATCGACCCCTTGCGCTTGTAGACGCCGACGACCTCGAACGGGATGTTCTTGACGATGACCGTCGAACCCAGCAGCACCGCCGCGGTGGTTCCGAGCATTTCCGGTATCTCGCCCCCGAGCACCGCAACGCGCCGGCGCGCCGCGTCGTCGCTCGCCCCGAACATGCGCCCGAATTCGATCTCGAAACCATTGACCTGTGGATGATTGGGCTGCGTGCCAATAACCGACAGGTTAAGGTTGCGGGCCCCGTACTTGACCTGCTGGCGCCCGCTTTGCTCGGGCACTACGGCGGATACATGCCGCGCGTCGCGGGCCAGCGCGGCCGCATCGTCCACGGTCAGCGTCTGCTGGTCGCGGGCCACGCCATGCATCCAGCGCATGCCCGTCGTGACCGTCAGCACGTCGGCGCCGAGTGACGCCAGCTGCTCGTCCACCGCGCGTTGTGCGCCCTTGCCAAGCGCAAGCATCGTGATGACCGCGGCGACCCCGATGATCACGCCGAGCATGGTCAGCGCGGAACGGAACAGGTTGCCCCGCATGGAAGCCAACGCGACCCGGACTGTCTCGAAGAACGGCATCTCAGCGCCCGGCCGGCGGCGGGCTGGCCTGTGTGTTGTTGCCCTGCTGCTGCGTGATGCCGGGGATGCCGCCGCGACGGCTCGCAAAATTCTGGATCTGCTGTTGCGTCTCGACCAGGCTGGCGCTCGGCAGCAGCAGTACGACATCGCCCTCGGCCAGCCCTTCCGTGATCTCGACCCGATCGAGGTCGGTGACTCCCGTCTGAACCCTGGTTGGTTCGTACTGCCCGTCCTTCACGGCGACCACCCACAGGTTGCGGCCGATCTCAAGCGCCGAGCTTCGTGCCCCGCCCATGCCGGTGCCTGCCGGCCTGAACACCTGTTGCATCAGGCCGCGCTCCTGCGCATCGAGCTCACCGCCGTCGCGACGCTTGCGCATGATCGCCTGCACACGCGCGGCGTCCACCCCCGGCGGCAATGTCACCGTGCGGTCGCCAAGCTGGATCGTCTGCGGCACCACGGCCGCAGCGGTGGATGCCTTGGGCGCCGGTCCATCGAGCCGCGCCTGCAGCTCCTCGGGCGCGACGCCAAGGATGCCCGCGGTGGTTTCCAGGTCGCGCTGGGTGCGCAGCGCCATGACCGGCAACGTCAGCGCCGATTCACGGTGAGCAACGTCGAAGACCGTTTCCACGTTCATGCCGGGCCGCAGAAGGCGTTCTTCGTTCGCGATCGAGATCAGCACCGAGAACAGTGTGACGTTCTGTTCGACGACCGCCTGCGGCTCGATCTTCTCGATGGTCCCGGAGAAGGTCCGGCCGGGGTAGGCGGCCACCGTGATGCGCGCAGGGATGCCTTGCGAGAGCTTGCCAATATCGGTCTCGTCGACCCGCACACGCGCGCGCACCATGCTGAGGTCGGCCATGGTCAACAGCAGGGTGCCGCCGCCCACGTCCATGGTCGGTGACGAGATGACCTGCCCGCGTTCGACGGGTTTGGTCAGGATGGTGCCGGCCGCGGGAGCGCGCACTTCCGTGTCTTCCAGCGCTATGCGCGCGTTCTCGACGGCCACCTCGGCCGAGATGACCGCGGCCCGGGCATTCGCGACATCCAGCACGAGCCCTTCGAAATCCGCCTGGTTGATCCACTTCTCGGCCAGCAGCGACTGGCCGCGTTCAAGCTGCGCCTGCGCTGTCGTGCGCCGCGCGCGGGCCGCGTTGAGCTCCGCTTCGGATTGCGCCATGCGGTTGCGCGGCGTGCGCCGATCCACCCGCACCAGCAGGAAGCCCTGCTCGACCGTGTCGCCGATATCCGCGCCGATTTCGAGTATCTCCCCCGAGGCCTTGGACTTGACCTCGACGGCGCTGACTGGCTCGATTACGCCGGCTGCTTCGACCACGACCGAGATCGGCCGGCGTTCGACCGCGGCGGTTTCGTACTCCGGCGCGGCCGGTCCCTGCGGCCCGCAGGCGGTCATGACGATCAATGTCGCGACGGCGACGGCCAGTTGCTTAGGCGTAGGCATGGGGCTTCCCGGGGTTGGCGGTGTCGCTCACGACTTCACCGTCGCGGACCTGGATGGTGCGTCGCGCATGTGCCGCGACTTCATGTTCATGGGTGATCAGCACGATGGCGTGGCCGGCTGCATGCAAGTCGTCGAACAGGGCGAGGATCTCGGCGCCAGTGACGGTATCGAGATTGCCGGTTGGCTCATCTGCCAGCAGCAGCGCCGGCCTGGTTACCAGCGCGCGGGCGACGGCAACACGCTGGCGCTGCCCGCCCGACAGTTCTGCGGGCCGGTGACCGGCACGGTCTGCGAGCCCAACCCGCTCGAGCGCGTGCGCCGCGCGCTCATGGCGCTCTGCAAGCCGCACGCCGGCGTAGATCAGCGGTAGTTCGACGTTGGCGAGCGCCGTCGCCCGCGGCAACAGTGCAAACGACTGGAACACGAAGCCAATGTCCTTGTTGCGCACGATCGCGAGCTCTGTGTCACCCATGTCCGACACCAGCCGGCCGTTCAGCCAGTAGCGACCCGCGTCTGGCGTGTC
>Ga0210366_10000058_pt1 | contig 12913 bp, 14 predicted proteins | sample S641metaT_FD_190380 | JGI IMG/M metagenome (GOLD analysis project Ga0210366, IMG submission 190380) | Metatranscriptome of estuarine sediment microbial communities from the Columbia River estuary, Washington, United States - S.641... | ecosystem: Environmental > Aquatic > Marine > Intertidal... | reverse complement strand
GCGAAAAGGCAAAGGGCGACAGGTATCGTTCATCATCGAGAAAAACAACACATCGAGTTACACCGACTGGATGAAGGAACGTATCGACAGTCCGGAAGGCAAGCTCATTTACAGTCACCGGATGTCGGTGGTTGAGCCGGTGTTCGCGAATATCGTTACGAATAAAAAGCTCCGGCGATTCAGTTTGCGGGGCAAGACGAAAGTGCAGTCACAGTGGCGTTTATATTGTATGGTTCACAATATCGAAAAAATCCTGAACTACGGGACGATAGCGGCCTAGGTTGTCGAAGCAAGAGGCAGCCATTCCGCAATCGGGCCTGACAAAAACCACTCACGGACAGGCAATTACAGGTGGCAATGAAAACGCACATCAAAGACAAGTGGAAAGACGAAGCAGCAGGCCCCGCCGCCGTTTTTCTACAACTTCGTTATGTGGCCTAAGTCTGCGCACGGGAAAACAGCAGCTGCGATTTTTGCACTAGTTACTCTTTGTGGATGCGAGGGGGAGTTTCCGGCTAGTTCTGCACAGTTGCGCGCGGCCGATGCGGCCTATGACTCCAGCGCACTGCGACGCAGCCTTGGCGATATCGAGGCATGGCATCAAAAAAATAATACCGGGCTAGCAGACTCGCTTCGCGCAGGTATCCCAGTGTCATCTATCGAGAAGGTATTTTCAAAAATGGATTGCCAGCCAAATGAGGAGCTAAAAGCACTGTGGTCGTGGCGCAATGGTGAAGATAGTTACGCCCCGTTCGTCTGGTACCGTGATTTTCTATCGCTCGAAGAGGCCCAATCCGAATACAATTGGTTGCTGCTCAATCCACTAAGAAGGTGGGATCCGAACTACCTTCCGTTGTTTACTTTTGAAGGAGAATGGTATGCAGTTTATTGCGGCCCGAATAGAGGAAAGGCTGGTCCGATAGTTCATTTCTTCCTGGAGGAAGAGCCAATAATTTCCAACACAAATTTAACAACCTATCTAGTAACTATGGCTGAAGCACTAAACTCGGGCGCCGTAACCTGGAAAAATGGCGCCATGGTTGAAGACATTGGTGCTATTCATCGAATTTACCGGAAACACAACAGCAATACCAGGTTTCTCTACTATGTACCAAAAGACACGTAACGAAAGCATGCAGCCGGAGGCGGCAGAGCCGCGCCGCTGATGCCGGGCACTAGTAATTAAATATGGCCATAAATTCCCTCACTACGAAGCAGGTGATCATCAGGATCATAGTCATTGTTTCGTCGGTGGAATTTTTGATTATGCTGGCATTCGGATTCATTGATTATAAGGTGAATGTTTATGTGGAGGCCGGTGCCGATATATTGGCATTAGCGGCATTATCCACGCCATTGATTGTTATGCTGGTCGTCGCCCCTTTTGTAAGGGCCAGAGACGAAGCTAGTATGCGCTTGAATGATCTGGCAGAAACAGATCCATTAACAAAATTACTGAATCGCCGAAGCATCGACAGTCAGTTGCATAAATATATTGCCAGCGCCGCGAGGCATAAATTCTATGGGGCGCTCCTGTTAATAGATCTGGACGAATTTAAATATATAAACGATGCCCATGGGCACGATGCGGGGGATAAAGTGCTCGTCGAAATCGCTAATCGCTTACGTTCCAGGGTTCGAACGGATGAGGTGGTGGGCCGGTTGGGTGGCGATGAATTCATCTTATTGATCAATAATCTGGATACCGACAGAAATATTGCCCGCAAGACGGCGTTGCGGATAGCCGAGCAATTAGTGGATCTGTTAAGCGTATCCATTGACTATAACGATAATAAATTTTCTGTTGGTGCAAGTATCGGGATACGCATATTTGGCATGGATGAGATTGAAGTGAAGTCCGTTATCAAGGATGCTGATAAAGCCATGTATCGAGCAAAGGAAGCCGGTAAAGGCCAGTGCGTGGTATACGGGGATTAAAAGCTGCCAGTATATTTTTAGAGGATGCCAACAAGGCCTCGATACTTCGCCAGGGACGCTGGATCGATGGGGAACAGGACCAGGTTACGGTATTGATTGTCATTATCCCTTATTTGGCGTAACTTCGATTGCCCTACTCGCTGTGAAGGTGATCGAAAATGTCTACGGCTGAAGAAACCAGATTAAACGATGTCGATATTGACTCGGTGGCTAGCCTTGCGCGCAAAATTCAGGAAGAGCCAGAAGTCGCGAACACCAAATGGAATGCACAGGTGAAATGGAAGGGTGGATTTCGCTCCGAGGCGACAATTCGGGACTTCGAGCCACTGGCCTCGGACGAACCAACAGCTCTAGGCGGTAGCGACACAGGTCCAAATCCAGTCGAGCAAATTCTTGCAGCTTTAGGTAATTGTCTGGCAGTAGGCTATGCCGCAAATGCGACGGTTGCAGGCATCGAAATTAGAGACCTTTCCATCGAGCTTGAAGGAGATGTCGATTTGCACAGTTTTCTCGGGCTTGCAGATGGCCATGCGGGTTACAGCGGCATTTCGGTTAAGGTGAATATCGACAGTGATGCTTCAAAAGCGGACCTCGAGGCTTTGCATAAGAAAGTCACCAATACGTCGCCCGTGGGCCACAGCCTGAGCCGGGCAGTGCCAGTAAAAATTGAGCTGTCTTGAGTTTGATCTGTCGCCAGACTTTTAGTTGACATGCAACCTGGTCGTATAGAACCCCATGCAGTTGAATAAATTGCTGCACTACGCTTTGCACAGGCCGCTGGTGCAAAGCATTATTGCACAAGAACCGACAAGGCTTCGTTAACTTCTGGCTGGCGTGTGGCGGACAACCAATAATTGCGCTGAAGTTAAAAAATCGACCCAATACGAGTGCCGTGAACTTATCGGCTATGAGCCGACGACTAGCCTAATTGGTTATCCGCCCTTCCTGTGCCATTTCCTACTCGATGGTTATCAACCCATGCATGCCGGCCTCCTTATGTCCCGCCAGAGCACATACCATCTCCATATCTGCGCCCGTTTGAACCGGAACAAAAAACCATTGAACTGACTGCCCTGGCCCAACCTCGATCTCAACAATGCTGCCTTTTATTTCGGCAACCAGGCCACCCTTGCTATCCTCGATTTCGACTTTACGAGTGAATATTTTTTCCACAAACTCATGCGATTCGATTTCGTGCTTTACCTTGTCGACATTCTTGAGAACCAGATTGTATGCCTGGCCGGTTTTAAATTTCAGATGACTGGGCTTGAGATACATAACACTGCCATTTGTGCCCATTTCCATTACAACAGTCTGAACGTTGGCCCGGGTTAAATCTCCATCTGCATGTGCTGAAGGCGCCAGCATTAGTGCCACTGATGTCGCTAGCAAACTTAAAGTTTTCATAATTAATTCCTCATAGGGACTTCACTGTAGGCTTATTAATTTGACTCCTGTTGATCTGGATCATGGTTTATCGGTAGTTCCTGGTGCAATCAGCGGCAGAAGATAGGATTTGCGGCTCTCGATCAATTATGTGGCTCTTTTATTGCCGGGCCAGGGTTCGGGTATGACGCAGGCCGTCAAATCTGCCCATGCCATATAACAAAACGGTTGCAGGCGGGCAGACCACTCGTTACGCTCGTGCTATGCCGCTGAACCGCGCGTTATTTATACGACACCTGACGAAGCTGTAAATGAGTCATAGTGAAATTCATCGATCACATCGTGTCGGGTGGCTACGCGCGGCGGTGCTGGGCGCCAATGACGGTATCGTTTCAACTGCGAGTCTCATCGTTGGTGTTGCCGCAGCAAACGCCTCACAGGAAAGCATTCTGCTTGCTGGCATCGCAGGACTGGTTGCCGGTGCGATGTCGATGGCTGCCGGCGAATATGTATCTGTGAGTTCGCAGTCAGATACCGAAAAAGCCGATCTGTTGATCGAAAGGCGATCGCTTGAGCAGAACTATAATTTCGAAAAGGACGAGCTTGCAAAAATATATGAAGGAAGAGGGCTCGAGCCCGAGCTGGCAAGTAAAGTCGCCGAAAAACTAATGGCTCATGATGCGCTAGGTGCACACGCTCGAGATGAAATCGGAATTTCAGAAAGTGCGGGCGCTAAACCTGTTCAGGCAGCATTTTTTTCAGCAACCACTTTTACCATAGGGGCAGCGCTTCCACTTATAGTGGCCTGGCTTACACCCGGCCCCCGCCTGTCAGTTTTCGTTGCCACCTCCTCGCTTTTTTTTCTGGCTTTACTGGGCGGGCTGGCTGCACGTGTCGGCGGCGCACCAATTGCTTTGGGTGCTTTTCGGGTAACTTTCTGGGGTGCCCTTGCCATGGCACTAACCGCGGCTGTTGGCCGGGTATTCGGTGTTGTTGCCTGATGGGTACCAGGCGTTTGCTGTGTGCGTTGCTGTGATAATTAGAGGATGATTTATCGACTAACAAAAAAAGGCAAGTCTCGAAAGACTTGCCCTTTTAATAAAACTAAGGTTTCCGTTTAGATGGTTACTTATCGAGTTTGAGGTTCAACAAAAGCAGGTAAAAAGTGTGAATAGAAATTACTATCTTTTTTTCGCAGCATTGATCACTTGCCTGTCAGGTAACTCTTCGGCATCCGGCGATGCGAGGATACTTGTAGAGTTACCTCAAATGATGCAGGAACATATGATGACCAATATGCGTGATCATTTGGCCGCCATCAACGAGATTCTGCTCTATCTGGGTAACGACGATGTGGAAAAGGCAGCTGAGACAGCCGAGTATAGATTGGGCATGAGTTCACTCGAATCCCATGGAGCCAGTCACATGGCCAGGTTCATGCCTGAAGGAATGCGTCAAGCTGGCACCACTATGCACAGAGCAGCGAGTCGTTTCGCGTTGAAAGCGCAGGAAGGCGAGCTACTTTCAGCATACAAAGCGCTATCAGAGGTCACGTCTGCATGTGTGGCATGTCATTCTGCATACAGAGTGAGATGAAATATCTGCCGCATAACAAACACGTGCCGAGGTGGACCGCCAGTACCATTTCAAGATTTAACCGTAAATTGCAGGAGCGGTGATCCACGCCGTCTTAAAGCTTCGAGATACTTTGATTCGGCATAAGGTTTACAGTCTTGCCAACATCTGCGAAGGATTCCGATCCACTTCAAGGCGAGTGCTCGAATAATGGTATTATGCGGTTTTCTTCCAGCCTTCTGCTGTTGATAGTAAGCCCTCCTGACCCAGAGAGAGTATCAAACCGTCAACCCTGCCCATTCAACAAACGTCTGTCGCAGGCAAGTCGGACAACTTCGGCGCCAATAGGTCCAGCTCTTTTGAACGCTTTTTTCTAGCACCTGAGCAACACCGCTGTATTCTTGAGGTTCATTGGCCGACTGGTTCCATTACGGTGAAGACGAAATTGCTCTATATGGGTTAAAACGGACACCCGGCCCGGGTCTTCGCTTTACGAGTGATGGGTTCTGGACATATATAGAAGCCGAATGCAACTCAGGGTATCAGTGGAGGTGGTGCGTTGACGTGATTCAGTCTTTTTTTACACTACTGCCGAGTAGGTCTCCGGACTCGACCCAAACCCAGCGACCCCATCCATCCCATTTTATCAGAGCAAGCTCTGCCAGCTTGGCGGTCGCTTCGACGAGTTCGGCCGCATCCCTGTTATGTTATTCCTTATTAACCCGGCACCCTATATGATTGCCGGGTTAAGGGTATGCTGATCGGCGTCATCGCTCCCTCAATCCGTAGGCGATTTGTTCGATCCTAACTTTCGGTGGTGTTCCGAAGCCATATGTCTCAAAATACATGGGGTGATTACGACCACCGGCTTCAGGCAGATCGGTTTAGATTGATAGGTCCGCTAAATGCAGGCTGGCAACTAGCCTGCATATTGCACCAGTCGGTCTCGCGCCTTGACTAAACTAATTGAAACGTCCGGGTAAATTGATGTTTTTGCTCGTCAAAGTAAAACGACACTTTGTTACCGGCCCGAGCCCTATCCCGATGCTGACTTGTCCAGATACGCCTGAACTTGGTCTTCCCGCAACCCATAGCTATGGCTATGGGTTTTAGTCCAGCCCGGCGTTCAGCCGCATCTGTCCTGCGTCATCATTCGGGATACTGGTGCAATATGCAGGCTAGCGTTGTTTAGTAGTCGCGGGAGTCACAGAGTCTGCCTTGTTAATTCCCCTATCTAACACAGATTTACCATGTCTACCTACAGTAAGTTGTTAAGAAATAGTTGGCCATCGATAGTGAATTTTGGAAATTTGGCACTCCCTTTGAGGATCAGGCAGGACAAATAAGGGGCTGAATTACAGGTCTTTGCCGGGCAGTGGCATTCTGTGAAATTCATCACAAACTACGGAAATAAAAAGGATAACAATTATACTTTACTATCCCGCAAGGCATAGGATTCCTGCTTGAATCCTGATATTTGATGCATCACGACTACTGACTCCGGACAACGAATTTTGAATCTACGAGATGAACCCATGTCAATGACACGGAAGATGAAATTATCGGTTTGTATCACCTTGCTACTGAGTTTGAGTGGGTGCGGCGCTGGCGGTGGCGGTGGCGATGTTACTGTTACAGACCTGGGCAATGGCACCGCACTTGTTTCCTGGACTCCACCTGTCGAAAACGTGGACGGATCTACATTAATGAATCTCGCCGGTTATCGGATATATTACGGTAATGCTCCTGACGTTTACGATAATACGATCACAATAGGTATCGGCATGTCCAGCTACCTGATAGACAACCTGGGTGGGGCAGACTGGTATTTTGCCATGACCGCTGTCAATTCTCTGGGTATCGAAAGTGCTTATTCGGACGAAGTCTACAAGGCCATCAAATAGCCGTGCTTCTGCCTGTGTGGGAATTGCACAGACTGGATTCCGCGCAATTCATCAGGCTAAAAGTCCGCACGACTATCTGCATAAATCCGTTACGGCTTATTAAGCTGATTTGTTACGGCCGTATCTACAAGTAGATCAAACGCCGATTCCTGTCCCCGCCGAGAACTAGAATCACCCCCCCCCACGTCGCAGCACGGCAAGTCCGGGGGACCTGTACCTGTAAAAAAGAGAAAAAATTCACAGATTTTTTAGTGAACTAAGTCACAAGTTGGAAAAATAGTGCTTCAGGACGTGGTACATTGGCCGGGTAAATCTGATAAGGGCAAACCAGTCGAAAGGCTGGGGCGCAATACCATGGGTCTAAGGCGTGAAAACGTTACGATAGCCAGGTTGCCAGAGCTGATAAAAGAATGCAGAGCTGGGTCGAATTATCGGGTTCAGTTCTGTGTTTTTTTTTGCGCATCACCGAACCCAACTCAACGAATTCGATTCCCGTTCCATCTCCACGCCAGACGTCATCAAGGCGCGAATCACTCGACCAGGCAAATAATTCCCAACCCATTATCGGATAGCTGTTATCTGTTCGATCTATGCATTTAGTGCATTGACTCATGGAGGAATTATGTTCTCGTCAATTTGCAAAAACTGCGGGCGTATTGCCAAACAGCTGATAGCACAGCTGGCAATCATTTTTTATCTAACAGGCTGTTCCCCATCTGGTGAAGGAGGTGAATTTATATTGGCAGGAACGACAACAACCGATGTACCCGAAGTAACCCTCATGGTTGATTCGACAACGGTTGGCGTGAACGACGACGTCCTCCTGGGATGGTCTGCCTATAACGTTAGTGATTGTATGGCTTCAGGTGACTGGTCCGGTAGCAAGGGCGTCGCAGGGCAGGAGTTAATACAGGCGCTCACCGAGGACAGTACCTTCACGATTACCTGCAGCGGTAACAGTGAGAGTGTCAGCGAAACGGTCAGCGTAACCGTTGCTGGCGGCACTGTGCCACCCACTGTTCTAATGTCGGCAAGCCCGACAAGCCTGTTGTACGGTGGCTCGACCACGTTGAACTGGATCAGCACCAATGCGAACAGTTGTTCAGCTTCGGACGGTTGGACGGGGGCTGTAAATACATCCGGTTCGAGGACGATCGACTCTCTAACGTCGAATACCAGGTTCAGCCTGTCGTGTACAGGAGCTGGTGGCACGACGACCGAATGGGTGGATATTAGTGTGGGTGCTCCTGCTCCTGCAATCCCGCCGGTAGTCAACCTTTCGGCGAGCCCGATGTCCATTGCCTACAATGGTTCACACAATCTGACCTGGTCGACGTCTAACGCTGACAGTTGCATTGCCTCGGGCAGTTGGTCAGGAATTAAAGCTGTGTCAGGCACCAGCACCAGGAATAACCAGAAGGTAGATAAGACTTACACGCTGACCTGCACCGGCGCCGGCGGCACCAGCAGCGATACAGTTTCTGTCACGGTAGCTGCTCCCCCGCCGACGCTGTCATTCTCGGCGAGCCCGGCCACGGTCAATCAGAACGGTTCCACTACCCTGTCCTGGGACAGTTCCGGTACCACGGATTGTGCGGCTTCCGGTGACTGGAGCGGTAACAGGGCTGTATCCGGATCCCTGCTCGTTTCTGGCCTGACTACCGACAGTCAGTTTAGCCTGGTTTGCAATGGCCCCGGCGGTTCGGTGAGCGACACGGTAAACGTTGCGGTAGTTTTGAATAGCACCGGAACTGCGCTCCTGTCCTGGGCACCGCCCACCGAGAATGAAGACAATACAACGCTGACTGATCTGGCGGGTTACCGGATATACTACGGTGTGTCATCTGGCAACTACAGTGCCCCCATTGTTATCGATAATCCCGGGTTGAGCAGTTATTTGCTTGAAAACCTGGCGAGTGCGACCTGGTATTTTTCTATGACTGCCGTTAATTCGAGTGGGGCAGAAAGTGTAAAATCGCTAGAGGTCAGTAAAACGATCAATTAAAGTCGAAAGCTAAACTCCAGGGCGATGATGGCCTGATGCTCTCATCGCCAGGAAAGGGCTGGCCCGTCAGCATACCGTCGGGCCGGTCTGGCTTGTTTCTCGAAACGGGCATTTCGACACCAGCATCGGATAACCAGTAACCAGTAAGTAGCGGCCAGGGCAGACGATCGCAAGAAACTGAAGCGTCTGTGTCGTTACATTAGCCCTACATGGAAGTAGGGGACTTTGACGCTTCAGGACATCTGAGTCTGCAGCCGCCAAGAGTTGTGGAGAAGCGCTTGTCGTTGACACCGATCGCCAATGTTCGCTACCAGCGTAAGACACTGTGCCGAGAAAGCTTGCCCCATGGACGTAGTGAATGCTTTTGGGTACGGTGGTACCCACGTCATTTTCGAGCCGCTGGACTTTATTGCACGGCTTGCCGCGCTGGAACCGAAGTCCGGTGCAGGAGAAGTGGCCCCGAAAAACTGAACAACGTCCTAAGTGGATTCGCAGCCGAAATTAATGCCTTCTGATGCACAAGCAATAGGAGCTAATCATGGCAAAACGATCCCGTCGTAATCATTCATCGGCCTTCAAGGCCAAAGTGGCGCTAGCCGCCATCAAGGACGATAAAACCCTCGTGGAGTTGTCCGAGCAGTTCGACGTTCACGCCAACCAAATAACCCAGTGGAAGAATCAGTTGCTCGAGCGCGCAGAAGATGCGTTCGATGGTTCCGGATCGAAAGAGCCACCCGTCGATGTCAAAACGCTGCACGCCAAGATCGGAGAGCTGACGTGGGATTATGATTTTTTAGACAGCGCGCTCACCAAGGCCGGCCTGCTGAGCGCAAGAAAATGATTAATCCGGAACACAAGTTGTCTTTGACAAAGCAAGCGAACGCGCCGGGTATCAGCCGCGGCAGCGTTTACTATTTGCCACGCCCTGTGAGCGACCGTGACCAGGCGTTGATGAAACGCATCGATCGGTTGCACCTGGAGTCTCCCTTTGCAGGCGCTCGCATGTTACGCGATATGCTCAACCAGGAAGGCTTCAAGGTCGGTCGTACACATGTGCGTACATTGATGCGGAAAATGGGTATTGAGGCGCTCCACCGCAAGCCCAGAACTACGAAGCAACATCCGGGGCACCGGGTTTACCCTTATTTGCTGAAAGGCTTACCGATTACCCGGGCGAATCGGGTGTTTGCGATGGATATCACCTACATTCCGATGAAACGCGGGTTCGTTTACCTCACGGTGGTTATGGACTGGTTCTCACGACGGGTTCTATCACATCGGATCTCGATCACGATGGATACCAGCTTTTGTCTGAATGCGCTTGAAGAAGCGATCAACAAGTACGGCAAGCCCGAGATCGTGAACACCGACCAGGGCAGTCAATTTACGAGTCTCGCCTTTACCCAATATCTCAAGGATAGCGATATTCGGATCAGCATGGATGGCAAGGGCGCCTGGCGCGATTACGTCTTTGTGGAACACCTCTGGATAACAGTGAAATACGAGCATGTTTATCTGCATGCCTACGATTCGACTAGCGAGGCAAAAACAAAACTGGCGCATTACTTTGATTTTTATAATCGCCGCCGGCCGCATTCAAAACTTGACCGGCTCACCCCGGATCAGTTTTACTTTAACTCGCTGTCCTCGACAGAGGCGGCATAACCAGTGGCTGCATCCCACTTAAGGATTGATATTTATTGTTCAGACAAACGGGGCCACTTCTTTTTCGTTGATTACCTCTAACAATTAGGTGTCGGAAAACTATACACAATGGCACTGTATCCTAGTCCTGCCAATACTTAACTCTCTGTATTTGATGGATATTATACTCCCGGCATCTATATTGCATGTTTAATGAACGTAACTCAAACTCAAATACCGCTAATTGTGGGCAGAGGATGTAAGTATGAAGAAAGCAAATATTATGAACCGACTTCTCCCGGCATGGTCATTGATGCTGGTGCTGGCAGTTGCTGGGGCGGGTAGTGCTCAAGCCGGGCTCATGACATTTACGGAAACTTTTGACGAGTTTGGCATCAATGGTGAGGATCAGGATGGTTTCAACTGGCAATTTACCGGTTTGGAGCAAGCCAGTGGTGATTTGACAATACAGATGGACTGGGAGCGGATGGATTTTGACCTAAGCAATGAGTTCATGAAGATCTTCGCTGACGGTAAGAAATTGGGAAGTATTGGTAAATCCAACGAGACCTGTTCGACCGCCGAGACCCCCTCCGGAGGCACTTTTACCTCCGATTGTTCCGGTAGCTTCACATTTACAGCCAGCGGCTCCCTAATAGATGATGAGATGTTAAGCCTTACATCTCAACAGTATAATGTAGACAGTTCTGGCGGTTCGCCCGGGAGTCCATTCGGGTATATCATGGCTACGCTCACATACGATACTCTTGATACTGAGGTGCCAGAGCCATCCATCCTCGCCCTTATGGGCTTAGGCTTAGTGGGTTTAGGTTTTGCCCGTAGACGTCGAATCCATCAATCTTAATACGCCGTAATACGGCAGGACACCAGCGCTGGCAACGAAGTACATTTATTCCTAGAGACGCAGCCATCTTATTCGAGGTGGCTGTTTCTTTGTCAGTTGCTCATAAGGCTGGGTGATATGTAAAGCGTGTGTCTTAATCGTGTTCTGCGCCACGGTTAACTTATCCCCCTGAAAAGTGCGGTAGGTTGGGGTGAAAATCGAACACCGGCATTTTAGAGTCGTTTTGTCCACAAGGTTTTAGGAAGAATTAGCACCCAATTTCCCTTTCCACCAGGAAACGAAAGAGATTCGCGAAGTCGTTCAGTGCTGGAACTCCCATGTCTGCAGCCAGCGCTTAGGTCGCCGTTAGTGGAAGATGAATGCGTGAAAACTACTCGGTATCTAGCTCGATATCTGACTACTGGCGTCGTAAGATTTGTTCTCCCCTGAATAGTGCTTAAGCTCTAATATCAGTAGACTGTGTACTTAGATAGTAATTGCCGGCAATGAACGGTGATTTTGAGGCTGACGTAGGTTCAGTGCCGGGTTCACTCCCTGCGGGTTGGAAGTATGCTGATTATTATGGGTATGGCGTTCAACCCAATTTGATGAACTTTTTCGAGATTGGCAATGGTGATGGTGGAACGGTCGGTGTGAAGTTCCCCAACTGGAATGATTGTGAAGGATGGAAGGCAGCTCTCGTACAGCTGGGACCAGTCATAAGCACAGGGGGCATACGAGTTAACATCCACGTTCATCGGCCTGGGCTTGCTGGACGACAATAAAAACAAAATCAAGCTCAATATGTACTGGATCGAGGACCTTCTTGATCCCTGGGAAAACTATGGTCACCTCACGCATAATGCCTCGGTGCATTTTAAGAGCGATAACAATGGGGAGTGGCAGACGCAGTCTTCGAGTTTTGTAGTCGAGGAAGGCAGTGCAGTGGTCGGAAAATATTTTGCAACGTGGATTCAGATCCAAAACAATACCGGCCATATTGTCGTTGGCGAAGCATCACTGCATTCTGTTCCCGAGCCTTACATCATAGCTCTGTTCGGATTGGGCCTGCTCGGTCAGGTTTTGCGCGTCGCCGTAAAGTTCAATCGTAGTTCCCTGGAATCCGGCAGCATACCATCCTGCCAACGCGTTAAATATAATCCCAGAACAGAAACCATCTCGTTTGAGGTGGCTTTTTCATAGGCGCCTCAGTTCGGTACATAGGATCCATCGACCTCTTAAAGATGAACGTCAGCTTTGTCCTTGATGTGGAGGGGAGGGGCAGAATACGCAAAATCTCCAGATTGAGAGTTTTAAACTGACAAGGTAATTGACAAATACCACTAAATTCAAATATTTAGAGCCTGCTCATAAACTCGCCAACGCGCGGTCTGGCAGTTGACTCCGAGGCGGGGCTATACCAGCTCGACAGTACGCAATGAACACCGCACCGAGTTCTGCCAGACGGTATCTCACCCCAGTACCGAGCATTTTCCAGGGCCAATAAATCGCCTGCAGCAGGATCAGCAGGTTCATTACCAGTAAAATACTTTTGATCCACGCAATAGACGTATCCGACCGCTTGGCTCGGATGTAGTTGAGCCGGTAACCGTTCTT
>Ga0210366_10000057_pt1 | contig 12914 bp, 10 predicted proteins | sample S641metaT_FD_190380 | JGI IMG/M metagenome (GOLD analysis project Ga0210366, IMG submission 190380) | Metatranscriptome of estuarine sediment microbial communities from the Columbia River estuary, Washington, United States - S.641... | ecosystem: Environmental > Aquatic > Marine > Intertidal... | reverse complement strand
GGGGTCCGCGCGAAGGAAGGCCCTCAGCACCTCTGCGAAGCCGAGCCCGATCTTCGAGCGGATCTCGACCTGGCGCAGCCCCGACTGCGTGATCTCGATGGGATCCTCGGCCGTCCAGATCTTCCGGCCCACCGTATTGACGTGGCGCAGCAGCGAGTGCAGCGAGGTGGTCTTCCCCGATCCCGTCGGCCCCACGCAAAGGATGAGTCCGAAGGAGGCAGCCATCATCCGCCCGAGCTCGCGATGGTTGCGCTCGGAGAGATCCATGTGATCCAGCCCGAGGGGCTGCGAAGACCCGAGCAGGCGGAGCACGATGTCTTCTCCGCCGATGGTGGGTAGCGTGGCCACCCGGAGATCCACGGTCTTCTCGGCCACGCGAACGCGGATGCGCCCGTCCTGCGGCCGCCGGCGCTCGGCGATGTCGAGCTTCGCCATGATCTTGAGCCTCGAGACGAGCGCGTGACGGTGGCTCGCCGGAATCTCGGGCAACGCGACACACTCCCCGTCGATCCGGAAACGGACCCTCACGCCGCCGCGCGCCCCGTTCGGCTCCACATGGACGTCGGATGCCCGTCGCGTGACCGCCTCCACCAGGATCTGGTTCGCGAGCCGGATGATCGCGCTGTCCGACTCGCGGATCGGCAGCGACTCGCCGTCTTCCTCGGATCCGGAATCGCCTTCGTCACGGGTGTCGAGCTCCGCAACCGCCTCGACGAAGGCGACCTCGGCGGTCTCCTCTCCGAAGCCACCGGCCAGCGCGCGCTCTACGTAGAGCTGGAGCTGGCTCGGAACGGCTACGACCTCACGGATCTTCTCCTTGCGGTGGAATCGGATCAGGTCGATCGGCTCCGTGTTCAGCGGGTCGCTGAGCACGACCGTGATCCGCCCATCGTCGACCTCGATGGGGAGGACGCGGTACTTCTCGATGATCCATGACGGAACCGCGCCGAGTGCCTCGGCATCGATCACGCAATCGTCGAGATCGACGAGGGGAAGATGGAACTTCCTGGCGAGGGTCAGCGCGAGCGCTTCTTCGCTCAACACCCCCATCTCCACCAGGATCTCGCCGATGCGCTTCCCGCCCTGGCACCGCTGCTCCGCGAGCGCCTCCTCGATGTCTTCGCGGGTTGCGAAGCCTCCTTCGATGAGAACGTCTCCGATCCGTGCCCCCTTCCGTCGCGGAAGCGAGAGGGCCTCCCCGAGGATCGCGGGGTCGATCCGACTCTGCTCGATCAGGATGTCGCCGATTCGCTTGCGGTGGAGCGATGCCTGCCGCTCGAGGGCACAGCGCGCATCGCGCCTGGAGAGAGCCCCCTCCTCCACGAGCATGGACACGATGGATTCGTCGCGCTCGACGGCGTTTGTTCCGTGTGCGAAGAAGAAGATCTCCTCGAAGCTGCTTTCGATGTCGACCGGAACCCCGACGAAGCCGAGGGGATCTCCCGGATCACTGCGCGCCGCGACGACGTAGGTCCGCCCTCCGACCACGTAGACTCGAAGGGGCGCCGCGTCGCCGCGAGCGCATCGCGCGATGCTCGCGTCGGTCCTGCTGAACGCCACGCAGGCCACCGATTTCATCGGAATGCGACGCTTGCCTCCGGCCTCTTCCAAATCGTCGCAATCTTCGACGAGGAGCTCGTCCGCCTCGGGCAGGAAGGCCTGGACGCGACCCGTACACTCGCTCCCGTCCACCAGCGAGACGATGGCCAGGCGCGACGCCGGCGAGCGCAGCGTCTCTGCCAACATGCCTCCCCTCCCCACCGGCTCTTTCGCCCTGCGCCGCGCGATGCGCCGTTGTGGATTGGTCGGCTTGCTGCGCGATCGTCTTGAAGGCTGGACGATCGGCGACTTGCGAAGATGACGGAGACCTCGCACAGACGGCCCACACGGAGTTCTTCGTCGCACGCGCCAGGGGATTTCGACCAGAACTAGCATCCGTAGTTCTACGAAGTGACGCGTGGGCACAGACATGGACAATCGCGTCCAGTTGTTCCAGACTCGGCGGCCGGGTCTTCGGGGGGGCTCCGCAGGTGGGTGTTCTACCGTCCGATCTCCGCGAAGCCGCGGGGGCCGCGAGCTCCGTCCCAGAGCCCTGGCCTCTCGTCGCCGAGCTGGTGAGCGGCTTCGCGGACGTCGAGGGTGATGCGATCGACTCCCTCATCGTCCGCGCTCTCGGGCGCGTCGCTTCCCACCTGGGCGCGGACCGCGCGCTCTACGCGAGCCTGTCGGACGACCGACGTCGTGTCTGGCGGACCCACGCCTGGGGCGCGAATCCACCCGGAGGCGCGGGCCCCGACGAGTACGAGCTCGATTCCTTCCCATGGATCTCGCGCCACTTCATCGCGAAGAACCGGATTCTCTACGTTCCATCCTTCTCCGCACTATCGGAAGCGGCGGCAGCGGACCGGAACGCTTGGGGGCGGGGGGTTCCCACGGCAGCCTTCGTCGCCGGACACGGCGAGGAGGTTCCCGTCGGGATCATCGTCCTCCAGTGGTGGAGCCGCACCCCGTCCGTAGCGGAGCGGGATCTCCGATACTTCGGCGTGCTGGCGGACGTCGTCGCCGCAGCGCTGCGCCGCAAGCGCGCCCACGAGGAGCATCGGGGGTCGGAGAGGCGCCTTCGCCACGCCGAGAAGCTCGGCTTCATCGAACGCCTCGCGGGCGGCATCGCCCACGATCTCAACAACGCCCTCGGAGTGATCCTCGGCCATGCCGAGAGCGCGAGCGCCGTGGGCCTCGAGGGCCCGGAAGCGGTGAAGCAGCTGTCGGAGATCGTTCACGCGGTCGATGCCGCGAAGGAGATGGTCGCTCGCCTGCTGGCCCTGGCGCGGCGCGAGCCCGCAAATCCGAAACCACACGAGCTGGGCGGAGTCGTCGTCGGCCTCGAATCCATCCTCCGCACCTTCACCGGCGACCGCTTCAGGCTCGAGATCCGGGCCGGAACCGGCGGTCCGCCGGTGTTGATCGACGCGGCGGCGCTCCAACGCCTGGTGGTCGATCTGATCGTGAGCGCCTGCGACGCGATGCCGGGAGGCGGCTCGCTGCGGATCGAGACCGCGCCCTGCGACCCCGGGGGCCGGGAGTGTCCCGCGGGCGAGCTTCCGGCATGTCAGCGCCTGTCGATCGTGGGCTGCGGTACCGGCATGAGCGAGAACGCGTTTGGCCGCGCCGAAGAGCACTCCCTCGCCGACGCATCCGGGGTGGCTGGGAGCCTCGTGAGCGCCGACCTGCGGGACATGGTGACCCGATCGGGTGGCACGCTGACTGCGCGGGCTTGCTCCACCGCGGAGGCTCGTGTCGACATCGTCCTGCCCGCGACGAGGCTCCCGCTCGCGTCCCCACCTGGATCTCTTCCGGCGACGCCGCCGCCCATGGGTCGAGGCGAGACGATCCTGCTCGTGGAGGACGAGGCTTCCCTGCGGCAGGTGACGGCACGCGTGTTGTGGGAGCAGGGCTATCGCGTCATCGAGGCTGCAGACGGCGCGATCGCATGGTGGATCCTCACGCACACCGGTGTCGACGCGATCGATCTCGTGGTCACGGATGTCGTGATGCCCAACCTGAGCGGAACCCACCTCGCGAAACGTCTGCATCAGAAGCGGCCGTCGACGCGCGTGCTCTTCGTCTCCGGCTTCAGCGACGATCCGGTTCTCGCGGGCGTGAGTGCCGCGCACCCGCTCTGCGTGCTCGCCAAGCCCTTCACGGCGCGCTCGCTCGCCGCTCGCGTACGCGAAATCCTCGATGGCGCTCCGAGCCCCGCGAGAGACCCCGGCGACGCGACGGGCGCGGGCGATCCCTGACCGGACCTCTTCGGGGAGCTAGGAGGCCGGACCGAAGCGCAGCGACGGGTCGCCTGCGACCGGAGCCGCTCGCGGCGCCGCGCAGGCTCCGATCTGCCCGGCGACCTTCGACGCCACCAGCGGCGCGAGCTGGGAGCCGGCGGCGACCAGGAGCGAGCGCACCTCCGCTGCGACGACGTCGCGAATGCCGTCGGGAAGGACGAGGAAGGCGATGCCCACGTCGTACCTTCCGTCCTCACGCTCGAGCCTTCGGACCACGCGGCCCTCCACCTCGACGCTCCCTCCCGGAACCGCTGTCACGGGGAGGCGTACGCGCACCGCCGTGTTCGGATCCAACGCTCGCGCGCTTGCGAGCCCGACTCCACCGATGGAGAAGCTCACCGCGAACTCCGAGGTGACCTCACCGGAAGCTTCCAGATCGACGAGGAAGCAGCACGACACCCGAGCATGTCGCGATGCGTGGCTGCGCGCCTCGATGACCTCGTGGATCCTGAAGCGAACGTGATCCTCGACCGATCGACGGTCGATGAGTCCGACGACGCCGAACCCGCGCAGGCGCCACAGGTCGAGGCCCGCTTGACCGGGCGGGCCGATCGCGAGCACGGGGACCATCCGGAGCCATTCGCGCTTGCGAACGGTCTCGAGGATCTCATCGTCGTCGGTAGAGACCGGAAGGATCATCAGATCCGGGGGCGGAAGCAGGCAGTCGAGCGCCGCCTCGAGGTCGGAGTCCCCGACCGCCAGAATCGCTTCGCAGTTGGCGTCTCGCACGATCGAAGACAGGGTGACGTTCCCGAACTGCGCATCCTCACGGATCAAGATACGCGCGATCTGACCAATCTCTCCCATCCCCAGGTCTCCTCGGGCGACCGTACCGTCGTCTGACGCCATCATCGAGCACACCCGCGCACGACTTGACTCCTGATCCCCCTCTCGAGTGTTTCGCTCCGTCGTTTGGCTGAGTGCGCGCCACGATCCATCCGCCATTGCACCGAGCACTATCGGGGTTTCTGCGGAACTCGTGGAGCGACGCGTCAGGTTGGGATCGCGCTTCGCCGAAGCAGGCACCGGATGCGGCCATGTTGCACGACGCGATCGTCATCGGTTCGGACGAGGATGGGATCTCGGCCGCGATTACCGCGGCGGACGCCGGCCGAGACGTGCTGCTCGTCGATGTCCTGGAGGCCGATCGATCGCCACGGAGAATGTCGGGGACGATGCTGCTCGGCCTGCTCCACGAGACGATTCTGGAGATCCACGCAGCCCACAGCGTCCTCAAACAGGAGCGAAGTGCGTCGGAGCTTCGCGCCCTCTTCGGTCGCGTGCTGTCGCAACGGCGTGAGGAAGCCTTGCAATTCCACATCTCCTTTCTCCGCGAACGCCTGGCTCGCTCGGGGATTGGCGTGGCCTCGGGTCTGCCGAAGTTGATCTCCTCAAACGCCGTCGAGATCGCTCCGGGCGACGTCCGACGTGCGCCGGTCATCGTGCTGTCGCCAGGTATCCGAGCTCGAATGCCGGCCCGCTTCGCGTTCGATCGAAGAGTCGTCTGCCATCCGGATCGGGTCCTGCTCGCCGATTCGGTTCCCCGCAGCCTCCTGGTTATCGGAGCGGACGTCGCGGGCTGCGAGTTCGCGTGCATGTTCGCGGCCCTCGGCTGTCGGGTGACCCTCGTGGAGCGACGCAGGCGTCTGCTCCGCTTCGTCGATTCCGACCTGCGAGAGATCCTGCATCGCTGGATGCAGCGAATGGGCGTGGACGTGGTCCTCGAGGAGGAGATTCGCGAGATCCGCCGCAGCGGCTCCGGCTGCGAAGAGCATTCAACGGTGGTTCTCGAAAGCGGGCGGATGGAGGTGAGCGAGCGGATCCTGATCGTTGCGGGAGGAGTTCCCAACACGCGCGACCTGGGTCTCGATCGGGTGGGCGTCGCGACCGATGAACGCGGCTTCATCCTGGTGGACGATCGCTGGCGGACCTCCCAGAAGGGCATCTGGGCGACCGGCGGCGCCGTCGACGCCCAGGCGCCAGCTGCGGCACTGGGGCATCAGGGGCGCAGCGCGATGCTGGATGCGTTGGGCGCGAACGTCGTTGCGAGCGGCGAGATCCCTCTGATCATCCATACGGTTCCCGAGCTCGCCGCGGTCGGCCTGAGCCAGGAGGCCTGCGCGCATCTGGACGTCCGATCCTTCGCAGCGTCGGCTCCCCTAGGGAGGGTGCTCCGAACGCGAATCCGCGGCGAGGACGAGGGGCTCCTCAAGCTCGTGGTACACGATGAGACCTTGCGCCTGCTCGGGGTCCACGTGATCGGGATGGGCGCCCACGAGGTCGTCAATCTCGGCGCGGCCTTGATGCGGAAGGAAGCTTCGCTCGAGGACATCGCCGGCACCGTCTTCAGCTCAGGAAGCCTCTCCGCCGCCTATCGGGTGGCCGCGCTCGAAGGTCTACGGCATCGGGGATCGCGCGGAGCTGCGATGCCGGGAAGGCGACCGACCGCGCTGCGCGTCGGTGGGGGGCCGGCTGATGCGTGACACAGGGGGCGGGAGCCTGCTCTACCGTAGAATCACCTATTTCCAGGCCTCGATCCCACACGTAGAATCCCGAATTGATGGGGGTAGACAGTGAGATCAACGATCGTTCTCGCGGAGGATCACGAGGTACTCCGGGACGGGCTGTGCGCCTTGATCGCCAGCACGGACGATCTGGAGGTCGTCGCCGAGGCGTCTGATGGCTCGGAGGCGGTGCAACTGGTTCGGCTACATCGACCCGACGTCGTCGTGATGGACATCTGGCTCCCGCGCCTGTCCGGAATCGAGGCCACTCGCCAGGTGACCGAGTCCGGATCATCGCGTGTGTTGGTGCTCTCCCAGCACGAGAGCTGGAGCTACGTCCAGGAGGCGCTCAAGGCGGGAGCCGCTGGATATCTGGTAAAGACCGCCTCGGCCACCCAGCTCCTATCCGCGATCCGCGCGATCCAGAGCGGAAGGAGCTACCTCTCGCCGGAGATCGCGGGCCAGCTCGTCGATGCCTTCGCGCGGCCCGGTCGCGGCGCGGGATCGCCGCTCTCCGCGCTCTCGGGCCGGGAGCGGGAGGTCCTGCAGCTCATCGGCGAGGGCCTGTCGAGCAAGGAGATCGCGACGACACTCGGTGTCTCGGCGCGCACCGCCGAGGCACACAGGGCGAACGTGATGCAGAAGCTCAACATCCACAAGGTTGCCGGTCTCGTGCGCTTTGCGATTCGGGAAGGAGTCATCTCGGCCTAGCCGTGGCGGCTGGTGTCGATACGGAGCTTCGGCTCCGTGGAGGGAAGCCATGCCCGGACCGGCCTCGCCGTCTCCGCCCGGAAGGTTGCCGGAGCATCCCAGAGCGGCCGCCGGCCCGTTGGCAAGCGAGACGCGCAAGATCGCTCACGATCTCAAGAACCTGATGACGGTCATCACCTTGAACGCCGAGCTCGTTCGCGGTGGATCGGGCGGCGACGCGTCCAGGGCCGAGTCGCTGACGCGGATCCAGGACGCCGCAGAAACGGCCGTCTCCCTGATCCGGTGGCTCACGACCCCGGAGCCCGATTCTGTGTCGTGCGCTGCTCACGAAGCCGCTGCGGGCGAGGATCGCGGAGCGCCTATCGACTTGCCGCGATCGGCCGGCCGCGACACCTGAACCGCGCGGAGAACGACCGATTCGCCTCCTGGGTGAACGATGACGCCAATTCCGTCGAAGGGCGGATCAAGGGCGGACGAGTCGGGGACGACCCTCTAGGCATCATCGCATCACGGAGCCCGACGCGTGCCGACCTTCTTCTCGCGCTTCGGCGAGGGGCAGCCCGGAAGGAATCCGCGCCCGGTCGAAGAGCTGCCGACCGCCATCTACTGCGCAGATCTGGCTGCTCCGGTTTGGGGCGGCGCGCGCGAACTCAGCGCCGAGCGCATCTGCATCGTTACGCCCACGACCTTCTCCGTCGCATCCATCGCCAGGCTCGTGCTGCATGGTGGCTCGGGCCCCATCTCGGTACGGGCGCAGGGAATTTGGCAGCGCTACGAGGACGGCGAACACGCGATCCTCACCGAGTTCCGTCTCGCAAAGCCGGCCCGGGCGGAAGGCCGGCGGATCCACGAGCTGGTCTCCCGTTCGCTGCAGGAGATCGCGTCGGTCCTCGTCGACGTACCGGTGGCCGACCTCGATCTCCGGGACGCGCTAGCTCTTGCACCTGCCGCCCGGCGCCGGCGGATCCGTTCCGGCCGTGTCGTGCGCGGCCAGTCGGAAGAGGGCGACCACGTCGCATCGCTCTTCGTCGTCGCGGAAGGATGCGTCTCGCTCCATCTCGCGGGAAGCGGACCCGAGCGATGGGCGCTCGGATCCATCGCAAGAGGAGCGGTCTTCGGAAGCCTCGCCGTGCCCACGGCCTCCGTACGCGAGGTCGCGGTCGCCGAGTCCGATTCTCGACTCCTGGAGATCGATCGGTGCCGCCTCGATCGTATACGCGAGCAGCAGCCGCGCCTTGCCCTTCGCCTCGACGCCGCGGCCTTGCGCGCGGCTTCGCAGCGCTATCGCGAGGCGCTCCTCGCGATCCCGGAGCACCCTGGCTAGCTTTCGGGCCATGGAGCCCCGCTCACGACGCATCGCCGGCGCAGATGGCCTCGACCTCCACGTGCTCGAATGGTCCCAGGAGGGGGTCGCACTGCTCCTCCTCCACGGCTTCGGCAACGACGCGCACATCTGGGACGACTTCGCACCGGCGGTGGCGCCCCACTACCGCACCCTCGCCCTCGACCACCGCGGCCACGGCGACTCCGCGTGGGATGCGAAACGGCGCTACGAGCACGAAGTGATGGTGGCGGACGTCGAGGCCGCGACAGCGGCCCTCGGCGTGGAGCGCCTCGTGATCGTCGGGCACTCGCTCGGGGGCCGCGTCGCGACGCTCTTCGCCGGTCGACATCCGGAGCGCATGGCGGGTCTCGTGCTCGTCGACATCGGGCCCGAGCTCGACCCGCGCGGCATCCTGCGCATCCGCATGGAGGTCGAGTCGAGCCAGGAGCCGGTCTTCGGCTCGGTCGAGGAGTACGGGCGCCTGCTCTCGCTGCACTACCCCGCCGCGCAGCCGAAGGCGCTGCTGCGCATGGCGCAGCACGGCCTGCGCCAGCTCGAGGACGGGCGTTACGTGCTGAAGATGGATCCCGCGCTGCGGGGCGCGGGCTTTTCCGGGTCGCCGGAGGACGCCGCCCTGCGCGAGCGGCAGATGTCCGAGGCGCAGTGGGACGCGCTGCACCGCATCGCCTGCCCGACCCTCGTGGTTCGCGGTGCCGCCTCCGACGTCTTCTCCGCGGAGACTGCGGAGCGCATGGTGGACGAGGTGCTCGCGAGTGGCCGCCTCGCGGTCGTCCCGCGCGCCGGCCACTCGGTGATGACCGACAACCCGGAGGGCTTTCGCGAGGCCGTCGCGGCCTTCGTCCTGACGGAGTAGGGAGAGCGGAGGCGAGCGCGGCGTCCCCCGCAGGGATCGCTCGCTGGGATCGAATCGAAACGCCCCGGCGGCCGTCCCAAGCTGCGTGGGCGCGTCCACGCCGTCGCGGAGCCGGATCCGAGCCGGGACTGCCAGCGGAAAGGCTCGCCCGCTAGAATGCGCGCGCCTTCGGCCGCCCGACCGAAAGCTCCTACCAGATCCGGAGACGCTCACCGCAGCGGAGAGACCCACCTTGCCCGAACAGCGCCCCCGCGTCGCCGTCCTCTTCACGCTTCTCTCGCTGGTGCTGCCGATGCGCGCGCTGGCCGAGACCGCCGCAGCTCCCGACCCGGCCGGCGCGGTGCCGGTGGTCGAGAAGCTCCACGACGCACTCCTCAGCGTGATGAAGGACGCCAAGACCCTCGGTTACCAGGGACGCTACGAGCAGCTCTACCCGGTGATCCAGGAGAACTTCGACCTCCCCTTCATGGCCGAGAAGTCGGTCGGGAGACATTGGAAGAGCGCCGGCGAGGAGAACCAACGCGCGCTCGTGTCGACCTTCTCGCGCTTCACCGTCGCCAACTTCGCAGGCCGCTTCGACGGCTTCTCCGGACAGTCCTTCCGGACGCTCGGCGTGGAGCCCGCGACCTACGGAACCGTGCTCGTCCACACCCGCCTCGACGAGCCGGGCGACGAAGGCGTCGCGCTCGACTACCGCCTGCGCCAGGTCCATGGGAGCTGGCGCATCGTCGACATCTATCTCAATGGGACGGTGAGCGAGCTCGCCCTGCGGCGCTCGGAGTACTCGGCGCTGATCCAGCGCGAAGGGTTCCAGGCGCTCCTGGCGAAGCTCGACGAGCGCATCAACGATCTCAAGCTCCCGAGCCCGGGTCAGTCGTGAGCGGCGTCCGAGCCGCGCTTCCCGCACCTCCACGACTCCGGGAACACGAGGGCGAGGTCCGCGTCGCGGCGGCTGCGCGCTTCGGCGACCACCTGGTCGCGGTTCTGCCGGTAGGCGCTGCGCATCACCGCGTAGAAATCGACGGACGATCGCTCGAGCGCAATGAGCTGGTCGGAGACCTCCTCGCGCAGCGAGAGACCGGCCCCTCCCCCCCAGAGGATCTGCGTCGGGATTCCGAGCACGTAGTTGAGCGGTTGCAGGAAGTAGTCGACGGCGTTTCCGAAACCGTCCCTCACCGTCGTCGGTCCGAACACGGGAATCACGAGGTAGGGCCCGCTAGCGACGCCCACCAGCCCGAGGGTCTGGCCGAAGTCCGCCGGGCGTGACTCCCAGCCCGCCTCCTTGGCGGGCTCGAAGAGCCCCAGGACCCCGAGCGTCGAGTTGAGCGCGAAGGCACCGAACGCCTCGCCGGCGTCGCGCAGCCTGAGCTGGAGCAGGTGGTTCGCGACGTAGACCGGCGTATTCAGGTTGTGGAGCGCGCGGCGGATGCCGACGCGGGCGATCTCCGGCGTGACGAAACGGTAGGCGCGGGTGACGGGCGACCAGAACCAGTCGTCGAGCTTCTGGTTGAACCCGAAGACGACGCGGTTGCCCTCCTCGAGCGGATCGCCGACGGGCTCGACCGCCTCGAAGTCCGCCGAATCCTCTTCCTCGAAGAGCGGATCCACCTCCTGGGCGTGGGCGGATTCCCCCGTGGGGGACTCGGGCGGCTCGGCGAGCTCCTCGGCCGCCGCGCCGCTTGCGAGACAAGTCCCTGCCACCAGAACGAAAATCGCCACACGACGGCGAGCCGATGCCATGCGCGATCTCCATCTCTCGACTGCCGGGGGAGGGATCGAGTGCCGGGGTCCGCCCATGGCGCGACTCAATCCCGGCGGGAACGCCGCCGACGAGTATATGGGCGACCGCGTTCGTGCTGCAAACCGGGGGCGGCGTGGTACCCTCCGGCGCTTGCGGCAGAGTCCGCGTCGCGGCGAGCCCCCTGCTCGAACCCGGCGACACGACGATCTCCCCCCCACAGTGAGATCCGATCCGAAGCTTCAGGGAGGCGAGAGCATGGACGTCTTCGAGAAGTGCCATGAATCGGCCCAGCGATCCGATCCGATTCGCGCGGCGGGGGTCTACCCCTACTACCGCGTGATCTCATCGGCCCAGGATCCCGTGGTGATGCACGACGGGCGCGAGCTCGTGATGCTCGGCTCGAACAACTACCTCGGCCTCACCAACGACCCAGAGGTGAAGGAAGCCGCCGCCATGGCGCTCGCCCTCTACGGGACGGGCTGCGCGGGCTCGAGGCTCCTCAACGGCACCCTCGACGTCCACGTGCAGCTCGAGGCGCGCATCGCCCAGTTCATGCGACGCGAGGCGGCGCTCACCTTCTCGACCGGCTTCCAGGTCAATCTCGGCGTGCTCTCCTGCCTGCTCGAGCGCTCGGACATCGCCTTCCTCGACGCACTCGACCACGCCTGCATCATCGACGGCTGTCGGCTCGGCTTCGGCAAGAGCCACAAGTTCCGCCACAACGACATGGAAGACCTCGAGAAGAAGCTCGAGAACGCCGCGCCGGACCGCGGCAAGCTCATCGTCGTCGACGGCGTCTTCTCGATGGAAGGCGACCTGGCTCCGCTCCCGCGCATCGTCGAGCTGAAGCGCCGCTACGGCGCGCGCCTGATGGTGGACGACGCGCACGGGCTCGGGGTCTTCGGAGAGCACGGGCGCGGTACGCCCGAGCACTTTGGAGTCGAGGGCGACGTAGACCTCGTGATGGGAACCTTCTCGAAGTCGCTCGCAGCGGTCGGGGGGTTCGTCGCGGGCGATCGCTACGTGATCGAGCACATCCAGCACACCGCCCGCGCCCAGATCTTCTCGGCGGCGCCGCCGCCCTCGTCGATCGCCGCCGCGCTCAAGGCCCTCGAGATCGTCGAACGCGAGCCCGAGCGCCGCAAGAGGCTGTGGGAGAACACCGAGTACATGAAGCGCGAGCTCTCGACGCTCGGCTTCGACACCGGGCACTCGGAGTCTCCCGTGATCCCGATCCTGGTCGGCGAGGACATGACCTCGTACACCATGACGACCCACCTCGGTGACGAGGGCGTCTTCGTGAACCCCGTGGTCTCGCCTGCAGTACCGCCGGGGCGCGCGATGATCCGCACCTCGTACATGGCGACCCACACGCGGGAGCATCTCGACCGCGCGCTCGAGGCCCTCGCCAAGGTGGGCCGCGAGTTCGGGATCATCTGACCCAGGGGCCCCAGCGGCCCGCGCTCACGCGCCGCGAGCTCCTCGCCGGAGCGGCCGCGGCCGGGCTCTCGTGGGCCTGTGGGGCACGACCGTCTCCACTCGCAGAGATCCCCGAGGAGATCCGCGCGCTCCACGCGGAGAGCCTCGTCTTCGACCTTCACGTCGACACGCTCCTGTGGATGCGGCTGCTCGGCTACGACGTGGGCAAGCGGCATCGACCGGTTCTCCCCGCCGCGGCCCTGGCGTGGCAGATGGACCTTCCCCGCGCGCGCGAGGGCGGCCTCGACGGCGCGGTGCTCGGGATCGTGGTGAGCCCCGAGGAGGAGCGGCCGGAGCAGATCCTTCCGCTGCGGCTCCTCGCGCTCGTCGAGCGCGGAAGGGGGCTCCCCCAGACCCTGGAGACGCTCGACCTGCTCGCCGCCGCGGCCCGCGCACAGCCGGGCCAGCTCGCCTTCGCGCGCGACGGAACGGAGCTTCG
>Ga0210366_10000056_pt1 | contig 12931 bp, 8 predicted proteins | sample S641metaT_FD_190380 | JGI IMG/M metagenome (GOLD analysis project Ga0210366, IMG submission 190380) | Metatranscriptome of estuarine sediment microbial communities from the Columbia River estuary, Washington, United States - S.641... | ecosystem: Environmental > Aquatic > Marine > Intertidal... | reverse complement strand
GTCAGTCTCTGGGTCGGGGAGCCGGAGGATGCGGTAGTGGCTGAGTTGCCGCACGGCCACTTTCTGGCCCACGGCTGGGACCGAGAACAACAAGTCGAAGGTCTCCTTGCCCTCGCTCCTGAGGAAGCGGCCCCACAGGTCGACGTAGGAAGTAGTCGAGTCTAGCCCCCTGCCCGTCTCTTCGATAACCTCGCCCGTCCGGGTACTGCTTCCTTGCCGCTCGAGATGGGACTCGGTCTCGATGCGGAGGGTCGGCGGCTCGTCCGTACTGAGCGCGGATGCTCGGGAGTGGCTCTCAACCCGGTCCGATTGGGTGACCGAAAGCCCAGCGACGCTGATCTGTGCGGAATCGGTCCATTCCATGTCCGGCCGCACCCCGCCGAGGGGCTGGGCCGGGAAGAAGCGCCGGGCCAATTCGGCGCTCAACCGCTCGCCGAAGGCTGAGGGAGGACTTACCACAAGGCCCCCCAACCCGCCGGTCGGTCCCATCCCTCCCGACCATTGGACCAGAAGGAGGCTGTCTAACGCCGGCTGGTAGGTAGTGCCGGGCTCCTGTCTGATGGAATCAAGGCGGAGCTCCACCCGATACGTGCTGTCTAGGGGCTCGAGGGCGACGGTGAGAAAGACGGTTCGGCCGTGGACCTCCGTTTGGGACCCGGTCGGCAGCCGGTACTCGATGCTGTCGAGTCGATGGTAGCTGTATGAGCCCCCAGACGCTGGGTGGTAGCGGAAGTCGCTCTCGGCAGTGTCGGCCTGCTCCAGCTGGACCCCGGGGCGCGCGGGGACCGGTCGACGGACGATGTCTCTCGATCCTGTCGTGCAGGCAGCCGAGAGGAGCGCCAATGCCGCGACCGGCACGAGGCGTGAGGAGGGACACATGGAGGGGATGGCCAAGATCTTCAGTCCTTTCGATCACCGAGCGGCGGCGCGCGGCGGGTCTTCCCAAAAATGGCTACGAGTTCCGTATCGTCGCTATGGACCCGCAGGAGCTGCCATCCCTTACGGGCCATATCGGCACGCCAGGTAGGTAGCTTCTCCCACTCACCAGGCTTGGCCCGGAGCACGCGGAGTTCCGCCTGGGTTTCCCAGTCCTTGGGGTATGGCGGCTGGTTCTTGCCGGAGTGATGCGGTTCGGCCATCGTCCTCTCGGGCGTTCACAACGTTGGTGCGGGGAAGAAACCTAGGGGCGGGGTCACTAGCCTGACAAGCCGGTCCGACGGGTGCGTTCAATATGCGTTCGCCCCGGAATGCTGCTCCGGGGCGAACGCGAGAGGTCGTGCCGTAAGCCGAGTTCTGTTCGTCCGCAAGCGGACGGATGGTCATCTATCTGGGATGGCCGTCACCGGCCACCTCGAGCGACCTACCCGCGGCTACCCAGGAGACCTGGACGGTGTGGGTCACACCTTGCCGCTTACTTGGTCTTGCTCCGGCTGGGGGTTACCGTGCCACCGCTGTTACCAGCGGCGCGGTGGGCTCTTACCCCACCTTTTCACCCTTACCCCGTGTGGGGCGGTGTCTTTTCTGTGGCCCTTACCGTCGCCTCTCGGCGCCCAGGCGTTACCTGGCAGCCTACCCGATGGAGCTCGGACTTTCCTCGGCGCCCGCCTCGTGAGAGGACCAACGCCGCGACCATCACGCACGACCCTCGCTGGTATGTGGAATCTAGCCCCCCGCCCGGTTCCGAGCCATGCGGTCTGGACACGCGCCGTGAGGCCTACGGCTGGGGATCCGGCTCCGTCTCGGTGGTGCCGAAGATGCGCTCGTATTCGAGTGGGTGTTCCTCTCGCAGCCGCTCGAGGCTGATCTTCCCGGTAAAGATGGACTTGTCGAGCGGGAAGACCTCCGGCCGAAGAATCACACCATACGAATGCCACAAGACCACGACCAACACGGCGAAGGTGGCCTCCAGGCCATGCATCACCCGCGCGATGGCGAGCACGATGCCGGGCAAGAGCTGAGACGCGCCCTCGGGGAAAAGCAGCACGAACCCGGTGACGGTCATGAGCGTGCCGCCGAGGAAGAGCCCCCAATACTCGAACTTCTCGCGAAAATCGAACTTCCCGACCTTTGGGAGGGGCGCGTTTCGGAGATAATGTCGGAGGGTTTGCACCGCGTCCACGAAGTCCTTCTTCTCGGGGAACATGGCCGGCACGTGCCCCTTGCGAAACGCCCCCACCACGGACCGCCCTACATGCAGCACCAGCAGTGTGACGAACAACACGCCGGCCGCGCGGTGAATCAGCCGGGTGGTTCCGATGCCTCCCCAGAGTTGGATGAACCAGTTTCCGAAGGACGACCCCGGGTAACTCTGCGGTAGCCCCGTGAGCACGAGGAGGGTGAAGGTCACCATCGACAACAGGTGCTCCAGCCGTTCGACGAGGCTGAACCTGGTCACCATGATCTTTGACGAGGCCTGGTGCATTTCGCGGCGAAGGAGCTTTACGAAGCCATGGCGGATGTCGAAGATGACGTGCAGCAAGAGCCCGGTCAGAACCAGCGGAATGAACACGTAGTACATGACGCGCACGGCCCAGACCGCGACGTTATGTCGCGGTCCTACGGGCTCGTGGCCGAGCCACGCTCCGACGATGCGTTCATCCGCAGCCTTGTGGCACTCGAGACAGACCGGCGCCAGCTGGCCGCGGTCCAGCCATCCCACCCTGTGCGCGCCATGGCAGTCGGAGCAGACCAGCACGTCGGGCTGGTTCTTGCCGGACGGATGCCGCCATTGGAACTGGAGCGTGGTGCCGTGAAAGTCGCGCGCATAGGTCTCGGCGGCGAGCCTCGGGAGGTCGTAGCGGCGGATCAGCAAGTCGCTCGTGTGACAGTCGACACACAGCGCCGTGACCGCGAGCCGGGCCTCGCCCGAGCCCTCAGCGGACGCGGGGTGCGGCGGATGGCAGGTCATACAGGTCGGCAGGTCGCTGTTCGGCGAGTCGAGGGCGATGGACGCCGCGTGCCCTCCTGCCTCGAAATCGGCAAGCTCCTGGGCGTGGCAGGATCCACACCGCCCGGCAAGCAGCCCGGGCGCCTGAGCCGGCGGCGGGTCGGTGTGGGCCGAATGACAATCCGTGCAGAGGGGCGCCCCCTCCGCGACGTCGCGATGGGAGAGGTGAACGTCCTCATGGCAGTCCGCGCAGATGGCCGAGCGCTTCCGGGCGGCGACGGCCGAGTCCTGCGGAAAATCCCGGTGCCGGTCCTCGTGGTGACAAGAGAGACACGGAATTGTCGGGCCGTGCCCCGAAATGCGGAGTCGATCCACCTCATGGCAGTCGGCGCAGTACCGGTCCTCGGCCCGGGTATCCTGTCCGACGGCGTCGGGCGTGATGCACACCGCAAGAGCGAACAGGGCAAGGGCGACCACATGCGTCGCCCCCGCCCATCCGGCCTTCACGCTGATCGGATGCTCTGGGTGGGCGAGGTTGCGCTCAACGCGTTGGGCCATCACCCACCCCTATCGGCTCCCCCGTCACGGTCTCGCCGGCCAGAGAACGCCCTTGACCTGCCGGGTCACCACCCACGCCAACGCCCCGAGCCCGAGAACCGGCAGGAACACGACGAATGCGAGGCCCAGGATCGGTGCCGCGACCAGAAGCCCGATGGTCTGGGCCGGGGTCCGTTCCTGTGAGGCTGCGTCGGTCCGCGCCGTGGGCCGGACGGCCGGAAGCGTCCGCGTGCGACGCTTGACGTCCAGGACCGGGAGGACCGGATGGAGTCGGCCGGGGTCCAGCGCGACGTCGATCGCATGCGCCAACACGTCGGGCGAAACAGGCTTCTCGAGGTAGTCGCTTGCCCCGAGCTCCCGGGCCCGCCGCTCCACCTGCGCGTCGCCATAGCCCGTGAACAAGATGAAACGAGTCGTGGGCTGGCGATCGTGCAGCCACTTCAAGAGTTCCAGCCCGTCGGTCCCCGGCATCCGAAGGTCGGAGACCACGACGTCGACTGGCTGACGAGAGAGTTCCGCGATGGCGCTAGCCCCGTCGGGAGCGGTCGTCACCGTGAGACCGCGGTCCTGAAGGAATCGCTGCCAACTCACGCGGACGCCTTCCTCATCATCAACGAACATTACTCGATTCTTGCGCGTCATGGTTTACCACCTTCCGTTAGGCGGCGGCTCCGGGTCACGAGACCATCAAACACCGGCTCCGCCGTTCGTGCATCCGACCCACAACGGAGGCCAGGGTGTCGAGGTCCTGTCCCTTCGGCTCCGTCCACATTAGATCCACTCCGCAGGCAGTCAAGTATTCGGCGACCAGGAGCGAAAGTGGCACTTCCGTGATCGCGACCATCTGCATGGCAGGGAATTCGAGAGCCATTCGGCCGATCACCCCGAGCAAGCTGCCCTTCGGTGGTTTCCGGAGGTGGAAGATGAGGACCGGGATCGACCCCAAGGGTTGTTCGCGAACCAAGTCTTCCAACCGGTGGTAACACCTGACCGGGCAACTGCGCCGGGCGAGTCCAGTGGCGATCGAGGTCCCGGCCTCGGAATCGGAGAGCATCACCGCTTGGGCTTTCATCGCATCGCCTCGGCATCCTCCAGTACTCCCTGACATTCGAGCCCTCCGATTCGTCCCTGCGCCAACCCTTAACTCAAGCTCTATGCCAGCCTGGGCTGAACCGACTAAAGCTTTTGATAACAGCAAGATAGGGATCGTGATCCAAGGTCGCAGAGCGCCGGATCGGGCGCGAGTGTCGTCGGTTGGTATACAAAGCGACGTGGTGGTGTGACGGAACGTCCGCGCGGCGTGGCGGCACAACCTCAAGCCGGCCAGGGATTTATGGGAAAACGGCGGTCAAGATGCCTGCCCGACCAGGTGTATACCGATCTGATACGGGTCGGATCAGGCCGAAGAGAGGGGTGCGTGCCCGTTGTCGTCCTCGTCGTCCGAGCCGGCCCGGGCACGCATCGGCGGGGTGATGCCGTGCTTTCGCATCAGTGCGTGGAGGTTCGGCCGCTGCATGCCGACGGTGCGGGCCGCCTGCGACACGTTCCACTGGGCGGCCTTCAGGGCCTTGAGGACGAACAGCTTTTCGAGCCGCTCGACGGCTTCGGCCCGGAGCTCCCGCTTCTTGGCGGCGAGACCCTTGGCGTCGGTGGGAACCTCGTCCCATTCGGCGGTTGGGTGTTCCCCGACCACGGTGGGCAGGTCCTCGAGATCGATCAGGCGGGAGTCGGCCAAGAGGAACGCGCGTTCCAGCACGTTCTCGAGTTCCCGTACGTTGCCGGGCCAGTCATGGAGTTCGAGCGCCGACATCGCCCGCGGTGTGATTCCGTCGATCTCCTTCTCGAACTCTTCGGCGAACTGTTTGATGAAGTGGTGGGTGAGTAGTGGGATCTCTTCCGTTCGCTCGCGAAGCGGAGGAAGAGGAATGGTGAAGACACTCAGGCGATAGAACAGATCTTCTCGGAAGGAGCCTTCGTCCGCCATCTCCTTGAGATCGCGATTGGTCGCCGCGATCAACCGGACGTCGACGGTGACGGTTCTGTCGGACCCAACCGGGCGGATTTCCCGTTCCTGGATCAACCGAAGGAGGCTGCCTTGGATTTGCGCCGAAATGGTGCTGATCTCGTCCAAGAAGAGGGTCCCGCCCCGCGCCGCCTCGACGAGGCCCTTGCGATCTTTCACGGCCCCGGTAAAGGCGCCGCGCACGTGGCCGAAGAGCTCAGATTCGAGCAAGGTCTCGGCGAGCGCCGCACAATCCGCGACCACGAAGGGGGCATCGCGGCGGGGGCTGTTGTAATGGATCGCGCGGGCGATCAATTCCTTCCCGGTCCCGGTTTCGCCGGAGACGAGGACCGTGCTGTTGGTCGGTGCAACCTTGGCGACGAGCTGCATGACCTTTCGCATGGCGGGTGACGAACAAATGACGTTGCCGATGCGGTATCGCGACTCGAGTTCGGACCGCAGCCGCCGGGTCAAGCCCAACAAGTGTTTCCGCTCCAGCGCCCGTGCCACCGACACGACCAACTGGTCCGGGCTCACCGGTTTTTGGAGGTAGTCGGTGGCGCCGAGCTTGACGGCCTCGACCGCGGTCTCGATCGTGGCGTAGCCGGTCACCATGATCACCTCGGTTTCCGGGGACATGGACCGTGCCTGACGCAGGAAGTCGATACCGTCCATTTCGGGCATCTTGATGTCGAGCAGCAGAAGATCGAATACCTCCTTCTGCAGGAGATCGAGTCCTGCACGCGGCGACGTGGCCGTGGCGACGCTGTAGCCCTCCTCGGTCAGCACGCGGCGGATGCTCTCGCAGACGACCTCCTCGTCGTCCACGGTGAGCACGCGCGGGGGCTCGGTCCAGATGTGGTCTTCGGTCATGACGCCGCGATGCTTGCAGGTTGTACCGCCACGGGCAAGAGGACGGTAAACTCCGCCCCGGTCTTCCCGTCGCTGGTTGCGAGAATAGTACCACGGTGCCGGACGATGATTGCCTGGGAGACGGAGAGTCCGAGGCCGGACCCTTGCCCTACCGGCTTCGTGGTGAAGAAGGGATCGAAAAGCTTCTTGAGGTCTTCTGGCGCGATTCCCGTGCCGGTGTCGCGCACCCGCACCCGAACCAACTCGTGTCCCGGGGCTGGGGGAAACTTGACCGTCGCATACGCGCTCCGGTTGACCACGTCCGCGGCAATGGTAATGCGTCCACCCTCGGGCATGGCTTGCACGGCGTTGAGGAGCAGATTCACCAAGACCTGGGTCAGTTGGACGGTGTTCGCCTCGACGTACGGGAGGCCGGCTTGGACGGAGAGGCCGGTCTCGATGCCACGACCTCGGATCTCGACCTTGAGAATTTCCAGCGCTCGGTCGATCAGCTTGGGAAGTGCACACAGCTCGATGACCGGTTCCTGCGATTGGTCCCGCGAGAAATCGAGCAGGGTCCGCACGATGGCCGCGCAGCGGTTTGCCTCGTGCAGGATCATCCGGATGTCGGCGTATTCCTGGGAATCGGGTGGCAGCCGCTTCTGGACCATGTGAGCGAAGGTCACGATCGCCATCAACGGGCTGTTGAGTTCGTGCGCGATTCCAGCGGCGACGAGACCGACCGAGGACAATTTCTCAGCCTGCACGACCTGAAACTGAGCCGTCCGCAACTCCTCCGCCTTTTGAGCCACCTTCGTCTCGAGTTCGTGCTGGGAGACGTTCAGGCTCTCGATCATTTCATTGAACGAGCGGGCAAGGAAGCCGATCTCGTCGGCCGCGCCGCGGGGGACTTGCAGCTTGTAGTCGCCTCCGGCGACCCGATGTGTGGCCGCGATGAGCCGCTTGACCGGCTGGCGAACATTGTGCCGAACCAGGAGGAACAGCGCGGTCGTGATGACAACAACGGCACCGAGCGAGACCAAGATGGCCTGTCGCGTCGAGGCATAGATCCGGGCCTGGGTGGGCTCGAGCGACATGGCGACGTCGAGCACGCCGAGGACGCTCTGGGACGTGGGCAACGCATGACAACCCGCCGGGTGGCACCCCTCCTCGTTCCGGATCACGGCAATGGTCGCCAGCATCTTTTCGCCCTCAGGTTCCGCATAAATGCGAGAGCGGTCTTTCAAATCGAGATTTCGGTAGGGTTCGGACTCCGTGTGGCACCTGATACAGGCCTCGGCCTGTTTGTCGACCACGCGGCCCACCTCCTCCGGCCGGGAGGAGTACGAGATCCGGCCCTCCTTGTTGAACAACCGCACCCACCCGATGCCGGGGTTCTTGCCCACCGATTCGATGACTTCCGTCACCCCCTCGCGCTGGTTCCCAAGCATGTCGTGATTGATGCTGAGACGGATCGTTTCCGCGATGCTCTCGGAGCTGTGGATGACCTCGGCGAGGACTTGCTTGCGCTGCGACTGGATGAGGATGAAGGACAGTGTCGCCACGCCGCCGAGCGTGAGAACACCGGCGAGCACCGCAATCCGGGAGCTGAGGGTCCGGGGTAGCACGCGGAGGTAATCCGAGAGTGAGTGGGCAGCGCGCCGCAGGCCCAAGGGCTACGGCCTCGACTTCGTGCGGGGAAACCTATCCCGGAGCGAGCCGTTTTGGGAACCGAAGCTCCGGCCTCAGCCGGGGCGTCCCAGCGCGGCGATCTGGGCCTCGATCTCGTCGACGAGCGGTTGGAGCGAGGGGTCCGGGGTTTTCCATTGGGCCAACGCCAGGCGGTATTGCTCCTCGGCTTCTGCCGTCCGGCCGAGCTCCTGGTAGGCCAGGCCGCGCAGGACCCGAACCCGACCGATCATCCCCCACCGCGGATCGAACCGGTCGGTGTTGAACTGGGACGGCTCGAAGTTCCGTAGCAAGTCCAGCGTCGTCCCATACTCCCCCAACATGTAGCGCGCCTGCGCCGCCAGCGGCACTCGATAGTGCTCGGCGAGGTACATCTTCTCTTCTTTCGCCGTCGCCAGCGTCTCGCTGCCCCGCACCGGCTCGTTGAGCACCTCGCGGGCCCGGACGGTGTCCTTGCGGCTCAGGGCCAAGAGGGCGCGGACCTCCCGCGCCAGAGCGTGCTCGGTCAGCGCCTGGAATTCGACGAGCGCGGAGGAATCGGCGAACGTAGTGAGGAAGACGCCGAGAGCGGCGGAAGCACCCGACATTGCCACCGCATGACGTACTTCCCCCGGGGCCAGGCGGGCCGTTTCCGCGACGGCGTCCCACACCCGCCGCTGCATCGCAACCGGGGCCTCGGTCGCCGCGTACAGATTGCCCAGCATATTTCGATTCCACCACTCGTCAAAGAACTCGGCGTTTGGCCCGCCCTCTTCGAAATCCAGGGCGCGGCGAACATCGTCCGCCAACTGAATCGCCTTCGCCGCAGTCGAGATGTCGCCCAGGTACGCGAAGACGTTTGAGCTGGCGGCCACCAGGTTCACCAGGTCGAAGTGCCGGTCCAGCACGCGGAAGTCGTCCGGGGCGATCGAGTCGAGCGCAGCACGCAACACCTCGGCCGCGCGGTCCGTATTGCCCGCCGCGAGATACACGCGGGCTTCTCGGAAGGGAAGGTCCGGTCGCGCCCGCCCCGACTCGAGAGACTGGGTGATTTCGCTCAGCGCCAGCGGATATTCCCCGCTCAAGATGTAGGCGTCGATCAAGGCGTTGTGGGCCCGGTCGACGTCGGGCTGGCTTGCGACCCACGTGCGGGCCCGTTGAACCGCGTTGCCCCGGGCCCGTGCGATGGCCCGTGCGAGTTGGGTCGAGTCGAGCACCCTGCCTTGGGCGGCGGTGTGAGTCGGCGCCAAGGAGTCGCCCGGCATCAACGCGATCAGGCTGTTGGGACGGGCAGCATTGGCGAGCAACCACATAATGTGGTCGAACGCCAGTGCGTACCCCGGATCGAGCTCCAGCGACCGGGAAAAGGCCCTGAGAGACTTGGTCCAACCCGCCGGCCGGTCTTCGCCGGGTTGGTGGAACCAGGAATCGCCAAGTCCGTACCACGCATCGGCGTCCGCGGGATTCTGGGCCAGAAGTTCCTCATACAGTCGCCGGGCGCTTGCGTTGTCACCCTCGATGAACGCCCGGTAGGCTTGGATGACCTTGCGCTCGTGTGCCGGCAGATCGCTCGAATATCGGGTCGCATGGACCATGGCCCGATTCGAAATCGAGTCATTGGTTCCGAGGCTCCAGCCACGGGCGAGCGCCAGCTTGTAATACGCCAGGCCAAAGGTGCTGTCGATCGTGACTGCCTGCGCCAGGTCGGCGATGGCTTCCGAGAGCTCCCACTTGTTGAGGTGGTGCACGCCATTCAAGTAGGCCCGGTACGCTGCCACGGATTCCGTCGTGGCCTTGGCCAAGTCGGCTTGGACGTCGGTCGGGGCGCCGCTCAGGTTCAAGAGCCGTGTCGCGAGTTGATCGAACGTGGAGCGAACGTCGTCGCCGATCGGCGCGGTCGACTGCACCTGGTCTACTCGTGCGCCGGTGGCGACGTCGTATACCCTGGCCGTGAGGCGTAGCGAGTCTTCGGCCTGCTCGAACTCCCCGGTGACAACGGTCCAGACACCGGCGTCCCGCGCCAATCGGCGTGCCTCTTTCAGGCCGATGATCTGACCGGGCACGATGTCCTTGCCGGCAAGGAGATCGTGAACCCGCTCCTGGTCCACCACGGACAAGTCATCCCACTGGGAGAGATTGAGCGCCAACATGCTCACGCTGCCGGAGTTGAGCCAGGCCAGATCGGGGTCGTCCCGCAGGTTGTTGAACGGGAGCACCAAGATCGAGTGCCGTGGGTCGATACCCGCTGGCGGCCCTGGCTCACCCCTGCCAACCAGCGCAACGGCCGTCGATACGGCAACCAGCGCCAGCGCCGCAACGGCGACTCCCCAGCGGCGGCCACGAGTGCGGGGCACCTTGGCCGCACCGAGAATGGCCTGACGCACCTCCTCGCCGGTCTGCCACCGGTCGTCCGGCTGTTTCTCCAGGAGTCGCATGATGATGCCGGCCAGCCTGGGCGGACAGTCGGGGCGGTGCCGCGAGACGGATTCCGGCTTGACGGACAAGTGGCGAGAGACCACCAAGCGATTGGGCCCCACGAACGGCGGGCTCCCGGTGATCATTTCGTAGCCGAGGATTCCCAAACCATACAAGTCGCTGCGGGAGTCGATGTCCTCTCCGGCGGCCTGCTCAGGGCTCATATAGGTCGGCGTTCCGAGCACCATTCCTTCGCCGGTGATCTCGGTTGCTCCGTCTCCGGCGATGAACCGTGCGATTCCAAAGTCCACCAGGAGTGCGCGGCCGCTCTCCTCCTCGATCAACACATTTTCGGGCTTGATGTCCCGATGCACCAAGCCGGCCTTCGCGGCAGCATCCAGGGCCGCCGCCAGGTCCAGTAGAAGCCGTTCGGCCACGGCCGTCGGAAGCTGCTTGTCCCGGCCCAAGCGTTCCCGGAGGCTCTCCCCCTTCACGTAATCCATGACGTAATACAAGAGGCCGTCGATTTGGCCGGCGGAATGCACGGACACGATGTTCGGGTGTCTGAGCCGCGCGATCATGCGAGCTTCCGCCAGGAAGCGCTGTGTCAATGTCGGATGGTTCGCGAGCTTCGGCTGAACCACCTTGATCGCCACCCGACGATCGAGCGTGGGGTCAGAGGCCAAGAACACCACCCCCATCCCACCCCGGCCGAGTTCTTCCTCGAGCACGTACTGGCCGCCGAGGACGGCCTGGATCTGCTCACGGAGAGCCGATGGAGAGGGCCTCACGTCAAGCTCCGGGATTGCGGGTCATAGGAAACCAAACGTCGGACGCCGCCGGGGAGTTTCGACTCGAAACGGACTCCTCGGCGTTCGCCCGGCCACCGGCTTTCCAACCGTGCCACCAGTTGGACGCCTCAGATAGCCCGGTGGTTGCATTTCGATCCGCTCCCCGATGGGTATCCCCGGCGCACGGTTGCTTCCTGCTTGAGATTCCGGACCTACCCTTCTGACGCATCAAGTTCGGGAGAGCTCACATGACCATGCGCACCGGGGGACGAGAGTCCCCGCTTCTGGTTGCGACCGTGCTCCGGCCGGGGGAGCGCACGAGGGTGGAGGCAGCGGGGAATGGCTGCTTCGATGTCCTCCACCGCGATTCCGTGTTCGACGCCATCCGGGTGGTCCGGGAACGCTCGGTCGACGCCGTGCTCCTCTCGGTCCACCGCTGCGACGAGCCGCACGTGAAGGTAGTGGGCAATCTGGTCCGCGACTTTCCTGGTATTCCCACGGTCGCGCTCGTCTCCGAGCACGGGTCAGACTCGAGCCAGAGGCTGCTTCACCTTGGAGCTACCGGCGTCCGCCGGGTCGTCGATGTCAGCGCTCCGGGCGGCTGGCGGCAACTGCGACACCTCGTCGGGCATCCCACCAGCCGGGCCGTGGCCCAAATCCAAGGCCCCGTTCTCTCGGCTCTCGGGCACGCAACGGATGACGCGCGGCACTTCTTCGAGGTGCTCATTCAGGTGGCTCCGGAGACGAGTACCGTGCGCAAGCTGTGTCGACGCCTGCACATCAGACCCAGCACCCTCATGTCCCGCTTCGCGCGGGCCGGCTTGCCCTCTCCCAAGGGGTTCCTCGCCTCGGTCCGGCTGCTCCACGCCGCCCACTTGTTTGACTCCCCTGGGTTGTCAGTCGCCGACGTGGTCTATCGGCTGGACTACTCGTCGCCCCAGAGCTTCGGCCGCCACGTCAGGGCATCGCTCGGCATTACGGCCACGGAGTTCCGACGGCGATTTCCGTTCCGAACGGCCATTGAACGATTCGTCTCCCTCATGATCACGCCGTATGCGCCAGCGTGGCGGGTATTTCATCCCCTGAGCCCGGCCGGCACCTCGGGCCACTGGACCAAGGCGAGTGAGGCGTTAAGTAGGTAGGTAGGTAGGTAGGTGGGTAGGTGGGTAGGTGGGTAAGTAGGTAGTACCTGCTACTACGTTTGTGACCCTAGCCTTATTCGCGGGGCTGAGTGGCTGAAGCTTCCGAAAATGGTGGTGTTGTCACACGGGTGCCGGGACTGCTGGGCTAGGTTGTTGTGCCGTTCTAGTCTGGCTCCAGGCCGAGATCTTGTATAGTAGCGATTGCTACTACTTCGTACCCACCGGCCTCGATGGCTTGCCTGCCTCCGGCCAACCGATCGACTAGCCCCAGCACTCCCAGCACCTCCGCTCCGGCTTCCTCTACCGCGGCGATGGCCCGCCGGGCCGAGGCGCCGCTCGTGATCACGTCTTCCACCACCACCACGCGATCGCGCGGGCTCAAGTTTCCTTCGACTCGGCGCCGCGTGCCGTGGGCTTTTGGGTCCTTGCGCACAGTGAACGCGTCGACCAACGGCGGTGTGGAGCAGCTTGCGGCGGCAATGGCGTAGGCCACCGGATCGGCTCCGAGGGTCAGGCCACCAACCGCGTTAGGTGCCCATCCGGCGTTCCGAATAGCTGCCAGACCGAGCTGCCCGATCAGCGCCAGGCCCTCGGCGGACATGGTGGTGCGACGGGC
>Ga0210366_10000055_pt1 | contig 12970 bp, 12 predicted proteins | sample S641metaT_FD_190380 | JGI IMG/M metagenome (GOLD analysis project Ga0210366, IMG submission 190380) | Metatranscriptome of estuarine sediment microbial communities from the Columbia River estuary, Washington, United States - S.641... | ecosystem: Environmental > Aquatic > Marine > Intertidal... | reverse complement strand
GGGATCCCACTGCGTCCGCACCTTGGAGAACTCCATGTCCAGGGCCTCGAAGATGAGCAGTCGCTCGATGAGCGGTGTTCCGATCTCGAGTACGAGCTTGAGGGTTTCGGTCGCCTGGATAGCGCCGATGACACCGGGCAGGACTCCGAAGGGTCCTCCCTGTGCCTTGGCCACGTCCGGCGGAGGGGGTTCTGGCACCAGACAGCGGTAGCACGGCGTTCCCTTGCCGGGCATGAACACGCTCGCGTGACCGTCGAACTGGTGGATGGAGCCGTGGACCATCGGCTTGCCTGCTAGCTGCGACGCGTCGTTCATCACGTAGCGTGCGGTGAAGTTGTCGGTGCAGTCCACGACGATGTCGTAGCTGCGAACGATCTCCAGAGCGTTGGTGTTGCGAAGACCCGTGGGATGAAGCTCGGTCTCGGTTCCCGGATGCAACCGGTTGAGGCGTTCTGCCGCCGACTCGACCTTGTGCCGACCGATACCATCGGTGTCGTGCACGATCTGTCGCTGCAGATTCGTGAGTTCGACGAGGTCATGGTCGATGAGGCCCAAGGTTCCGATCCCTGCGGCGGTCAGATACAGGGAAACCGGGGAACCCAAACCGCCCAGGCCCACGATCAGAACACGTGCCTCGAGCAACTTGCGCTGACCCTCGGGGCCGATCTCGAGCATGTTGACATGCCGGGCGAAACGCTCCAGCTGTTCGTCGGTGAGACCTGCTTCAGGCATGGGGCAACTCCTCCCCCCTCGTGGGACCCATTATGCGAGCGGGGGAACGAGGCAACCCGGCAGGAGGACCCGCGCCCTGCGGGCCCTCCGGACCAAGGCCAGTGGAAGGCCGCGGCAGGCTAGGCCGGTGTCGGAACCTCTTCCTCAGACTTCCTGCGCGTAGCCCTCCGCCTGAGTCCTTCGAAGAGGCTGTAGACCGAGGGGATCACGAACAGGGTCAGCAAGGTCGAACTGAACAGACCGCCGATGACGACGGTAGCGAGACTCGATGACAGCAGGGCTCCCTGACTGAAGCCCAGAGCCAGCGGGGTCAGCGCCAGGATCGTCACCGTGGCCGTCATGAGGATCGGTCGCAGCCTGGTTGAAGCGCCTTCGACCAGCGCGTCATGCACGGACAGACCGTCCTCGCGACGGAGTCGCTCGACGAACTCCAGCATCACGATGGCGTTCGTCACCACGATGCCGATGAGCATCAGCAATCCCAACATCGCGGGCAATCCCAGTTCACGTCCGGTCGCCAGTAGCGCGGGGAACGCGCCGACGGCGGCCAGCGGCAGACTGAGCAGGATCACGAACGGGGTGAGCAGACTGCCGAAGGTCGTAACCATCACCAGGTAGACGAGGGCGATGGCTATCAGCATGGCCAGGCCCAGGCTGGAGAAGCTCTCCTCCATCAGCTCGGCCGCTCCACCCAGAGTGGTCCCGACACCCGGCGGCAGCGACAGTTCGTCGATCGCGGCCTTCACTTCCTGGTTCACGAGTCCCACGTTGTCGGCCGTGATGACTCCGCTGACTTCAGCCGAACGCTCCCCGTCGTAGGTGGTGACGGCCGTCGGGCTGCTGCCGGGATCCACCGACGCGACATCACCCAAGGTGAGTTCGGGACCTAGCGGCAGAGCAGCCAAAGCGTCCGGACCCTGCACGGCAGCCGGGTCGACCGCGACGATGATCTGATGCGGGACTCCCTTGATGACGATGGTCGTCGCCGGGGTCGGCGTCAGCGCCGAGCGCACCAGTGCAGCCACACTGGAGGTGTCCAGGCCATTGGCAGCCGCTGCGGCAGGCCGGACGTTGACCACCAGCTCGGGGCGCTCAACCGCCACATTGGAAGTGACGTCTTTGATCCCAGATACCGACTGCACAGCTTCGGCCACCTGAGCGGTCGCGGCCGTAACGGTTTCGAAGTCCATGCCGGTGACCTGGATAGCGAGACTGCTGCTGTCCGGTCCGGAATCTCCGCCCACCGGTGAGACGGCGCCCATCATCTTCGCCTCGGCCGCCAGCTTCTCGATCTGTCCGCTCAAAGCTTCGGCATCCGCGTCCGGCTTCAGATCCACGGTGATCGCCGCGGAGTTGGAGCCGCTAAGGCCACCGCCTCCTCCACCGAGGGCCGCCAGCGGATCCTGGCTCGTCCCGATCACCGTCGAGTAACGCTCGACTCCGGATAGCTCGGCGATGCCTGACTCGACGCCCGCCACGTTGTCTGACATCGGGGGCAGACTCGTTCCCGGAGCCGCAGCGAGCTTGACCGAAAGAGCGGTCACCTCCCCGGCCGGGAAGAGAGTGGTCGGCACCCTGGCGAGACAGGCCATCGACAGGAAGAACAGGACGATCGCGGAGATGACGGTGACTCCACGGTGGCGTAGGACCCACAGCAGAGGCCGCCTGTACATGCGCTTCATCTTCCGTTCCTCTATATCGCCAGCGTCGGGTCGGTCGGTGGCAGATGCCTTGAGGAAGGTCTGCGCCAGTACCGGCACCACGGTTACGGCGACGAAGAGGCTGGCGAGCAAGGCGAACGTCACGGTCAGTGCGAACCCGACGAATACCTGACCCACGAGGCCGCCGACCATAGCCAGCGGGAGGAACACCGCAACCGTGGTGATGGTCGAGGCCGTGATGGGCCGCACCACCTGAGATGTTCCCTTGAGCACCGCGGTGGTCCGCTCGAGACCCTCGTCGAGCAATCGGTGGATGTTCTCCAACACGACGATCGCGTCATCGATCACGCGTCCGGCGGCGACGGAAAGCGCGCCGAGCGTGAGGATGTTCAGCGTGATGTTGTCGAGTCCCATCAGGATGAACGCCACCAACAGCGAAAGCGGGATGGACACTCCTGTGACCAGCGTTCCGCGCAGGCTGCGCAGGAACAGAAGGATGACGAGGATGGCGAGTAGCGCGCCGAGCAGAGCGTCGCGGGCCAGGTCTGAGACCGCGCCGGTTATCTCCGGGGCCTGGTTCACGATCGTATTGAGTACGATGCCCTGCGGCGTACCGGCCTGAGTCATCGCCTCCTCGATCGCGTTCACCGTCTCCACGGTGTTGGCGGACTGGGTCTTCACGATGTCGATGGTGATCGCCGGTTCACCATCCACTCGGCTGATCGTGGAACCCGTTCCCCCCTCAGTGAGAGCTACGGTGCCGAGTTCCCCGAGGGTCGGGGTTGAACCCAAGGCCGACGGAACGGCCGGTCGAACGAGGATCGCGCGGACCTCCTGCAGATCGGTGACTCCGCTCGCCACCCGCACCGGCAACTGCGTTCCATCTACAGCCACACCACCCACAGGCACCGAAACGTTGGCGGCCCGAAGTGCGGCGGTAACATCGCCGGCCGAAACTCCCTGCATCGCCATCTTGTCCGGGTCGAGCACGACCGAAACCACCTCGACGGATCCTCCAGCGGACGAGACGTTCTCGACTCCGTTGACCGCGGAGATCGCGGGCTCGAGGGTGCCCCGGACGTAGGACTGCAGCTGAGCCTGGTCCTGCCCCGATACCGCGACGGAGTAGATAGGGAAGGAGTTCGGGGATATCCGCTGCACACGGGGTGCGGCGACACCCGGGGGAAGCGGTACCGAAGCCAGCGCCTGGCGCACGGCAGTCTCGGCCTTGTCCATGTTCGTGCCGAACTCGTACTGCGCGCTGACCACGACCAGACCTTCCAGGCTCGTGGACTGGACGTGACGCAAGCCCTGGGTCGAGGAGATGGCACCCGCGATCGGGGTGGCAAGGTCGGTGGCCACCGCGTTCGGGCCTGCGCCCGGTTCGGTCGCTGAAACGATGATGTACGGGATGTCGATCGAGGGGAAGAGTTCCCGGTTGAGGTGAGTGACCGCGTAGGTGCCGCCGAGGAGCAGGAGCGCCACCAACAATAGGGTCACGGTGCGGAAACGCAGGGCCAGGCGGGTAAGAGCACTCATCCGGGAGGATCCTTTCTCGAGCCACAGCGGCGACCTGCCCTGGACGCCGTGACCGCGCTCACCGAAGGGCTGCCCGCGATCGCCCAAGTCTATCCACCCCAAGCACCCGAGCCCGCGCTCTCCCACGGGGTCACGCCTCGGGGCCACCGCCCCCCCCGAGCGAGAATCACAGTAGTAGGTGGGAACCATCTGGAGGGGACCCCGATGGACACCAAGCACAAGCTGAAGGTCGGCCCGATCTTGCTCGTTGGAGTCATGGTGCTCGCCTTCATGGCTACGCGAGCCCAGGCCGCGTTCCCCGGGGGGAACGGCAAGATCGTCTACGTCCAGGGCTGCTGCGCTGAGTACACCGTGCGCACGGTTGACCCCGACGGCGGCAACGAGACTGTCCTGATACCCGGGGATGATCCTGCGTTCGCTCGCGGAGCGAGGTGGTCCCCGGACGGATCGAAGATCCTGTTCGACGCCGCCCCCTGGGATCCGGACGCCCATCGGTACCTGCGACGGCGCCTCTTCGTGATGAACGCGGACGGCTCCGCCCTGGCACAGGTGCCCCGAAGCATCGGCTCATATGACGCCGCCTGGTCACCGGACGGTACCCGGTTGGTGTTCCTGCGGGCCACGGGGGGCCGGGGGCTTCGATCCGATCTCTTCGTGATGAACGCGGACGGAAGCAACCGGACGAGGATCACCGAGGAGCGGGCTTCCTTCTCAGACCCAGCGTGGTCCCCGGACGGGTCACTCATCCTGGTAGGCAGGAAGATGCCCAAGAATCGCCCGAAGCTACTGACGATGTCGCCAGACGGGTCCTCCCGCTCGAGGGTCGCGACACGTGTGGATATGTGGCGCGGATCCGATTGGTCCCCCGACGGCTCGTTCGTCGTGTTCACCCGCCGGACCGGGATCTGGAAGCACGTCATGGGTACGGGCGAGGAGACGCGGATCATCGCGGGCGAGGGGCGCGAATGTCACCCGGTCGTCTCGCCCGACGGAACGAGGCTGGCCTGGGTCCTGCAGACGACCGTTCCGCCTCCCGACTACTCGATCAGCGATCTCATCGTGTCCGACCTCGACGGCACCAACCGAGTCGTGGTGGACACCTGCTCCATCGAGTGCTCTTTCGAGGCCGTCGACTGGCAGTCCGCTTCCCCAGGGCGAAAGTTCATGCGAGGAAGCTGATGTCGGTGACTAGAAGGACATCATCCCCTCGCCCGACCCCATCATGCCTCCAGAACTCGAGGTACCGCCCATCATCCCGTCCTGGAACATGCCAGCGTGCTGCTCCATGCTGCCCCGCATCCGCTCGTGCATCTGATCGCACTGCTTCTGAAGAGAGTCGGACATCTGGTCGTGCATCTGCTGCATGCCCGGGGAGTCGTGCATGGCGTCCATCCAATCGCTCGACGAACCTTCCCCTGCCACAGCAGGACTGAGAGCGAGGCTTCCCGCGATCAGGACAGAGCCGCCGAGAACCGCTAGTGATCGTTTGACGTTCATCCGTGTTCTCCTTTCGTCCCAAGGCTAGCTCGCCCGTGTGAAGGCGGGGTGAATTCCTGGGGCTCGCCCGGAGAAGCCTTCGGCAATCGGACGGTGATCGTCGTGCCCTGTTGGGGCCCGCTGACTGCCTCCGCAGAGCCACCATGGGCAACAGCCAATTCCTTCACGACCGTAAGACCGATCCCCGAACCGCCCGCCCGCAGATCCTTCCCCCTGTAGAAACGATCGAACACGCGCTGGATCTCATCAGCCGGGATGCCCGGGCCAGAATCGGTCACCGCGATGACCACCCACGGATCCTCGCTTCTCAGGGAGAGTTGAACCGTGCCTCCTGCCGGAGTGAACTTCAACGCGTTGGAGAGCAGGTTCGACACGATCTGCCCGACACGGGTCGAGTCCGCTCGAGCCTGAACCTGCTCCATCTCGGTCTCGAGGTTCACGTCCTTGCTTTCGAACGGGCCGGAGAACTCGCCGGCAACCGCCTCGAGGACGGGCATGAGCTCGATGTTGCGAGGTTTGAGTGAGAAGTGCGCGGCCTCGGCCGAGGCGAGCGATTCGAGATCCTCGACGAGACGAGTCAGGCGCAGGGTTTCCTCGTGCAGTGATGCGAACACCTCCGGCGTCGGCTCGGAGATCCCGTCCTGGAGCGCTTCCACCTGGGTACGCAGGATGCTGAGAGGGGTCCTGAGTTCGTGGGCAACGTCGGTGGCGAAGATCCGACGCAGGCGATCCTCGTCCTCGATGGTCTCGGCCATCTTGTTGAACGCAGCGCCCATCGCTCCAAGTTCGTCGGTCGTATCGACGATGACGCGATGGGAACGGTCTCCTTCGGCCAGGGCTTGAGCGGCGTGGGTGAGCTGGCGGGCCGGAGCAACCGTGCGACGGGCGAGGATCACTCCCGATCCCAACGCAAGCAGTCCCGCGATGAGCCCACCGAGCAGAAGGACCTTGTTCACCGAAGCACGGAAGGCCACATCTTGCGGATTCAGTCCCGGCTCCGGCAGGCGCAGAGCCGCCGTTCCGACCTGCTCGCCTCCGACCGTGATCGCGATGGATTGTTCAGGACCGAGCGGGCCACCACCCATCATCTGTCGGTGCATCTCCGCCATCGCCTGACCCTCGGGGGTCGCCATGGGCTCCCAGACGATCCCGCCTCCGGAATCGATCAGCCGCAGCTCTCCACCATCGGACAGGGCAAGGGCCGAGAGTGACTTGAGATCGGCGGTATCCCAACCTCCAGCGCGAACGTAGGAATCCTGAAGGGCGGCAACGAGCTCCTCCTGCCTTCCCTGACGCTGCTGAGAGAGGTAGTCGTCGAATCGGTTCCCGAAAGCAACGTTGACGAGTAGGGCGGTTATGGCCGCAGCCGCGATACCAACCCCAGCGACGGTCAGGGCGAGCCGGAAGGTGAAGGATCTACGCATCGGCCTGCAGTCCGAGTTTGTAGCCAACCCCGGTAACGGTCACCACGAATCTCGGGTGGCGGGGATCCTCACCAAGCTTGCGGCGGAGGTTCTTCACATGTGCGTCCACCGTCCGGTCGTAACCCTCGTAGTCGTATCCCTGGACGCGCGTGACCAACTCGAACCTCGAGAACACCCGGCCCGGTCGGGAAGCCAGGGTGAACAGCAGGTCGAATTCACTGCGGGTGAGGTCCACGCGCGCGCCAGCCACCTGGACCTCTCGGGTTTCCCGGTCCAGCACCAGATCGCCTTCGCCGAACGACATCGCGGAGCCGCCGGGGCGATCACCAGCCCTGCGCAGGACCGCCTCGATGCGAGCGATGAGTTCTCGCGGACTGAAGGGCTTGACCAGGTAGTCGTCAGCCCCCATCCGGAGCCCTGTGATCCGGTCGTCCTCGCCGGCCTTGGCGGTAAGCATGATGATGGGGACCTTCGACACCGAGCGGATGGATCTGGCGACCTCCTCACCTGAGATGTCAGGAAGCATGAGATCGAGCACGACCAGATCGGGCGCTGTCTTGGCAGATACCTCCAGCGCGCGCTGGCCGGTGTCCGCCTCGAGGACCGCATAACCGTCGCGTTCCAGATACGAACGCACAAGCTCCCTGATCTTGCGTTCGTCATCGACCACCAGGATCGTCGCCATTCCCACGGTGAACAGACTAGCTCGGTACGCCCCGAGAACCCTAGGGAAGCGCCGCCCCCATGTCAGCGAGTATCTGTTCAGCGCTTGCGTACATGGATGGGTAGTTCATGGTCCACCTGACCTGTCCCGCACCATCGATCAGCACGAAGCCGTGACCCGGCAGGTCCGCGTGCATGCCGGTGCCAAGCATGCCGTAGGCGTCCGAAACGCTCTTGTCGGCGTCGACGAGCCATGGCTCCTTCAGCCCGAACCGCGTCACTGTCTGCTGCATCTCGGGCATCGGATTCACCGCTATGGGGAGCACCTTGGAGATCCCCGCATCGTTCAATACGCCCGAATCCCTCTCCAGAGAAGTCATCTGATAGAAGCAGGCATCGCATCCGACACCTTCGTTGAAGTAGAGGAGCACGTTCTGCCCCCTGTAGTCACCGAGCGAGATCTCCGAGCCGTCAGTAGCTGGAAGGGTGAAGGCAGCAGCTGCTTCCGGATCCTCGACGGCACCGCCGGCAGGTTGACTTCCCGTCTTCCAGATAGCGAACCCCAGGGCGACAAGGGCGACAAGGGCCAGTGCTGGAGCCCATCGCGAGACCAGCCCCTTCCTCTCCCTGCTACGAGCTCTGGCTCGTGGTCGCACCTTCGCGTTCGTTGTCGTCGTCATGGCAGCAACTCCCTCCTTGAGTGATCGGATTCGGGGTGGTGGAACCTCTCGTGGGTCGATCGCGATCGCGCAGGCTGGCCGCAACGAAGTAGGCGGCCACGGCGAGGAGACCGACCACGAGGACGGGTTCGGGGATCGGGTCGAGCCAGCCCTCCACACGGATCAGGGCTGAGGTAAGCCAACGGCCTATCGCACGCTGGAAACCTGGGGTCGCGGTCGTATTCCCGTTGGCAGCTAGAACCAGGACGATGAACCCCATGATGCCGAAAGCCGCGGCTGCCACCAGGTTCATCGTGTTCGTCGCGATGGTTCGCCCCGCCACCGAGAGACTCACCGGCTTGGCCTGCAGGAAGCGCTTCTCACCGAGCTTGTAGCGGTCCCAGAACAACGCCGTCAGGAACAGGGGGAAGCTCATGCCGAACACGTAGGCCAACCCAAGCGCCAAAGAGCCGAGAAGAGAACTGGAAAGAGCTGAAAGCGTCATCACACCCGCGAGCACCGGAGCGCAGCACGAGGATGCGACACCCGAGAAGACTCCCAGCGCGAAGATGCCTCCCGTGTCTCCGCCGCGCTCCAGATCCGGGGAGCGGACGAATGAGGGCAGGTGCCAGGATCGACCGAGGACCGAGAGCACCGCGAAGGTCAGCAGCAGGACCCCTCCCAGGTAATAGAGGGGTGTGTGCCACCGCTGAAGGGTGTTGCTTAGTACCCCTACACCGAGCATCACGGGCAGCAGCACCACCGCGATGCCTGCGGCGAATATGAGGGTGAGCGGGAGCAGCCTCCATCGCCGGTTCTTGACCGCGGTCGCAAGATAGGCCGGCAATAGGAAGACCACGCAGCAAGGACTGAACAACGCGATGGCTCCGGCGAAGAACGCCGCGATGATCGAGCCACCGACGAGCAGGGCGCCCATCAGGCCGACACTCGCTTCGAAAGGAGCCGACGTAGCTTCTTCTCGGGGAGTCTGCCGCTGCTGAAGAACTCACCGTCGACCAGGACGCCTGGGGACAAGGCGAACCTGTGCGCCCTGGTGATCTCGTTTCCTTCCTCGGAGCGGATGTCCACGACCTTCACCACCAGAGGGAACTCCCGGGAGAGGGAGCCGAGGACCTCGATCGCCCCTTCGCAGAAATGGCAAGCGGGCGAGGAGACGACGAGAACCTCGACCGTGTCTGTTCGTTGTTCTGCGAGGCTCGGTTCCATGGTCCGCACGCTAAGAGTCAAGTGTGAAGGGCTCGTGAAGACCGAGGGAAGGAGGAGTGAGGACGTCTCCAGGCAGGAAGCCACCCCACCCGGTCGAGCGTTGCCTCGCATGACCGTCCGGCGCTACTCGCTAGACTTAGCCTAGCCGTGCGCCGCAGGCTGGTGCCCGCTGAGGAACGGAGACTTCGCGTGAGCTTGCAGGGAGAACCGCCGGGTCGGGCGAGCGAAGCAGCCGCCTCCCGCGTGGCAAGGATCATCGACGCCGTCGCCTACGCCGCTGTAGCCCTGCTGCGGTCCCATGACGTCGAAGCCGAGATCCCCGACGTCCTACGCGTGATCGGAGAAGCTGCCGACGTCAGCAGGATCTACGTCTACCAGAACACCAAACTCGACGATGAGCTGGCCGACATCGAGCGCTTCGAGTGGGTATCCCCCGGAGTTCAACCGACGTTCGAGTCACGGAACGAGAGCGTCCCCTACCTACCGGACTACGAGCGCTACATCCGCGTACTGGGCACCGGCGGCGTCATCGCCGAACTCACCGAGGACGCACCTGCTCCCGAGCGGGCCTGGCTCGAGCGCGACGAGGTCCTGTCCTCAGCGCTCGTCCCCATCTTCGACCGCGATTCCTGGTGGGGCTACATCGGATTCGACGACTGCTGGACTCCGCGCCGATGGGGTTCGGCAGAACTCAGCGCCCTCAGGGTGGCGGCCGAGACGATCGGTGCCGCGCTCGAGCGTCAAGCACTCGACTCGACCCTCGCTGAGATGAGGGCGCGCCTGCGCGAACTGGAGAATCCTGACAGCTGAGTGCTCAACTCGGCTGTCGCTAGGACCTAGAGCCTGAACGCTCGTTTTGCGCCACGTTCCCCGGTCTGCTTGCGTATTGGCGAGGGAACACTACGAAGGGCTTGGGGCAGAGCCCGTTAGGGGGAGGACCCATGTCGAGTCGATCCAGGATGTTGATCGTTCTATCGATCGTCGCTATCCCGCTCGCGTTGATGGTCGCGCTTAGCGCGGCGCAAGGAGCAACAGGGCTCACGCCAATCGAAGAACTCGGCAAGAGCATCTTCTTCGATGAGAACCTGTCGTTGAACTCGAACCAATCGTGCGCCTCCTGCCACGCCCCCGAGGTGGGGTGGGTAGGACCGAAGAGCGAGATCAACCTGAGCGGATCCGTCTACGAGGGCTCGGTCACCGGCGAGTTCGGGAACCGCAAACCGCCCTCGGCGGCCTACGCCACACAGGCCCCCATCTTCCACATGCCGTCGGAGGGCTTCTACGTAGGTGGCAACTTCTGGGATGGCCGCGCCACCGGCGCGAAGCTGGGCAACCCCGCGGCGGATCAGGCCCAGGGGCCGTTCCTGAACCCGAAGGAGCAGGCGCTGCCGTCTGCGGGCGAAGTGGTCGCTCGGGTCTGCTCGTCCACCAGCTACGGTGACCTGTTCCGCTCGGTCTGGGGCGCCGACGCATGTGATCCGGCGAACATCGACATGGCCTACGACGACATCGCACTGTCCATCGCGGCCTACGAGGCCTCGCCGGAGGTGAACGCATTCACGTCCAAGTTCGACGCCAAGAAGGCAGGACTGGTCAAGTTCGACAGGGAGGAGCAGCGAGGCTTCTCCCTGTTCAAGGGCAAGGCCAAGTGCGCGAAGTGCCACATCGCCAACGGCGCGCAGCCGTTGTTCACCGACTACACGTACGACAACCTGGGGATGCCGGCCAACCCGGACAACCCTGTCTACGACTACGACCCGGGATTCGTGGATCTTGGACTCGGTGGGTACCTGGCCTCTCTGTGCTCTACGGAGGAATGCGAGGAAGAGGCGGCGGAGAACAACGGACAGTTCAAGGTCCCGACCTTGCGGAACGTGGATCTGCGAGCTGAAGGCGTCGTGAAGGCGTACGGGCACAACGGCTACTTCAAGTCCCTGGAGGACATCGTGCACTTCTACAACACGCGCGACGTTCTCGACGTGTGCGGAGAAGAGCCGGCCCCGTCAGAAGTGGGAGTCACATGCTGGCCGGCGGCCGAATACCCCGAGGGAGTCAACAGCGCAGAACTCGGGAACCTCCGACTCACACCCGAGCAGGAGGCCGCGCTCGTGGCGTTCATGAAGACCCTTTCGGATGGTTACATGATCCTAGCTCCGTAGGTCTAGGAGCCGCGGGAACAAGCAGGACGGCGCCTGATGGACCCAGATTAGGGCCCCGGGAACACGCCCACTGGGGTAGGTTGGTCGTATGCCTCATGATGCGCACGTGTATCTCGCCGAAGAGGTGACCATCCAAGAGGGAGCCATCGTCTCGAAGGTCATCCATCGCGACGACGTACTGAACGTGACCGTGTTCGGCTTCGACACCGGACAGGCCCTGACCGAGCACCGCTCGCCACGTCACGCGATCATAGAAGTGGTTTCCGGCCGGATAGAGATCATCGTCGACAACCACAACTTCGACGCGCTTGCCGGCTTCTGGTTGCACCTGGATCCGGAGACCTCGCACTCGCTCGTCGCTGCGGAACCGAGCATCGTCCTGCTGACGCTGGCCTAGCGAGCGACCAGCCTCGCCTGCATGACGCTGCTCATGTCAGGTGGAGGTCGCGCGTTCGAGGATCGCTTCGACGACCTCGCTCTTCGCATCTGCGTAGTCCTGGACGAACTCCCAATCCCGCTCGGCAAGTTGGCGCTTGGCGCTCTCGTAGAGCTCTCGCTCTTGCGGGTGAGTACGGAGCCAGTCACGGAATGCCAGCATCCGATCGATCTCCGGGCACCCCTTCGAGAACACGTGCACGTTGATGTGGGCGCCCGGTCCCTTGAGCAGGCGGTGTTCGTGCCAGTCGGGCTCCCGGATCCGCAGCACGAATCCCGCTCCCTCCATATCCGGCACGTAGGCCGACTCGTCCGAAGAGTCAGCGACGACCAGGAGGATGTCGATGATCGGCTTGGCGGAGAGTTGCGGCACAGCTGTCGAGCCAACGTGCTCGACCCGCAGAGCCGCCGGACCGAGGGCTGCGCGGATACCCGATGCCTCTCGCTCGAAGACAGCCGGCCACGCCGGGTCGTATCCCGATAGGCGGATCGGCCCGGTGCTCGGGGTCTGGCCTTCGGCCATGACCGCGAGGAGTTCGTCGGTTCGCGCAGGGTCACGGTCCACAGACTCAGTCTCCCATCGGCCGTAGGTGGCCCACGGTGGGACCGCCAGGGAAACCTACGGGTACCACCCGTGGTCCGGGGCGCGGTCGTTGATGAGCTCTGGCGCGCTCTTCCCGGCGATGTCGATCCGCCAGCGAATCTGCTTGTCCCTGTCGATGCTCGCAGCAGACACCCTGCACTTCGCCCAGTGTCTGGCCTGTCTGAACTTCCCCTCGACCGCTGGCTCAGTACTCCCCCGGAGCTCGACGGAGCAACCGTGCCCGGTCATGTCCCAGTTCCACACCCGAAGTACGAAGTCGGCGCGGTGCCCACGTCTTGTGTCGAGGAACACGACTGCATCCCACCAGTCGCCCATGCGCAGGGGCCCGTAGGCGTCGAGCCTCACTGTCAGCCGACTCTCACCGTCCGTC
>Ga0210366_10000054_pt1 | contig 13102 bp, 16 predicted proteins | sample S641metaT_FD_190380 | JGI IMG/M metagenome (GOLD analysis project Ga0210366, IMG submission 190380) | Metatranscriptome of estuarine sediment microbial communities from the Columbia River estuary, Washington, United States - S.641... | ecosystem: Environmental > Aquatic > Marine > Intertidal... | reverse complement strand
GGAGAAGGTCGAGCCCGGCAAGGACTACTGCGCGCCGTCCGGCGTCTGCGTCGAGAACGACACGGCCTCGACCGGCAACGCCTACGTCACCAAGGGCACCGCCGCGACGGAGATCACCACGAAGAGCGGCTTCGAGGGCAGCATCTACAACCTCGCCACCGGGCAGAGCGTGGATCTCGGCTCGAACCAGGACGTGGATATCTCGGGGACCGGCGGCACCGTCGAGATCGGCGGCGGGTCGGAGGTTGACGTGACCGCCGACGCCGGCGGATCGGGCATCACGGTCACCCTGCAAGGCGGCCAGGTTGTCACGGTCGCGGCTGGTTCCTCGGCGCACTTCTCGACCTGAGCCATGCGTGCCCTGCTCACCTACTCGATCGTGATCCTCATCGGCATGGGGTGGCTCTACCTCGTCGTCGGGTTCACGTCGAACGAAGTGGGGGCCGCCGTGCCGCCCGCTGTCTACGAGGGCGCGGCGATGCAGTCCGTTCGGGCTGCTCTCGTCACGCCCGAGCGGGAGCCTGTCGACGTGCAGGACGAGGGCGAGCGTCTCGACCTGGACGAGCACGGACAGACCCTGCGGGAGCGGTCCCTCAACCGCCAGGAGGTGCGCGAGCTGATCCAGCACGTCGCACCGGACGAGCCCATCGGAGGGATCACGCCCTACGAGCGATGGCTGTTGGGCACTGATCTAGCCGACACGACCGTTGAGCAGCGCAACCAAGTGCGCTGGATGCTCGAAGAGATCCCGATTCAGCTCCGACCTGGAGAGGCTGAGTGGATCATCGAGCGCGCCGCGCTCGATGACTGGAAGCTCCACGGGGAGACCCGTGACGTCGCGTTTATCACGTTCCTTGGGCCGAAGCGGGTCCTCCAAGAGGCCAGCCCGGAGCTGCTCGCGCAGCTTCGCGCGGACTTCGACGAGTCCGACTGGAGCTATCTCTTCGGGAGCCCCAAGCCCTCGAAGTAGACTCACGGGGCACTTCCCCGCCCCAGCACCGATCACCGGCCCGAGAAGGAAGAGACCATGCCCACGACTCCGAACACCGAAGCCTTCGATCTCGACATCGCCCCCTTCTTCGACAAGCACGAGATCGTGCTCGATGAGAACGGCGGCTACCACGGAACATCCTTCGGGTCGAAGGCCGCCGCCATGAACATCGGTGGACTCAAGCACCCGAGGACGTGGGGGCCAGAGAAGAACGGCCTGCACATCCGGGGCAACGGGGCGCACCTGTACCCGAACGTCTACACCGTCCCGCCGAACAAGGCGGCGGAAGCGGCAACGAAGGCCGCCGCGCTCATGGCTGCGGGCGCGACCGAGGCTGAGATGATCGCTGGGCTGCATCCGATCGTCGGCTACCAGCTCGCGAAGAACTGCGCGAAGATCGCTCAGGGCGCTGACGATGCGCACGATGCCGTCTTCGCCTACCTCTCGAACATCCACTCATTCTACGGCGATTCGCTCACCATCGACTCGACGTGCGGGGACTACGTGCTCGTCGAGGACGTGACAATCCACGGGGGCGGGTCGGGCTGTCACGCAGGCATCGACCTGTGGAGGAGCCCGGTCGGCGGGACGCAGACGGTGGAGTTCCGAAACTGCCGGTGGGTGTCCGATCTCGGAAACGGGAGTATCGCCAAGTGGGCCATCAACGCCTGGAACACGAACCTCATCGTGCGACAGGGAATCTGGGACTGGGGCGAGGCCGTCGAGCACGCGAACTACCCCCACGGCGAGGCCGCGACCCCGATCCCCGGCACCGAGCTCGTGCTCTCGGGCTTCCTCTACGAGGACTGCCACATCAAGTCCGTGGGAGCCGAGGGCTACCGCCAGGTGCGTCGCCCCTACGTGAGCTACTACGACCCGAACCTCGAGCCGGGAGGATGGGCGGACATCAAGGCGAAGTACGAGACGCCCGACCAGGGCACGCACTGGCACGAGAACAAGCTGTCCATGTACCGCCGCTGCCGGATCGAGCAGTTCGGCCAGCCGTGGTCCTACCGTGGCGGCGCGGGCTTCAATTTCTCCGCGTCGGGCGGACACGTCATCGTCGACCAGTGTTCCGCGCTCGGCGCTCCGGGTCGGAAGTTCCCCGCCTTCACGTCCCTCGAGGAAAACCGCTTCTTCGACACGAACGGCGTGGCTCAGGAATCGGCGGGCCGCATCGACCGGGGCATCGCGAGCATGACGGTCAGGAATTCCTGCTTCGCGTTCCAGTACGAGCCGTGGAACTGGGGCAACCACCCCATGCCCATCGTCACGTCTGAGAACGCCCTCGCGGTGACGATCGAGAACTGCGGCATCTACGGGCACGGCGACGTGCGCGTGAAGGAGAACGACGCCGTCACCATCAAGGGCTGCAACACGAACGCGATCCGGGAGGCGTGCGAGAAGCGCTACCCCGAGATCGCAGCGCTGCCGAACGCGAAGTACGTCAGCTACCCCGGCGGCTTCCACCCCGACATCACCAAGGATCTCGTCTGGTCCAAGTAGCGAGCACCGCGCGGAGAAATCCACCTGCCTATCCAACGCGGCAACGCCGCAGAAGTGTGTCAGGGGGGTGCTGCTGCGCGCGGGGCATGTCTCTTCGTCATCGGCACCCCTCGTCACCCGTTCCCACCGGTGGCGGGGGGTGCTTTCTTGTTGTGCCCCTTGCGGCCCCGGGTGATCCGGGGTACGTTCCAAGTGAACCGGGCGGCACCAAGGCCGCAGAAGGGACTCGCCATGACAGGAACGAACAGTCACACGCCGGGGCCGTGGATCCCCCAGAGGGCCGACTCTCACTTTTGGCATGTGGACGCGCCGCCTCCCAGCAAGCGTGGATCGGCGGTCCGTGTCGCGACAACGATCCGAGGCAAGGCGGACACCCTCCTGATCGCCGCCGCCCCCGACATGCTGTCCGAACTGAAGCTGGCAGCCGATCGCCTGGAGATGGCGCTGGAGGAGCTCTCCAACGTCAGCGAGTGGATCCGACCTGACGTTCCCACCGTCAAGGACGGGGTGCGCGCGCTCCTCGGCGCGGCCCACGACCACGACTGGGTGGGCGCCGCCCGCGCCGCGATCGCCAAGGCGGAAGGCGGTGCGTCGTGAGCGGGCACACGCCGGGACAGTGGAGATCGTACTTGGAGGCCCGGATCCGGTCCGGCAGCCCTATCGACGTTGAGGAGATGCGGAGGCTTCTGTCTCTCGCCAAGCAGGACGAGCGACATTGGACGTACCTCTCGGACTTTGCAGACGCACTCGAAGACGAAGCGCAGCGCGCAGGATTTACGATCGACGCAGAGCACGGGCTTGATGAAGCCATGCACGAGTGTATCCGCCGCGCCGTCGCCGCCCCCGAGATGCTGGAGGCGCTGCGCGAGCTGCTCGACGCTCTCGGACTGAGAGAGTCGATCGAGTTTCCGAGCCGAAAGGCCTGCGATCGGTACGAGGTTGCCTACCGCGAAGCCCGCGCCGCCATCGCCCAGGCGGAAGGGGGTGTAGCGTGAACCCCACAGCTAAGCGCCCGTGGCATGTTGTGATAACGGAGACCCTCGCCGGAATAGAGCAACCCGTGAGTAGCACATACACCAAACCCAAGGCTGACCTTGTCGATGCCGACTGGGTCCGCCGGCAGATCGGCGAGCGCGAGCACTGCCGCTCGATCTTCTCCGTCGAGGACTACTACGACGAGGACAACCTCCTCGCCGGCGAGTGGCTCGTCTTGTGGATCGGCGACTCCTGCACCACCAGCCTGCGCGGCGAGTGGCTCATCTCGCGCGATGACGCCGACGCCTGGTTCGAGCGTGGCGAGCGCGGCCTTGCCTCGCTGGTGGACGCCTGCCGCCGCACACCGAACGAGATTGAGGACCCGCAATGAACACCGACATCACCCTTCACGGCATCGAGAGCGGCGACGAGTTCTTCGGCCCGCCGAGAGTCGCCCGCCTTCCGAACGGCCGACTCGCCATCGCACTCAAGCTGCGCACTCGGGTCGCCAGCACGGAGATCGGCGTCGTCGTCACCGGCGAGGCTGCCGCGCTGTCCGTTGCACGGCATCTGGAGGAACTGGCGCAGGCGCTGCGCGCCGCGTGCGCCGAAGCATTCGCGCGCGGTTTCTTTGGCGAGTCTCCGCGCCAGGGCGGGGCGGCGGGACTACACGCCGCCTCGCCCGCTCCTCCCGTCGAGCGGCGCTGATGCGCCACGAGTTCGCGACCCGCGAGGAGTGGCTCGCCGCACGCGGCCTCGGGGCGAGCGACATCGCCGCCGCGCTGGGGCTCAGCCCGTACCAGTCGGCCTACGAGCTCTGGGCCATCCGCTCGAAGCTCTTGCCCGAGCCCGACCTGTCCGATCGCTGGACCGTGCAGGCCGGCATCGCGCTCGAGCCCGTCGTGGAGCGCTGGTACGCCGAGGAGAACGCCGAGCTGTACGAGTGCGACTTCTCCTCGGGCCGTCACGTCCTCTACACCCACGACGAGTATCCCTGGCTGACCGCGTCGCCCGACTCCATGCTCGTGAACCGCGAGACGGGCGAGGAGGGCGTGCTTCAGCTCAAGACCACGTCCATCTGGAACGCGGACGCCTGGGTGGGCGGAGCGCCCCTGATTCACCAGGTCCAGGTGCAGGGCGAGATGGCCTGCACGGGGCTCTCGTTCGCCGTGCTGGCATGCATGCTGGGCGACCTGCAACCGCTCTACGCCGCGCACCTCTCGGGCGTGCCGATCGAGACGCTGCTCGACATGGCGCGGAGCGAGCACCTCCAGTGCGAGCTGCGCTACTACGTCGTGCCGCGCAATGAGCGCTTCATCGAGTGGATGCTCGCCGGGCTGCGCACCTTCCTCGACCACGTCGAGAGCGGCAACCCGCCCGCGCCTGACGGGTCGGACTCGTCCTACAAGACGATGGTCCGCCTGCTCGACGACACGCGCGAGAAGCCGGCCGAGCTGAACGCCACCGCCGATCTGCTCTGCGAGCAGTACGAGGAACTTCTTGCCGAGGAGCGCTCGATCGCCATCCGCAAGAAGGCCGTGCGCAATTCGCTCGTCCACATGCTCGACAAGAGCCCGAAGGGCACCACGCCCGCCGGCCGTCGGGTATCGTGTGGTAGCAAGTTCACGATATCGCCACCTAGAAAGGACTCGCCATGAGTGAAGAACGACGGATCGTAGAAGTCGGTCGTCGCGGGGTAACGCTCGCGAACTGGGACGACGTGAAGGGCTTCGCCCGCGCGATCGTCGCGGCGGACATGGTCCCCTACGCGCTACTCGACAAGAGCGGCGACACCGAGCGTTCGATCACCCGCGTCGCGATCGTCATCGAGTCCGGGCTCGAGATGGGCCTTGCGCCGATGACGTCCATGCGCGGGTTCGCGGTCATCAACAACATGCCCGCCATCTACGGCGCGGTCGGCCTTGGGGTCTGCCAGAGCACCGGGCGTCTCGAGTCCGTCCGCGAGTGGTACGAAGTCGAGGGGCAGGCGGTCGCCCAGCCCAGCGACGACCCGACGTGTACGGCCTTCTGCGAAGTAAAGGCGCGGGACTGGACGGAGCCGTACGTCGGCAAGTTCTCCGTCGCTCAGGCCGTGGCCGCTGGCTTCTGGAAGAAGACCGACCGGAGTGGGAAGCCCTCCCTCTGGGTGACGCGCCGGTACGAGATGTTGATGTGGAAAGCGCGCTGGCGCGGCTACCGCGTGCCGTTCGCGCACGAGCTGAACGGGGTGCCCTTCTACGAGGAGGCGATCGACTACGAGCCGCAGGAGCCCCGTGACGCCGAGTTCACCACGAAGGCGCCGAAGACCCTGGACGAACTGGTGGACGGCGCCACGGCCCCTGAGAGCGCGCCTGACGCGACCGAGGTGGAGCAGCCCCCCGACGACGAGTTCCCCAAGGACGCGCCCGTTGGGACCGTCTGGGAGGCGCCTGGCGGGCAGCCGTGGGTGCTGCTTCCGACCGGGAAGTGGGAGATGATCCCGAGCGAGGGAGAGATGACCAGCGACATCGTTGAGCGCATCAAGAGCGAGCGCAAGCTGTCTGGTGACCTGCCGTGGTAGGCACGAACCTCTGGGACCACCTGCACCGCCTGGTCCAGGTCGTAGATGATCTGTACGCCCGCGTCGCGATCACCTTCGTCTTCTGCATCGTCACGTTCCTGCTGTCCGTTGCCGCCCTGATCGTCGCGATCTGGAAGTGATGCCTGCCACCGACAATCCCACCCCGCTTCCCCCTGGCGTCGCCAAGCTCAACGCGATGCTATGCGGATGCTGCACCAACGAGAACACCTGGGTCCCGATCCTGGAGGAGCTGGAGAGGCTCGATCGCGGCGAGTACCAGGGCGAGGACGGCCTCGCCGCAGCGATCGTGGATCACCTGCACCTGTCCGAGCACGGAGTCTCGATCCGCGCTGGGTGGCTGACGGAGGAGGGAAAGGCCGCCCTGTCGTTCCTGCGCGAGTGGGGAGTTGACTGGATGGACAAGGGCGAGTTCATCGACGACGAAGGCGTCTCACACGGGTTCTGGTAGTGCAATGTCCAAGCCCCTCCCCGTCCGCCACGATCTCAAGCGCCCGAAGTACGGCACCTCGCCGAAGGACCAGCGCACCTGCGACGGGATCGTCTTCGACTCCAAGAAGGAGATGCGGCGCTACCAGTACCTCAAGCTCGAGAAGAAGGCCGGCAACGTGCTCACGTTCCTGCGGCAGACGCCGTTTCACCTGCCGGGGGACAGCCGCTACGTCTGCGACTTCACCGTCTTCTGGTCCGACGGGCGCGTGACGTTCGAGGACGTGAAGGGCGTGCGCACCGAGCAGTACAAGCTCAAGAAGCGCCAGGTCGAGGAGATCTACGCGCCGATCACGATCCTGGAGATTTAGTGGAGCCCTACTACGACCATGCAGGCATCACGATCTGGCACGGCGACTGCCGCGAGATCCTGCCGTCGCTCAAGGCGGACGTGGTTGTGACTGATCCGCCTTACGGAGTGCTCGCGGATACCGGGTCCGCAGCAACACGAAGGAGTGGCGGGAATCAGGATTCTGGCCGTATAGCCTGGGACATCGCTCCGGACGTTGGTGTATGTACTGCCCTCCTGTCGTTCGGAGCAGCGATGATCTGGGGAGGTTTACACATGCACCTCCCGCCTACTCGCGGATATCTCGTCTGGGACAAGCAGATCGACGGGCTGAACTTCGGAGAGTGCGAAGTATGTTGGACGACGTTTCGATGGGCTCCACGCATATTTAGATACCGTGCAGTGTGCGTCGATGGGGGGAAGGTCCACCCTACGCAAAAGCCAGAGGCGCTCATGCGCTGGTGCCTTGAGCGCCCTGGAGTTCCAGGCGGTGCAGTCCTCGACCCCTTCATGGGCTCCGGCACCACGCTCCGCGCCGCGAAGGATCTAGGCCGCCGCGCCATCGGAATCGAGATCGAGGAGCGCTACTGCGAGATCGCCGCGAAGCGGCTCGCCCAGGAGGTTCTTCCGTTCGGCTAGATTCAGGATCGCCGGCGGCGGCAGCGCGGGAAGGTACATCCGCAGGGATGGGGACCAGGCCCGCGCGATGCAAGGTCCGCCGTCGGCACTCTCTCGCCCGCCGGCTGCTCCACGAACCGAAAGGAACGCGGCGCTCTCGGAGGCTGGCGGGCGAAAGGCGGCCTCGGTGGGGGTGGTCCCCGCCGGGGCCGTCACTACATCAGCCACGCGCCAATGGCGAACGTCAGCGCGATCAGGATCGCCACCACGGCGACCGCCTTCGCGAACCAGTCCCAGTCGCTCTCGTGCTTGAAGCTCACGCCTTCGTGGGCGGCGGCGCGACCACCGGCTCTCCCCTGCGGATGCGCTTGCCGTCGCGCACTACGTTCGTCGCCTTGACCGCTGCCCCGACGGTGCCAGCCCCTCCGACCAAGAGCGCCATCAGAACCTCGGCCCAGTTCTCCTTGATCGCGTTCCCGATCTGGCCGCCGCGCTCTGCGATCTCTTGCACCTTCGCGGCGAGCTCCTCCCTCGTCTGCGCGCCGCTCTCGCGGATCTGAAGGATCGCACCGTCGATGTTCGTCTGCCCGCTCTCGAGCGCTCCGACGGCCTGCTCCACGCCGCGAAGGCCCGTGTCGAGGTAGCCACGCACGTCCTCGATGTCCCCCGACGTGGCGAGGCAGGATTGCAGGGTGAGCGCTAAGAGAGCTGCTAAGGCTTTCATGTTCATCCCCTACTTCTTGGACTCGATGTAGAACACGACCACGTCCCACGCCATCGTTCCAAAGACGGCCAGAACGCCGAAGATGACCCAGCGCACCAGGCGCTTCCACTCGGCGGCGAAGTCCTCCACGCGCCGCAGTCGCTCGAGCGCCCCGGGGGAGCCGTTGCCGACCAGGATCTTGCGGAGCATGTCGCGCTCCTCGCGGGCGACGCCCAAGCCAGCCTGCATTGACGACTGAACCGCGGCGCTGGCCTTCTGCATGTCGAGCAGATCTCTCTGGAGCTCCTGGTGCTGCGAGTCGTTTCGGAGCACATGCTCCTCCTGCCGCGCGCGCACGTCTGAGACTGCCGCCATGAGTTGCTCGATCGTTGCGGGTTCGCTCATCGGGTCGCATCCCAGGCGGCCTTGCTGAACTCGTTGTAGAGGCGCAAGAGGCGCTCCTCGTCGTTGCGGTCGCGGAGATCCTTCTCGGCGCTCAGGTAGAGCTTGAGCCGGCCACGGAACGCCCAGAGCGGGTGCTCCCGAACCTCGGCCGCCGTCTCGCGGTCGCCCGCCTCACGGTAGCGTTTCTCCTGGGACTCCAGGGCCTTGATCTGGTCCCGCCAGCCCCGGAACGCCTGCCCGGCCAGGTAGGGGGGCTGCTCGCCCACCAGGCGGCGCAGGAGGGGCACGTCCGCGACGCGGATATCCTCGCCCGCGAGCAGCTTGGCGGGCAGATTCGCGGTCCTCAGCGTCGTCGCGCCGAGCCCCCCCGAGTACGTCTTCGCCAGGTGCTCGATCACCTCGGGCGACCAGTCGAAGGGGAACCCGGCGCTGACTTCCGTCGGGTCCTTGAAGGTCTCGTTCAGCCAGGCCGTGACCGCGCGCGTCTGCGGGTTCACGTTGGGCCAATACTTGTCCGCCTCGGCCTTCATGGAGCCGGGGAAGTCCGCCGGCTTGATCGGGCGGCCCGCCCAGTCCTCGTTGGTCGCCACCTCGACGAGCGGATCCGTGATGGTGGGAGAGATGGTTCGCAGCGCGCCCTTTGCGCTCAGCATCTCGCCTCCGCCGCCGACCGGGTTCGTGCTGTCGAGCACCGACTCCATGACGTTCGCGAAGCCCTCGCCCGTCGAGCGCCGCCCGAGGCCGAAGACCGAGCGGAGCTGCCGGCTCATCTCCTGGCCCGCCGTGTGGAAGATGTTGTAGACGAACGGCGCGGGAATCTTCGCCTTCCACCCACCGGGGAGCATGAAGATGATGTTTGAGCGCTTCTCGTAGTCGGGGACCTTGTCCCAGAAGTTCTGCCCGTCGTCGTCGTCGCCCGCCATCAGGTAGTTGAGCATGTCCAGCGCCATGCTGAACGCGACGAGGCCGGCGACCATGCGCACGACCGGTCGGTGCCCCTTGCTGTTCTTGCTCGCAAGCGCCTCCACCGTGCGCCGCGTGCCCTGGATCGAGGCGTTCGAGAACATGAAGAAGGAGTTGAGCGCGTTGCCCGCCTCGCCCTTGTCCTCGAAGTTCGTCGTCAGGCGCTTCGCCTCGAGCGCGGCGCGCAAGCGCGGCATGCCGAGATCCTTGCGCGCCTTGACGTAGAACGAGAGCCGGGCCGCGTTCTCCACCGAGTCGCTCCACGCGCCGAAGGTGTCGCCAAGGCGCTTGAGCCACGCGCCCATCTGGTTCGGAGCGGAGATCGAACGCACTTCCTTCTCCAGGCGCTTCATCTGCGTCTGAAGGTCGTTCACGTCGAAGGGCGAGATCGCAGCCCCGTCCGCGAAGTAGTCGGCGGTGTACTGCTCGAGCTCGTTCCTCGGCACGAACTCCTCGCCCGCGCGCTGCGCCGCATAGAAGCGGTTGAGCGCGCCGAGGGCCTTGGGGGCGCCCTTGAGAACGCCACGCGCGAACTCAGCCCCGTGCTCGGACGAGTTGAAGTACGCCGTTCCCGCGTCCCGCATCGCGTTGAACACCGGGAAGACCGGGTTCCACCTGGTCGCGAGCGCCGCCATGACGCGCGTGTAGTTGCCGATCGCCTGCACCCAGGCCGCGATGTCCTGCGCGCCGAGGTTTGAGAGCGTCCTGCCCAGGCGCTTGTGGTCGCCCACGAAGCGGATCCAGTGCTGCTCGCCGTCGATGCGCACCCCGAGCCACTCGCCGTCCGTGTTGGTGCGGCGCGGGTCACCCTCGGTGACGACTTCCTCCTGGCCGTCCTTCTTCTTGATGACGCGCCGGTAGACGGCGGGGTCGATCTCGATCGCGCCCTTCAGCTCGTCGGCGTACTGCTCGACCATCCCGTAGAACTGCTGCTGCACGCGGTTCTTCTCGCCCCGGTACACCGCTCGGTCGAGCTGCGTCAGGATGCGGGGGATCACAAGGTCAGCGAGCTTGCCCTGCTGCTCCTCGCTGATGTCGCCCCAGCCCATCGCGCGCTTGCTCTCGCTGCCACGGATGTCGATGCCGCGACCGATCCCAAGCGCCGCGATCAGGTTCCCGCTGTCGTCGATCTCGGCGTCGATCAGGGGCGCATAGAACTCGTACGCGCCGCGCCACTTGTCGATCACGTCGGGGGACTCGAGGCCGTACCCGACGATCAGGTTGCGCGCCTCCTCGACCGCCGCGTCCGTCGCGCGCGCCACGTTCGCGTAGAGCTCGGCGTGTTCGCTCGCCTCGACGCGGGCCAGCAGGTCGTCGGCCCAGGAGTCGCGGAAGCCCGACCCCGGGTTGTTCTCGAGCCCCATCTCCGGGTTGATCCTGGCGATCTGCGCGTTGCGCTCGGGGACGTGCCGCGCGATCAGGTAGCTGCCAAGGTCGCGCAGCTCGAGGCCGGCTGAACCCGCAGCCCGGACGGCCTTCTCGACCGCGAGGTGGTACTTGCGCTTGATCTCCTGGAGCTTGTTCCCGGTCTTGCTCGCGCGGAGCTTCTCCAGCAGCAGCACGCTCGAGTCGTCCGAAGCCCCGAGCGCGCTCTCGACGTGCGCCAGGTCGCCGAGCCGGTCGACCCAAAGCCGCATCTGCGTGGCGGCCATGCTCTTGTCTAGGTCGATCGGGCGCTTCTCGATCACCTGCCCCGTCGCCTGGGCCGCAGGCGTCGCGGCGAAGCGCGGCTGGCCTGCCTCCATCACGGAGGAGCGCAGCTCGTCGGTGATCGGTAGGGCGTGGGCGGGTGACGCTTCGCCACGCGCGAGAACGTCACGCATGATCCGCTCGCGCTGTTCGGGAGTGAAGCGGGCCAGGTCAGCGGGTATGTCCGCCGCAGCCTCAGCATACGCGCTGTCGGTCCATATAGTCGCCCCCGTCACCCTCGCCCCGTGCTTCTTCCCTATCTTGTTGGCGGCGTTGACGAGGATCTTGTCGTAGAAGTCCTCCATCCCCTTGCCGCCGATGGTGAGGTTCGGGCCTGAGACGGAGCCGGTGGTCTCGGAAAGGATGCGCTCCGCGATGGACTTGCCGAGATAGTCTTCGATCGTCTTTGTGTCGCCTCGCGTTGACACTCCGCGAGCGTCGAACTGCTCCTCCCACGAGACACTTCCACCCGTGCTCGCTATCACCTGCGTCACGCCGCCGCCGAGGCCCGACCAGGAGATTTCGTCCACTACGCGGCGGTACTCCGTCTCATACCGCTCCACCTGCTGCCGCCCCGTCGTCCAGCCCAGCTTGTCGAACCCGTGCTCCGCTGCCCAGCGCACCATGCGGCGCATCGCCAGGAGCGGCCAGGTGGTCTTGAAGGGAGCGTCAGGGACGCCTGGGGTCTTCCCTTCGCCAACCTTGCGCGTCAGCAACTCGACCGGAGCATTTGCCCATGTACCTGCGTTGTTGATGGCCTCCTCAGAAGTAGAGCCATACCCGACAGGAACCTCCGCGCCCGAGATGTTGGCGACGTAGTATGCCTCCCACTGCTCTTTGGGTTGGGCATACCCCTTCTTCCTCCCCTCCTGGTGCCAGTCCGACTGCACCTCCTCAACGAACAGCACGCGCTTGCCCTCGCTGTCCGTGCGCTCGTTGAAGCGGACGTGAGCTAGGACGTTCGGGATGTCGCTGTAGTGGCCGCCGGTGAAGGCTGCTTTCCTGGCTAGTTGGTTGGCCGTTGCCTCATCCCGAGCCCTCTCTCGCTCGTACGCACCGCGAGCGAAGTCCTCGTCTCTCGCCCCCTCTTCGGTGAGCCATGTGCGCTTGAACTCCTCGAAAGACAGGAACGGAACGCCCGCAGCGCGCACTGGCAGCGTCAGCAGCAGTTCGCGGTAGTTCTCGCCGCCGGGTAGGGCGAGGCTCTCATTCCTGTAGCGCACGGGATCACGCGGGCCGTATGCCCCTTCATGGATGGACTTGACTTCAGCGCGCTCTTCGTCCGTCCACTCGCTGTCCGGCTTCGCCTCAATCTCCTGAAGGCGCGCGTAGGCTTCGGTACCGCCAAGCACCTTCTCCTCTACCCGCACGTTCGACGCGCGCACCGCATCGAGCAGCTCGCCCTTCTCCACGCTCTTCTTGTCCGAGAGGTAGTCGAGGATCCCGCTCCACTCGATCTCCTCCTCCTTCACGCCAGCGTTCCTAAGCGTGTTCAGCACCTGGGTAGCCGTCGCGCGCTTGCCTTGGAGCTTCTCCTCCAGGACGGACTCGAGCTTCGAGTAGAAGCCGAGCGGGTCGGGCGCAGCGGCGAAGCGCGCCTCGCCCTGGCCCGGAACGTAGCGCGTCCCGCCCTCTCGCCCCACGCCGCGCAGGCGCTCACCGACGCCACGGCCCTCCAGCACGTCCAGCTCGGCCTGCATCTCCTCGCGCAGGGCGGCCGGGATCTGCATCCGGTAGCGGTCGAGCGTCTCCGTGAGCGTCCCGACCACCTCCTGCCGGGTCACGCCGGGGTCCTGCGCCTCGGCAACCGCGTTCCCGTAGGACTGGGCGCGCGCGATCGCCGCCTCTGCGGCTGACGTGGCCCGCTCGGTGACGAGGCCGCCTTCCAGGCGCGCG
>Ga0210366_10000053_pt1 | contig 13124 bp, 11 predicted proteins | sample S641metaT_FD_190380 | JGI IMG/M metagenome (GOLD analysis project Ga0210366, IMG submission 190380) | Metatranscriptome of estuarine sediment microbial communities from the Columbia River estuary, Washington, United States - S.641... | ecosystem: Environmental > Aquatic > Marine > Intertidal... | reverse complement strand
GCCATCGTTGCATCGCTTACCAAGGTATCGACATTGGCGGCGCAATACGCCTTGTCCTTGCGCGTTTTGGGGGCTCTGACATCATGCGAACTAACCGGACAGGACACTAGTCACCGCCGCCCGGCCCCGGAAGGCCGGATACGCGCGGTCCCGGGAGTGCGTTATGATGAGCTACCGAGGACCCCGACGGTGAACGAGGATGGGCGACCTTACCTTGACCGGCAGCTGCCTCTGCGGCGCCGTCAGCTACGAGATCACCGGCGACGCAGGCCGGTTCTGGCACTGCCATTGCCAGCGATGCCGCAAGGCAACGGGTACGGGACATGCGAGTAACATCATCATGAAACCCGATACCGTCAACTGGACCTCCGGCAATGATTGTCTGAAGTACTACAAAGTGCCCGAGTCGAGACGCTTTGCAACCGTCTTTTGCAGTACTTGCGGCAGTCTCATGCCGCGCGTCGCGCAGGACCTGAGTATCGCGGTCATCCCGGCCGGCTCACTGGACAGGGATCCGGGCATACGCCCGCAAGGCCGTATTTATCAGGACTCCAGGGCCGGCTGGTCCTGCGACGACACTGCGCTGCCCTGTTACGAAACCTATCCCGGCGACGACTAGCAGCCTGTTGGCGGTGACATACGATTCCGAACGTCGGAAAAATGACACCTCGCTTTAAGGACCCTGCATAAGCGTTGGATTCGCTGGAGTTTTCGCGAAGCCGAACAGTGGTATTATGTGAACTGGTGCATGGTAATCAGACCACCGATGGGCGAAATTAACAACAGGGTCAATTAACGGTCATCAAGCGATGCTGACGACGCCAAGGCGCGATAATCTGAACAAGATCGTGGTCCTCAACCCCAAGGGTGGTTGTGGCAAGTCGACGCTCGTCACCAATCTGGCCGCCCGTTACGCCCTGGATGGCCCCATCCCCGCAATTATGGACTTCGACCCGCAGGGTTCCTCCATGGCTTGGCTGGCGCGCCGTTCGCCGGAACTACGTCAGATCCACGGTATTGCCGCCTTCAAAAAGACCATGCAGGCAACGCGAAGTTGGCAACTGCGTATTCCCGGCGAAACGACCAATGTTCTCGTTGACTCTCCGGCGAGCGTGAATCACGACAGTCTCCGCGAGCTGACCCGGGATGCAACCAGCATCCTGGTACCGGTACTTCCTTCGTCCATGGATATTCACGCGGCCTCGCGCTGTATCGCGGACCTGCTACTGGTCGCCAAGGTCGATCGTCGCGACCGCAAGCTGGCCGTTGTCGCCAACCGCACGCGCAAGCACACGAAGAGCTTTGGCCGACTAATGCGATTCCTTGACTCCCTTGGCATCCCTATTATTGCCGTGCTTCGTGACAGCCAGAGCTTTGTGCAGGCCGCTGAAAAAGGCATCGGCATTTGCGAGATGCAACCCTCGCGCGTGAAGCAGGACCTCGAACAGATCGACAGGATCTTATGCTGGCTGAACGCCTGGCCTGAACGCCGCAGGGATTCCGCGACGATGTCCGCCACGCATGCCCAGCCACTTTCTGTCCGCGGCGTATTGCGCCGTCCACAATTTGGTTCAGCTTGATTCACCACGCTGGATCCGGGCGAACAGATCGCTGTCAACGTTGCCGCCGCTCAGCACCACAACGGTCGTCTTTTCATTCATTCTGAGCTTGCCCGCAAGCACGGCGGCGAGCGCGACGGCGCCGCCCGGCTCGATGACGAGTTTCAGCTGCCTGAACGCGAATCGCATGGCCACGCCCACCTCCTGATCACTGACGCTGAGCCCTTTGGCAAGCAGTTGACGATTTATTTCCCAGGTCATCTTGCCCGGCATAGGCGACTGCAGGGCATCACAGATGGAGCGCGCCGATTCCTCGACGCGCACGCGCTTTCCGAGTTCCAGGGAACGGGCGGTATCATCGAATTCATCCGGTTCGACCGTGTGCACCGCGATATCAGGGTACCGCGTTTTCAGTGCGACGGCGCTGCCGGCGGTCAGACCGCCGCCGCCGCAGCAGATCAGAACCTGGTCGGGCCGTAAGCCGAATTCGACGCACTGCTCGGCGATTTCCAGGCCAACCGTTCCCTGACCGGCGATGATGTGCTCATGGTCGTAGGACGGTACGATTTCCGCATCGCGCTGAGCGGCGATGGCACGCGCAATCGCCTCACGATCGCCGCTGTAGCGATCGTAGGTAATGACCTCCCCGCCCAGCTTCCGGGTGTTAGCGAGCTTGGCTTTCGGTGCGTCATCGGGCATTACGATCGTGGTCTTTATGCCCAGCATTGCGCCTGCCGCCGCAACGCCCTGAGCATGGTTGCCGGAAGACCAGGCGACGGCACCGCGCGCCGCGCGGTGTTCGGGTAGCTGGCTCAACAAATTGTAGGCGCCGCGAATCTTGAACGATCCGGTGCGCTGCAGGCATTCGGGTTTCAGCAGGACGGTGCCGCCGGCGATTTTGTCCAGCTCGAAATTTCGCAGCAACGGCGTCCGTATGCTGATTCCCGCCAGCCGCCTGGCTGCGGATTCGATATCACGTATCCCGATCACGCGGACGAGTCTTCCCAGAGCCTGTCGACCTTGGCGGCACAGATGAAATCGTTATCGGAAAGACCGTTGATTGCATGCGTCGTATAGCTGACATCGCAGCTGCCGTAGTTGACTGTCAGCTCCGGATGATGGCCTTCGCAAATCGCTATCCATGCGACGGCATTGGCAAATGCCAGGGTGCGGCTGTAGGCGGCGAATTTGAAACGACGTGAAATACGCAGGCGATCCTCGCTCAGAAGCCAATCATCGTGCAGCGCCTGAAGCAGTTCCTTTACCTGGTCCGGGCCCAGCGGTGGCACGCCTCCCTCGCACGGTTTGCAGCGTTGCCGGGCAAGCTCTTCTGACATGAATATTCCCTCCAATCCTGATACTGCATTTCGTCCATGCACCGTAGCAACGAGTCGCGTGCAACGCCACAAAAAAAGGCCGACCCTTCAGGGCCGGCCAGGCGGAGACTCGAGATGAGTCGCAGGGAAGGTCAATCGGGGTTCGAGGCCAGTGATGGTGTGTCATCGATAAAGAGGGTGACGCTGACGCGACGCTCGAGGGCGAAGCTGTCCGCGTTGCCGTCCTGTGCCGGCGCTTCGCCATGTGCGGTGGCATTGATGCGGTCCGCATTAACGCCGGCCTGCAGGAATAGTTCACGCACGAAGTCAACGCGCTTTTGCGACAGCTCGTAGTTGTAATGCTCCTCGCCGCGCTCGTCGGCGAAGCCGTCGAGCTGGATGCGGACATCAGGCATGGAGGCCAGCGTTGCCGCCAGTGTTGCCAGGCGCGCGCCGGTGGTATCAAGCAGAGCGGACTCGTCGGTCCTGAACAGCAGGTCCATTGCGATTCCGGCCTGCAGCAGACCGAGCAATTCAGGCCTCGCCATGTCCTGCATTCGCTCGATCTCGTTACCGAGCGTGTCGACATCGCTCCTCAGGGTCGCGACGGTATTTCGGGATCTATCGAGTGATACCGAAAGCTCGTCCAACCGTTCATTCTTCTGATGCATTGTGTCGCCCAGCTTGGCGCCAATCGCCGCGCCGACGATGAAGCCGACGGGACCGCCAGCCAGCGCGCCGACCACCGCCCCGGAACCGACGCCAATGGCCTCCTGACGCGATGACTGACCGGCGGCAGCCGGCTGGGCCAGCAGGAACGTAAAGCCTGCAGCAATGATGATTGCAGTCGTGGTATTTCGCATTTCAATGTCCTCTTTGTTGCAGCGCCGCGGGAGTGGCCTGCTTCGGAGTTCATTAGGCGGGGGAATGCGGGTGGTCAAGGGTCGCATTGATGCCGAGCGAGTGATCAATTGTGGCAGATCGTGGCGAAGCGTCTGAGCTATCTGTTCTCGTCCGTCAGGGCAACAAATGTACCGCCATTTCTTTCACAGAGTATGCGCATCAGCGTCGCAAAGCGAATGGCCGTCTCGGGTATCTGTCCGCCCTTGCGGAAACCGCGCGGAAAGCCGACCGCGTGAAGTCTCACTCGTCGTTTTCCATCGGCACCGGCGCGATTCAGCCTATCTATCGTTGCGACGACCGAGTCGATCGAGTAGTTACCCTGAAAATCGTCGCCGAATACATAAACGCTGACCTTCTTGTCGGCCGCCCAGAACTGGGTGATCGCCTCCTGAATGCCGTCGACGGGATCGCTGTCGCTACTTGCCGTCCAGGAACGCATTCGATTCACGATCGCCTGGCGCCGTCCGGGCGAGTCAGGAATCCAGCGAGCGACATAGTCCTCGAACATGTAACGACCATCGTCGTTCATGATCTGTATGCCCTTGACGGTCGGATACGCTTCCAGGGTCTCGCGCACCTTGCGCTGCGCCAGACCCCAATTGTAGTTCTGCATACTCGGCGAGGTATCGACGACAAAAATTATGTACTCGCTGTCAACCGGTATGCCCGCCACGGCATCCTCATCGGGGCGTCGGTAATAAGGCTGCAGGCGACGCATTTCCTCGGTCAGGCGCTGCTTTGCCGCCTGCAGTTCGCCCTCGTCGATCGTCTCTTCCTCGTCCTGCTTGGTCGCCTGATACTGGCCACGCACCTTGTTGAGGTCACCGGACAATTCGGCAAGTTCGAGCTGGGTTGCCGCGGCGTCCTGCTTGATCTTCTTGAGTTCGCGATCGAGCACCGTCGATTCGCCGCGCAGCTGGAACAGCTCCTCCTGCAGCAACGCGATCAGTTGTTCGAGGTTCGTCTCGGATTCTTCGACCACCACCGGCTCGTAAATCTTGCTTAGTACAAGCAGCAGAATAATGGCACCAAAGCCACAGCAAATGCAGTCCAGAAAGGAAAGACTGAAGGCCTGAATATCTCGCTTGCGACGCATGACAGCGAAATCCCGCTATGGCCAGTCGCGGCTGACGCTGACAAACGAGCCGCCGCTGGTTAAGGCGAGTGACCAGAAAGATATCGGTGCGTTGAGATCGCCCTCCATCGGATAGAGCAGGATGTTTACGGGGATGCCTGACGGCAACTCGCGCACGGACTTGGCAAATATATTGCCGCGTTCGCCACTGCTGACTACCGTCTTACTCGTGGTCTCTGCTTCCATCGTAGGCATGCCGTCGACCAGCAAGATGATGTTGTCCGGTCGCGGCGAAAGCGCTTTCGCAACCCTGAAGGCCGCATGCATGTTGGTCCCGTTCTTCGGCACCGTACGCCTCAATACTCGCACCGCTTCATCAAGCTGCGTGCCATCCTCGGCCTTCAGCCAGATGCCCTCGGTACCCTTGATGACCGGCTCGGCCTTGTTATTGAACATGTAAATCTGGTATTCGCTACCCTGGGCGAACTGTGAGGTCAGCCAGTCGACGGTGGCAACGACCTGCCGCCACTTTCGCGAGCGCAGTTGCTCGGACTCGGGCATGTTGCGACGCCGCAGGATGTTGACCAGCTTGTCACTGAGCATGCTGGCCGAGCGATCCACCAGCACCAGTGTTCGCTTGCCACCCAGTTTCAAGCCGGTTAGATATTGCCGATCGCCTTCGCCCTTGAAGGTGCGAATTTGCTCGCCCGCCGCATCCTGTTGCTTCTTCAGAGCAAGCAATCGCTTGACTTCCTCATCGAGCGACTTGATGTCGGACTGCAGCTTCTCAACTCGCTCGATTTTCGCCAGCGTATCGTTGTCGTACTTGTCGAGTTCGGCCTGCAGCTCTTGAATCAGTGCTTTGATTTGCGCTATCTGGCTGTCGGCATCCTCAATCTGGACTTCGAGTTTCTGTTTCGTGTTGCGCGCCAGCGCGAGGTTCTTGCGGCCCTCCAGTACTTCGATCTCGAGGCGATTCGTTTCTGCCATTAGCGGAGTAATGTCCGTATCCGTCGTCGCATTGACGTGCGAATTGATGATCATGAAGAACAGGATGACCGCTCCAAATCCGCAACTCATGCAGTCCAGGAACGACATGCTGAATATTTCCGTATTGCGACGTCTACGTGCCATGTCGCTCTTCCGCTGCGATCAGCCGTAGCTCGAAACCCGGCGTACCAATACGAATAACGTCGCCTGTCTGCAACACCGCCGAGCCGTCGATCCGATGCCCGTTCAGGTAGGTCCCGTAACGGCTGAAATCGGTGACGATGCATTGGCCGTTTTCCATGCCCACGGCGCAATGGCGGCGCGACACGCCCGGCATGTCCGCCTGAAAATCCAGCCACCGCTCGCCATCAGCCGGCTGCGCGCCGAGGACCAGCGGATCGGTGTCAAGACGATGCGCGTGATTGCCAAACAGCAGGTGCGTGGGCCTTCCGTCCTGACCGTCGGATTCGACCGCCTGCACGTTCACCGGCGCCTGGTCCCAAGGCAGATGACGCACCAGCGTCAGCCCGCCGCCTCTTCGATCGTCCCGACATCGTTGCAGCAGGCCCCGCGCGGTCGCCCCGGGCCCCAGCAGGAACACCTCGCCGCCCACCCGTGCCTTCAGCGTTTCGGCGAGTCCCGGCATGCGCGCTGCCCGATCGGACAGCTGAATTGCCGGCGTGTCCTCGGCACGGTACAAGGCTCTCAGTTGACTCACGATATTCTGATAGACCGGTGCGGCCGCCGCCACCAGCTCGATCGATTCGACTTCCGCACGATGCACGATACCGCGGAATTCAACCGCCATCGGCACTTTCGGCGCACTGCAGGCGATCGCCAGCCAGTCGAACATATTATCCTGCAGCGCCTGCTCGGTTTCCGCCGTGTGCAAGGGGTCGAAACGCGACTGTCGCACGAACGCCTCGGCGATGATTCGTATCCAGCTGTCGAATAGCGCCAACTGGCCGCATTCGTCGATGACAGCGGAACGCTCCACCTGCACCTGCCCTTCCTGCATCAGGCGGGTCAACAGTGCGGAATGCAGGCTCAGATCGATGTGCACGGGTACGGCGTGCTCGTATTGCCGACGGGTTGCACAGACAGCCGCGTCAACCATGGCGATCACGTCGATATCGAGCTCCATCGCGATGCCGAGCAGCAGCCCGAGCTCGTCATTGTTCATATAGGGCGGCACCGCCAGTGCGAGTCGATCGCCGGGGCCCGCGAACTGTTTCCAGATATCCTCCAGCTGCCGGCTCACCAGGTCTGCGGTACTCAGGTGCCTGAAACGCGGATCTGAAAGCGATGCCGACTTGAGGTCGGACCAGTATCGGTTGTGAATCCGCCGGGGCTTGAGGCGGGCGCTGCAATACGCCTCGTTGCCTGTTGCTACATGGTTGTCCTCAAGCAGCGCGAAACCCGGTTCGCGATAGAGAATTCGCTCCGCATTGCTGACCGAAATGGCAGAGTCATTCAGATGTGCTGCGAGGATCGCCACGGTTCTTGTATCAGTCCGCCTTCATGTGCCGAATAACTTTCTCGTCGCAATAGGCCTCGCTATCGAATACGAGGCGCTCCTGTACGAGCTGAAGCTGATGCACGAGAAACATCAGAAAGATACTGATCAGCAATGCGATGAAGGTGGAGTTGAAGGCTACGCCAAGACTCTGCGTAACGCCGGCGATGTCACCCTGAACCGCTTTGTCAGCCTGCGCCAGGGCCTCACCGATACCGCGAACGGTACCGATAAATCCGATGGACGGAATGGCCCAGGAGATATAGCGGATCATCGACAGCTCCGACTCCAGTCGGTCGGCCTCCGATTCGCAGATGGTATGCGTGCTGCTTGCCACGTCCTGGATGTTTCGCGTTGAACTAAAACGGCGCAGCGCGTTCAGCAGCGCGCGGGGCAACAGCATCTGCTGGCGATCTTCAGGCAGGGCCTGTACCTGGCGGGCGAATTCACGCGTGTCTTCCGGCAGAATGCGCATCCCCTCCGCGACTGGCACGAGATCGACCTCCAGCAGCCGCCGCTCGCTACCGATTTTTATCGCTTTGTAGGCCATGATCGCCAACGCCCAGAACATCAGGATAAAACAGGCCTCCTGTTCGAAATCCTTGACGAGTACCCACACGCTGCGCTCGCGAACGAAGTCGGGATCGGCTGCGGCGAGCATGTTCTGCTCCTCGATGACTTCGGCGGCGTTTGGCCGCACGACCGAGACATAGAAGGCATGCACGATAATGATCGCGATAATCAACGCGAATAGCTGAAAAACGAACTCGACCGGAATGCTTTTCTTTTTCATTTGGACCAACCTGGCTGCACTTCAAATATCCGTCGGAAACGGAATGGACTGGCCGAACGCAACATCCTCGCTGGGAATGAACTTCTCTTCCTCCTCCTCAAACGAATACTGTTCATCCAGCTCGTCGAGTTCATCGTCACCCGCAATGCTTTCATTGTCGCTCTCCTCAGCCTGTTCCGCGCTCTCGGCAGCCGGCGATTCCGACGCATCGGTCGTGGGCGCGGCGGGTTCCTGTGCCCAAACCGGGATCGCCAGGATTGCGGCGAGCGGCAAAACGAAACGTCGATGCATGTTCACTCTCCTTGCCACTGACTACGGACTTGGACCGCACATTCGGGGAATTGTCGCATGAAAATCAGTCGACATATCTCGCGATGCGAAAACCGATATCCGGCCCTGGCGTTGAGCCGTAGTCGCGATAGCTGAGCCGCAGTTCCGTCACGCCGGCGTGGCGCCAGCTCGAACCGCGTACGACATGGCTGCTGCCTCGCTCCGGACCAACCGGGTCGACAAGGGGCTCCGTTATCCCGGGTGTCGGAACGGTGTACAGATCGTTGACCCATTCGGCGACGTTGCCGCCGGCGTCAAAGATTCCCAGGGCATTGGGCTTGAAGGTGCCGACGGGCGCAGTGGACGCGAAACCATCGTCATACGCCGGCAGAATAGAGGGCACCAGCGGCCGGGCCGTCAGGTCCGCAAAGTTGCCGCTTTCTTCCGGCGGTGGCCATTTCGTCCCCCAGGGAAATTTCAGTGCCCGCTTGCCACCGGCATAGCGCATCGCCAGCACCCACTCGGCTTCGGTCGGCAGGCGATAACCATCCGGGATCGGATAGATTGGCACCCACTTGTCAAATTCCTGGCGATAGGCCGGCGTCCGCCCTTCCTGCTTGCTGAGCCAGTTGCAGTACTGCACGGCATCTTCCCAGCTCACATTGGCAACGGGATTATCGTCGGCGGCGAGCGACGGATGGACGTCCGCACCGGAGTCGTGGTTGGGGCGGAACGCGGCGAACTGCTTGTTGGTCACCTCCTGCGTGCCGATGAGAAATGCCCGCGTGATCGTAACCGGCACGATCACCTCGTTCGCGCGTCGGCCGGGCTCCGCGCGCGACGCGCCCATGGTAAATGTCGCCGGCTCGACGCGGCGCATCGTCTGTCCAGCGGCCGTCGTTTCATTTTTTACAACGGCATCGCGCGCGATCGCTTCCAGAGACTTCAGGCTAACCGACAGGGTCTGGGGGTATCCCGGGCGTGGCGTTATCGTACGTGACCACGATCGGTAGCCCTGTCGCCTGACCTCGATGCTGTGCGGCGCCGAGCTCAGCCGAAGACTGGTTTTCCCGGTACCGCGCGCACGGCCGTCGACATAGACGGTGGCATCCGGCGGCTGCACATTCACCGTTACCGTTCCAAGGCGCGCGGAAAGATCGACGGTGATCGCATCGCTCGCCGCAGACTCGAGCCGCATACTGCGCGTCGTCACACCATAACCCGCCTTCGACATGCCGATCTCGTAGTCGACATCGGGCGTCAGGGACAAAGTCAGCGGCGACTGTCCGCGGTAGCGCCCGTTTACGGTGACATTGGCACCCCGCGGAATCGTTTCGACCAGAAGCTTCGCATCGGCGGGCTGCAGCCTGATCGTCGGCAGCGACTGCGACACGTTGGCTTCGGCCTCCACGCTGCCATCCCAGGCAGCGAAACCGTCCTTCGCAACCGTGATGTCGTGCGCTCCCTCCAGCAATTCGATAACGGCCGGCGTAACGCCCACCTGTTCGTCACCTGCGAAAATGGCGGCACCGGCGGGCTCCGATTCGACCGAAACATTGGCCCAGCGCGGCACCAGCTGCACGTACATCTTTTCGATACGGTCCAGGCCGGCCATCTCGACGACATCCGCGAATGGCAGAAATCGGGCCGACTCGACGCGCACCGTGTGCGCACCGGGCTGAAGCTCGATCGGGCCGAAAGGGGCGGGGCCCAGCCGGTCGTCGTCGACGGTAACGATGGCGTCGACCGGCGGCTCGGCGATGACCAGCAACTGCCCTGGCTTCTCGCGCATTCGCAGGCTGACCGTCATCGACTGCTCGTCGCCGACAACGAAGCTCTGCTCGATATCGTAGTAGCCCTGCTTCTTTACATGTACCGTATAGATTCCCTTTCGAAGCAAGGTGCGATCGCCAATCGGCAGCCTGAACCAGCCGCCGTCAATATTGAACTCGTCGGATTCGCGCGGCTCAATGTCGAACTCGACGGATTTCGAACTGAACAGCAGGTACGACGCCAGGAGCAGCAGCGCCAGTCCGCTGCCGACCACGGCTTTCAGCGGGCTCTTTCCGGAGCCTCCACTCCGGGCCGCCGTCTCCGCGGCGCGACGAAATGCCGTTGGTGCAATTGCCTCGTCTTCCGGAAGCGCATCGTCGCCAACCGGCGGCGGCTTCGTAACGTAGGCGCTGTCTTCCAGCTTGACGTCAAGCAGTACGCGTTGTTCGTCGATCACCACCCGAATACGGCTGCCGTAAAACGCGAGCTCGTCGCCGTGGCTGAGGCGCCGACTGGTTTCCAGCGCTTCACCATTGATCGTCAGCGACAGGTCGCGACCGACCGGCTGAACGAACGGCACCCCGTCCAGGAGATCGAGCAGCGCTACCGGCGCGCCACCGGGCCCCGGCAGTCTCAGAGAGCAATCGCTGCCGGTTCCGACGCGCAACGGCAGCTGACTCGCATCGATTTTGCGCTCGCCCTCCAGGTCCCTGAGGTAAAGGTGCTCGAAATTCAAATCTGTTCCTCGCAGCGCACTTCGACCGGCTGCATATCCAGTTCCGGTGCGACGCGAAACTCGCGGCGGACGTCGCGAAACCCCGGCCGGATGCCAACGGCAACGTAGGTTCCGGGACGCAATGACAGCTGTTTCCTGGTGAAATTTCCCAGGTTCCCGACCCGGTAGACGGAAACGTTCGTGAGATTATCGGAGACGAGCGCAACGGCAACCGGTGTTACAGCGCGCTTCAGCAAGCGCGACAGCTCATCGCGCTGCCTGCCGAGCCGTGGACCGATGTCCTTCATGCGCGTTATCTCGACAACGAGGAGCGTTGCTTTCTGCATGACGCTCGGCACAGCCAGCTTGTCGGGGTCGGCCACGAACTCATCAAGCCTTTTGTGCAGGGCACTCATTTCCCGCGAGCGCGCCAGGCCGTCAATCGCGAAGCTCAGATTGGCATCAACCTTTAGCAGCTCTTCGTAGGTCGTCGCGGCGGCCTCCCAGTGCTCGTCCCGCTCCAACGAGCGCGCTTCCCGTTCGAGAACAGCGATATTGTCGAGACGCAGCCCCTGATCGACCTGCAACAAACCATCGGCCGGTTCCGGGGACCCGGGGACCAGTTGTTCCGCCATGCGAAATGCCGCACGGGCCGCCAGATAATCGCCTGATGCCAGCGCATTTAGTCCCTCGCTCATTCGCTGGTCGAATGCCATTTGCGTGCGCGTCTGTTGCACGCGCGCGAGACCGTCAGTCGCCGGCTGCCACAGGGGATCGAGCTCGACCGCTCGCATGAAACTGGCTTCTGCCGCCTCCAGTTCAAGCTGCTTTTCGTGCTCGAGGCCCTGATCAACGAGGCGCATCACGCTTTCCATGTTCCTGGCGCGCTCGTAGCCCGCACGCGCCTCCGGATGATTCGCCGTAATCGCAACCGCGAGTTCATAGAGACGCAACGCCTCCGCCCGGTCACCGGCATCGAAGGCCGCTTTGGCCCCGGACAGCGCTTTCTGGAACTCGGGCTCGATTTGATCGAAAAGCGGTTCCAGAACAGAAATCGCATCCAGGTAGTGGCTCTGGGCCGCAACATAGTCCCTGTCCAGGTAAGAGCGGTCACCCTCCGTATAGATCTCCTTTGCCCGAAGATACTGCTGTCCCGCCCAGCGCTGCACGCCACGCTGTTCCAGCGTCTCGAAATTCGACAATAATTCACCGACGGTCATTTCGGCATTGAAGCGCGCCCTGCCCGTTTCATCGAGGCCGCTGTAATCCGCCTGATTTTCGTTGAACAGGATTTCCTCGCCGTCGGTGCCGCGGGACTCCGGGACATACTCGCGAGCGGCGCGAGGCGCTCCCAGCAATGGCTCTTCTTCCGCAGGCACATCCTCCCCGGACCCGACGCCGGCACGCTCCCTCGCGCGAATGTCCTCGGCCGCCGTCGCCGGGCCAGGCCTCTTCGATTCGCCATCGGTACTGACGATTTTCGGCAAAACAAAAACGACAGCAAGCAACAGGGACAACGCGACCGACAGGGCGATGCCAAGGGTCCTGCCGTTGATTCCGGTAGCCGCCGATACGCCGGAATCGTCGGGAACTGCGTTCGCGGATCGAGCAGCCGGATGAATGGACTGCACGGACTGTACGTGCTCGTCCGGAAGAGATTCGAACCGCGCCAGTTTGATTTTCGCCGGTCCGGGTGGAAAGCCCGCCTCCTGTAAACCGGAGGCCACCTGCTCTGCCGTCGGCCGTTTCGCCGCGTCCTTGTCGAGCATTTTCGAAACCAGCGCTTGCAGCGCAGGGGGCAGCGCGGTGCCATCCGAAGACGTCAGGGTGTTCGGCACGAATCTCTCGATATCGCCGGCGGTGTCGTCGCCCGAATAGGGCGAGTGACCGGCGATAAGTTCGTAGATCAATCCACCCAGGGCAAATATGTCGTCCGCCGCCTGCGCCGTTTCACCGCGAAGTGACTGCGGGCTTTGCGCGATCAATGAGCCACCCGTGCCCGGCTCACCGACGGGGGCGGCCACACCAAAATCGCTGAGATACGGCACTCCGTTGCGATCGAGGAGATTATTGCTCGCCTTGATATCCCGGTGCACTACTCCTTTGGCGTGTGCATACCGAAGCGCATCGGCAATCAGCCCGATGGGACAGAGACTCAGCTGCGGTGGCTTGCCTGCCAGCGCGCTGATGTCGGCGCCGTCGACATACTGCTGG
>Ga0210366_10000052_pt1 | contig 13213 bp, 10 predicted proteins | sample S641metaT_FD_190380 | JGI IMG/M metagenome (GOLD analysis project Ga0210366, IMG submission 190380) | Metatranscriptome of estuarine sediment microbial communities from the Columbia River estuary, Washington, United States - S.641... | ecosystem: Environmental > Aquatic > Marine > Intertidal... | reverse complement strand
CTTTCATCAAAGCCGACCCGAAAACTAAGCATCTCGCCTGAGATGAACACGGGTACCGAGATGAAGTAGATATCATCTCCGTGATCACCAATTGCGAAATCCTCGTCGTAATTGGTCGCGTCTCGCCAAGCAGTGAGCGAACTCACGAATTCCCGGTTGTCGCCCTCGAGCCTGGAGTAGACGCCAATGCCGCTAAGAACGACGCTATCCAGCACTTCTACGATCTCGGCGTCTGCAGCAATATCATCAATGCGTTCCAGATCGTCGGCAATAAAACGTGCGTAGCCGCGCGCAGTATTGAGAAACATCTCCTCGTTGTATTTTTCAAGCAGAAATACCAATCCAAAATAGAGTGCTGGCAGCACAAGAATATTGAGACCAAACACGGCTAGAATAATTCTGCCCGAGATTGTCTTGCTCAGCGCCGCCACAGGACCCTCACGATCTTGAAGTCACTCTTGTCCTTGATGTCCTCTTCCCAAACGAACGCGATCGCGTGCCTGTCATTGGCTATGCGGGTCAGAATCTGGTCCAGGTCATCGAAAGAGTCGGGACGGACGCGCCCGGATTGCATCGTCAGCGATAACAGTCGTCGGTCATACGACCTGGCCGACATGCCCATGACGTCTTGCAGGAAAATTTCCCACAGCCGCGCGTTGCTGGTATTGCTGATGGCGCGAATCAGCTGGCCACTGCCATCAACGACATTGAAGCCCAGATAGACTTTTCTGAGCTCAAGGGGCAGCAGGCTATCGATAGGGCTTTCCGCGTTCGCAATGAGGACCAATGAATGATCGGCGCATACGGGTGCGGGCGCCGATAGTGACGTAAGGAGCATTGCGATGGCGACACGGTATTTCATCAGGGGATTACGGCACTCCACTGAAGCCGGAGTTCGGCGAACTCGTCCATTGATACTCGGTTGTGGCTGACTTCCATTGCCAGAGCCTGCCGCATCGCGAAGTCCCAGCGAACCCCGAGCATTTCACGTTGATAGACGTAGCGTGGGACCAGCTGCAAAAAGTCGGAGGTCGCGTTCCGGGTGCGCTCCAGTCGTGCGTATGTTCCCCAATCTGCGCCGAGGCGTCTGCCGGCCTGTATGTAGCCGGACATGAACCAGTCATCGATGACATTGGCCGATCCGTGGGATTGGTTGTCGACATAGTAGGCGGCGGATAGCAGCCCCCAAAGGTCACCTTCAAGGTTTACGTGGACGCCGACCACTTGCTGGCGGATGTCAAATTTCGTCGCATTGCCGAGCACCGGGTCCGGTAGCGCTTCAATTTCCGAATAGGCGGCCATCAGTCCAAAGTTTGACTCGCCGACATAGTCCGGAAAATAGGAAATACTGATACTCGTGGCCAGCCTGCCTGAGCCGTCGTCCGGGTCGAGTAAATCGAAAGGCAGGAGTTCTCCCTCGGCGAATTGGGGTGCGATTCCAACAGACGCCGTATAGCGCAAGCCACGATCTGATCCAACGGATCGGCGGCCGTCCAGCATCAAGCCGGCGATGTGTACCGGGACAACGCCGTTCTCATCCTCCCAGTTCTCTATCGACGGGCGGGAAATGCTCGGTTGCAGATAGGCTCCGTGATGATACTGACTGATCCAGGTGCTCAACGGCTGATGCAGTCGCCCAATCCAAAGCAAATGTTGCGGCGACAGGCTATAACCGACTTGAAAGCGTTCAAGTTCGTTCTCATCATCCGTCAAGTAGTATTCGGCGAGCACGCGCCAGCGTTCATTATTGTAGGTGTAAAGAAAATCGATGGTTGGTGTAAAGTCCCCCTGCCGAATTGTCGGCTCCGAAACTCCGCTCCGTTCTAAATCGTCTGCACTCAGAAATAACAGGAATTCCGAAGCTTCCTCTGCGTGCACGGGATAGACCCAGATGGTAGCCACCAGTGCCGATCGCATTAGGCGGGAGAGTGTAGTCGTCATAGCCGAGTATCCGGATGTGTATGGTCCATCGAGTATCGATCGATAGCGCTATTAGCCTAGTTTAACCTCGAAACTGCAGAAATCCCGTGCGGAGTTAACGGATTGTGCCCGGGCTTGAACTCGGTAGACGATCCTGATGCGGCCTGCCAGAATGCTGTCTCGCGAGCTCCCGGGCCGACGGCGCTGAGAAATGTGGGTCGGGGAGGTGATGCAATTTCGTCGGGGCCGATGGCCAGTCGAATCAGCGCCCTTTGCGAATTTCGTACTGACGGCTAACCGCTCGACGAGAACGGCGCCATTATTAGGAGGGGAAATCGCCGTGTGATTGCCGTCGATGCGACATTCGGCATCATCGTCGCCGGCAGCTTTCTGGCTGCATTGGTCAATGCCGCGTTCTCCGCCGGCGGAGCGCTGATCATTCTTGCCGTTACCAGCGTCGTGCTTCCGGTCAGCGCGATCGTGCCCATCCACTCGACGCTGCTGATCGGGTCGACGTCCATGCGCACGCTGCTGTTCTGGCAGGATATCGAATGGAAAATTGCAGGACCGTTTCTCGTGGGAAGCGTCTTCGCCGTAGCGATTGGCTCGAGAATCTACGTGGAGCTGCCGGACACGTTCATCGCAACGGCACTCAGCGCTGTCATGTTGATCGCCATCTGGTTGCCGGAAGTCCGCTGGCGGCCGAAACTCCGGCATCCCTGGGTCGTCGTAGGCTTTGTCCATTCCCTGCTGTCGACGCTGTTTGCCTATGGCGCCCTGCTGCACGCGATCATCCTGCACACGGGGCTCAAAAAACGAGCGATCGTTGCTACCATGGGTGCGAGCCTCACAGGCATGGGGCTGTTCAAGATCACTGGGTACGCCCTCAACGGCTTTGACTATGTTCCCTATTTTCAGACTATTGCTTTCGCGATCGCGGCCGCGTTTCTCGGCACCTGGGTTGGCAGGATGGTGATCGATAAAATCTCGGAGAAACTGTTTCGCGCCGTATTCAGAACGCTTGTCACGTTAACGGCCGTGCGACTGATGTACGTGGGCCTTTTCAATCAGCCATGAACCTGACGGAGTTTTTCAGTGTTCGTTCCTCCGAGGGCCTGCCGATGGTACTCGCGACCGTGTATGACACCGTCGGCTCGACGTACAGCAAGGCCGGTGGGCAGATGCTCATCGACAGTGCCGGTAATTTCTGCGGCATGTTGTCGGGCGGTTGCCTGGAAGGCGATCTCGTCGAACGCGCACGCCGCGTCATCGATAGCGGTGTCAGTGAGACCGCGAGCTACGAGCTTGGCGCCGACGACGAGCTCTGGGGGCTGGGCGTCGGCTGCGACGGCACGATGCGGGTACTGCTGCAGCCGCTGACGAGAGAGGGGGCCTACCAGCCGTTCGCCGCCATCAGGGACATCATCGATCGCGGAGAGGCGGCGAACCTGGCAATAGTGACAGACGCCAAATCGCCAGACGTCAGTGTCGGCGCATCGCTGCTGTTGCAGGCGGATGGCCGACGGTGTTTCGGGGCCAGCGAAGGCCTGGCCGATGCCGTCGAGCGCCGCTTCAGCGACAGCGAGACGGGCTCGTCGCTCGAGATCGAAACCCCTGACGGCAACTGCGTCGTCTTGTTCACGCGCATCTTGCCGCCGCCGTCGTTGCTGGTGTTGGGCGCGGGCCTGGATGCGGAGCCTCTGCTGAGGATAGCCGGCGAACTGGGTTGGCGCTGCACGGTCTGCGACCACCGGCCCGCCTATATCGAGAGCCGCCGTCTGCCCGAGCGCTGCTCTGCGCTCTGTTTCCCCGCCGACGAACTCGAGCGGCGAGTCTCGCTGGACGACGTCGATGTGGCGGTGGTGATGAGTCATCACCTGGCTAGCGATCGAGCCTACCTGCGGCAGCTGGCCGCATCCGGCATCGGCTACATTGGCTTGCTGGGCCCGAGGGGGCGGCGGGACCGCCTGCTCGGTGAACTGGGCGACGCCGGGGATGCGCTGCAAGGCCGCCTGCACGGGCCGGCCGGTATCGACCTCGGTGGTCGAGGGCCCGGACCGATCGCATTGTCCATCGTTGCCGAGATGCAGCAATACTTGAGTAGGCGCGGCTAGCCCGGATATTTCACCAGAATGACGCGCTCTCGCTGAGTCTTTGATTGCCTGAGGAATTTTCCTCACTCGGCAATAAACACCGTTATTCCGCTCGTTAGGAAAAGTCCTCAGCCAATCAAATCCTTGACCGATCTTACGCGCCAACTGGTGAAGTATCCGGGCTAGCGCTACTGAGGGTCGTCGGGCGCTGCGGCAATGTCGCGGCCCCGGGGCCGCTCCTACAGGCACGGCGGTTCGGGGCTGCGCCTACAGACACGGCGGCCCGGGGCCGCTCCTACAGGCACGACATTTCGAGGCCGCTCCCGGAGGCACGGTGGTTCGGGGCGGTGCCTGCAGGCACCGGCGTTGCAGGGCTGCTCTTATTCGGAGCGCGTGATGCGCCGGCGCAAGATGCGGCGAAGGTCGGAGGGCGTATCGATATCCACGGCCGCGTCTTCGAATCGAACCGTCTTCAGGCTGAAACGGGCGTCCCGAAACAGTGCCCGGGCACCGGTATCTCCGGTCAATCTGCGCAGGTCGTCAAATGTTGCGCTGGGCAAGAGCACGGGAGGCCCCTCGGTATCGGCGTAAGCCGTCGCGACGATTTCGTTGGCCGCGCCAGACCACCGCCGAAGCAGCGCATCCAGGTGGTCGGCTGTTACCAGCGGCTGGTCGGCCAGCATCAGCAGCAGTGCATCGGATTGTGGCGGACAGGCACGCGCCGCTAAAGCGATGCTACTCCCCAACCCGGATTCAAAGTCCTCGTTGACGACAAGGAAACCCGAGTTCGCCTGCATCGATCGAAGGACGGTCGCTGCATCATGCCCGATGACGGCAATCACGCGGTCACCGCAAACCCGGGTCGCGGCTTGCAGCGCCCTCCGCACCAGGGGAGCGCCGTCGATTTCCGCGGCCTGCTTGGTCTCGCCGAATCGCGATGAGGTGCCTGCCGCAAGGACGACGGCGAACACGGTTTGCTGCGGCTGCGGCATGTTTCGTGGCTCGGTCACGGTCAAACCTCAAAATACCATCAACAAGGATCTGCGGTGGCCTTTTCGAGGTCCGCCGCATCGGTGAAAAGTAGTAGTTCTACGAAGTGACCTGTCGCGATACGCCGGCTACCCTGTAGATACGTCCTGGAAGGAGACGGTCATGAAAAATCCGATTCTTTGCATCGTCGAGCTCGAAAACGATCCCCATGGGGTTGTCGCAAGGGCGACGTGGCTCGCCAGGCTCTTCGCTCGCGACCTCGAACTGGTTCTCAGTGAACCGGTAAGGAACTATCTTGGCGAGAGTTTCGTCTATCTCCTCGAGACGCAGAAGCTGGCAGAATCGGTCAGGGCCGAGCAGGAAGCGCTGATGGATCGCCTCGCCAGTTCCGCGGAAGAGCAAGGGGTCAAGGTCAGTACGAGTCTGTCGACCGAGCGACCCGAGGCCGAGATGATCGTCTCCAAAGCGAAGGCCTGTGACGCGTATTTCGTTGTCAAAGGCACTCACTACCACAAGCCGCTGGAACGCGCGACGCTCGCTCATACTGACTGGCAGCTTATTCGCGACCTGCCGCAGCCGCTGTGGTTCGCAAAAGGAAAAGATTGGCATGACGCGCCGCGCATCGTAGCCGCCGTCGATCCTGTACACAGCCACGACAAGGACGCCAAACTCGACCGCGAGATCATCAGGAGCGCTCAGAAACTGGCGGACAAGTGCGGTGGCAAGGTGATGCTGTTTCACAGCTACCAGAGGCTCGAGGAAATCGGCTCGCGCGTAACCTGGCGAATCAAGCCAGAGGTATTCGCCGTCGACAAACTGGACGAGAAGATTCGCGCGGAGCATCGCGAGGCCCTCGACGGACTGGCGAAGGAATTCGGTATCGATGCAAAGTCCGTGCATCAGCTGCCCGGCAGGACGCACGAATTACTGCCGACATTTGCGCGTGCCAACGGTGCTGACCTGATCGTTATGGGCGCAATCGCTCGGTCGGGTTTGCAGCAACGTATCGTCGGTAGCACAGCGGCAAGGACGCTCGATCATTTGCCTTGCGACGTACTGGTCGTGCACGCATAGCCCGGCTATGTCACCGCTACGGAGTGCGGGCCGACGCGCTCGCGCTGAGTCTTTGATCGACGTTGCGGGCCCTAGCCGTAGATGCGCTTCATGAGCGGCGCCATCTTGCGCGGGCCGACCAGGCTCATCGTCGTCAGCATGCCGGCCATCATGGCGCCGGTCACGCCGCAGGTCAGCGTGTCCTGACCGGTCAGCCATAGTCCCGGTATCTTCGTCTCCGGGCGCAGCCATTCCTGCTGCATGCGTTCGGCGGTGTGCGCGAGGCCGTAGAGTTCGCCCTGGTGGTAACCGCCGAACCAGTTGGTGGAGAGCGGCGTGGAAACCTCGTAATAGTCGACCTTGTCGCGAAGCTGTGGCAGCTTGTCGTACAGGTGCGCCATCAGCCTTTCGCCGAGTTCCGTCTTGAACGCGTCGTAGTCGTCACCGCGCTTGCCCCAGGTCGTATTCTGCCATTTTGCAAACCACTCGTAAGGGGCGGGCGCGACGATTTCGATCGTCGAGGTGCCCGGATGACGATTCAGGTAATCGGGGTCCTTGGCCGAAGGGAAGGAGATGTAGACGACGGGAAAGGGCGCTTTCGGGTCTGCGAGGAATGCCTCCACGGCCGCGTCGTAGTCGGCGTCCGGGTAGATCCAGAAGTTGGTCTTGGGCAAACCGAGTTCGACAGCCGTTCCCTTGAGGCCGATGTAGACGCCGAGATGCGCGAAACTGGGTTTAACGTGGTCGAGCTTCGTGCTGTAGCCGCTATTGTCGACGACGTCCTTTGACAGCAGGTGCCTGAAGGTATTGTCGACGCCGGCCGACGAGATGACGCAGTCGCAGTCGATGCGATGGCCGTCTTTCATCCGGACGCCACGGACCCGTCCGTCCTCGACCAGGATTTCGCTGACCTCCGCGTAGGTAAATACCTCGCCGCCGGCATTCTGAATCTTCGGAATAATGCTGTCGGCGATTTTCCATGCGCCACCGATCGGGTAAAAACCGCCATAGAGATAATGGCGTGCGATCATCGCGTGCACCATGAAGGTCGACTGTTTCGGTGGCAAGCCCATGTCGCCCCACTGGCCGCAAAGCACTGCGATAAGCTCCTGGTCGTCGGTAAGTTCGCTGAGCACCTCGTAGGTCGTACGGAAAAACACCGCCGGCGTTTTCCATTTGAGATAGGGTTTCGCCAGCGCCCGTTGCCAGGGCTTCAGCGCCCGGCCCATGCCGAATGCCGACAGGGCGCTGCCCGTGCCTGACAGAAGTTTCAGGTAGTCGCCGATCGCCTGCTGTTCTTTCGGGAACTGTCGAAGCAGGTTGTCCCGAAACGCCTGTTTGCCGGCCACGGCATTGAAGACCCTGTCACCGATGTAGAAACGATCGTATTCGGCATCCATCGGCGCCCACTGGAGTTTGCCGGAGGAGAGGAAGTCGAACATGTCGCGCGTCTGCGTCTGCGCGCCGACGTCGCCAATGTAATGCACGCCGACATCCCATTCGTAACCGTTGCGTTCATAGGAATGCGTGTAGCCGCCGGCCGTGTAGTGCTGCTCGAGCACGCAGACTTTCCAGCCGAGTTCGCTGAGCAGCGCTGCCGTGGTCAGCCCGCCCATACCGGAGCCGATAACGATAGCGTCGTAGTCGGGCGCGAGTCGTTTCGGCCGGTATCGGTAGCCGATACGCAGCGTGCTGGGCTTCATTGCTGGCATAAGCTCTTTATGATCTTGCGAGAATTCAGGATATTGCCGGAATCGACTCCGGTTTTTCAGGTTTTCTTGGAGCATTCAAAATCGTACTGCGTGTCGTTGTCCGCGGATACTGGTTGCCGGGTGGCACGACCCACAAGTGCGGGCGTCATGCAATTCTCGCGAGGCAAGTTGTAGTGGATTGTACATAAGGCATCTTTTCGGAATTTCGGCGATAATTGCAATGCGTAGCAATCGCAGTGGCCGGAGCCGCAGTTTTTGTCGAATTCCGGTACGAGCGGAGCGTTGTGTCGCTGTGTGCGTTGAGCGCTGGGTCACGGGGCGAGTAGAGCGTTGCGTCAACGGGTGACGCGACGCGCGATGGTAAAATCGTGGTTGTTAATTTGTGCCTTTTCGCACATATATGAAATTCCGCGCGGGGGGCCATCATGGACATCAATCTGTTTGAATCCAGCCCGAAATGGCCGCCCCGGATCACACTGTTACTTGACGACAATGCCCACGTGCTGAGCGTCAATCGCGGCCAGGCGGGCACGAGCTTTGCGTCAATCTCGGCAACTGATCAGCTGTGTCTGCATCGCCAATTGCATCCGAATTGTGCCGGAGAATGTCGCTTTAACGCGATGTGGACGAAGGCGTGGGCCAGCCTCACGGATCGCGAGAGTGTCGAGTGGGAATTGAATGACGCGCAAATTGGCCGTCTGCTGCGGCTGAACCTTTCGACTTCCCCGGCCCCGGAGGGCATCAAGAACGACCGACGAATCCATAACAAGTTGCTGACCATTACGGATATTACAAAGTACCGCCGCGAATACGAGACGTTGCTCAAAAAACAGAAGGCATTGATCAAGTTGATGCTGGAGAAAGCGCGCGCGGACTCGGCCGATGCTGGCGACAAACCCTATGATGAAACCGGCGATACGGGCAATCGCCTGATGGCAGGATTCTTCCAGCAAGACACATCATTCGGACGGCAATTGATCCTGGCGCAGGAAAATGAACGCAAGCGCGTTGCCTCCGAACTCCACGACGGAATTTCACAGTCTATTGGCTTCGTGAAATACAAAATTGAAGCTGGTGCGGCGCGCCTCGCGGAGCAAAATCCGGACCTGGACCTCGGCATGTTCGACGCGGCGATCGATGAGCTCAAGCATATCGTTAATGAGATTCGACGAATATCAAGTAATCTTGCGCCCAGTATGTTGGAGGCCTTCGGCCTCAACGTCGCACTCGAATGGTTGTGCAGGGAGTTCAAAAAACACAATGGCCAATTACAGGTAATATGCGATGCCTGCGTTGACGAGTCCGCAACTCCCGCCGCACTAAAGCTGGCGATTTACCGGATCGTGCAGGAGTCATTGAACAACGTTGCGAAGCACGCATCGGCTTCGCGAGTCAACGTATCGCTAGTGATGACGGACGAAGGCATTGGACTGACTGTCGCTGATAACGGTATCGGATTCGAAAATAAGAAGGATTCGCAGGATTCCTCCAGGCCTTCGGGGCTTGGATTGCGCAGCATGCGTGAACGCGTGGAGGTGACCGGTGGCAAGTTCGAATTTGTATCGGAGCCCGGACAGGGCTTTGTCATACGCGCAAAATGGAACGCAGCGGATCTGCATCTTATTCGCTAACAAAACCGTTCTGGATTGCGTAGGCTGTCACGGCGGAGACCGAGTGGAGGTTGAGCTTCTTCATCAGGTTGGCACGGTGTTTTTCAATCGTCTTGGGACTGAGTGACAGGTAGGAGGCAATGTCTTTCGTGCGTTTGCCCTCGGCGATGAGCTTTATGACTTCCCTTTCACGCTGCGTAAGAATTTCCCAGGATAGCTCTTTTGCAGAGTCTTCGCCGACCGAAAGATAGCCGGCTACCACTTTATCGCAGATCGCCGGGCTCAGATAACTCTTTCCGCCAAGCACACTCGCAAGCGCCGTGAGCAGCTCGGTACGACTGTCATCTTTCAATACGTAACCATCTGCGCCCGCCTCCAGCGTAGCGTGAATATATTCGTCTTCCTTATGAAAGGTCAGTGCGACTATCTTTATGCCCGGATTGTGGCGCTTGATCTGGACGATGGCATCGATGCCACTGGTCATCGGCATCGTCAGGTCCATCAGTATGAGGTCTGGCCGCAGTTCTGCCGCTGACCGAATAGCCGACTTGCCATCTGCTGCTACGCCGATGACTTCGTAGGCGGATTCGGACAGAAGCATCGCCTCGAGCCCACTTCTCATCAAGGTGTGATCGTCGACGATCAGAATCTTATGCACAATACTACTTGTCAAAATCTGGCCGTCCGTTGTCAAGATTCGCGCTTGGTCAGTATCCGTATCTTTCAGTCCGACCTACAGACTGCCTGATAATACGCCTTGCATTAATACAAGCGGGCTATTGGACCGCAATGATCCACCGGCAACCAATGTTACGGCAGTTAGTGGTACAAGCGAATAAGCAATTGCACGAGATAACGAGCCGGTAACACCCTAAGTTCGCTGACGACAAACAGGAAATGGCGCATTCAGCATGGCGCTACGTTTTCCGGGGCGTACCGCCGAAGCGGGTCCTGTTCCGTCCGACCCGCGCCCTTGGCGTCGAAATTAGTCATGGGTAATAACCCTACCGTCGAATGGGGTGGTTTCACCTGAAATTACCCAAGTATACCGACTGCCATAGCCACCCCGAATCCTATCAACTTGAATTCGTAATAAAAGGGATGTTCAGGCCGGGCAGCTGCCGTCAAGTGCAGATTCGGCTTAAGCGACCACAGCAACTGCACGAAGAAACATCGCGCCCCGATTATCAGGGCACGAATTTTACTTGCAGCGCCGGCGACACAGCGCCGGCCGCGATCTTTGAAGTTTGAGTACGTGGGGTGTAGCCATGAGTGCAATCAGCAGGAGTGATGCGATGAATTGGATAAGCAGAGGACTGATCGCGGCGGTGATCCCGATATTCTTCGTGGCGCTGCCGGCGAGCGCCCAGGACAGCAGTATCTACGTGCAATGCCCGAACGATACTCTCCTGCACCCGGACAGTGACAGCAACCCGGCAACTCGGACAGACGGCATAAAGTGCAAGCATGTTCTGGGAGGCGACGGCATCGTGACCATGGCCGACGACCAGAACTACCCGCAGTACATATTCAGCTTCGCCGATGTCGCGCTGCCAGAAGACGCGCCCGTCCCACTCGCGGAATATCCCGGCTGGGTGATGGAGCAGGGCTTCCTGGCGGCCAACGCCCCCGCACCCACCATCGACGTCGATGAGGACGACGAATTTTTCCTCACGCTCACCAATGTCGGCATGGCGATCCGCCCCGATCTGTTCGACCCGCACACAATTCACTGGCATGGCTTTCCGAACGCATCGTCGATCTTCGACGGCGTCCCCGACGCCTCGATCTCGATCAACATGGGCGCCAGCCTGACGTACTACTACAACGTCAAGGAGCCCGGCACCTACATGTGGCATTGCCACGTCGAAGCGACCGAGCACATGCAGATGGGCATGCTCGGCAGCCTGTACGTGCGCCCGGCACAGAACAAGACCGGCTATGGCGGTGACCCGGCAACCGTCAGTCGACTGGGCGGAAACGCCACGTCGGCCGTTGAGGGCTATGTCTACAACGACGGCGACGGCTCGACAGGCTATGACGTCGAGGTCCCAATCCAGATAGGCTCATTCGACCCCAATTTCCACGACGCGAGTTATAACGTCCAGCCGCTGCCCTTCCGTGACATGCGCGACCGTTACTTCCTGCTGAACGGCCGCGGCTACCCGGACACGGTCGACCCTGGCGTGATCATCACGGACGGGCGCCCGTCACAACCGGTGTCCAGCCTGATAACGGCGACACCGGGACAGCGCATCCTGCTGCGCATCTCCAACCTGAACGTCACGCAGTTTTACACGCTGGGTACGAACGGGCTGCCGATGGAGGTGGTGGGACTCGACGCGCGCCTGCTGCGCGACGTCGATGGCAACAACATGTACTACAAGACCAACTCGCTGACGATCGGCGGCGGTCAGTCGGCGGACGTGATTATCACCGCCCCGGCTACAGCCGGCACTTACTTCCTCTACACCAAAAACCTCGACCACCTGGCGAATGATGCCGAGAACTTCGGCGGCATGATGACCGAGATACGGATCAATTAGGAGAACGGCAATGACCAGATTCGCGCATAACAAGATCAGTGCCGGAACCGCCCGGTTATTTTCCATTGCCGCGCTGGCAGTCCTGCTGCTTCCTGCAACAGCGAGTGCAGGCATTGTCGGTGTACCCGGCCAGACTGTTACTCTCACGGCGAGCGAGGGCTACATTTCGATCGCCGACGGCGGATCGGTTTACTCCTGGGGCTACAGTCTCGACGGCTCAATGCAGCTGCCGGGACCGACCTTGATCGTGACCGCCGGCGACACGGTTAACGTGACGCTCAATAACGCCTTGCCGGCGGCTGCGGGCAACGTCTCCATAGTGTTCCCGGGGCACCAGCTCACGTCGACCACGGGCGGTGTACAGGGCCCACTGACCCAGGAAGCGGTGCCGGGCGGCTCAGTGACCTACACGTTCACGGCCAGCGAACCCGGTACTTACCAGTACCACAGCGGCTCACAGCCAGACCTCCAGGTTGAGATGGGGCTCTACGGCGCGCTCATCGTCAGGCCGCTGGCGCCGGCTGCCGGCTGCACGGGCGGAACCGTGGGCCTGCCGGCTACACCCGCGGCGTCTGCCTACAACAACGCATCAACCTGCTTCGACCGCGAGTACCTGTTCCTTCTGAGCGAGGTGGACATGGACATCCACCAGGCGGCAGAGCTGCAGGCCGGTGGAACCGGGCCGATCGTGCTGCCGGCAGACCCGTACCACTCGGAGTACTTTCTCTTGAACGGGCGCGCAGCGCCCGACACCATGGCCGCGGCGGGCGATGCCCTGCTGCCGGCTCAACCGTACAACTCCTTCCCGCGCATGCACCCCGGCGAGCGGCTGCTGCTTCGGGTGGTGGGCGCGGGACGACAGATGCACCCCTTCCACACGCACGGCAACCATGCACGCGTGCTGGCACGCGACGGGCGGCTGCTGTTAAGCGCGACACCTGCCAGCACCAATCTTGCCGGACCCGAGCTGTTCACAATCCCGTCCGTGCCTGGCCAGACCGTCGATGCGATCTTTGAATGGACCGGCAAGGACCTCGGCTGGGACATGTACGGCACGACTGACATCAACCCGCACGACTGCGTCGCAGACACCAACGGCTACCACAGCGTCGCCACCGACCCGAATTTCGGCGAGTGGTGCGTGGACCACGACAGGCCCATCCCCGTGACCCTGCCCAGCCTGACTTCCCTGGCGTTCGGCGGCTTCTACGGCGGCAGCCCCTACCTGGGCGCGATGGGCAGTCTGCCCCCCGGCGAGGGCGGGCTAAATCCGGATGCGGGCTTTGCCT